>Ga0189285_100103_pt1 | contig 22878 bp, 16 predicted proteins | sample GEYOminimetaG_FD_130315 | JGI IMG/M metagenome (GOLD analysis project Ga0189285, IMG submission 130315) | Marine microbial communities from the Costa Rica Dome - GEYO mini metaG | ecosystem: Environmental > Aquatic > Marine > Oceanic > Photic zone | place: Costa Rica: the Eastern Pacific... | reverse complement strand
TGTTGGTGGCTATCTGATGGACTACTACAACCGGCAAAGACCTCATACGTTCAACGGTGGCATTCCTCCCGTTGCAGCAGAGGAAAACCTTAAAATACTGTCCGGGATTAGTTGACCACTACATTCTGGAGAACTAGGAGAAGACAGCTCCTTCAGCCGTGATGTCACTCACATTGGTCACTGGGGGACCGGAAATCTTGAGGTTAATGTTCGAACACCAGAAGATTGGGAAAAGGCTCGCCATTTGGTCGACAAGGCATATCAGGAGAGTTGACTCGAATTAGTGTCGCTACGAAAAGGAAAGGTACATGGAAGGCACAACAAAAAACGTCGAAGGGATTAGCTCCGGTGTTACGAGAGGTACCTATACCGCCAATCTGCTTGGAAATATCCGGGGGCACCTTGCTGGACTCCAAGGCTACGACATCATGGCGCTGGAGCTTATTCAGAATGCCGACGATGCAAAAGCCGAAGCTGTTGTCTTTGATATCACAGATGATGCTCTGGTTGTTTGGAATAGCGGAACATTTACCTATTGTGGAGAGATGAGCCCACAATGCTGGATGATGCAGGAAGAGGGCTATAGTTGCGATTTTCACCGCATTGCGGATGTCGGTAGCGGTGGGAAGTTGGCTAAAAGTGAGAACATCGGAAGATTCGGAATAGGATTCGTATCCACCTACCAAATTACGGATCATCCGGAAATATATTCCTCAGGGTTAAAACTTCAGCTACTACCTGAGAAGGGTGAGTTTGTGTCTGCTGAGGTGCCTGTAGAAGAGGGCACTGAATTCTTCCTTCCCTGGGCGACAGATCCGAACTCAATAGCACGCAGGGGGATAGGAGCGACAGCCGTACGATCGAAGGATATAGACCAGCTTCAGGAGGAGTTCATCTCAGTATTACGAAAGAGTTTGCTCTTTCTGCGGCATATTAGAAAGGCCGAGGTCCGCCGAAATGGCAGGCTGCTTCTCTGTTGCGAGCTTGCCCGACCTGAAGAATCTTCGTTGGTTCTTACTTATACCCCTGAGAATAAGACTGAACGTTGGCACATCATTCGAGGAGATGCTGAGGAAGCTGCAGCAAAGCTGGCCGTTGAATACGAGCTTCTGAAGACTTATGACCGCAGCTCCAAGTTCTCCATCGCCCTTAAGCTTGAACCTGAATCCCTGCAGGAGGGTCTACTTTATGCCTTCTTGCCCACAGAGCAGGCCACGGGGTTGCCGCTCCATATCAATGCTGACTTTTTCCCGGAGGCTGATCGGAAGGCTCTCATCTTTTCCGGTAATCAGCACTCACGATACTGGAATGAGATGCTCATCGAAGCTGCGGCGATGGAATTGGCCAAGGAGCCAGAGGCCTTGGGTAAGCTGATAGGAGAAGAAAACCTGTGGAGGATCGTTCATCAGGCTGCGGAAATAGCTCATAGCGGTTCGGATTACCCTGCCTGTTTTGATTTTTTCTGGGAACACTTAAGCGCTAGCGTCTCGCAGAGCCAAGTTGCAATCGATAATAATGGCCAGCTGCGAACACCCGATCAGGTTTATTTGCCGAAAGGAGTAACTCCCAGCGAAATTCAATTGTCAGCCTTGAATCGTTTGAACATCAATCTCATCTCGCCGCGCTTGTCGTCTTACCGGAATACGCTAAGCAAGGTTGGCACTCCAGTTCTCAGTCTCGATCGTCTCGTGGGGATCCTTGAAACTAATCTTGCGGCAGTCAGAGAGGGAGCGCCGAAAACCGATGGGAAGATGCTTCAAGAGTTTTGGGTGCCTTTGTGGGAGGTATTAGAAGAGCTGTTACCAGAGCCGGTTAAAAGTTCTCGTCCGTATTTTGGTAACAAAGTTATCAATCATTTGAAGAACCTTGAGTGCCTTGCAACTGAGGACTTGTTCATAGTTTCGCTGGGGTCAGCATATCGATCTCCCAGCTCATTTGATGCAAGTCGTCCAACTAATGTATTCCCCAAGTTGGCAATTGCCTCACGCCAAATCAACCGATACCCGAAGCTGAGCCGTCTAATTGATAGGCTTGATCTTGAATCGGTATCAAAACATCTTGACTCACAAGTGTCTCTCTATGGGGTTAAGGATGTAATAGAAACTGAGCCTGCTGCTCTGCGCGAACTCTACACTCTCCTCGCTGATCTGGATGAGGCCGCCCCCAGTAGTGACAAGGCATATTCAGTCCTTCGAGAGCTTCCACTATGGTATTCCAGTCGAGGTCTGATCAAGGCGTCAAAAGCACTACTGCCAGGTAATTTTAAAGACCCGACAGGCAGTGGAGCTCTTTTAGATACCTCGATTCTTAGCCCGGCGGCAAGGCAGTTTGTTTCTGAGAAGCTAGGTGTCAAGACGCAGACGATTAGCGCCTTCGTTGAGACAGTATTGCCCTCGTTTTTTGACCCATCTGGCCCCACTGATGAAGAGCGTTATGGCGTCCTCATTCGTGAGCTTTCGAACCATCCGGATCTTTTAGATACTCCCAGCCCATTAAAAACTTTGCGTAGCTTGCCAATCCTGCCAACTCAGGATGGCGGGTGGGCAGCTCCGGGAAATGTTTATGAGAGAAAAGATTGGTTGGAAAAGGTATTGGGAAGAGCGGAACACCTATGGTTGGACTTTTCGAAACTCCCGCCAGAGCAATCAGTTCGAGTATTTGTCGATGCGCTTGGTGTCCTGCATGACCCTGCTCCGATTCATATTGTCGATCGCCTGAAGAGTCTCTCAGAAAGATTTGTACCGAACGACGACACAAAGAAGTTGAGTTCAGAGGCGTTCTACACGCTGGGTGAAGTGGCCCTGAGGCAAGCGGACCGAGAAAATCTTTCGACAGCATTATCCGAACTAAAAAATTCGCGTTGCTTACCTGCCAAAGGTGATGAGGAAAACTGGTATTACCCAAGCGAGCTTTATGCACCATTTCGTTCAGAAGGTTTTGAAAGCCAAGCTAACATTCTGGATTTTCGGAATACAGCGAGATTGAGCCCGAATCTGTTAGATGAACTGGGTATAAATCAGAGGCCGCCTACAGATCTGGTGATATCGCACCTCCAACACTGCATCGAGAACGGTATTGCACCGCACGAAACCACTTATCGAATATTGAGCGAGAGGGCAAAAGACGACCCTGAAGTTTCCAAGCTCCACGGAACTCGGTGCATTTACGTTGATCAGCTCAAGGGATTTGTTAAACCCAGTAAGGTCTATTGGTCTCAACAGCAGCTTGGGCGGTTTGCCTACAGGGTTCCTGCGAAGCTAGAGAGTTTCACGAATTTTTTCGAGGTCATCGGGGTAAAAGATTCACCTGGCAGTGATGATCTCGTTGAAATCGTTCTCGAGATCATCGACGAATTTTATCAGCGATCAGAGCCCTTGTTCGGTGCTGATCGGAAGGTATATGAGTTATGCATGCGTGGAATCGCTGAAGCGCTTTCCGAGGGTACGGTGGAGGACGAGGACTTGGTTAGGCTCCAGGAGGCTCCGTCCATCCTAAACCTAAAAGATCGCTTTGCTTATCCGGATGAAGTACTGCTACATGACAGCGAGTGGTTGTCGAAGTTCTTTGATGAAGAACTTAACTCTGCCCTATGTAAGTTAGATCCCGAACTATGGGAATTGGCCCAAGAGCTGGGTGTTGAGGCTTTGAGTAAAGCCTGTATTTTGAGCTTAGATCGGATAGAGGGAGAGAGCTCTCTGGAAGGGGACGTAAGCGAAATCCTTAACCAAAGGGCAGGAATTATTCGAAGACTTTTACACGACAAACCAAAAGGTGTCCAAGAGCGCGTCACAGAGGCATTTACCAAGCTTCGGGTATATAGCGTAGAGAGCATTCACGTGCAGGCATTAGCTGTAGTAGACCAGCAGGAAATCCCAGCACCGGTCTGTTCCGCGGAGGCATTTTTTGACTACACCAAAGACGAACTTTTGGTAACGAGCCCCTTTGGTGAGGGGAGTTGGGCGCCTGTTCTTACCTCCCTTTTGCATCACCTTATGCCTGATGAATCTGGCACGGATGTTACAAAGCTTACGCTTATGTTCCATTCTGTGCTGAAGATGCTACCTGAGGATGCAAATGCCCATCTGACAAGTTTTGGGGTTCCAGAACTTGCCATGGATGATGAGTCGGAGGGCTATGACCTCGGCACTCAGCAACTTGGTGAACTGGGACATACTGGCACTGAGGATGAAGACGCTGAGAATTTGCCACCAAAAGAAACAGAGGATCAAGGAGGCGAAGCTGATACGCCTAAAAGTGATGAAGGTGCAGAAGGTAAACCTGATGATGTGTTGCTCAAGCCAACTGCTCCATTAAAGACGAGTGGGGCCAATAACAAGGACAGCGGGGCGGAGAAGCGGAAAGCTAATGACGTATCTGAATCCGCATCGGGAGGATTTGACAAAAATGACGGTGTGAAGCCAAAGCACCACAAAGGTCGCCCCAAGCATAAAGAGCAATGGGACAAGCGTCTGTTGTCTTATGTGAGGATGAGAGATCCACAAGAAGAGGGTTCTTCCGAAGATAGTGGCGGCAGGGAGCATAATCTCGCGGTTGAGGCTGCGGCACGGCAAGCCGTTTGCGAATATGAGGAAAATCGCGGACGGATACCCACTCAAATGCCCCAAACCCATCCCGGTCACGATATAGAGAGCATTGAGCCAGAAACAGGTGAAAGCCGGTTGATCGAAGTCAAAGGAATCAATGGCGAGTGGAATAATGCTGGGGTTGGGCTCTCACGGTTGCAGTTTAATAGCGCTCAGAAGTACGGCGATGGGTACTGGCTTTACGTGGTCGAGTTCGTATCTGACCCGGATAACGTTCGAGTGCATCCCATTCAAAATCCCGCTTCTCAAGTAACTTCCTTTATGTTTGATGGGAACTGGAGGGAGGCAACTGTTGATGAAGTAGAAGACCCTGCTGCTAGCTTTGTGCCGGGGGCTCGAATTAAGCACTCTACTATGGGTATTGGTGAAATTATTGAAGTTAAAAAACGTGGACTGGTGAAGTCTTTAACTGTGCAATTCGAAGGCAAACCACAGCCAACCCGAAACGTTCTTGCAAATATTCACAAAATGCAGATTTTGGAGCCTGAAAATGGCCAAGATGATTCCTGAACTATCGGAGGCTCAACTGCATGAACTCCCGTCTAAGGCTGAGGCCAAAGTCTATAGGTCGTTTCGGGATAACTTGGATTCCTCCTATACAGTCCTTTTTCAAGTTGGTTGGATTTTGAAGCGTGAGCAGGATAGAGCACGAGATGGGGAGTGTGATTTTATTATCTGCCATCCCCAGCTGGGCTATCTCTGTATTGAGGTAAAGGGCGGCGGCGTCTCCTATGAAGCCGGCTCAAATGCCTGGTACTCGCTTGACCGGCACCGCCAGAAACATCTAATAAAGGATCCTGTTCAACAAGCTCTCAGAGCCAAATACTCTTTATTCTCCAAGCTCAAGGAGCATCCCGCATCCCGGGGTTACAATCTGAACACGGTTCTTCGGGGGCATGCGGTATATTTTCCTGACATAGGAGATCCGAAACCGCTTTCAAAGCCTGACATGCCGGCGAGCCTAGTTGGTACTGAGGCGACTCTGCGAAATCCAGAGGAATGGGTTGACGAAGTATTCTCATATTGGGGCGCCGAGTCCAGTGGCAGCAAGCCAATCGGGCAGCCAGGTATTGACCTTATAGAAAAGGTATTTGCTAGGTCCTTTACAGTAGCCCCTCTTGTTTCTTCGCAGCTCAATGAGCTTGAGCAACAACGAATCAAGCTTACAAATGAGCAAATCAGAACACTGGACCTGCTCCAGTCTCACCGGCGAGTAGCAATCCGAGGTGGTGCGGGTACTGGCAAGACGGTTTTGGCATTGGAAAAAGGGCGTCGTCTCGCTTCTGAAGGCTTTAGGACATTACTTACCTGTTACAACCGACAATTGGCCGATCACCTCGCAAGTCTATGCCACGATATCGAGAACCTCGATGTTATGGGGTTTCACCAGCTTTGCCATCATTGGGTTGAGCGCGCAGAGAAAGTCTCGGGAAGGCAGCTTAAACATGAGGCAAAAGTAAACTATCCCGGGGCAGGCTATTTTGACGTGCAACTCCCGGTGGCATTGTCATTTGCTCTTGATGAGGTTCCCGAGCGCTACGAGGCTATCGTATGTGATGAGGGCCAGGATTTTGGGGAAGAGTACTGGTTACCGCTCGAACTTCTGTTGTCGGACACGGATTCGAGTCCATTTTATGTATTCTATGATGAAAATCAGAATATTTATTCTCGAGCTGGAACATTTCCCATTGAAACACCGCCAATTACGTTGACTAAGAATTGTCGCAATACCTCTGCAATTCATCGTGCAGCTTATGCCCATTACCGTGGCGCTGCAGTCGATCCCCCAGAACTTGAAGGTTCTGACTTGGTTTTTGACACTGCCCCGAATCACGCAGCTCAGGCTCGAAAGATTCACTCAAAAATTGTTGACTTGATTGATCGACAGCACGTTGCGCCACATGAGATCACTGTCTTGATTGGTGACGCCCAGAATAAATTTAACTATTACGGTTGCTTGCGGAACCTCCCCTTACCAGGTGGAGCTTCATGGTTAGAGGAAGGGCATCGAGCTGAAAATACTGTATTGCTTGAGACAGTTCAGCGGTTTAAAGGGTTGGAGTCACCAGTTGTCCTTTTATGGGGCCTAGATGGTCTTGATCCTGAGGTAAATCGAGAGGTCTTGTATGTCGGTATGAGCAGAGCCAAGTCCTTGTTAACCGTCACAGGGACAGCAGCGACCGTAAGTGGTTTACAGCGATAAAAAATACCGGCGCGCCTTGAACGGGAAAAGATAGTCAGTCGGATCTCTCGGGGTATTTGATTTCCTCAAGGTAGTTGGCCCAGGCTTGCATCATTTTCTTCCGCTCCGGCAGATGAGCAGTTCTATTGTACGCGCGACCGTTTGGGTCTCGGACTGCATGAGCCAATTGGTGCTCGATGTAGTCTGGACGGAAGCCTAAAACTTCATCAAGGATTGTTCGAGCCATGGCTCGGAAACCGTGTCCGCTCATTTCCTCTTTACTAATGTCCATTCTTCGCATCGCGGACAGAATGGCATTGTCGCTCATTGGTCGGTCACCTTTTGGAGAACGTGCACTCGGGAAAACGTAGATCCCCCCACCAGTAAGTGGTTTAAGCTCCTCCAAGATCCCAACAGCTTGAGTAGATAATGGGACAATGTGCTGCGTGTCTGTCTTTGTCACAGTGTAGCGCCATTCTGCTTGCCCCAGATCGATATCGTCCCATTTGGCATGTCGAAGCTCTCCGGGCCTTACGAAAACCAGTGGTGCTAGACGGAGAGCGCACCTGACCGCTAGAGTGCCATGGTAGCCATCCAGCATTCGTAATACCTCGGCTACCTTTTCGGGCTCTGTAACGGAGGCGAAGTGTTTCTTTTTGACTGGTGTCAGCGCTCCGCGCAGATCACCCGAGGGATCTCTTTCAGCCCTTCCAGTGGCGACTGCATACCTAAAGATCTGGCCGCACTCACTTAGTGCTCGGTGCGCAGTCTCATTGGCTCCGCGTTCTTCGATTCGCCGGATTACTGATAGGAGTTCTGGGGCTTTGATGTCGGCAACAGGTTTTCCGCCTAGCCATGGAAATATGTCATTTTCTAGTCGGCGGATAATGCGAGAGCCGTGAGATGGCACCCAAGATTGGGATTTTCTCGTAAACCACTCCCTTGCAATGGTCTCGAAACTATTCGCAGAGCGCTCTTTCTGAGCTGATTTTTGAGCTTTTCTGTTTTCACTAGGGTCAACGCCATTGGCAACGAGCCTTTTCTCATCTTCCCTTCGAAGGCGAGCTTCTTTAAGAGTGACTTCCGGATAGACTCCTAAAGAGATTCTTTTTTCTTTTCCCCCAATTCGATACTTCAGGCGCCAATACCGGCCGCCTTTGGGTGTAACTTCGAGGTACAGGCCCCGGCCGTCGAAAAGCTTTTGTGTTTTATCAGTAGGCTTAACGTTCCGAATGGCAGTATCTGTGAGTGACATGGGGGCAGCTGGTCTTCTAGGTGAGGTGTGTGCCCCTAATGCTGCCCCCAGGTGCCCCCGGATGTCAATGGATTATCTGGGACCTTCTTGGAAGAAAAGAGGCCCTAATTTGCTGTTTTTAGGCATGAAAAAAGCCGCCCTTGGGCGGCTTTGGATCTGAATTTGGTGGAGACGGCGGGAATTGAACCCGCGTCCGCCAGTACTCAGCCTTGAGGTCTACATGTTTAGCGTCTCTCTATTGATTTAAGTTCAAGCGACCCGAGAGCCAGGGTGCAAGAACCGAGTTCTTTAAATCTTAGCCGTTAACCAGTGAACTCTGGGTAACGGAGCATCCCGTAAGCGATGACGTCCTGAGATGTTGCTTCCGGGCTACGGGCGACCCGGTCAGGACGACTAGCAGCTTACGCTGCTAGTGCGTAGTTTTCGTCGTTTGCGACTATTGCGTTGCAGCTTTGGATTAACGAGACTGGCTGCCATCTCGACATGCACTCAAGGGTTCGCCACCGGCGTCGAAGCCATGTCGTCCCCTTATGACCAGTATATGTGTCCGGTTTGCCGGACTTCAAGGTTTGTTTGTTGCAGTTTTGTGCTCTAAGGGCTGTAGATGTACCTACAGTCCTAGCTTGCCTTGCGTTCAATGGCATCCTGTCGGCCGGCCAGAGCAGCGTGGCTCAGGGCCTCGAAGCTTTCCCGGAAGTAGCTCATCACGGCATCGGGGTCGGCATGAATGGCTTTGTCCACGGTAATGCCGAACTGCACGGTGCCTGCATAACTGAGAATACTCATGCCGATACCGATACTGCCGCTCTGGGGTACCCAGAACATGGGCTGGGTCACCTTGCTGCCTGCCAGGTACAGAGGCTCTTTGGGGCCGGGCACGTTGGTCAGCACGGCGGACGCCTTGTTGCTCAGCAGATCCAGTGCCCGCCGCTCAATAACATCGGGGCCTCGCCCGAAAATATCAAGCAGGCTGTAGGTGACCTGGGCCTGATAGGAGCGCTTGAGCCGGTTCATGTTCTCTTGCACCTGGCGGAAGCACATGAGTGGATCCCGTATCTCCACCGGCAGCGTGACCAGTACCAGGCCAAACCTGTTGCCGAGGGTTTCTATGGGTTGATCCAGCGGCCTCAGGTTGAAGGGCACGGCCACGCGGATTCCGCATTCGGGGATGGTTTCCTTGTGGGCCTTGAAATGTCGTTGCAGAGCCAAGGTGACGGTGCAGAGCAGGGCATCGTTGATGGTGCCGCCCAGGGCCTTGGCACAGGCCTTCACTTCCCCAAGATCGAGAGGATCCGCCCAGGCCACCTGCTTGCGTCCGGATAATGGTTCCTTCAAACCGGTTTTGGGCTCTACCGGAGCCAGGCCGAGTTTGAGAAGGTCCAGAGCCACGCCACTGGCGGTCGTCGCCAGTTTCAGCGGGTAGTTGGGCTCTTCCCGAACAGACTGGATAAACAGTTTTGCCTGGTTGGTGGCGGCTTCCGCGCTGTCTACGGCACGGTGCAGGAAGTTCTGGACGGTCGATCTCTGGCGGTGTTTCGAGCGACGCTTGCGAGCCACTTTGCCCAGCCTGGGTTCCGGCGTTTTGTCGGTGAGTGACAGCATCACCCGCACCAGCGAAATGCCATCGGCAATGCAATGGTGGATACGGATCAGCAGGGCGCCACCGTCGCCGTAGTTGTCAATGTAGTGCATTTGCCAGAGCGGTTGCCGGAAATCCAGGGAGGTGCTGTTCATGTCACTGACCAGCTTCTGGAGTTCGGCTTTGTCGGCCTTACCCGGCAGGGCGATGCGGTGCAGGTGGTTGTCCAGATCAAACAGCGGGTCGTCCTGCCAGTAGGCCCGGTCGCCCGTATCTATCACCCGCTGCCTGAACCGGTCGAAGCAGAGAAATCGCTCCTCCAGCGTATGCCGGAAGCGGCTCATTGAAAGCGGGCGCTCCAGAGTCCACACCCCACAGATCATCATGGGGTTCTGGGGCGAGTCCATGCGCAGCCACGCGCGGTCCACGGCAGACATTGGTATCTGTTTGGGTGACATAAGCGGCTCCCTTTGCCCTGCACCAGAGTTCCCGAGTATAGGCCTGTAGGAATTCTGAACAAAGAGAGTGAGTATGCGACATACCCGCCAACGCCGGCCATGACCGGCGTCAGGTATTTGCTAATTCGTGGGGAATGGAATCAAACGTTGGCTTCGCGCAGGATACGCTGCTTCTGGCGATTCCAGTCGCGTTCTTTCTCGGTGGCTCGCTTATCGAACAGCTTCTTGCCTTTCACCAGGGCAATTTCGCACTTCACCTTGTTGTTTCTCCAGTACAACGCCAGCGGAATGCAGGTGTAACCGGCCTGGTTCACCTTGCCGACGATCTTGGCAATTTCCTTGGCGTGCAGCAGGAGTTTGCGGGTACGCGTCGGGTCCGCGATTACGTGGGTGGATGCTGCGATCAGCGGGGTAATGTGGGAGCCAAGCAGCCAGGCTTCGCCGTCCTTGAGCAGCACATAGGCGTCCACCAGTTGGGCCTTGCCCGCGCGGAGGGATTTCACTTCCCAGCCCAAGAGGGCGAGGCCTGCTTCAAAGCGTTCCTCGATGTGATACTCGTGCTTCGCCTTCTTGTTCAGCGCAATCGTGTTGCTCGGCGTTCCGGGTTTTTTCTTGCTCATGAATCAATGAATCCGGGGTCGGACGAATGAACGGGCCGGCTTTGCTGCAGCCGGAAAAAGGCGCATTGTAGCCCAACACTGCCAGACCGGTCACGAATTCAGCGTTGTGGCGGTTTCTGGCTCGTGTGCGATGGGATCCTTCAGCTACAATACTGGCCCAGACCTTCTCCCCGACCTGTTCAGTGGCCTCAGGGAAGCGAATGCCTACGCCGTATCAGACACATATCGGGTCCTTTACCCGAAAATCAACCTTCTTCTGGGCCGCGGTGGGCGCTACCGTGGGGCTTGCCAATCTGTGGCAGTTCCCCTATCTGGCCAGCCTGCATGGTGGCGGCCTGTTCATCCTGCTTTACCTTGCCTGTCTGCTGCTGGTTACCCTGCCGCTGATGGTGACCGAAGCTGCCATTGGTCGCTATGCCCGTCACGGCATTGTCCTCGCCATGGACGGGCTGATCCGCAGTGCCAAGCAGTCCCGAGCATGGATGGCGGTGGGCCGGCTCAGCATACTGGCGGCGTTCCTGGTGCTTTCGTTCACCGCTGTGTTCGGCGCCATTGCCCTGGCTTACGTGTTTTTCGGGGCGCTCGGCCGATTTTCCGGTGCCGGCGAGCCGGAGGCAACCGGCATTCTGGCCGGCCTGGTGTCCGACCCCAAGGCATACCGGGTTTTCATGGGTTGGCATGTCTTTTTTCTGTTGCTGGTGTTGTGGGTCTCGGCCCAGGGGGTGGTGAAAGGGTTGGAGCGGGCCCTGCGAGTGGTGGTGCCGGGCGCCCTGGTGCTGATGCTTGTGCTCTTTGCCCTGGCAGCCTGGCACGGGCGGGTCGACGGCGCCATCGATCACATCCTGGCAATGCATCCTGAGGATCTGTCCTGGGAGAGCCTCAAGGCGGCGCTGTTTCATGCCTTCTTTACTCTCGGTCTCGGCATGGGCGTCTGGGCCATACTGGGTTCCTACACCACCTCCCACACCCGTCTGAAGCGCTCGATTCTGGCGGTGGTGCTGATGGATACCCTGGTGGCCATCCTTGCAGGCCTGATGATCTTCGCGATTGCGACCGACGGCAACAGCTTTGACGGTGAGCGAGGCTTCAGCCTGTTGTTCGTCTCCATGCCGGTCACTCTGGCCCATTTGCCGGCAAGCCAGTTCGTGATTGCGGCCGTATTTTTGCTGGTAGTGCTGATTGTCTGGACCACATCCCTGAATCTGCTTGAGCCGATTGTTGGCTGGTTCCGGGAGTGGACCGGCGCGCCGAGAAAACTGTCGGTGTTGCTCATTGGCCTGGCAGTGTGGCTGGCGGGGCTTGCCTCTCTGCTCTCATTCAATGTCTGGGCCGAACAGCGCATTGGCGGCGCTACCCTGTTCCGCTGGCTTGAACTGGTCACCGGTGGTTTGCTGATTCCCCTTGTGGCCATCCTGGTAGCGCTGTTTACAGGCTGGTGCCTGACCAGGCATCTTTCCGGTACCATGCTGGGCGCTGCACCGAAGCTTTTTACCGGCATCTGGTTCTGGGTGATGCGCCTTGTACTGCCTCTGGTCGTCGCCTGGATAGGGGTGCAGTACACGGCCTTTTCACTGGCCAATCTTTGCAGCAATGGCAATGCGGCGGCCTGGTGCGAACGGCCCGCAAGCTTGCTCTCAGAGGTTGAGGAGGCGCCATCGACCGATCGTTCGCCTGCTGGCACATCAGCAGAATCCGATGAGCAGGCGGAAGGAGACAGGGCGACGCCTGCGGCCGACCAGAAGTCGTCCGAAAAGGACGAAGGCGGTGGTAAGCCAGGCGAAAAAGCCCCAAAACAGGACGATATCCTTTATCATAGCGTGTGATTAAGGCTGTCTTCCTTTCCAGAAGTCTGCAACCTTTTCACAGCGTGTTTGCAAGCAGGACAACCGGTTCCAATGCCCCATCAGATTGATAAAACAGCTTTGGTTATGCACTCCGCCGAGCGCATGTTTCACCTGGTCAACGATATTGCCCGTTACCCGGAGTTTCTGCCCTGGTGTGCGGGAGCGGAAATTCACGAGCAGGAGCCAGAGCAGATAACTGCGTCCCTGGAGATCGCCAAGGGTGGAGTTCGCCACAAGTTGACGACCCGAAATCAGCTGCTGATGCCAGAGGCAATCGAGATGAATCTGGTGGACGGCCCTTTTCGCAACCTGACGGGCCGTTGGCACTTCAAATCCCTGGATGAGAACGCCTGCAAAGTGGTCCTTACGCTGGAGTTCGAGTTTTCCGGATCGCTCTCAAGGATGACCTTCGGGCCGGTATTCAGTCAGGCGGCGAATACCATGGTGGATGCATTCTGTCGTCGTGCCGATGAGTTGTACCGGAAGGAGGGTGCATGATTCAGGTGGAAGTGGCCTATGCAAGGCCTGACCGGCAGGAAATTGTTCCGGTGAATGTGCCAGAGGGAACGACTGCTCTTGAGGCCGCCAAGCTGTCCGGAATCACCGATATTGTTCCGGAAATTGATCCTGACACCATCGATATGGGTGTGTTCGGAAAGGTGATCAAAGATCCGGCCGCCCACGAATTGCGTGAAGGCGACCGGGTGGAGCTGTATCGCCCGCTGAAGATCGATCCCAAGCAGGCGCGATTGAACCGGGCGAAAAAGAAAGACCAGGCTCAGTAAGCCGGTGTTTCTTCCAGCAGTTGGGCCTCGTAGTAGGCGTACTGGTCGTCTTCGTAGTACACGATAATTCTTTGTTCCTGGATGTCTCCACCCTCTCTCTGGAACGTATACACGTAGTACTCGCGGGACGGATCCACCGGATTAAGCATAAGGGGCGTTCCCATCACGGCGTGCACCTGGCTGCGGGGCATGCCTTCGGTCAGCTGCGTCAGCTCCTCATCGGTAACGATGTTTCCCTGCTGGACGTTGATCTTGTAAACGCCGGGGAAAACGCAACCGGATAGAACGAGAGTGAGAATCAGAGCTGTGAGCTTTTGCATCGCCGGGGGAAATCCTCTATCTTGAAATCGCCTGCCAGAGGCAGGTGTGACACGGGTTGACCGTTCAATGGCGGCTTCATCATACCGGAAGCCGTGAGGCACACCAAAGAGTGAATAGTAACATGTCATCTGAAAACGCCGAATTACGAAAAGTCGGTCTGAAAGTGACGCTACCACGCGTAAAGATCTTCAACATCCTGGAGACTGCGGAAGAGCATCATCTCAGTGCCGAAGATGTGTACAAGAAGCTTCTGGATCAAGGCGATGACGTGGGGCTGGCAACAGTCTACCGGGTGCTGACCCAGTTTGAGGCGGCGGGTCTGGTTCTCCGCCACAACTTCGAAGGCGGCCACGCCGTGTTCGAGATGGCTGGCGACGATCACCACGACCATATGGTTTGCACCCAGACTGGTGAAGTCGTCGAGTTCGTCGACGAGATCATTGAAGAGCGCCAGAAGAAGATTGCCGAAGAGTACGGTTACGAAATCGTCGATCACAGCCTGATTTTGTACGTAAAGCCCATCAAGTCCTGAACCTGATCCAGTCAGCCTGACGAAAAAAGGGGCGGGTTTTGCCCGCCCCAACAGCTCTCAGGATCGAGAGGGGTAGTGGAAAGTAGCTCGCGGCTCAGTGATGGGTTGCCTGCCCCTTCGAAAACATTTCCCGGGCATGAGCGATCGTGTGTTCGGTCATGTCCACGCCTCCCAGCATTCTCGCCACTTCACTGATTCTGCCCTGATCGTCCAGTGTCTCGATTTTCGAGAAGGTTGCATCCTGCTCGGTAAACTTGCTGACAAACAGGTGCTGATGGCACTGGGCTGCTACCTGCGGCAGGTGGGTAACGCACAATACCTGGCCATTGCTGCCAAGCGTCCGGAGCAGTCGGCCAACCACTTCGGCTGTGCCACCGCCAATGCCTACGTCCACCTCATCAAAGACCAGCGTCGGCGTGGTTGAGGTCTGGGCTACCACCACCTGGATGGCAAGGCTGATCCGCGACAGTTCACCGCCGGAAGCCACTTTGGCCAGTGGCCGCGCCGGTTGCCCCGGGTTGGCGCTAACCAGGAATTCAATCTCTTCCAGGCCGTGGGGCATCGGTTCTTCGCTGTTGCTGCGATTCAGGTGGGTAATGAACTGCATGTTGGGCATGCTCAGCTGGGCAAGTTCGGCTGCTACCCGCTGATCGAGTTCGGCTGCTGCTTTGGCGCGGGCTTCTGACAGCTTGCCGGCCAGATCGTCGAAACGTGCTCGTTGGCTTTCCAGTTCTGCTTCCAGCTGTTCCAGGCTGCCTTCGCCGCCGTCCAACTCCGCCAGCTCGGCGCTCAGCCGCTGGTGCAATTCCGGTAATTCCTCCGGTGTGATCCGGTGTTTGCGGGCCATCTGGTAAATAGCGCTAAGCCGCTCTTCCACTTCCGCCAGGCGAGCCGGATCGGCCTCATAATCTTCGACAAAATGACGCAGATTGTCGCCGGCTTCGCTGATCTGAATCTGGGCTTCGTTCAACATCTGGATGGTGTCGGCCAGCGCGGGCACGTCCACGGGAAGCTGTTCCAGTTGTTGCAGTGCCTGGCGAACCAGGTCGGCTGCGCTGGTCTCATCTTCGGTGCAAAGCAGCGCAGCCTGGTGGCTGCTGTGCAGAACCGCGTCGGCCTGGCTCAGTTGCGCCTGCTCTTGTTCCAGTTGTTCCTGTTCGCCGTCTTCCAGAGCCAGGCGGTCCAGCTCTTCCACCTGGTAACGCAGCAGTTGCAGCTTGGCCTCCGCTTCGTCGGCGTTCTGCCGACGCTCGGTCAGCCGTTGGCGGATCTGGTTCCAGGTTTTCCAGGCCTCGCGGGTGTCGGCGGCCAGGGCTTCAACGCCGGCAAACTCGTCCACCAGTTTGCGGTGGGTGTCCTTGCGTAACAGCGACTGATGTTGATGCTGGCTGTGAATGTCCATCAACAGCCCGCCAAGTTCCTTCAAATGGTTCAGTGGGCAGGGCTGGCCATTGATGTAGGCCCGGGAGCGGCCATCCTTGCTGATCACCCGGCGCAGGATGCAGTCGTTGTCGTCATCCAGTTCGTGCTGGGCGAGCCAGTCTCCCGCTTCGGGAATGCCGGACACGTCGAAGGTGGCGGTAATATCAGCGCGCTTGGCGCCATGGCGGACTGCTCCGGCATCTGCGCGCCCGCCCATGGCCAGGCCCAGGGCGTCCAGTACGATAGATTTGCCAGCGCCGGTCTCGCCGGTGAGCGCCGTCATGCCCTTGTTGAACTGGAGTTCCACCCGTTCGGCGATGGCGTAATTGGAAACCGTAAGTTGAGTCAGCATGCAGATAACCTCCGCGTTTTTCCTGAGACCGGCAAAACACTGTGAATGTATACAGTTGCTGTGAATATATACAGGGTTTTTGTTGTTTGCAAATCGGCGGATGGGATTTTCTTCAGGAATGCAGGCATTGGTGGTTGAAACCTGAAGAGCGGGCCCCATATCCGTTCGCAACGACATTTTCCGGCTCGCTGCGGCCGGAGCCCATGTTTAACCGGCCACTGATAGTGGGCCGCATTCGAACAAGCAGGAGTAGCCATGAGCACTGACGAGAACCGGAACGAGCACGAGGAACTGAACGAAGCCCTCGAGGCTGCCAAAGAGGAAGCCCAATCAGCCGAAGGCGAGGCTGGAGAAAACGGCGAAGTCTCCGAAGTGGAAGCGCTCAAGGCTCAGGTTCAGGAGTTTCAGGAGCAGATGCTGCGCTCCCAGGCGGAGATGCAGAACGTTCGGCGTCGCGCCGAAATTGATGTGGAGAAAGCTCACAAGTTTGCCCTTGAAAAGTTCGTCAAGGAGTTGCTGCCGGTTGCGGACAGTCTTGAGAAGGCGGTCGAGAGCACTGAAGGGCACGAGGAATCGGGCGAGTTGGTTGCGTCCATCCGTGAAGGTGTGGAAATGACACTGAATCTGTTCATGTCCAGTCTGAAGAAGTTCAACGTTGAGCAGCTTAACCCTGTAGGCGAACCGTTCGATCCCCAGCAGCACGAAGCCATGTCCATGGTGCCCGCGCCTGATGCAGAGCCAAACAGTGTGGTTGCCGTGGTTCAGAAAGGCTATCTGCTGAATGGTCGGGTTGTGCGGCCGGCCATGGTGATGGTCGCCAAGGCGGAAGACGCACCAAAAATTGATGAGCAGGCTTGAAAAGCCGATTAAAGCGCCAATATAGCCAGTAAATAGCGAAAGCGGAGGCTAATCCCCTCCGGGAAAGCATTCAGAAGAATTGGAGTGACTCAATGAGCAAAATTATCGGTATCGATCTGGGAACGACCAACTCCTGTGTTGCCATCATGGATGGCGATAAGGTGAAGGTAATTGAAAACGCCGAGGGTGATCGCACCACCCCGTCCATCATTGCCTACACCGATGATGGTGAAACCCTGGTTGGCCAGTCAGCCAAGCGTCAGGCGGTAACCAACCCGAACAATACCCTGTACGCCATCAAGCGTCTGATCGGTCGTCGTTTCGAAGACGATGTTGTTCAGAAAGACATCAAGATGGTGCCTTATAAAATTACCAAGGCGGACAACGGTGACGCCTGGGTAGAAGTGAAAGGCGAAAAGATGGCGCCGCCGCAGGTGTCTGCAGAAGTTCTCAAGAAAATGAAGAAGACTGCAGAAGACTACCTGGGTGAGAAAGTGACCGAAGCGGTTATCACCGTTCCGGCCTACTTCAACGATAGCCAGCGTCAGGCCACCAAGGATGCAGGCAAAATCGCCGGTCTGGAAGTAAAGCGGATCATCAACGAGCCGACCGCGGCTGCCCTGGCCTATGGCCTGGACAAAAAGAGCGGTGACCGCACCGTGGCTGTATACGACCTGGGCGGTGGTACTTTCGACCTGTCCATCATCGAAATTGCCGACGTGGACGGTGAGCACCAGTTCGAGGTTCTGGCCACCAACGGTGATACCTTCCTCGGTGGTGAAGACTTCGACCTGAAAATCATCGAGTACCTGGCAGACCAGTTCAAGAAAGACAGCGGCATCGACCTGCGTGGCGACTCCCTGGCGATGCAGCGTCTGAAAGAAGCTGGCGAGAAAGCGAAAATCGAGCTTTCCAGCAGCCAGCAGACCGACGTGAACCTGCCGTACATCACGGCCGATGCGTCCGGGCCCAAGCACATGAACGTGAAGTTGACCCGTGCCAAGCTGGAATCCCTGGTGGAAGACCTGGTCCAGCGCAGCCTTGAGCCCTGTAAGGTGGCTCTGGAAGACGCAGGCATGAAGGCCGGTGAAATCGACGAGGTTATCCTGGTCGGCGGTCAGACCCGTATGCCGCTGGTTCAGGAGAAGGTTAAAGAGTTCTTCGGCAAAGAAGCCCGTAAGGACGTTAACCCGGACGAAGCCGTGGCCATGGGTGCTGCGATCCAGGCAGCCGTTCTGTCTGGCGACGTGAAAGACGTGCTGCTGCTGGACGTAACCCCGCTGACCCTGGGTATCGAAACCATGGGTGGCGTGGCCACTCCGCTGATCGAGAAGAACACCACGATTCCGACCAAGAAGTCGCAGACCTTCTCCACAGCGGACGACAACCAGACTGCCGTGACCATTCACGTGGTTCAGGGTGAGCGCAAGCAGGCGAACCAGAACAAATCTCTGGGCCGTTTCGACCTGGCAGACATTCCGCCGGCACCGCGTGGCGTACCGCAGATCGAAGTTACCTTCGACATCGACGCCAACGGTATTCTGAACGTGTCCGCCAAGGACAAGGCTACTGGCAAGGAACAGTCCATCGTGATCAAGGCCTCTTCCGGTCTGAACGATGACGAAATCGAAAAGATGGTTCGCGATGCCGAAGCCAACGCCGAGGAAGATCGCAAGTTCGAAGAGCTTGTTCAGGTGCGCAACCAGGGTGATGCAATGGTTCACGCCGTTCGCAAGACCCTGAAAGATGCCGGTGACAAGGTCAGCGACAGCGAGAAAGAGTCTATCGAGGCTTCCATCAAAGAGCTGGAGGAAGCTCTGGAAGGTTCCGACAAGGAAGACATCGAAGCCAAGACTCAGAAGCTGACTGAGGTCTCTTCCGAGCTGGCCCAGAAGATGTATGCAGATCAGGCTGATCAGGCGCAGCAGGCCGGTGGGCAGGAGCAGGCCCAGGGCCAGCAGTCTGACGACGCCGTCGACGCTGAGTTCGAAGAAGTCAAAGACGACGACAAGCGGTAAATCTGACGTACATCAGGCAGTTGGAAAACGCGGGGAGCTCCCCGCGTTTTCCGCGTTTAAAAACAGGGTTTTAAAAGCATGGCCAAACGCGATTATTACGAGATTCTCGGGATTTCCCGGGACGCGGACGAGAAGGAAATCAAGCGAGCCTACCGAAAGCTCGCCATGAAGTACCACCCCGACCGTAACCCGGACGACACCGAAGCCGAGAACAAGTTCAAAGAGGCCAGCGAAGCCTACGAAGTACTGGCAGAGCCGTCCAAGCGGGCTGCCTATGACCAGTTCGGCCATGCCGGCGTGGACGGCCAGGCCGGCGGTGGCGGATTCGGAGGCGGCGGTGCCAGCTTCTCGGATATTTTCGGCGATGTGTTCGGTGATATCTTCGGTGGTGGCGGTGGTCGTGGCCGCAACACCCGTGGCGCCGACCTGCGCTACACCCTGGAGTTGGATCTGGAGGAAGCTGTAAAAGGCAAGACGGTCCAGATCAAGATTCCGGGGCATCGTGAATGTGAAGTGTGCGACGGCAGCGGTGCCGAGAAAGGCTCCCAGCCGGAAACCTGCGGTACCTGTAAGGGTATGGGTCAGGTGCGCATGCAACAGGGTTTCTTCACGGTGCAGCAGGCATGTCCGACCTGTCGAGGCTCGGGCCAGATCATCAAGAACCCGTGCAAAGCCTGTCATGGCCAGGGTCGGGTTCAGGAAGAGAAAACACTGTCGGTTAAAGTGCCCCCCGGCGTGGACACCGGCGACCGCATTCGCCTTTCTGGCGAAGGCGAGATGGGCGGCGATGGTGGGCCGCCGGGCGACCTGTATGTACAGATCGCAGTGCGCGAACACTCCATCTTTACGCGCGATGGCCGGAACCTGTACTGCGAAGTGCCCATCAGCATCGTTGATGCATCACTGGGTGGGGAGCTCGAAGTGCCGACACTGGATGGCCGGGTGAAGCTGAAGATTCCGGCGGAAACCCAGACCGGCAAACTGTTCCGTCTGCGTAACAAGGGCGTCAGCCCGGTTCGGGGTGGTCCGGCCGGTGATTTGCTGTGTCGCGTGATCGTGGAAACGCCGGTGAACCTCACCAAACGCCAGAAAGAACTGCTGGAAGAGTTCCAGAAAACCCTGGATGGCAGCAACGGCACCGAGCATGGCCCGAAGAAGAGCTCCTGGTTTGAAGGCGTTAAAAGCTTCTTCGACGAAATGAAATTCTGATCGGCCCGACAAAAAGGAACGCGAGCATGAGGGTAGCAATCATCGGCGCCGCCGGGCGCATGGGAAAAGTCCTGATCGAAGCCGTTGACGGCACCGAAGGCCTTGAGTTGGGCGCTGCGGTCGTCGAGCCGGGCAGCAGCCTGATCGGCGCCGATGCGGGCGAGATGACCGGTATTGGCAAAACCGGCGTGAAAATGGCCGGAAGCCTGGCCGATGTGAAGGACGATTTCGATGTTCTCATCGACTTCACCTTTCCGGATCTGACCCTGGAGAATGCTGAATTCTGCAAGGCCAACGGCAAGATGCTCGTCATTGGTACCACCGGCATGTCTGACGCCGAAAAACAGCAGCTGGCTCTGGCCGCCGAAGCAACGCCAGTGGTGTTCGCCCCGAACATGAGTGTGGGTGTCAACGTAGTCCTCAACCTGCTGCGCACCGCCGCGGCAACCCTGGGTGACGACTACGATGTGGAAATCATCGAAGCACATCACCGTCACAAGAAAGACGCGCCCTCCGGAACGGCCCTGCGCATGGGCGAAGTTGTCGCCGACGCACTGGGTCGCGACCTGAAAGAATGCGCCGTCTATGGCCGTGAAGGCTTTACCGGTGAGCGCACCCGCAAGGAAATCGGTTTCGAGACCATTCGTGCCGGTGACGTGGTGGGCGATCACACCGTTCTGTTCGCCACCGAGGGTGAGCGCATCGAAGTGACTCACAAGGCCAGCAGCCGGATGACTTTTGCCAAGGGCGCCATGCGGGCGGCATTGTGGCTGAAGGACAAGTCGGCGGGGCTTTATGATATGCAGGATGTGCTTGATCTGAAGTGAGTCCATTTCTCATGGACACAAACCGCCATATTTTTTACAATAAGGCGGTTTGACTGCACCAAGCGTACCTTTGCACAAAGTTTCTGAAAAAGCGGGACCGAGTTAAGACTCCGTCTCGCTTTTTTGCAACCTGAATTTGCGCTTGCGTTCCTGTTCGTGACGAACCGATACGCCACTCGATGAGGATACAAGCCTTGAGCACACCCGCAATCCTTGCACTCGCAGACGGAAGCCTGTTCTACGGCAGCGCCATTGGCGCCGACGGAGAAACCAGCGGTGAAGTGGTGTTCAACACCGCCATGACCGGCTACCAGGAAATCCTGACCGACCCGTCCTACTCCCGCCAGATCGTAACCCTGACTTACCCGCACATTGGTAACACCGGTGTGAACGAAGAAGACATCGAGTCAGACCGCATCCAGGCCGCCGGCCTGATTATTCGCGATCTGCCGCTGCTGGCCAGCAACTGGCGCAGCAAGGGAAGCCTGGACGACTACCTGCGAAGCAACAACATTGTTGGTATCGCTGACATTGATACCCGTCGCCTTACTCGCATCCTCCGGGACAAAGGTTCCCAGAACGGTGCCATCGTGGCCGGAGAAAACGCCACCGCCGAGCGCGCGCTGGAGCTGGCCAAAGCCTTCCCCGGCCTGAAAGGCATGGATCTGGCGAAAGAAGTTACCTCCGACAAGATCTGGTCCTGGAGCGAGACCGAGTGGACTCTGGGCGAGGGCTACGGTGAACGTAAGGAATCCCGGTTCAAAGTGGTTGCCTGGGATTATGGTGTAAAGCTCAACATCCTGCGCATGCTCGCCTCCCGCGGCTGTGACATTACCGTGGTCCCGGCCCAGACCCCGGCCTCCGAAGTGCTGGCGATGAATCCGGACGGGATCTTCCTTTCCAACGGCCCCGGTGACCCCGAGCCCTGCGATTACGCCATCACCGCCATCAAGGAAGTCCTGGAAACCGAGATCCCGGTGTTTGGCATTTGCCTGGGGCACCAGCTGCTGGCCCTGGCTAGCGGTGCGAAAACCATGAAGATGGGCCATGGCCACCACGGCGCCAACCATCCGGTGCAGGATATCGCCAAGGGAACCGTGATGATCACCAGCCAGAACCACGGGTTTGCCGTGGATGAGGCAACACTGCCGGCCAACGTCGAGGCGACTCACAAGTCCCTGTTTGACGGTACCCTGCAGGGCATCCGCCGGACCGACAAGCCGGCCTACAGCTTCCAGGGGCACCCGGAAGCCAGCCCCGGTCCCCATGATGTGGCCCCGCTGTTTGACGAGTTTATCCGCCTGATGGAAGCGCGATCGGCCTGAGGTCGATCGCCACGGAAAGCTCACGGGCGCCATATGTAGCGCTGCAAGAATTCAAAAGTTGCTGACAGGTTTACCAAGACATGCCAAAACGTACCGACATCCAAAGCATCCTGATCCTGGGCGCCGGCCCCATCGTGATCGGGCAGGCGTGCGAGTTTGATTATTCCGGAGCCCAGGCCTGTAAGGCACTGCGCGAAGAGGGCTACCGGGTCATCCTGGTGAACTCCAACCCGGCCACCATCATGACCGACCCGGTCATGGCCGATGCCACTTACATCGAGCCGATCACCTGGAAGACTGTCGAGAAGATCATCGAGAAAGAGCAGCCGGATGCGCTGCTGCCCACCATGGGCGGCCAGACCGCGCTGAACTGCGCCCTGGATCTGGAGCGCCACGGCATCCTCGAGAAACACGGCGTGGAAATGATCGGTGCCAACGCCGACACCATTGATAAAGCCGAAGACCGGGACCGCTTCGACAAGGCCATGAAAAAGATCGGCCTGGAATGCCCCCGCGCCACCATCGCCCACTCCATGGAAGAAGCCTGGAAAGTGGCCGACGACATCGGCTTCCCGTGCATCATCCGCCCCTCCTTCACCATGGGTGGCTCCGGCGGTGGTATCGCGTACAACCGCGACGAATTCGAAGAAATCTGTACCCGCGGCCTGGATCTGTCGCCCACCAACG
>Ga0189285_100101_pt1 | contig 23049 bp, 19 predicted proteins | sample GEYOminimetaG_FD_130315 | JGI IMG/M metagenome (GOLD analysis project Ga0189285, IMG submission 130315) | Marine microbial communities from the Costa Rica Dome - GEYO mini metaG | ecosystem: Environmental > Aquatic > Marine > Oceanic > Photic zone | place: Costa Rica: the Eastern Pacific... | reverse complement strand
GTCGATATCGACAATGTTCGTACAAACTGTATCCAAGAAGTGTCTATCGTGAGAAACTACGATCACTGTGTTCTTGAATTCTAAAAGGAAATCCTCTAACCAAGCAATGGTGTTGATGTCCAAGTCGTTGGTAGGCTCATCGAGAATCAATAAATCTGGGTTGCCGAATAGTGCTTGCGCTAGTAGCACACGTACTTTTTGAGAACCATTTAGATCTTTCATCAAGCTGTAATGAAGGTCTTCTTTGATGCCTAGGCCACTCAAAAGAGCAGCTGCATCAGACTCAGCATTCCAGCCATCCATCTCAGCAAATTGTGCCTCAAGTTCAGAAGCCTTGATACCGTCTTCTTCGCTAAAGTCAGGCTTCATGTAGATCTCGTTCTTTTCCTTCATGATGTCCCAAAGTGTCGTATGTCCCATCATAACGGTGTCAAGCACAGTGTTTTCATCGAATTCAAAGTGGTTTTGCTTCAATACAGCCATTCTCTTGCCCGGCTCTAGTGACACTGAACCTGAGTTAGGGTCAATATCACCAGCAAGAATTTTTAGGAAGGTAGATTTACCCGCACCATTGGCACCGATAACACCATAACAGTTATTGCCTTGGAACTTGATGTTAACTTCATCAAAGAGAACTCTTTTACCGAAGGCTAGCGAAACATTTTGAACTGAGATCATATCCTTTGCTTTTCAGGCCGCAAAGGTAAGGTTATTGTTTGTGAAAAGGTAGTAGAGTGAATTAATAATCCGAATCCTTGATAAAATATGAAAAACATAATTTCTTGCTTATCCTTTCAAATTGAGGATATGAAGAGTAGAAGCAGCATCATCGCATTTTTATTGGTTTTCACCATTGGTCTTTTTGGACAAGAAGAACCTATTATTAAACTGGCAAGTGACCCTTGGCCTCCATTTACCAATGATACTGAGAAAGGTGCGCTGGCACTTGATTTGGTGAAATTTGCTTTAAAACGTTCTGGACGCGACATGAATACAGAAATCATTGATTTCAAATCTGTGATTGATGGCATCAGTAGTAAGGAATATGATGGTTCTGCTGCGCTATGGAAAACCCAAGAACGCGAAGCCATGATGATTTTTTCTGTCCCCTACATGTACAACCAGATCATTTTGGTAGGAAGAAAAGGTGCCGATGTTAGTGCGGATGAAATCACCGACCTAACAGGGAAAAGAATTGGAACTGTTGCAGACTACGCTTACGGAGACCTCATGTCTAGATCGGTTGCAGGTCAAGAGCAGCAAAGCAACGGTGCCACTTTTGTTGCAGGTAACAATGACCAAGAAAATCTTGAGAAACTCTTGAGAGGAGAGTTGGACTACATACTTGTTGATGCATTGCTTGTTGAGTATGCTAAAAAGCATCAACCTGAAGCTATTAATGCAAAACTCGATTTCGGGCACAATGTGTTGTTCACAAGATCACTTCACTTTGCCGTGCGTAAAGACGTCCCTCGTGCACAAGAGATCATAGATGGTTTTAATAGGGAGATCGCTGCTATGGCCAATGATGGAAGTTATAGCCGTATTCTACAATTGACTTGGGTAAGGGCTGATATGGATGGTGATGGCGTTACCGAATATGTACTTAATGGTGATAGAGCAGGGGCAATTGCTCCGGGTAGAGCCTACAGTTTAGTACCAAGTGATCAGCCCGAGATGACAGCGAACAACTATTACATTGATGGACAGATGTATAAGGGCTGGGAGAATGTACCTGATAAGTACAAGCAGCCAAAAGTCACTCAACAACAGTTAGAGACATTTAACTTCTTCTCAATTCCTATTGGAAGAAAGTACGATGGAAATGAATAAGCCCTCTTTCAAGGGCTTAATATTCTAGTCTAAACAAGCTTTTCTTTAAAGAAAGCTATTGTCCTATCCCAGGATAGCTTAGCAGCAGCTTCGTCATACCTTGGTGTGGTGTTGTTATGGAAGCCATGATTGACTTCAGGGTACATGTGTGCTACGTGTTCTTTCTTATTGGCTTTAAGGGCTTTTTCATAATCTGGCCAGCCAGCATTCACACGTTTGTCTAAACCTGCATACTGCAGCATCAGAGGTGCGTTGATCTTTGCAGTGTCTTCGGCAGAAGGTTGTGATCCATAATAAGGCACCGCAGCACTTAAAGTAGGAATTCTAACCGCCATCATATTGCTAATCCAGCCTCCAAAGCAGAAGCCCACAACCCCAATGTTTCCATTGCAATCAGGGTGCGATTTGAGATAATCGTATGCTGCAATAAAATCCTCTAGCATTTCGCCTCTATCTCTTTTTCGCTGCATGGTTCTTCCTTCATCATCATTTCCCGGATAACCGCCTAAGGGAGTCAATGCATCAGGAGCAATAGAAATAAAGCCATCGACTGCACATCTTCGGCCTACATCTTCGATATAAGGGTTTAAGCCACGGTTTTCGTGTACCACAACAATACCTGGGAGTTTACCTGAGGCGCCCTCTGGTTTAGAAAGTAGCCCTTTGATCTCGCCACCTCCATTAGGGGAATTGTACATCACATAGTCTGAGCTGATTCGATCATCATTTGCCTTGACTTCCGGCTTCGAATAATCGGGCATGATAAAACTCAACAGAGAAGGGATGGTCAAGCCACCTACTGCATAGATAGAGAGTTTTTCAATAAAGGACCTGCGATCCAGTTTGTTATGAGCATAGTCGTCATAAAGGTCAAAGACTTCCTGACTGACATCTTCTTTGCGTAGTTTTTTCATGAATTAAGGTTTGTGTTAAATAAACCATTAACCCAGAGAGTTTGAAGTTGTTTTATGCTAGCGGAAATCAACCTGTGCTCTTAAGGCCACCTGCCAATGCGTTTACGATCAAGAGTTGGTTGTGCAATAATTTCGCTTTAAGCTCTTCGTCACCTTCAGGTTTAGCACGCCATTTTTTAATCTCTTCAAGCTGTAATTCATGAAGAGGGGCCAGGCCTTTATTCCTGATCTCATTGTCCATGAGCTTCGCAAATCTCCGTTCTTCTTTATTGCCGCCTAAAATCTCATTCACTAAGTCTAAGGCGAGCTGATAATCAGTGATGATCACCTGCATCAACTCATTGGCGACCTCTTGGTCCTTCATAAGGTTTTTGAAAGTCTCCATGATCTCAGGGTCAGCACTCAAAAGATTAGTCTCTAGCTGAATCAAGAGGTATTTAAAGAAAGACCATCTCTGGGCCAATTCTTTAAGTTTTTCATAATCGTCAGGTGTTTCGTCCTTTATGGCTTGAAGCCCTGCCCCTAAACCAAACCAGCCTGTAATTCCGAATCTCGATTGACTCCAGCTGAATACCCATGGAATAGACCTCAGATCATCTAAAGAAGTAGCACCAGTTCTGCGGGATGGACGAGAGCCAATCTTACTTTCTTCTAAGACATCGATGGGGGTAGCACCACGGTAGAAAGGAATAAACTGCGGGTGCTCGATCAAGGATCTGTACTTGGCTTTAGATTTTTGTTCCGCTCGAGATAGCACGTCAAAGGCAAAAGCAAACGGATCTTCCTCTCTTTGGTCCATGGCCTGCCTTAAGGAGCCCGAAAGCTGCATCTCTAAATTATAAGTAGCATTCAAGAGGTTCGCATATTGGTTAGCAATGGTTTCCCCTTGAATTGTCATTTTGATCTGACCACTCATTGAAGCAGGAGGCATCGAATGTAAGAATCGGTGCACTTTTCCTCCTCCACGGCTAATTGTACCTCCTCTGCCATGGAAGAAGGCCAATTCAAAGCCATTGGCTTTAGCAATCTTCGATAGTTTAGCTTCCGACTGGTATATCGTCCAACGACTCGAAAGTATTCCACCATCCTTGTTACTGTCGCTATAGCCAAGCATTACTTCTTGAATCTTATGCTCTTTATTAGCGAATCTAGTTTGTGTAATAGGATGCTGTAGGTATTCGTTGATGATGTCTTCGCCAGCTTCAAGGTCTTCAATGGTCTCGAGTAATGGAGCAACTTGGAATGGACTATGGTCTAAGCCAACTTCTCTAAAAAACAAGAATACCAAAAGAAGGTCACTCAAGCTTCTGGTCATGCTGACAATAAAAGAACCAACGCCATCAGGTCCATATTGGTCAGTATGGTCTTTGATGACTTTGAAGTACGAGATGACATTACCCGCTTCTCCCTCACAAGGGTAGCCTGGGGTAAGGAAAGGGCGGTTAGATTTCAGTTCTTTATTCAGAAAGGCCAATCGCTTTTCTTCAGACCATGAGGCATAAGCTGAATCTTCAAATCCACCAGCATTCAATATCCAGCTTATGGCTTTTTCATGGTAAGCGCTATTCTGTCTTACATCTAGTTTCGCCAAGTGAAAGCCAAAGGTGATGACTTTGCGTTCAATCGGAAAGATGTACTGTTCAACCAAGCGTTCGTCTTTTACTTCGCGCAGAGAATCCTTCAAGACTCCTAGGTCTGTCAGAAGCTCTTGAGCATTTTGGTATTTAGTTTCTTCTTTCGCCCCGTTAGCTATCGTATTGTTGATCTTGGCGAGCATCAAGCCGACAAACTGTCTCCACGGTTCACCTGGGTTTCTTCCGACAATTTTGTTCCCTTTATTACCAAATTTGCTCTTTTCTGTTTCCAGCTGGTCTCTGAACCAAGTAGGTACTTCAACCAAGTGTTCTGAAAAGCTCACGTGCTTGAGTAATTCTGCAAGCGCTTCTTTTTGAATAAGTAAAGCCTCTTTGCGATGCACATTTAGTGTTTCTGCGGTAAACTCAGGAGTCACAAAAGGGTGGCCATCTCTATCGCCACCTACCCAGCTTCCAAATTCTAGAATTGGAAAATTGGCAGCATCCGCTAAAAGCGCTTCATTGAAACCTGCATGCCGCCAAGCATTCTTGAGCTTTCTATCCACTAGGTTGAGTGCTATCGGGAAAACATTTCTGAAGTAGTGCAAGATGTTACTTCTTTCATCTTCGAGCCTTGGTTTTTCTAGGTAGATCTCTCCAGTTCTCCACCACCTTTCGAGCAGACCCATAATGTCTTCACGTAAGTTTTCCTTTTCAGATGCAGATAGATTTGGGTTTTCCCTTTTCACTAAGAGTTTATACAACTCACGGTGGATCTCGAGAACCGTAATTCTTTTCGCTTCAGTAGGGTGGGCTGTAAGAACAGGCTGTACATCTACTTTTAAAAGCATTTTGGCAATATCCGCTTCGCTATGGCCTTTCTTTTTGAGATGAGAAAAGGTCTGTGCCCAAGAACCCTGGATCTCATCAGCATCTACATGGTTCTCAACTTTTCTTCTATGGTGTGTGGCATTGTTCTCATCAATGAGGTTGAGTAATTGGAATGAAATACTCAATGATTGAATCACCTTTTCATGACTTAGGTTGTCAGGAACTGAATCGACAGTTTCATTGACCCAAGGCAAAAAATTAGCGAGGTCTTCTTCACCCATCGAAATGAGTACTTCTTGAAAGGCCAGCATTAAGTATAAAAAATCAGCTTTGTTCTTCCGAATGCTGTGCTCTGAAAGCTCTTCTAAAGTCATGGCGGTTGGTTTTGTTACAAGATGCTTTAGAATTGAAAAACTTAAAAATGGGAGAATGATAATTTATGGAATCGAATGAAATTGGTTGTCTTATCAGACCTTGGAAAACGAATGTGTCACTAACATTCACGAAACAGGGTGTCGCAAGGTGATTGATTTTCTGTATTTTAAGAGAAGTAAATTCTTCAACCTATGTCTGACGAAACACCAAGAATAACAGTGAACGAGTATTTTTCAATGCCAGGTATCAATGCATTGTACAAGACGGAAGATCTAAAGGACCACAATAGTGAAGTGGTTGGCTACAGTTCTTCCGAGATTTTTGTTTGCCACTTTGTTAAGAAAGACCCAGTCAAATCTACATTTACACCTGTTTTAGTGAACGACATTCGTTTTGCTACAGTCAAAACAAGTTTTAGACTCTGGAAAGTGATCATTGGCCTTATCATGCTCATTTTTGGACTCGGGTGGATCATATTATTTCTGGAAGGTAGAGTAGAGGTGATCTTTTATTGGATCGCTGGCTTGAGTGCACTTGGCGGCCTTATTGGACTGCTTACACCCTTTGAGCACCACGCGGTTTATAATATTGAAGGCAACAAGTTCCCTTTAAAGTCACGTGAACTTTCTTTCAAGTCGAAACGTAAATTAGCTCGCTTTATGCGAGAAAGTGGGCGTTTAGCTTAAATCTGAAAGAAAAGCAAAACATGAGTATGGTAAACCCCTTATTTATTTTCTAGGACAAATTCTGCCCAGTGGAGTACATTGAATTCATTTCTGCGAAAGCTGGTTAGTGCAGATGTATTTAATAATAACTCCACTACATTTTCTTCTCGCTTGTAGGTAACCGTCCAAGGTGAACAAATCCTGTCGGTCAACTCTATTGAAGATTCAATAGGCTTTGCTTGGTCAAGTATTTCACCGAGGAATTCAATTCGATAAGCGTTATCAAATTTAGGGTACTTTTCAATTTTATATCCTTCTTGGTTATTCAAGATCTCGCCAATCAATGCCGCAAACCTTTCTCCCTTATCTAGGGACTTTTGGTTTTTCGTGATTAAAACAAGCCGGTATTTCATCGTCTCAAAGCTGATTATAAGCATTATGGGCGCCTCCAATCTACAGCGCCCAATGAACTTTTAATTATTTCACTTCTACAGCATCTGAAGGATACCATTCTCCATCGAACCATGGTTCAAGCGGTCCGTAAAGTCTGAATATTGTATTCCAACCTTTACCTGGAATAGTTTGGATCCAGTTATTTTCAAAACCCTGTGGTGCTTCTGGTCCAATATAGATATCCCAACTACCGTCTTCATTTAGAATTAAGCCTTCTTTATTGTTATCAATACCAGGAAACTGCTGATCGGTTTGAAGCATTGACCTCGTCTGGTTATCATAAATAGTAAACGACCAGAAGTCTTTCATTGGAGGGTTTGCAGGTACATTGAATTTATAGGTTTTACTTCCGTCAAATGTATTTCCATCTACATCCGAATAGGCAATAGCGTATTGTGAGCCTTTGCCAATGATTTTCATCGACATAGCAGGAGTAATTCCTGTGGCATAAAAATGGAAAGCACTTCGAGCATCTAGCAAACGTGCTCCTTCGTACTCAAATAAGTAGCTTTTATAGGCTAGGGGGTTTAACCATTGAGTGCCTGGGAACTTGTACAGGTATTCACTACGAGGTTTAGACATTTGAGTTCTTACAATGGCGCTACCAATTTTTGAAGCTTCTTTTAATATTTCTTGCATTCTTTCATCAGGCTTGAACTCTTCTCCTTTTCTGATACCAATTGCCGCAAGGCTTCCTAGTATTTCAGCATTTTCTCCATTTGCAGGTTCAGCTTGAATAACATCATTGATTTCCTCATAAATGCGCTCATCCATTTTGTGAATTGTATTGAATTCCTTTCCAGAAACATTCACAAAGTTCATTGCAGGTGGATTGTTCTTTCGTGACAGTGGATAAATTTTGAAAGTGCTTTTCGTAGCCATCACTGCTGGTTGGGGATCACCGTCTTTTTGAAAGCCTCTCCAAATTACCCAATGACCGTAAGTATTGGATTTGGATACAAAATATCCTTCAGGAATGTCTCCTTCATAACCAGGAGGAAGGATAAGGAATTTTCCACCTTGGGCTTTGTCAGGACCAAGTCTCCCAAAATCGGCTACATATTTGAAGTAATGGTCGTCAATTATTCCTAGTACATCGGGAGGTGTTTCGATCACCATTGGCTCATCCGCCAGTTCTAACCAAGACATCATATAGACGGAAGTTGTGTTGGCCGTAAGGAAAAGAGCCTTTGAATCCATAAGCTCCTCAAAAATGAGGGCTGTTTGGTTAGCAGGTCCAAAGGACAATAAGCCTTTTTTCATCGCTTCCATTGAGGCAATATGAATACCTTTAGTATAGGCATCAACTGCATTGTTCAAATCTAAATAGTCATAAACTTGAGCTGCTGTTTTAGGCGTTGGCACACCGTCAAAAAAGTTTAGCTCACCTAAGTTTTCCGAATTGATTGTATTGGGACTTTCGATACCATCAGGAATATCAGTAGTCATTTTCATGCTTGGAATTGTCACATCTGTTTGTATGCTTTCTGAGGATTGACTTGCGCATGATGAGATTCCTATTATACCGAGAAACAATGCGGTATATATGTTATTCGATTTCATAAATTCTTTAGAGGAAGGCTTAATTATCAAGCTTAATTTTTCACCGCCTCGAACCGTTAATATCGTATTTGGAAAAGAAATCCCAAACCAATTGACTTGCATTTGAACCTTGATATTCATTTTTGAACCAAATATGACCTTCTCCATTATACTTATAATGTTCTACTGAAACACCAGTCATATCATTTGAATAAACTTGATGTTCAATATTGCGATCAGTTGCAATTGCAGCTGATTTGCTGGCTTCATTGAATTCTACCCAAAAGTCAATAGTGCTTTGGACTGAAATAAAATCCGAACCACCATTGTAGGCCAAAACATCATCAGAGGTGCCATGTAGATTGATAATGGGTATCGGATGAGAAGGCGAACAGGCTGCTGACTGGTCAAGTAAAGCTCCTGAAATGGAGCCGACTGCTGCTATTCTATCGCTTTCATAGCACGCTAATGCATAGCTCATCATGCCACCATTTGAGTATCCGCAGGCATAGATTCTTTCTTCATCTAGATTGTAGTCCGTATTCAAATCTCCCAATAAAGCCCTTATAAATCCTATGTCATCAACATCACTTTTATTGTCTCCTCCTGGAAGAGCAGCATTCCAATGAGAAAAGCCATTTAAACAGGCTCCTTGAGGGTAAACCAATAAAAATGTGTCTTTTTCAGCTTGAGGGCGCATGTCAGCGTATTTCAAATAATCACTAGCCAAGCCAGCATAACCATGGAAATTGAGGACAACAGGGATTTCCTTTTTACCATCATAAGAAGAAGGTACATAAACTATATATTCTCTCAACAGTCCATCATGTTCAATCTGTCGAGCATTATCATTTGAGTAATACGAACAATCGCCCCAACTCACACAACCTGAAATCATGATTGAAAGAGTGAAAGTAGCAAGTAAAAGAATGCATCTCATTATTCTCGATGATTTTGACTCGTAGTATACAGAAGTACTTTTTCTACAGTTTATAAAGTATAAATATACCTTCAATTGATTAATTCACACTTAAAGCCAGTGCCTTAAAATTCACTATTTAAACCTGTTCGTGTTGTTCAGAAAGTAGTTTTCAACATTTGGTTTTTGTGCAGTTTGTCTAAAACGAAATACTGTATTTTCACTGCTTTCTTCATTGGTTCTGTATGCTGTTTCACTTTCGATAACAAAACTAGAATCACTTTTAATAACACCATTCATTTCATATAAATAGGCCGAGTTGAATGAGTCTTGCCCAGGCTTCTGCCTTTCAATACTGTATGACTGAATTTTAATGTTGTTCTCATCGATTTGCACAAGACCCTTATTGCCAATGTCATTTGGCTCAAAACTGCAACTTCTTTTGATTTTCCTGTCTTCTGCATGTTGCGCCTCAAGCATCAGCTCAATAGCCTCATGGGCACTTTGGTAAGTATTTTCAAAAGTTTTGTTTTCTGCACAGTAATATTTCGTAAGCCCATCTATCCCTCGGATGTTGACAACGAATCCATCTTTGTAGATAAAGAATACGGATAAGTATTTTATTTTCTCCGCCTGAACGCTGTCTAGGACATTGGGTTCACGCTCTAATTCTGCATAGTAATAGCCATTCAATTTTAGGCTATGATCTGGAATCCGATTAGTCCTAAAATCAATGAGTTCTTCTTTATGATGAACCCTAAAAATACCACAGGCATTGAAGCTTAATATTACCGCGAATAGAAGAAGTGTTCTGATTGTCAAGTGTTTATATTAGCTGTTTTCGAGGTCTGGAGGTATTTTATTAATCTTAATCCACTCAAATAAGCCCTTACAGGTTCTCTTACTTTGTAGGTTTTCCTAGGTATCTGACAAAATATTCAATGAGCTTACGAAATAGTTAGCGGTCGTAATTCCGTTCGTGGCTCCAGCTATTATTGCACCCAGTGCAAAGGCGAATTGAATTCCTAGCCCTGTTGGATCTGGAGTCTCTTCTTGTGCTTCTAATCAATAGTTATTTTTTTAAAAACACGATATTCAAAGTCTTTTTCCATTGAAGTGGTCACCTCTTTGAAATAAGAATCACCTTCTAATTGCGCAACTGTCACATCTGCGAAAATGGTGAATTTAAGGTTCATGCCTTCCTTCCCGAGAGAACTAGGTATATAAAGTTTGAATTGCGGATAAACAGATTGTCTCACATATTCAGTTACTTTTCCATTTTTAGTTAATACTTCCATTTCATCGCTAAAAGAAAATGAAAGGGGAACGAATTCAAAAGGAGCAACCTTAAATTCGATTGAGTCTATTGATCCCTTTAGTCTTACTCTACTCAGTTTGTATTTGCCTTTAAGATTAGGAATATCAACTTTGACTGCAATAGTTTCTTCTTTGTTGAATTCTAAACAATTCACTGCGTCACAGCCCTCAATATAGTTGGGTCCACCTATCGCTTTGGATAAGACAAGGCCAATGGTACCTAAAATGGTGAGTACAATAACTACAGCGGCAACACTTTTGAATAATCTCATTATTTAATTTTTTTTAGGTTTAATTTTTTCAGCTCTTACTGAATGTTCTAGGTTAAATATTTCGTTATCTGGCAGTTTTCTGTTGACCGGAGCGAAGTATTCTGAATTGAAATCAGCCAGCGTTTTATCCTCTTTGACCTGAAATCCATATTGAGAGAGTATATTTTTTATTTCTTCTGGTGAATAGAGAGATACCCAAGGCTCTCCTACTTTCGCTGCTAAGTTCATTACCGTTTTCGCTTTTTTCTTTGGGTTTGGATAACTCTTTCCAAAACAAGCTGTTGGCTCTGTTTTTAATAAACTATTCACATATGATATATAAAAAATAGCTTTAGTATTCTTTGTAAGTTCTTTTACTTCTTTTAAAGTTGATTTTACGGCCTCCTTTGATATATACTGCGAAACTCCTTCAAGGGTGAAAATGGCAGGTTTATTTTCATCAAAACCAGCTTCTAAAAGCTCTTGCTTCAGCGATTGATGATTAAAATTTACACTCACATATTTTACATTTTCCAAATTGGGAACATTTGAAGGAAGTTTAGCGCGTTTTCTTTTTTGTACCTCTTTCTGGTCCACCTCAAATATACTCAATGTGTTTGGAAGATTTAGACTATGAGCTCTTAAATCATACCCTGCACCAAGAATTACATATTGTTCCATACCTTGTGTTACCCCATTTTTTACTAAATCATCGATAAATCGTGTACGAGAAATGAGGTGTTCATGAAAACCAGGCGCAAATTTTTTGGTTATCCAATGGCTCAGTTTATACCCCATTAATTTGATTATACTGGCTCCAAAGACAAATTTGTAGGCATAGGGGTCATATACAATTCGTTTATCAGGTTTAGCGAGTGACTCAATCAAGCGTTGTTTTGCAACACCTTGTGCAGTTCCATCTTTTCGAAATATTGAGTCGCTCATGGCTGTGTTTTTTATTGCTTATAACGGTCTGTCTATTCGCTTAAGCGATACAATTTTAATATAATCATTTCCAAAGCAAACAGCTACTTATTCGACCCTGCTAAGTGTCTATCAAAGTATTCGATGAGCTTTCCAAATAGGTAGCGATCGTAATTCCTTTCGCGGCTCCAACCATGTGTGGCACCTGGTGCAAAGGCAAAGTCAAAGTCCTTACCCTGTTTGATCAGCTCTTCAGCTAAGGTGGCTGTTGTCTTGAAAGGCACTACATGGTCTTGCATACCATGAATGAACAGTAGTTTATCTTCTAAGTTAGCCGCGTATTTGATGGCTTTTCTTTCAAAGACTTCAGGCTCCGTTTGAGGGGTGCGAACAATGGCTACATCATCAGTACCGAAGAAAATGGGGTCAACCGCTGCGGCAGCTGCAACACCCACCTGAAATAAGCCTGGCTTCATCAAAAGCGAATAAACAGAGAGCGTTCCACCGTAACTGCTTCCCCAAATACCAATGCGATCGGGATCCACATAATCCAGCGACTCCATGTAAGCTACGGCACTTGCATAATCTTCAATGTCTTGGTCAGCAAAGCCCAAAAGAAATTCTTCTCTAAATGCTCGGCCATAACCATTGCTACCCCGAGAGTCTACTTGCACGATGATGTATCCCTTCTTGACCAGTAGCTGCTGAATAAGGCTATAATTTCCGGCCCATCGGTTCCTTGCGGTATTCGAATAAACAGGTCCAAAAATTACTGGATACTGCTTGCCAGGCTCCATATCAGTTGGTTTCATAATGCGCGCATGCAGTGTGTAGTCATCAACAAGGCTAGGAAAACTGACATACTCGGCAGCCACCCATTTTCGCTCATTGAATGCGGGCAATGGAGAGTTGGTTATTCTGACAGCCTCACCGCCTTCCTTGTTTGCCACATAAAGCTCTGATGGTGATGTGTCATCATTATGCATAAACACCAAGTGTTGTCCGTCAGGAGAGGGGTAGCCTACGTTTTGGCCGGCAAGAGCTGTTACCTGTACTGGATGACCTCCGTTCACGATCAGTTGATAAACATGTTGTTCATAAGGATTTACCCCATTGCCGGTATAAAACAAAGCATCGCTAGCGACAGTTGGGCTTGATAGCACATCATAGGAGGGGTCTGTTATAAACTGAGGACGATCATTAGACTTTGAAGGGTCAATCGTATAAAGGCCATAACGATCACCCAAATCGCTTAAGAAAATTATATGCTTGCCATCTGGGTGCCATTTTGACCCGAAAGAGGTGTACATGCGGCTCTCTCGAACACCTTGCCAGATCTTACTCAGTTTGGTCTTTCCCGGAGTAATGACAAACAAATTACGATCAACCGCTGTATCAGAGGCGGTATCTATCAGCAGCACACCATCAGGCGACCAGTTGAAATCGATCACCTGATTGGCGCTCGGGTTTGGCAAATCGAGGTAGGTGATCTTTCCGCTTTCTACATCTAGAAGGCCGACTCTACGAATTTCGTTAGGGTCGCCAGGGTAGCTTCTGCGCACCTCATTTGGACTGGTTTCGTCAGCGAGGTAATTCGGGAAAGGCACCTTTCGCATCTCACGTCTGTCCACCTCATGGAAGGCAATGGTTTTTCCGTCAGGAGACCATTTATAAGTAGGTCCACTCCAAATACCAGGGCCGATCTCACGTTCTGCACGGCTATAGCGCCCTTTTCTGAGGCTTGAGAGGCTGGGGATGCCGATCTCTGTGAGCTGGCGATTTTCTTTTGATGCAAAATCAGCGAGCCAAAGGTCACCGTTTCGGATGTATGCTACTTGATTGCCATTTGGCGATATTAAGAGTCTACCAGCGCCTGCCTCAAGCGCCATCAATTGAGTGTCTTCTCCTTGGCTCAGCGATGTTTGCCAAAGGTTGTTCCCTCGAAGGCTTACAATGGTGTTTTCATCCGTCCAGAACATGTCTCTGACCGATGGAGAAGATGCATCAGAAACAGGGCGCACTTCTTTTCCATCATTTGTCGATACCCATAAGGCCCGGCCAGGGTTTCCTGGTTCGTTCCATGAAAAGGCGAAGTGCTCGCTATTCGGTGCCCATGCCGGCCGAGAAGGGGAGGTGCCAGTCAGTTTTGGTGTTGCGAAAATATCATCAAGGGTAAGCTGATTTTCTTGTGCAGCAGCTGTTGTGCAAATGGCCATTAGTAAGCCTGTGATTGCCCAATTTCGCCAAATAGAGGTCTGTTTCATGTGGTTATTCCGTTAATTTTCTTTCAATGTGGTCATCAGCCCGAAGCATAATTGGTCGATATTTCCCATGTTATTGCTGAATGCAGAAACATTTGAAAGTATGATCACTCCATTTTTATTTTCTAAATCTAACGCCATAGAGGAAGTATAACCGCCAGTTCCTCCATTATGCCAAATCCATTCACCTTCGTTTTTTCTGTTTAAAATATGCCATCCAAGTCCTAAACTCAAATTGTCATTCACCTTAAATGTTGGCTTTTGGGTTAGGGCTAATTCGCTGTTTTCCTTATCAAATTGAGCTAAGCCAAATTTGGACAAATCTTCTACTGTAGAAAAGATGGCTCCTGCACCAGCTAAAGCGTCAAAGTCCCAGTTCGAAGTTGTTGTGCCATTTGGCTTTAATCCTTGGATAATTTTTGTTTCTACATTTTCTCTTGTGCTGGTAGAGTTGACCATTTTGTACTTGGCAAATATTTTCTCTTGTATCAGCGATTCATAGGATGAATTTGAAATAGTGGCCAACGCAAAGCCTAAAACTCCAGCACCCAGGTTAGAATATTCATATTTAGTTCCAGGCGCTTGATTGATTCGGACTTCTTCCCTTAGGTAGCTGATGAGCATTTCTACGTCATAGTCTTTGTATGGATTGTTTTGGTCGACACGTGATAGGTTCAAGTTGGACGGTAGCCTTGGAAGTCCAGCCGTATGGTTTGCTAGTTCCTCGAAGGTGATGCTATTTTCAGACTTAATTTTAAAGTTAAAATAGTCTTGGATGTTGTCTTCGAGTTTTAGCGCTTGGTCATTAACGAAATTTGACAACAGGGTTGCAGTAAATACTTTGGTTATAGAGCCTATTTCAAAAGCATCTTGGTAATTCTCTACTGACCTAATGGTGTCTTTATTTCTTTCTATTCCAATGAAGTCAACTTCCCCGTTTTTAATAAAAGCAATCGAAAGTTGCGTGTTGTTTGGAAATGTCTTCGTTTTATCAAATAGAAGATCATACTGTTTTTTAGTCATTCCCTCTATTGAGATTTCTATCGCATTTTCAGCAACGGTTGTTTGTCCGTTAGAGCAACTCCAAAGGACAAGTGGGATTAATGCTGTTAAATATTTTCTCATTCGTTATTACTATGGTGGACGGTCTGGATATGCACTTTCGTAATTTATCCCGAGCTATCGGGAGAATCAACCACATTCGGTAGCCATCCCGATAATTATCGGGCGTAATTTGAATTTAAGTTATACATTTTCAAATGCAAACGTGAGTTCATGAGCTCCATAAGATCAATTAACAGCGGACGCGAATAAAGCGCAGCTTTGACGGGGAAGGAGAGATGCACTCTCGGTACCACTTTAGCCGCATTGCGTATAGGTTATGTTATACTCCTTTTTATTCTTTCCCAATATGCAAGTCTATGATATTCAAGAGACGCACCAATAAGTTCTGGACTTTTGCTTAAAAACCCAGCCTTGGAAAATGGTATTCGCCAGTCTATTCCAACCATAATGTTCACAAGTTTATCCCTTGAAATAACTAGTTGCAATATGTAATCTGATTCATAGCGCCTTCTAACAATTTTGATTTGACTGTCAAGAATTTGACTCCAGTGATATTTGTGTTCTTTGTATTCTATTCCATCGTTAGCAAACGCTAAAACTGGTTTAGAAATATCTTTCCAAAAGCTGAATAAGCTTTTTCTTTCATAAAATTCAGTGCTAAATGCAGCCGCTTTGTACTCATCTAATAGTTTCGAGGTCTTTACCCTTTCGAAAATACCAGGTTGATTAATTAATATGTATTCAGCGTTTTCGACTTGAATCTTTAATTCCGTAGAATCTGTTATGTAGTCAGAGCAAAAATCGTCAAAGTCGGCAAATTCATTTGTAAGACTACAAAGAATACCAATCAATTAGGCTTATACATTTAGAAAAAGGCTTTCAAGGCTACTTAGTGAGAATGGTTTTTGGAGAGTAAAATCAACTCCATACGCCTCTTTATCCTTTTCTTGAACACTCCATCCACTGACAAGTACAATTTTTATTTTGTTTCCAAACTTTTTCCTGACAGCACTTGCCAACTCCCATCCATTTGTTTCGGGCATACCAATATCTGTAAATACAATATCGCATTCATTTTCATCTAAATATGCCATGGCCTCCTTTACGCTATTTACCACATGACCTCTGTGATTAGTGAATGCCAATAAGTCAAGTACATTTTCGGTTATCATTTTGTCATCATCCACCCACAGAACATCTAAGGGCTCTTTATTTTTGGGCTCAATCTCCTTGCTTACCTTGCTTACCTTGCTTACCTCAGACTTAGCTATTGGAAAAACCATTTCAAAGGTTGTACCTTCTCCTAATTCAGACGATTTAACAGTTATGTCCCCACCGTATTTTTTGATGGTATTGTAAACGCCACTCATTCCTAAGCCTCTACCTAGCTGGAATCCTTTGGTTGAAAAAAATGGAGTAAAAACTTTTTGTTTAGTTTCTTCATCCATCCCGATCCCTGTATCTGTAAAAGTGGCGAATAGGCCATTAGGTTTTAATCTTGTTTTAATAGTAATAGCTCCACCTTTTGGCATGGCTTCGATACTATTTTTAATTAGGTTGTAGATTGCGGATTTAAGCTCTCCTCTGTTACAAAGAATTTCAGGAACCTCCTCCAAATCTTTGGTAATAGTAATGCTCAATCCCTCTTTTTCCATGCCGTCTTTCCATAGCGGACGTGACTCAATTAAGCTTTCCTCAATCATTGTATTCAGATTGATTAGCTTGGTCATTTTATGATCATGCTTTGCATCGCCAAACTGTTGTAACACGTTGACTCTTTCCGCCACATAATCAATAATAGATTCAATACTATTCAGGCGTTCAAGGGTGGTGCTCGACAGATTTGTTTGTTTTTTTATAATTTCTAAATTCCCCATCATTTGTTGTAATGAGTTATTAAAATCATGAGAGATAGAAGATGACATTTCTCCTATTGCTTTAAGTCTTTGATGCTTGATTTGGGCTTTCTCGAATTCTTTTTGAGAAGTAATATCTTGAGTTGCACCTGTCAGGCTTATCACTTCACCATGAATACCTAAAATAGGTTTACTGATGGAACGTATTACTTTTTCGCCCACTTCTGGAACGCGAATTCTAAATTCAATATCGAACGCAAGCCCGGTAAGAATGGCTTTTTCAAGAGAACTGTTAAATAGTGCTAAGTCATCGGGGTGAACTCGAGTATTAATCAGATCAAGTGAAGGAGTGCCATGATCATAATTGAAGCCCCATATTCGAAACATCTCCTTTGACCATTCAGACTGTAAACTTGATGGATTGAATACCCAGCTTCCAACGCCAGCTAATTCTTGTGCTTGATTGAGAGTATTATTTAATTCATTGAGTTTTTTGTTTTTCTTTTCAATTTCTTGCTCGGCAATTTTACGCTTGTGTATATCTCTACATACTTTTACTAGCTCTACTACTTCACCCTTTGTGTTTTTTATGGCGTAGATGTATTCTGAAAACCATCTTTTTTCTCCAAGCCAGTCTAAGAGTACTTCTAATGTTTCACTTTGGCCTGTTTTCTCTACTTTTTCAAAAGCCTTTAAAAGTTGATCGGACACCTCATCATCAAAAAGATCTTTGGGCATTTTACCTACTACGTCCTTGTGAGTTATAGCATAACATGTTGGTCCGTTGTAATAAAGGTATTCACCATCAGGTTTATGAATGGTAATCATATCCTCAGAAGCCTTTAACAGCAGGTTAAAACGCTCTTCGCTTCGTTTTAACTTTCTTTCTAATTGTAATTCGTTAACCAGTTTTTGTAGATCCTGATAACTGGGTTCAGTATTCGGTGTCATTTTTTATTGTGTCGTTTGAGTTACTTGGTGCCTGCCAAGTTGAAAGATCCATTTATATGATCGTTTCATTCTTGATAGTTGATTGCTTATAAGTGAAAGTCAATCCTTTGAGTAAGAATAAAGGTATCTGCCTTTATAAGTCATGATTTTTATTACTTAAGTACAAAAGAAAAAATTTACACCCTTAAAAATAATAAAAAATAGCGCATTCATGCAGAGTATTTAGACAAATACATGACTGTGGTTGACAGCTAAATGATCTAAAGGCAGTGTACGCAGGCACCCTTTTCCTCCTCGCCTTATAGCTTATCCATAGTCTTAGCCTTTACTCTATTTATCTTGCCTCTAGCTTCTTTATCTAATGGCCAAGGCGATCAGTAAGACCCTTGAAAACACATTTAGATCTTTTCAGGAATTAACTTTTGATAGGTTGGAAACTTAAGCGAGAAGCTATGATCTGATTACAATATGAATTAATCCTTTTTTCAACATAGATGTAGCTCAGAGCATAAAAAGGCATAATTGTGGCCAACGTTTCGGCTATGAAGCGTAGGAACGGTTTGGTTGGTTAGGCCTAAGTTTTATAGCCATTGTTGGCAAATGTTATTTTGGTATTCCATTTTCATACTTTATAGTTCTGATTAATTCACCAGTCTTATCGTATTAATGAATTGTACCATTGCCTTTAACTAAAGTGCTTTTGTTTAATCTATGCCCATTAATGTCGAGATAAGTAATTACTTCCATAGTATGTGAATTGGCTTGAGCCTGCCCTAAAATTGTCTAGGGGAAGTCTAATCCGAACTAAATACAGTTCCACATGTTTTATAAAAATAACGCGAATACTATTAGGCTAATTATTTTGATGGTTTTGTTTGGTCGAATAGGCATATTGTTCGAAGGCTTTGATTATTTTCTTGGGAAATTCGTCGGATAGTTGGTAAAGCGTTTCTGTGCATTCCATACTATCCATATTCCCAGGTTGGTAGCTTTTTTTGCATAGGTGAATAAAGATCTCCTCTTGTTTTTCTTGAACGCCTCCATTATCCCAGCTTACTGCACCTTTTTTAAAGATAAGCTTTATGTATTCCTGGTTTACATCCTCAACAACTTTTTCAACTTCTATCAAATCATCAAGATCAGCAGACTGAATAAGGCTCTCATTCGTCTTTACATAGGTAGTAACTTGTGTTAATCTACCATTTTCAATAGAGTAAGTATAACTATATACCAGAGAGTACCCAGCTGCATAGGAAAGCTCATTGACGAAATCGAATTTGCTAATGTTGTTTTGCAGAAATTCTAGTTCCTTTTCTTGGGAATACATATTTGAAATCGTAATGACGAATAGTAGTATGGTTAATTTGAATCTCATTTATTTATAAATTTTGCGTTAATTTTTGCCAACGGTTTGGCTAAGCTGCGTTTTAATGCAGTTTAGGTGTTATTGTAAGTTGTTAAATAATACTTGGTTTGACAATCAATTTTATATTCAATTCTGTATTGAATTCATCACTAGCTAAAACATTTCTTAGTGTGTTCTCATTTTTATCAAAAATTCCTTTATTGTGTTCAATTTCAAGCCCCTCTCCTTCATAAGTCTCATACAAGTATTCTGAAGTGCAGTCTTCTCGTTGAACAAAAGGGCAATAAGGCTCAGTTTTAGGTAGTTTATCAATAATTCCAAATTTAATACATTGTCTCAATACTTGGCGAGAGGATGTTAGCATTTCATTAAAAGCAAGAAGCCTTACACCATTATTTTTTCTAATTTCTAAAACTTTCATCCAACTGTAATAATAGCCAGAGTCATCTTCGAATCTAACGATGGTTGGCATTTCAACTAGTTGATCTGTAGAGTTGATTACTCTATCAGCTCTGTTTATTTCCCTGTGCTTATATGCATCTGCTAAATTGCACAGGGCATGAATGTTAGAGTTAGATTCTTTTAGTTTGTCAATTAATTGATTGTGGAGTTTTTTTGCATTTCTGTTTGTTTCAAAGCCATACTCTTCAATTATCTCTGTTTCCTTCTCGATACAGAGATATTCAATCAGAGCTTTTATGGATTCACATAATTCCAGAAAAGCTTTTTTCGATTTATCTAAACCAAAATCATTTGTAGACAGAGAAGAAATGACCCTATTACAGTTTAGGCATGCCAGGATTGCTTCGAACGTTGAGATTAATGAATAGGCTGGGAGCTTTAGCGGAAGACTATGTCCCTCGCGGGGCATTAATCTCAACGTTCTAGTGTATGAGCATTAGTTAAGTTGTATAAGGTTAGTTTTCAGAATACAATATATTCTAATTAAACCGCTATTGCTGATACACCTTGTTGTAAGCAGTTATTGCCCTATTATTTTTATACGTTGTAAGAGGCAGGTTTAATTTTTCGTCTTTTTATCATGTAGAAGGCAACGATCAAATTTGGCACCCAACTTAACCAGCCAACTATGGGATATGCCAATTCAAACTGACCTAAGAGGTGAGTTAATAATGGCAACCAGATTCTTAAGGTAACGGCCGAGAAACAAACAGCATAGCTGTAGAGCATGTAGTTTTGGTGCTGTTCAATATTGCCTTTCTTTATGGCCTTGTAGGCTAAAAAAGTTGTTGTTAACCAAACTATTCCACTCAATGAAAAGCCAATAACATTACTTGTGCCTCCAGTTGCAGATTGAGCAATATAAACTCCGCAGACACCACTTATTAATACTGAGAAGGTATATATCTTGCCAATAGTCCTGTGTAGTTTTATCCTCTTTCTTCTCAGTTTGGCACTGAACTGAGTCCAACCTATCAATAAAGCGATTCCGCCTGGTATGATGTGCCCATAAAAGCCAGTATTCCAAATTGGGTTGGTAAGTAATTCTTGTGTTTTTGACGATAACAGTCCAAAATGACGGTCAATAATAAAGTATATAACAGGGTATAGTCCTATTAAAACACATAGTGTGCTAAAGATCCACCAGGTTGCTCTGTTGACTATTTTGTTCATATTTAACGATTTAACAAGCTATGGATTACGCTTTATTATAAGCTGTTCTTTATTTCGTTTTGAATTGAGGTCTTTTAATTTGCTCAAAACAATCTGGCTTTGGTTTCTCTGTTGGATTATTAAAAAAATCATTTGCAGCTTGCATAGCGCAGGGGTTACTCCAATTGGTAGTCGGGCCGTGTTTCCAGCCTCTAAAAATCAGATGGTAGGAATTTGTCAGATTGTTAGTCATTGATTCAGCCCATTTAACAGGGGTCGATTCATCATATTCTCCATTTATTAAAAGAACAGGTATATCGCTTTTTACAGCCATATTCTCAATTTCACTTACCTTCTTAACGCTCCAGATTTCACAAACCTCATGATCAAAAACGGCTGGTGACAACCCTTTAACTGTAGGATACTTGTTTGTTTCTCTTGCGATTTTCTCTTGAGAATTAAATGGGTTTTCTTCTGCACACCATACCGACAGACGCATTCCCATTCCAATCCCACCTCCGGGTTTTTGGAATAAGTATTGCAGTTGTTTTTCTACTGAAGACAAATCATTGTTGAGTATTTTATCTATTTCAAGAGGAATATTCGGGACACTTCCTGTAGAAGCAGAAGAGAATACACTTATTAAATCTTCTCCTTTGAGATAAAAGGTTTCTAACTTTCCATTTTTAGGGTTTTTCACCTCTACCAGAAGGGGGGTATTTGTTTTCTCTTCCAAGAATGCCAGGAAACGACTTTTGATATTCGGAAATGCGCTGTTACAATCAGTGTCAACTTTGCAATCGGTAAGTAGTTTGTCTACAGATGCCAAAAGATTATTCACACTTTCTTCATCGTAATTGACTTCTAATGGAAGTGGGGAGTCCATCACGACACTTCTAATTTTATCGGGATAATCTCGCATTAAAACCTGTCCAATTTTAGTGCTATAAGACATGGTCAATAAATTATACTCCTCAATTCCCAATACGTTCATTAAGTCATTGATATCAGCCGCAATTTGGTTGGTTGTATAACTGTTTAGGTCAATTCCGTTGTTTCGTAATCTTTCACTACATGCTTTGGCCGCATTTTGAAGAAGGCTATCGGTTTTAGTCACATCAAAATTTGGCTGATTGGATTGATAAATTGCCTTTGACCATTCAGGACAGTCTAAACTTGGTTTGGCATATTGCGTACCTCTTTGTTCGAACAGAATAAGATCTCTATCATCTAGATACTGGTAGTAATTCATATACTGAGATGCGCGCATAGAAGTATAACCAGGTCCTCCCACGGTATAAATAATCGGGTCAGGCTTTGGGTTTTTGCTTCGACTTTTAAAAATATATATCGGCAATTTTATTCTATTGTCATTGGGTTTGTCTCTATTTTCTAACACTTCGAGATAGCCAAATGTATATTCTTGATCACCCTTTATTTGATGTGTTGTCTCTTTAGATTCTGTGAAAGTTGGTGTAAAGTCTGTTCCAGGCTTGGTATTTGAAGAAGACGAAAAAGCTAAGCATATAAAAATGACTGTGACAATGTGCTTCATAAAAAATGTTGTTACGTTTAACTGCTCCTCGAAACAAACACGGATAAGCGATTTAAACATTCACATTTGTTAAGAAATGACTTGTTGTTTGATTCTGCTCAAACTTTGTTCAGACACACCTAGATAAGAAGCAATGTATTTTTGTGGTACCCTTTGAATAAGGCCAGGACTTGTTTTTATAAAGAGCTCATATTTTTCAGCCAAGCTGTGTAATTGCATACTTGCTAATTTCTCTACCGTGGCTAAATATGCCTTTTCAGCAATAATTCTTCCTAATTCCTCCAGTTGATGAGATGTACGGTAGAGATTCAAAAGATCTTTCTTTTGAAATTCCAAATAAACGGAGTCTTCTACTGTTGTGATATAGATTTGACTGGGTTCTTCCGTCAAAAAGCTATGAAAGTCTGTTGCAAACCAATCAGCAGTATAAAAATGATGTGTATAGTCTTTACCATCAATCAGTTTATAACCCCTAAGAAGCCCTTTTTTTAGGAATAAGATCTTGCTCGTAGGTTTTTCTGGCTGGAATAGCAATTGATGCTTTCCTATTTTTCTTTCAGTGGCAATGCTCATTAAAAGAGCATAGCTCTCATCTGAAAATTCTAAGAGCGACTGAATTGTTTCTTTCATTTTACGAGAAAAGCGTTTGTTTTAATTGCTTACAACGTTCGAAGGTATCAACGGTGAATTATGGAGGAATATCAAAATTGATATTACAGTGTTGAGTTCAGAGTTGAAGTTCGAGTATTAATAAAGGTATAAGATAGTATTGAATTTGTTGAT
>Ga0189285_100098_pt1 | contig 28426 bp, 30 predicted proteins | sample GEYOminimetaG_FD_130315 | JGI IMG/M metagenome (GOLD analysis project Ga0189285, IMG submission 130315) | Marine microbial communities from the Costa Rica Dome - GEYO mini metaG | ecosystem: Environmental > Aquatic > Marine > Oceanic > Photic zone | place: Costa Rica: the Eastern Pacific... | reverse complement strand
CGGGCATCACTCGGAAGCCAGGGCCCGCAAGACGCAAGAACGCATGCACAACGCAATGAACAAATCAGCAAGGGCCGCAAAGGCGGTTCAATACTGGCAATGGAAGGCGGCAGGCGTTGAACGCTTCGCCAACATGAAGAACAACCCAAAAACCCGCAGGAACCGGATTAAAACCCTGCTCGCAGAGTTGAGGGACATTCAAAGGACGCTCAACCATGCCGCCCTATGCCTCAAGGTCTGGGAGACGGCGACCAGCGACGAGGCAATCGAAAAACTTGCAGGAATGCGCCTTAAAACCGGTGACCTGGTCTATTGGGATCACTTGCAAGCCTACAGGCAAGAGGGCATGACGGCTCTGGACTTGCGCGAGCGGTCCATGACCAATGCCCAAGCCGTCATGGACAGCCCTTACCGCCGCCGCTGGATTGACCATATTTTGAACCGGCTGGCTTATGAGCGCGATTTGCTTGGAACCGTCGAGCGGTACGAAGGCGAGTTGACGCCGGTTATTCTTCAAGCCTTTGCCCGTGAGCATGGAGCGCACAAACCGGCCGTGGAGACAAGCGACACCGGTTTTGTCCTGACCAGCTCCGCACCCCTGCCGCTTCATCTGGCAAACGGCACGAGCCTTGACCTTGCTGCAAATGACTGGCGGGAGCTGATGCAGTCCATCGGCTATGTCGTGCCGAACAAAAAACCGGCCCTTCCGCCAATCCTGAATTTCCGGGCAGGGGAGATTGCGGCGGTCAACCGGTATAACGGGCACGAACCGCGCCTGTTCCGGCAGGTGGACATGACCAAGGCAGCCTATGCCAAAATCCACAGTGACGCTCGCTGGGTCGAAACCAGCCTTTGCGGGGGCTTCCGCTTCAAGGTCGCGCCCGATCCAGAGCACAAAGGCCCGTATCATTCCTGCCCGCGCGTGGCCGTGTTCCTGACCGACAGCAAGGAACACCCGACACCGGACAGCGTGACCACAACGCCAAAGGTCGCCTGACAGGCAAAGAGAACAGACGGGAGGGGGAGGGAGTTCTTCTCTCGTTCGATTGCTCCGACACACGCCCCGAAAAACCGGACCACTGCCGTGAGAAAATCTGTTTACACGCGCCCGGACAAACCCATGTTGGTGACCGTGCAGCGCCGCACGTGCCCAACCTTGCCGCAGGCCCCAGAAATTGCCTAACCGCTGGTAATCGACAAGGCCAGCGAATGCCACATCACCCCGCCCGACGTTGCCCGCCGCATGGTCGAGTATCTGGGACCGGCTGGCGACTACGCTACGCTTGAGCCAAGCGCTGGAACCGGCGCGCTTGTGTCCGCGCTTCTGGCGTCAGGCCACAGCAAGGGGGAAATTACCGCCGTTGAACGCCATTACAAGCTTGCCGCCAAGGTGGCAACGCTTGGCGTTCCGGTCATACAGGAGTGTTTTGTGGGTTATGCCGAACGGGTCAGGGGCAAGGTGGCCTTTCCCCGTATCGTGATGAACCCGCCCTTTTCGAAGGTGCGCCGCCACATCAAGGCCGCGCTAACTCTGCTTGACCAGAGCGGGCACAGGGAACCGGCAACCCTTGTTGCGCTGGTTCCCGCCACATTCACCCATGAGGGTGCGGAAGAACTGGAAGTCCTGCCGGAGAACACATTCTCAACCTGCGTTGTGCGCACGAAAATTATCCGTATTGTGCAATCACAGGATTATTGATTCCGAATTGGAGCGGCTAAAGCAGCAGCGCCGGGCCAGCGGCGCGACCGGGAGAGATAGGCTCACCCGGCTGTGGCAACAGCCTTGCCGCTCTAACGGAGAGAAATGTGATGTGGTTCATACCAATAAGCATTTCCCTTAGCATCAAAAAGACCCGGAAGCACTGGCGAGTAACTCTCCGGGTCTCAATGATAGCTTAAGGAAAGGTGCGGCGGGGAAGCCTGCCGCACCACTCCGGGACTGAATATAGCGCCTTTCCCTTAAAATTCCAAGCCGGGGGCCGGTTCTCCGGCACATCGAGTGCCGGACAACCGGTTCGATTGATCAGGTCCGCAAGGCGGGCTTTGTTTATCGAGCTTCTTCGGGCGTTGCCTTGCGCGGAGATCCGCGACAGGCGCGGCTCCCATATGGATCGGACAGGGCAGGGGTTTGACGCGGGCGATGCCCGCACATCCCCCATCCCTGACATTCCTTCAATTCCTGTGCCGCCCAACAGACCCGTCCCCTCCGGTCAAAAGACAAGCGCCGCACGCGTCGTCGAAGCCGGGGTTCCCGTGTCCTCGCTGCGCTGCGGGCCGCACCGCACCCCGCCTTCGATCCTTTGACAGTCCGGGACGGGCCCGTGGGACGGGCTGCGCTCCCTCCCACTCTGTTCCGCCGAAAACACGGGGTTTCGGCTGATCAGCCTGAGAAGAGGCTTCGCCCATTAGCGGGGAAAAGAGACAGCCGGAACTCGTGGGAAATCAGAAACAGGAACTAACATCATGAACACCAAGACCAACGCAAACACCACCAGCGCCGCCGATATCGTCCTTGTGGCCCTCGACAAGCTGGACATTGATCCCTTGAACGTGCGCAAGACCTACAGCCAGACCAGCATCGAGGAACTGGCAGAGAGCATTGCCGCCCAAGGCATCTTTCAAAATCTTCTGGTTCGCAAAGCAAAGGGCAAGGATCGTTACCATGTATCGGCAGGCGGTCGCCGGTATCGCGCCGCCCTGCATCTGGTGAAGGAAGGCAGGCTTGCCGCTGACCATCCGGTCCCGGTCAAGGTGATCGACAAGGCCGAGGTACTGGAACTCAGCCTTGCCGAAAACGTCATGCGCGAAGCCATGAACCCTGCAGACCAGTATGAAGCCTTTACAGCCCTTGCCGAGGCAGGGCAGGCCATTGCCGACATTGCCGCCCGGTTTGGAACAACGGAGGCCATCGTTAAAAAGCGTCTGGCCCTTGGCAAGGTGGCCCCGGCCCTGATGGAGCTCTACCGTCATGAGGGCATGACCCTTGAGCAGCTTGCAGCCTTCACCATCACCGACGATCACGCCGAGCAGGTCCGCGTCTGGGAGAGCCTTCCCACATATGGCCGTCATGCCAGCGCCATCAAGCAGGCCCTCAGCGGGGAGGGAATCAAGGCAACGGACAAGCGCTTGCAGTTCATCGGTGGACTGGGCCCGTATGAGGCCGCAGGCGGGAGCGTCAAACGCGACCTGTTCGATGATCAAGGTGGCGGCTATGCCCTGGATGCCGCCCTTGTGGAACGCCTTGTGAGCGAGAAGCTGGACGGAGAGGCAGCGAGCATTCTTGTAGAAGGCTGGAAGTGGGTTGAGACCGTCCCAGACATCGAGTGGCAGGTGTTACAGGACTATGACCGGGTATACCCGCAATACGAAGAATTGAGCGAAGAACAGGCCGGGGAACTGGACGCGCTGGAAGCAGAGTTCCTTGAGCTTGAACAGCAGGAGGAAACCGAGGCCACTTTAGCGCGGATGGAGGCAATCAACGAGCGGACAGACGCCCTTGAGGCCATCACCCAGACAGGAACCTATCAGCTTGAGGATATGGCAAGGGCGGGAGCACTTGTGACGCTCACCTATAACGGAGCCGTGCGCATCGAGCGTGGTCTGGTCCGACCGGAAGATTGCCAGAACGAGGAAGAAGCGGAAGGCGGCACCGGGGTGACGGGCGCTGAGGAACCGGAAGGGCAGGGGACGCCCGTGCTCAAACACTCCGCTACCCTCATTGAGGATTTGACGGCACAGAAAACCGCCGCCCTGCGAATGGAGCTTGCGCAAAACCCCGATGTTGCCCTTGCCACTGTGGTTCACGGTTTCCTGTTGAAGCTGGCCTATTCCGGTTATGGCCTTCATGAGCATTCTGCGCTTGAGGTTTCTGTCACGCATACGGACCTGTCAGCTTCCATGAAACAGCCGGACCAGTGCGCGGCCCTCGACAAGCTGGACCTTGCGGGAGAAGCGCTCCGCGAACGCCTGCCAGCCAATCCGGCAGAGCTATGGGACTGGTGCATGGATCAAAGCCGCGCCTCGCTTCTTGACCTGCTTGCATGGTCGGTAGCGCAAACGCTGAATGTGGTGGAGGGCAAGTTCCCGCGCCCGAAACAGGCCGAGCATGGCAACCAGATCGGGACAGCGGTTCAGATCAACATGCGGGATCATTTCAAGGTGACGGCTCAAAGCTATTTCCAGCATTTGCAGCGCAGGAGCATTCAGGCGGCAGTGACTGAAGCTTGTGGTGCCGACTTTGCCGATGGTATAGCTCAAATGAAGAAGGCAGAGGGTGCGGCATTTGCCGAGACCGCCCTGAAAGACAAGGATTGGTTGCCCGAGCCGATCCGTTGCGGTTCCGCCACAGTTCCGCAGCAGGACTACCAGACTTTCCATCAGTTTTCTGAGGCGGCTGAGTGATCAGTCGTCGCCGGTCGCGCTCCCTAACGCGACCGGTTTTTCTTTCGTCAATGGGAATGAGAGAGGTCGGTGGGAGTTGCCCCAATGATCCGGTCCGCTGTCCGGGGTGTGATTGCCCGGTGGATCGACCACCTGACAATCACGCATGAGGGACGCCCCAAAGGCCCCGCCCCTCAAACTCCCGTCCCACCGATGGGCCTGTCAGAAGAATAGCGCGATTCTTGATTTTCCTGTCCGTGAAATCGTCGTTTGACGGACAGACTCCCCGGATAGCCTTAATCCTACATATGTGCTAATGTGGGTTTGTGTAGTTCTATGGAGATTCCCCCATGAGCCGTCTGACAATCGACATAACGGACCAGCAGCATCAAAGCCTGAAGGCGCTGGCCGCCTTGCAAGGCAAGACCATCAAGCAATACGCCTTGGAACGCCTGTTCCCCGGCGATGCTGATGCCGATCAGGCATGGCAGGAGCTGAAAATACTGCTCGGGAATCGCATCAACGATGGGCTTGCAGGGAAGGTTTCCACCAAGAACGTTAGTGAAATTCTGGATGAAGAACTCTCCGGGCACCGCGCTTGACGGCCTACATCCTCACGGCGGAGGCGGAAGCCGATCTGCGCAGCGTCATTCGCTACACACACAAACAGTGGGGCGCTACACAGGTGCGCCACTATATTGCCAAGCTGGAAAAGGGCATTGCCAACCTAGCCGCCGGACAAGGCGTTTTCAGGGACATGAGCGAACTGTATCCCGCGCTGCGGATGGCACGTTGCGAACATCACTTCGTTTTTTGCCTGCCGCGTGAGCGCGCGCCGGCCTTGGTCGTGGCGATTTTTCATGAGCGCATGGATCTCATGACGCGACTGGCAGACAGGCTCAGTGCAAGAGAGGTTTGAAATATTCCAGCCTCTATCACTTCGCGAGCCGCTGCATGTAGGGTAGGTATTAGGGGCAGACTTATCCAAAAGGGTGCTGTACTTGGCTCACCAAGCTGTTCCAATTGATTGCCCTTGCAGCTTTGTGTTGCGGGGCCTTTTCCGACACCCACCCCTGTTGATCTGTGGACCGTAGTGCGAACCTGCAAAAATCTGCATCTGGGATGGTGATACGTTCCGTATTGAAAGCCGTGGTGGCGAGTCTGGGTGGATCTTCAACATCGACGCGCCGGAAATTGACGGAAAATGCCGCTATGAAACCGACCTGGCCCAAAAATCGAAGATGCGGCTTGCGGCGTTGCTTGAAGGCTTCATGGCCCAAATCATGCGTCAGGATACCAACCGATATGGCTGCAAGCTGTCGTTCGTTCGTGTGAACGGGCGCGATGTTGGGGACATGCTGGTAAGGGAGGGGCTGGCCCGAACATGGCCGAATTCGGGAAACGGGCTACGGGAGCCGTGGAGATGAGACCGGTTCCGATGGTCCCTTGCCGTCAGTGCATTGAACCGGACGTAGCTGCACAGGGCCGTTCATGATACCCCGCCGTGGGTGTTGCTCCTCATGCCCGTTCGCAGGCGCTCGCGATTTGCGCAAAGCTGCGGGTCCAGACTATTTCCCCGGCCTTGCGACCTTCCTCGCGGAAACCAAATAGTCCGGCCCTTCGCTTCCTCCGCGTTGCTCCGGCCTATGGTGCGCATCGCTTCACTGCCTGCTTTTGAACGATCATCGCAACACACAAGGCGGAGTATCAGACATGAACATCACCAATTACATTCAGTTCGAGACTGCAGACCTGACAGTGGCCGTTGGAACCGGCCTCATCTCCACCCTCGACCGGGACATCGATATCCGTGTGGTCCCCTTTACCTCTGACAACGACAAGGCCCCGACGCACCGCGTCTATGCGAAGTCTCCTCGCGGCCATGACATCGAGGTTGGCGGCATCTGGAAGAAGATGAGCCAGGATGGCAAGACCTACTACACGCTGTCGATCCGCAAGCTCCAGTACAATGCGAACCTTGGCCGGTATCCGGGTCAGAACGATCCCTCCCTTCAGGCGGTCATCGAGTGGGACCCTCGCGACTGAGGATCAGCCAGCGCCCGGATCATCCGGGCGCACTCTTCCTACCAGGTGCTGTATCCTATTGCAGAGCCTTTTCCAGCCCGAAGGGTCGGAACCTGCTTTGAAGGCAAAGCAAGTGGAGCGGTCCGGAGGCTGAACGCGCTCCCCATCCAGCGCCGAAGAGAAGCCGTAGGAGTGTGGGAAAGGCGGGCCACAGGCGAGATTGTTGCCGGCCGCCGATGTGCCCACCGGTTAAAATCCCAAATCTGTTTCCGGACCACTCATTGCTGTGGTCGCATCGATGACGGTAAGTGCCAACTGGCGGACTATTCAGCTTACCATTTTTCCGGGTTCTGTTTATTTTGATTCTTTACTGCCGCGAGGGCGGCCACGCTTCCCTGGAGAGGCGTCTGGATTCACGTTTTTGCTGTTTAGGACCGGTTCAGTTTCCACGGTCGTTTGGTGTTCTTCCTCAGTTTTGGCTTTCGGGTGTGCTTGGTGACCATCAGATGGGGTGAGCTGACTGACTATTCCCAAGAGGTTGCGGATTGATTCATGGGGAAGATCACTTACCAGCCTCATGAGTTCCGCTCTGTCGTTTGCCTCCTGAGACGTCTTGCCAAACAGGTGCGGTGCACCAGCATGGATCATCTCTAACGGCAGGAACCCCAAAAGTTCTGACAAGTGGACCAGTCGCGATACGGTCAACCGCGATATATTGAGTTCGTACCTCCCATAGACCATGCGCGAAAGACCGATCAAGGAGGCAAAGTCGCCTTTGGTCATACCGGTTTTTTCCCGCCTTTCGGTCAGGAAGTCAGCTAGCTTTGCATCGATTTCTTCAAAGTTGACAACACCGTCGAACCCGGGTCTGCGATATAATGGCTTTTGGTAATATGGATCTGTGACCTGAACCAGTTCCCTTGCGCTTTTATAGTCGGTCAGATCCCGCCTCTTCCGCATTGCCTCAGCTCACTCACTCACCTACGCACCCAATTTGATGCACCATAACGGGCGCTTTGTACCTTGTCATCCTGCGGACAGTTTCCAGAAAGTGAAGGGAGGGGAAGCATTGAGTTTAGATGATAAACGCTCTAAATGTTGGTGAAGTAGGTTAGGCAGGATACGTAAAAATGTTTTACATTTTTGACTGCTATCGAGGCACAAGGCCCCGATGAGGTCGCAGAGCTCCTAAATTGGTTTGAAGACGCCCCGATGGGTGCGAGTAAAAATGAGGAAGGACGCAAGCTGTCGATGAGCGAAGACGCGGTTCAGATCGAAGTTGGGCCGGGGGTGGGAGCAGGTCGCAAGACCCGCTTGCTGAACGTGCGCGTCAGCGATGCGGAGCATGCTGCGATATCTGATGCCGCCAGGCTAGCTGGCATGAGCGTGTCGGCCTTTTTCCGGTCGCTGCTTCTTGAGGGAGCCGGTGTTCGTCCTATCCTGACAGCAGATGACCGGCTGATCATGGCCGCACTTTTGGAAGACATGCGCATGATCGGTATCAATTTGAACCAGGTCGCTCGTTCCCTGAACTCTGGAAAGAGCGTTCATCCTTCCGAGCTGGACATCAATCTTGGCAATGTCCAACGCATTCAGGCGGCTCTTTTGAGTGAGCTGCGGGCGCTGTCACGCCGTGCAGGACACGAACGGCGGGATATGAAGGACGGGGAGGATTGACCGGTGGAGGTCTTATTAGGTGCTTTTACGAGTGAATGGGAGCAACGGCGTGCCGCGCTTCTGCATGACCTGACGCTTGGCGGACGCCGTGGCTCTGTCGAAGACGAGCTTAAAAAGAGACTGAAAGCGGTTCAGCCAGCCGGGGGAGGTGCGTCCAGAGGTGGTGGAGCTGGCGGTGGTTCTTCGTCCGGACGAAGTTCGGTTTTATCGGGTGGTCGGTCTGGCGGCGGTGTGGGCCGCTCGATGGAGGCGCGTCTTGGCAATGTTGCAAAGGGTAGTCAGCCTGCCGTTGTGAAGATGGCGTCTTATGGCGGGGGTGCGCGTGTTGGTGCGATGCTCAACTACGTGTCCCGTGCGGGTGAGCTGAGTGTAGAAACCGAGAATGGCGAAAAGCTGCATGGTGCTGAAGATCTGGCGCGGGTGCGTGGGGACTGGAGCCATCTGTTCCAGAACCGGGCCGAGAGCCGCGATATTGGTTCCTTCAGTGTCGAGGTTGGTTCGATAGGTGAGGGTGTGGATCCCGGCGAGTATGTGCGGGACATTCTCACCAGCGGGTTTGGTGATCGTCGATATGTTTACACGGTAGACAGGCGCCCTGATGGGGCGTTGCAGGTTGACGGATATGTGGTGTTGCGTAGCGGTCAAGGCGAGCGGCTGACGGCGGATGCCAAGGCAGCGGATATTGTTCAGGAACGTTACGATGCAAGCGCGATGGCAGGCGAAACCTCAGCCAGCTTCTCATTCCATGGGTCTGGCAATGGGGTGGACTATGGGACGGCGAAGATCCGTAACCTGATCGAGGAGCGGGGAAGTGTGTGGGATGATCAGGGGCACTGGATATCAAGTGACAAAAAAGCTGGCGACCTTGTTCAGAAGGAATGGCGCAAGGAGCTTCACAGCCGCAAGAGCCGGGACGTGATGCATGTGATCCTGTCGGCGCGGGCGGGCACGGACGCCAAAGCCTTTGAGGGGGCCGTTCGCGACTTTCTGGCGGAGCAGTATGCAGGCCATCGGTATGTGTTTGCGATGCATGATCCGGCAAGCGACCCGAAGGAAGCCGCTGAAGGGGGCCGGCGCCCGCATGTTCATGCCCATGCCATTGTCACCATGCGCTCGGATGCGGGCGAGCGGATCGAAACGACACCAGCAACCTTCCGCCAGTGGCGGGAGGTGATGGCTCAGAAGGCGCGCGATCACGGGATTGCCATGGAAATGACGGACCGGCGTGAGTTTGCGGCCCCGCCTGCCTATACGCAAAATCAGGTGCGGCCAGTTGTGCAGGATGGCAATCGGGACAGTCAAACGGATGGCCGAACGGAGCACGAGGGAACCAGCGAGGCGGCGCAGGTGCGTTATGACGCCAAGCGGTCCGGACGGCGCATGATGGCAACGAGTCGTCGAAGCCGCCAGTACGCGGTTCAGGCTCAGGAAACCTGGGAGAAGATTGCGGTCAATGCGTCGGACGCCAAGGTTGCGGCCTTTGCGAGCGCGCATCACTCTTATCTGGAATGTGGATTGTCGCTGGCGGGCGAGCACTCGAGCGGTTCGGTCATTCATGCTGAATTGGGCGGCGGCCACCGCGCCAATATGAAAGCCGTTGGAGACATTGCATCGGAGGAATGGAGCATGCGCGAGCAAACCCGTCCTGAGTTTGAAGCCTATGAAAAGCGGGTCGAAAAGGCCCTGTTCAAGTTGCAGCATGAAGCAGGACCGGAAGACCGGAAAGATGTTGAGGAAGTCAGCGAGCTGGCGAGAGAGGTTGTTGGGTATCGTCGGCAGATGCTTGAACTGAATGAACGGGAGCGTGCGGAGCAGGCTGGTACCCAAAACGGTTTCGGCAAGTCGCCCGTCTCACCGGACACGCTAGAGCGCAATCAACGCGACCTGGGGGCGGAGCCGTACGGAGATCAGTCGCGGGAGCGGGCAGAGTGGGAACCGAATGATCGTGCGGGGGCAGGCGAAGCTACCCGCAAGGATCAGGATCCTGTACCTAAGGACAAACAGGACGCGCAGGGAAGCGAGGACGCCCAAACAGATCCTTTGAGGCCTAAACTGACCCGTCTTCAGGAGTTGGAGTTTGAGCAAAAGGCGAAGAGAGAACGTGACCGGGACGACTGGGAGCGGTAAAGGGCATTTGTCAAGCGACGCATACCGTCATTATCTGGGGCTGCGACTGCTCCAAAAATAAAATGACATCAAAGTCGTCTACGAAAATCCGGCTTCACGAAAGTGCCGGATCGCAAGAACTACTATACCGTCCTCATCAATTCGATACCGGGCAACATAACCGCTGCCGCCAAATTCGATGAGCCATTCCCGGAATTCTTCGGGAAGGTCATCAACGATCCGGCCGAGGTGAGGGTGGGCACAAAGCACATTTATCCCTTGCCTGATAGCATTACCTGCTCGGCGTGCAGCATCAGGGCTTTTGGGGCGCAGAAAATTCTGGAGCCGTTGAAGGTCCCGGATTGCCGCGGGGGCAAACTTTACTTGTGACATTCAGGTGCAGCTAATTCGTTGTCAGTTCCCCAGCTCTCAAGCCACCGGTCGACCTCTTCGGCCGTTGCGTGCAATCCAGTGTTCTGGAACTCTTCCCATGCCTGGAGGGTTTCATGTCGGAGGGTTTCGCGCTTTTCTTCACGCTCGACATACTGTGCAATGGCTTCTCGCATGATCCAGTGGGGTGAGCGCTTGCGCGCATCGGCAAGCTCCCGAACACGCCCCTTCATGTCTTCATCGAGCTTTATGGACGTTGCAGATGCCAAGTGACCCTCCAAATGAAAAGGTAGTACCTTTAGCTACCCTATCGTATCAGCATCCGAATTGTCTACCGTCGGTTTGTTTCTCCCTACGGGTTTGGGAGCACCTGTTTCCATGATTGGATCGGGTACGGTCTCCGCCAATACCTCCATCAAGCTTTTCCGTTTCTTCGAAGATTGCTCATCGTCTTTCTGATCGATCACCGCCTTCAGGCGGGTGGCACAGTCATAATGTTTCTTCTCAATCTCGGCCTTTGAGAAGATGATTTTATCTTCGTCAGCCATCGGAGCCGCTGCATTTGCAACTTGCCTGTCTTCAACATCCCCGGACGCTTGCCCGGATAGCGGCGCCGGGCTAGAGCTCTGGGGAATTGCAGCAGGTTTGTAGGGTTCCGGCTTCTCCTCGCTGACCTTCTGGACCGCTGGTGCAGGCGCAGGCGTATCCGTTTCACCGCCCGCATTTGCGTAAGCTTCGGTTGTTGCAGGCACCGGCTTTGCCGGAAGATATTCGATATCGGGAACGGTAGGAGTGTGAGCCTGCGAATAGGCTTCCGCACCCTTGAACGGCGCGGTGTTGAAAAAGCGCAGCTTCTCTCCGAATATCGGGCGTTGTCCTTCCACCAGCAGGATCATCCTGTCTTCGGGCATCTGGCGAACTTCCTGCGGCATCATCAGGTCGCGGTCCCGGATCTGTTCCGATCTTGTCCGGCGCGGGAGCCCCAACAGCTCAACGGTGCGGGATTCGGACTGATAGCGGATGGTCTGTTTGCCAAGCGCACGGGAGGCATAGTCCGTAGTCGCCTGGTCGTTGGCACCAAGGATAAGCTGATAGCCGCAATTGCCGAGAAGCGAGTGCCGGGAGGTCTCGCCATAAATCTCGTCAAGGTTCTTCAAGTCCTGAATGATGAAGGCCAGCTTGATCTTGTAACCGGCCACATAGGGCAGCTTGGTCATGATCTCGTTCATGCGCTTCAACTGCCTGAACTCGTCGAGCAGGAAATACACCGGCACGGCCTTGGGATCATGTTCAAGGGTGAGGATATCCATCACCTGTTGAATGAACAGCGTGAGCAGGGGACGCAGGAGCGTAATGTCGGTGATGTTCGGCGCAAGATAGATGGTGATTGGCCGTCGCTTCATAGAGCGCAGATCCATGTCCGTCATGTTCGTTGCTGCAAGGATCCGCTCATTCTTGAAGGGCCGCATGGCCTTCTGGATATCAAGGAGCGCCGAGGCGGCAGCGCGATCGGAAAGTGCCAGATACGAGTTGAAGCTCTCCACCGTGAACTTCGAGAGGTATGGTTCTTTTTCCTTGATGTGCCGCATCAAGGCTTGCAGGTCCGTGCCGCTGTTGAAGAAGGAGTTGATTTCCCCAAGCGTGCGACGGCCCTCATAGAATGGGCTTTCCAGAACATAGCTGATGGCGCCTGCAAGAACCTGTTGGGCCGTTGCCTGCCAGACCGAATTGTCGGATTCGGTGTTTTCGGGAACCAGAATGCCAGCGATATTCTGGATATCGGTTGTCCGGTTGCCCCGTTCGGGCCGCACGAAGTCCAGCGGGTTATAGCTGTTGGTTTTCTCCGAGCCGGGGGAGAACAGGAAGACCTGACTTCCGTGCTTCTTCCTGTAACCGGCGGTTGCCTTGTAGACTTCGCCCTTGAGGTCCGTGACGATCATCGATCCTTCGTGCATCAGGGCATTGGGGATCACATAGCCAGCGCCCTTGCCGGATCGGGTCGGTCCGATGATGAGGTGATGGCGATCATCTTGGGCGCGCAGGATGTTGCTTCCCATCCGCCCGAAGATATGGCCCTTCTTGCCAAACCACTTGCCGCGCCGAAGTGCAGCCAAATCCTGGAAGGATGCATCGCCAAGCGGGTTGCTCGCAGGCTTCAGGCCAACGCGGGCAATGATACCGGCAATGATCGCGGCTGGAACCAGCGCGCCGAGCGCCACCTTCTGCAAGACCGGCGACGAGCTATAGGCGAACAACTGTTGAACCGGCGCAAAAGGGTTGGTCGTGATCGTTGCATCCAGAATGCGGCCGTCACCGTAAAAGAGCAAAAGCCCCGCACCATAAGACAGCATCCAGACGGCACAGGCGATCAAAAGGCAGAACGCCAGATAGAAGCCCCGAAGCGCCTTGCTCATTGACCATCCCGCGCAAAATAGATTTCCGAGACACCACGCTTGCCGCCTTCGCGCCGGAGCTGGATCACAATCGGAATGACCATCTGAATGTAGGACATCAAGTCCTGCTTGGAGTAACCAGCCGACAGGCCGGATTGCTGCATCATCATGGCAAGCTGTTCATAGGCCCCAAGCGGCGTGTCCGCATGAACCGTTGACATGCTTCCCGGATGGCCGGTGTTGATGGCGCGCAGGAACGAGAAGGCTTCCGCGCCCCGGATTTCCCCGACAAAGAGACGGTCGGGCCGCATGCGCAGCGCGGATTCGAGCAAGTTCTGGATCGTCACGTTTGCCGTGCCCTGACCGCCCTTCGAGGCAATCAGATGAACCGTGTTCTTTTGCGGCGGAAACAGCTCGCGCGTATCTTCCAGCGTCAGGATGCGCTCGTTTTTATCGACCGAGTTCAGGCAGGCATTGAGGAAGGTCGTCTTGCCCGAAGACGTTCCGCCACTAATGAGGATCGAGACCCGTTTGGTGATGGCGGTATGGATGAAGTCATAGATCTTCCCGGCCCGCAGATGCCCGATCAGTTCATGGTCCACGTCACTCAACCCGCCAACGGCAACCGATACCTTGTCGAGGGAGCCGTTGTCCCGGTAATCCTCCAGCGAGAAGTTCTGGATGACCTGCTTGCGGATCGTGATCGATCCGCCATCGGGCGCGGCAGGGGGCAAGACGACCTGAATACGCTCGCCGGTCGGCAGGGCCGCACTCAGGATCGGGTTGGCGGCATTGAGGAACTGCTTTGTGCTGGCCGCCACCCGCTCGCCGATGTTCTCGATTTCCCGTGCGGTCAGGGTGGGGATTTCATGGTGCTCCATGTGATCTGCCCCAAAACGTTCGACATAGACCTCACCTGGCCTGTTGACGGCAATCTCAACCACCTTCGGATCATCAAGGAACTCCCTGACTGGTTCGAGGGAACGGGTCAGAAAATAGTGAGGATCATAAGCGGCATTGCTATCTGCCAGAGCGTTCACGTTTGATTTCCTTCATGGCTTCCGTTACGGGATCGTCATACATGGCGCTGAAGTCGAGATCCTGACGAACATAGACAAAGATGCGCTCGCCCTGGGGCACGCTGATCGTTGGCGGTATTCTCAGGTTCTCGGCAAGAACCGTATTCGCCATGTCGCTAAACGTCTCAGCAATGGTCTCGCGGGCAAGCTCAGCGCCCCTGGCCGTGTTGCTGTCAACCGAGCTGATATTGCCGCCAAACCCGGCAAGGTAACTTGCCCCGCCGCCGACAATCGACAGGAGGATCGACGCGCCAAAGCGCTCGCGGAACTTGTTGTCAACATGACCGGTCAGACCAGAGCGGCCCAGACTGTCCGCGCCAATGGAGTTCAGCCGCACCGATACGCCATCATCCCGGATCAACCGTGTCCAGACGACGAACACCCGCCGCTGGCCCCGTGTCACGTCCGACTGGTATTCGCCAATCAGCCGGGTTCCGGTCGGAATGAGAACGCGCCGGCCATCAAAGGAATAAACATCCTTCGATGTGATTGCCCGCACCTGGCCGGGAAGGTCACTGACAATCGCCGTTTCCAGAATACCCGGAATCAATGTTCCTTCCGGGATCATGGCATCGATGCGCTTGATCTGGCGTGCCTTTGCCGAGCGATCACCGATCGCACTTGCCGAGGAAAGATACCGGCTGTTGCGGTCTTCACCGGCAACCGTCAAAGGCGGTCCACCTGCCGAGCCCTCAAGTGAACCGCCTGCCGCATCGCTCTGCTTCTGGTCAAACGCTATCAGTTTCGAGCGGAACCGTTCGGGGAATGGTTCTTCTTCAGGCGCGGGAGCGCTTGGCGGCTCCACGATGGCAGGGGGAGGCGGCACGTTGAATGTCGTGACATCGACCGGCTCGACCGGAGGCGGGGGAGGCGGCGGCGCCAACACCAGAACGGTTTGTTCCGGCTGCTGAGGTTCAGCCTCGCCGTCCCTGACAAAATCGGGTGGACGGAACGTTGATGTGCGGAATTCCTCTTCGCTCTGCGGGTTTTGTGGGGGCTTGTCGCCGGAGGTTGCCAGCACGAAGTAGCCTGCGACCACGCCCGCGGCAACAAGCGCCACCTTACCGACGGTCTGGTTGCGCTTCACATTGCTGTTGCTGACCGCGGCCTCGTCGCTTGCAGTCATCGCATCGAGTTCAGGACTGCGCTTCATGAGTTGCCGCCCTTCCAGCGTTTTGTTGCAATCGGATCTTCTTTCGGGGCCATGATGTCGGGGTCGGGAGCCGCAAAATCAGGCTTGCGCAGATTGAAGATGCAGGTCCACTGGTCGCCGTCGCGCAGCGTATATTGCGTGGCAACGCCATCAACCACGATGAAGTCGCCCTCTTTACGGAAATTGCGAAGGGTTTCGGAAAAGTCGGACTGGACGGCAAAGATGGCTGGAACGGTCTGCCGCCCGAACTTGAAGAAGGTCTTGTTGCCGTCATCAAAGATCATGGTCGGCTTTAAGGCCGCATCCCCGGAAAAGGAGTAGTCGATATTGACGTTTTCCTTGTCGATTTTGGAAATGTTCGGATTGGCCGCTCTGAACTCTGCCTCCTTGCGAAGCGCCGAATTGAGGTTCTTCTCGGGATAGACAAAGCGTATCCCGAACACCTTCTTTCCCTCACCAGGGGCATGGTCATTCAGCTCCAGAAAGTAGATCCGCTTTGTCGTTACCACGTTCATGTTCGTGGCAACGTTTTTGGCAACCGGCTTCACGAACAGGATGTTGCCTTTTTCCGAAGGTGCAACCTGCCAGCTATCCGTATCACCCAACGAGATTGTTTCGAACTTCTCGTCCTCGTCAAAGATGATCATGGTCGAGATGCCGGAGGTTGCCGAGACCTTCACCACATCGTTGGGCTGGTAGACAACGCTGGTCACCCGTTCATCCAATTTGCCGGATCGGGGTTGCTGCGCTCCATGGGCATCAGTCATCGCGGCGGCGGCAATGCTCACCGCCAGCAAAAGGCCATATCTCACTGCTGGCCTCCTGATGTCACTGTTTCCTGATCGCGGCGGTAGTCATAGACCTGGAAGCCGAGCGGGTTTTCAAAACGCCATTCGTTCTTCTCCGGTGTGTCCGTGTAGCGATACCGGACCACGGAAATATAGTGGCGGGGGATTGCGTCGGTTTCCGACTTCTCAAGGGTTGAGAACCGCACAAGCGCGGTCGTGGCGTTCGGGAAGGTGACAGACTTGACGTCAACGCTGATTGACTTGTTTTTGCCAAGCTTGCGCGCGGGATTGTCAGGATTTGCAGCGCTCCATTCATCTTGCAGCTCGCTTGCCGCCTTGCCGGTGGACAGGAGTGCCGCAATCCCGAAATTCTCTTCGATGGCAAAGGGATCATAGCCCTCACGCGAGCGGATATAACGAACGACATTAGCCTGTGTGACCGCTTGCTGGTCCGTAATGCTGGAAGTGCGGGTCAGACCGGTCTTGACCTCGATGTAACCGGTGTTTCTGTCCACCTCGACTATATAGGGCTCAAAGCTCTTGAGCGGCACGAGCATCACGAGGGCACCGAGCGAGAGGATCGTGATGCTGGCAAAGATCAGCGTTATGAACCACGCAAATGCCTTGGACCGCTTGGCCTTCTTGACGATCTCCTGTTCCCAGCGGTCCCCATCCTGGAAATAGCTCCGCAGCGTATCATTATTCTCTGCCATCAAGTCTTGCCCTTAAATCCGACCGTTAATTTTGGCCTTAAAACCGGCAACCAGCGTAATTTCTTTGTTTTGACGCGTTTCCGGACCGCGAACCGGTATCCACTTCGCCTGGAAACGCTCCAGGCACCTATTTCGGCGTGCTGTTTTCGATAATCTTTTTCTGCATTGCCTGTGCTGCCGTACTGTTACGAATGTTTTCCTGCATGCCGGCAATGGTTCGCTTGCGGGCGGCCATACCAACATTGCCAATGGTCCCCGCTGTCGCTCTGCTACCATTGATCCCGAAGCGAATGGCTCCGTAAGTGCGCTTTTGAACGGCGCTTCCAATACCCGTTGCGATGCCCCCGGCGATTCCCTGTGCAAGCGTCTGGATGTTGAAGAGAACAAACGCACCTGCGACGCAGATCATGAGAAACGCCGCAATATCGCTCAGCTTGATTTCGCTTTTGGTGGAGGCTGCGACAACTTTCTGGACTTCCGCGTCCATGGTCGTGATCAGGAAGGCCGCAACGACAAAAACAAAAAGCGGCATGATCGCGTAAGTCAGAACCTGCTGGAACCAGGACATCGCGTATGGGCGGGTATTCTCGAACATCAGGCAGGCGATGAAGATCGGCGCGATCGCCAGAAGTCCCCACATGATCACCTTGGAAAGAACGAGGATCGCAAGGGCGACCGCGATGAAGAGACCAACAGCCAGCATGATCAGACCACCGACTATACTAGGCAAAATGGCAAAATATCCGGTTTGTGCTGCAAAGGCTGATGCCGCCTCGTTGGCGGTCTTCCAGATCTGCGACAGCCCGCTCGTTGGTTCGGTAATTCCCGTGCCGCTTTTTGACAGAAGCAGACGGCCGACATCTTCTGGCGTGTCGTTCAGCCAGTCATAGAAGAATACCTGGAAGGTGCCCCACTGACCGATAAAGGCAACGATGATCGTCATGCGAACAACACGCAAGACGACCTCGCTGGCGCTGATACGGGCTGTTCCCAGCATCAACTGGATCCCGTACCAGGCGATATAGGCGATTAACATGATCCTCAAGAGCGGCATGATTTCCGTGCTGATCGCCTGATAGGCAAGTTGCGTGAAATTCGCGCCTGCGGTTTCCAGAGCCGTCAGCAGCTTGTCCAGGAAGTTCATCAGGTTTTACTTTCCGTTCGCAGCCATGGCGTCGATTGCCGCCAGTGCTTCCAGATGGTTGGTGTTCACAAGGGCCATCGACCCGCAGTCCTGACGGTTATCCTCACCGTAGGCGGTAAGGTTCGCAGGCCGCTTGCACGGGGCCGTCTTTTCTCTCGGTGTGCCGGCGCAACCACTCGCACTGAGGGCAATCAGGAGAGAGAGCAGCACAAGGCCATTCTTCTTGAGCGTCTTATTCACCGTAGGTCAGGGCCTTCCTGGTATTCGAGATATCGACAAGGCGGCGCTGGTTCTGGGCCTGTAGCGAGCTGACAGCCCCGTTCATGACGCCGATCATTTCATTGATGGTCAGGCCGGTTTGCACCTGAAGCTGGGTGTTCTGGTCAATCGAGCCCTTTATGTCCTCGGCCTGACCGATTTGAGAACCGGCCTGTTTGAACGCTTGTGTTCTTGATTGAACGGCCTGCTGTGCGCCCGTCACAAGGGCGGCAACAGAAAGCACCGTTTTCATCATTTCCTCATAGGATTTATCGCCCGAGAATGTGCTGCCCTCCTTGCCGGACAGGTTTTTCACGAGCTGAAGACCGTTGATGAACGTGGTTGCGATCTGGCCGATATCCCCGCCCATCGCCCCGAAATTCGGAACACCGCCTTGCAAGAGACTGTCGAGAGAGGGCATCTGGGAAACGCTGAAGCCCTGACCGACGGCAAGGTTTTGCATGGCCCCGGACACACTGCCCCGGTCCCCCGTCACCGCCTTCAGAGTTTCCTCGACGGTTTTCAGGACTTCCTTGTTTGTTTCAAGGATCTGGTCGGTGGTCTGCGAGGTTTCGGTCGCGATCTTGAGGTTGGCGCTGTCAATGACAGGAACCTGCGCATGGGCAGTTGATGCCATCACCAGCGAAACCGCAGTCAGAAATGCTCTTTTCATGGCCGTTTTCCTTATCATTCAGCTTTCAATAGCAGTTGCGTGCTGGCCGCAGGTTCGAGCTTTCGAACGCATGCCTGCTCTTTTTCGCTCCATTCAAGCTGCTGTTCCTTGTCGCAAAGATCTGTCACCTCACGGTCCTTGTCGTCTTCGTTCCTGTAGTCGCTGGATTGCGATGATCCTGAAAGAGCGCCCAGATCGAGGGCGTTTTGGGAATTGATCAGCTCTGTCATGGCGGTTCCAAGAAGGATGGCCTGGTTCATCATTTCAAGGTTGGCGTTTCGCGCCCCGGAATTATGATCCCAACTGTCCTGAAGGGTGCCGCTTCCCATCTGGCCGAGCTGCATGAGCCACGAGGCAACGTTGCCGCTGCTGTCAGCAATCGACTGGCTGACTGCCATGGAATTGATCGTTGCATCGCGCGCACCGGTATAGCCCGAAGTGCCGCCCCCGAAATTCTCCGGTATGGCAGAAAGATCGGCCCCGCCGAATTGCGGCATCCATTTGCCCTTGATGGCGGCGACATAGCCTTGCGTTTCCTTGAAAGGCGGAATGCCGCCATATTTTTTTACATTGCCCGGCCCGGCATTATAGGCTGCAAGCGCAAGGTTGCTGTTCCCGTTGAAGTTCTTAAGCTGCGTCTTCAGATAGCGAGCCCCGCCCCGCAGGTTCTGTTCAACATCATGCGGATTGACGCGGAGATCCTTCGCGGTTCCCGGCATCAACTGTGCCAGTCCGATGGCCCCTGCATGAGATCTGGTGCAAGGATTGAACCGGCTTTCCTGATAGATCAGCGACATGAAAAAGGTTTCATCGACGCCTTCTTGGCGTGCGATCCGTTTCACAAGGCCAACGATTTCTGGATTGGCCTGAGCCGCAGAAGGCGCATTGCCGCGCCGCCCGGGCTTGTACATCGAGCAGGTGACGCTTTTGCTCACCGAATGCTGGCGACTGGCGGTCTTCCTGATCTTCTTTGTCGTGTCCTTGCGCACAGTATCGCTCGACGTCAGTACGCCATCGGTAACAGGAACCTGCGCAAAGGCTGTCCCGACAACTTGGAATGTCAGGATTACTGCAAGAAAAGTCAGTGCCAAAGGAACGAGGGCCAGAGGGGACTGGGCCAAAAGAGCACGGGTCAGAGGCGTTCTCATTCGGCATTCTCCCATCCGCAGAATTTCGCCAGCCAGTTTTCCGGAGCGTCGCCGAACTGTTCGCGAAGGGCCGCGCACTCCTCAATCGTCTCCTTGCGCCCGGAAAGCACCTTCACAAGATCGGGCATTGCCGAAAGGTCAAGGCGAGCAATGACGGAGTCATTGCCATGCTTGACCAGAAAGGTGCGCTTTTCGGGCGGCGTGTTCTTGATGAAACGGAACTCCTTGACCGTCAGGCCGAACCGTTTGATGTAACTTTCCTCGTCCGCACGCGGGTTCGGGAAATGGATGTTGGTCGCAGACTGCTCGATCAAGGTGTGCGATGCCTTGGATTTGGTAATGTCCGCCGCAGACTGCGTGCCAAAGCCGACGATGCCGTTGAGCTTTCGGATCGTCTTCATCTTGTCGACAATGAAGGCGCTGAACGTGTCGTCCATGAGAAGCTGCCAGCCTTCATCCATGAAGAACATGACGGGGTTGCCGTCCAAGAGCTCGTCCAGCCGGTGATAAAGATACATCAGCGCTGGCGTTCTCAGCTCCTCGTTGCCGAGGATGTTGGTCATGTCAAAGCCGAAGACGCCTTGACCGGAAAAGGACAGGACATCATTGGCTGCGTTGAAGAACCACGCCTTTTCGCCTTCAATCCACGGGCGCAGCCGAGAATGAAGATCGTTGGCATCTGCCCTTGAGCGCCCCATCAACAAACCGGCAAGATTGGGAAGGTTGCGTTGAGAAACCGGTTCTTCCATGAGACGGACAATCGCCTTTTCAAGCGTGTCCTCGTCTTCCTGGGTAAAGTCTGTTTGCCGGTCCCCTTTCAGCATTGCCTTCAGGAGGCGCACCAGAAACTCCCGGTTTTCTCCGGTGTTTTCCAGTTGGAGCGGATTAAAGCCGGTCGGTGTTCCGGGGGTCAGGACTTCATAAGCCCCGCCCATTGCCCTGACGAAAATCTCCGCGCCCCTGTCCTTGTCGAAAAAGACGGCACGCGGCGAGGGCGAGACCCGCATTGCCTGGGCCAGCAGGAAGGTCAGGCCCACGGTCTTGCCCGATCCGGTCGGACCGGTCACGGTGAAGTGGCCGATATCGCGGCGATGGAAATTGAACCAGTAGGGTGTCTGGGACGTGGTTTCCAAAATGGTGATCGGCAGACCCCAATGGGTGCGATCGACCTGCCCGGACGCAAAGTTATGCATCGAGGAAAGCCCGGAGAAATTGGCGCTCGACAGCATGGCCGTGCGGGAAATGTAGGACCGGTTTCCCGGTAGCTGCGCCCAGAACGAGGCTTCCAGATTGAGGTCTTCGCGAAGCCAGTTGATGTTCATGTCGGTCAAACATGCACCAAGATCGGAAACGCAGCGGCTCAAACTGTCCAGATCACGAGAGATGCACAGCAGGGAAAAATGATGGAACCCGAAGACGGCTTCCTGATTGAGAAGGCTGTTGAGCGCATAGTCGATATCGTGCTCAACCGAACTGCCCGCTTCATCCGATGCCCTGATCTGACGCTGAAGACGGCTGATGCGCTCTTGTGCAATCGGCTTGTCGGCAAGGGTGAGGGATTGGGTCAGGATGAATTCGTGGTTCACCTGAAGCAGGCCGTCCAGCATCCCCGGCCCGGTGAAGGCAGGATATTCCTTGATCGACAGCATGGCAGCGTATCGGTTGTCTTCATCGACAGCCGCCTGTGCCTGCATGGCCCTCTTTGAAAAGTGGAGCCGGGAGGTGCCGACATAGTTGCGCAATCCCATGCGCGGCAGCCGCATCTTGCGGGGAACGCCGCATGTCAGGATCGTGTTGAAGAACTCGCAAGGCTCGGAATAGGGCTCACCTCTGTACCCCTCGCCATCGCCTTCCTTTCTGGCGCTGTCGTCCGACTTCCTGCGATAGGTGATACCAAGTGCCTCGGCGCCGTATTTGTGCAGCTCCTTGGTGATGTTACCAACGAGTTCTTCCAGTTCGGTGACATCCTCGCGCTCGACCTGTGCCTTTGCATCTTTGCTGGAGCGCTCAAGGAACCGTTTCAATGTGTCGCCAACGCCGAGCGCGCCCTTCATGCCGGAGCGCACGATGGTCAGATAGATCTCGTTGGTGAACATCCGCTTCTTGCGAAGGTCCTGCATGTACCGGTCATTCAGGATTTCACAGAAAGGGGCACTGAATGAGCCGCCGATCTGTGTATCCACCTGACGGCGGATAACGGTGGACCACAGGGAATAGCGGCTTGATCCAAGCGCCCGGATCATCGTGTTCTGGACCACGGTCCGCATGTTTATCTCGGCCTGATCTTCGGTCTGGAAGAACAGGCCATCGAGCTTGATCACACTGACAAGTGTTCCATTTTCAAGCCCGATGACCGTATCGGAAATATGGCGCATATAGGGGATATGAACGGACATGGGCCGTTCACTGCCCGCAACTTTCCCAAAGCCAAGTTCTTCCCTGACGACTTTCAGCATCGATTACGGTCCGTATGAATTGGTGCCCCAAAAGCGCTTATTGGGCGTTCCCGGTGTCTTGCGGGAAGCCACTTGCAGGACATCAAGGATCTTGCTGTCCCAGGTGCAGAGCGAAAACAGGAACAAATACGCGGCAGGTGCGACCAGAAGGGCGGCCAGATGATTGGTCGCAAGCCATCCGATGATCGTTGCGCCGATAATCAGGATGACGGCCATATAGGGCACACCCCAAAGCGTTGGCGAACGGGTCAGGCCGATCACCAGCGGCGTTACAGTCGGCGTCTCATCCTGAAACTCGTTCATCAGCTACCCACCGACGAAATCAACTGATCGACAATGGACGGTGCGCCAAAGACAAGACCGATGCCGATGACAACGGCCCCGGCGGTGAACCATGAAAGCCGACCGGCGAAAGCGAGAAAACCAAGACCGATAACCGCGATGATCGCCATGAGCCGCCCGAAGGGGCCGGTAATGAAATCGACAATCATCTGGACGGCGGTTTGAATAGGGCCGAATGCCCCGCCCGACTGAGCAAAGGCGTGATCGGCGCCGACAACCTGTAGCGCTGCAAAAAAGCCGATCACGCACACGGTTTTCAAGGCCGGGGAGTGCCGGACGACATCATTCTTCATTCTCAACTCCTTCAAAAATGCATCACGCCACCGACGAACGTGCCGGTCTTTTGAACGGCAATGACGCCTGCATCGCGTTTGGGTTTTCTCGCCGGGCTTTGAGCCTTTGCTAGTGCTGGCGCTTTATTGACGGCTCTGGGTTTTGGTTTGGGGGCAGGCATTGGAAGGCCGAGCTGGAAATTCACCACTTTGGCGACATAGCCAACCGTCTCGTGGAAAGGCGGGATGCCGCCATGCTCATAAATGCGGCCTTCGCCGCTGTTATAGGCAGCTGCCACCAGAAGCGGGTTCTGGAATTCATCGAACAGGACACGCAGGTATTTCATCCCGCCCTCGATATTCTGCGCCGGATCACAGATATCCTTGACGCCGAAACGTGTGGCTGTCGCGGGAATGAGTTGCATTGGCCCGCGAGCACCTTTGGGAGAATTGCGAGCCTCGTCAAAACGGCTTTCGGCCCAGGCAATCGCAAGGGCAAAGGATGTATCAACACCATGTTTGCGTGCACTCGCTGCAACCAGCGTTTTGATCTCATCTGATGACAATGGCGAAGGTCCGCATTCGGCGGCTGGTGATGTTGTGCGAGAATTTTTTGGTTCTATTTCGAACGATGTAGGGAAGGACACTCTTTGAGCGTGTTTGAATTTCTCTGCTACGGACGAGGGAGTGGTGAAGTACATGTTCGAAAGTGAATCAAATTGCATCGTAATGAATTGGGTTTCACGAAACGCGTTGCGTGCACTAAGATGACTTGAGGCTTCTGTGACAATCTCGTCAGCACCAGGGGCGAATTCACTGTGAGAAATTCTCGGTTCGGTTCTTGAACTGGCAATGATGGTGGCGATTATCTCGTCCGAATATATATGGAAAGCACTGTTATTATTTGAGAAAAAGCCAGTTTGATTAGTGTTTTGAGATAAGGCGACATTTGCTGACATCAGCAACACGATGGCCGTTACGATCAAACAGAATGGGTCTGAAGGTTTCGCTTGGGTGGAATTATTTTTCATCATGTCCGCATGGAAAACGGTGTTGTGATTGCTGTGAAAACTGATTAAGTTGAGTTACAAGTGGTATCGAATTGCATCATTTTTACAAGTTTTCTGACTTAGGGGAAGTCCAAAATTTCACTGGAGAGCCCCGGAGCAATCGATGAACAGGGCCAGAGCATGAAAAAAGCCATCATTCCCGCGCTTTTAGGCTGCGTGTTGGCGACTTCCGCCTTCGCGGTTTCTGAAGTGAATGAAGATTACGTCCGCTCACTCGCCGCTCCGGGAAAGACGGTTCTGGTGATTGAGTATTATGATGGTGCCGGGAATGTTGCAGAGCGAAAGGGCTATGCGACGGCAAAGGGCTTTAAGGCCATCACCGCGACGGACTTCCGGGTCGATGATAAAACAGCCTTGCATCTCTATGGTCTTGAGCCGTGCAGCGGCAACATGGTCAATCGCGCTGAAGATTTTTCCGGGACATGCGAGGAATACGCCACGCAGCAATTGCAGATCATGCTTCAAAGCCCAAAAGTCCTGTTCTGCAGGGCCTTCATCAGCGAGCAGACAGCTCCCCTTCAGGACGTCACATGCTATGGATATTATTACTATCCAAACGCGATGGACGGTGTGGACAATCTGGAAGAACAGCTCTTATCCGTGGGTGCTGTTCGCCTGACGAAAAAACGTGACGGCTCTTTTGACCGTCCTGACCTTGCCAAGGATCAGGACATCGGACGCAAGGGCGGCTATGGCATGTGGGCCGATCCGAGGGTGCAGGCCCAATGAGGTTTGCCGCTGCGTTCATGGCCGTGGTCCTGCCCTTCGCGGCCCATGCCGCGCCACAGGGGTATTTTGACCTTGCTCCCGGCGTGACGCTGGAAACCGGAGATACATGGGTTTCCAATGGCGAACGCTTCCGGCTCTACGGCATCCAGTCCTGCCTGCGCGGCACCGCCTATACCGATGGGCAGGGCAATCGGCAGGATTGCGGGGCAGCGTCCCTTGCGGTTCTCGCCGCCTATATCAAGGACACCAAGCCGATCTGTGCGCCTGTCGCGAAGATGGGCGGAATGTCCTATGTGGCTTGTTACGCCACTGTCGGCAACCAGCGCCTCGACCTTGCGCAGATTATGGTCACGAAAGGCTATGCCTTCGCAGCCCTCAAGACCGATGGTCTGCCATACCATCCCCCTTACGCCATTGCCGAGCAACTGGCGCAGCAGAAGAAGGCTGGCCTTTGGCAGTTCTTTGATGTTCAACACCCGGCAATCCTGCTCAGCCGGGAGGCAAACCAGCGTGCGAGGACTTCCGCCCAATGAAATTTTCCCTCATTCCTGCAATCGCAGTGAGCGTCCTTGCACTGCCTGCCCTTGGCGCAGACCTTGCCTATGAGGACTGGCATGCGCTGCGTAGTCAGCCAGCACCGCCGGGCAAAGAAGTTATCGACCGTCCCATATACAAGGGGCGTGTAACTGTGCTCGACGGGCGGACCTTGATGTTTGGCACGTTTGGCAATGGCTTCAAGGTTCGACTGGCTGGCATCGACACCTGCGAATTGCCGCAATGGGCTCTTGACCCGAAATGGACCAACCGGACCAAAAATCCGGCTCCGCCCCCGGTTCCCTGCGGCCCACTTGCAAAAGCATGGCTGAAACGCACCGTTGGCAACAGGCCGACAGCCTGCACCGGTTTGGGCCATGCCAATGACGGCGTTCCCGTCGCGCAGTGCATGACAGGAGGGGTAGACCTTGCCGCTGAAATGCTGCGGGTCGGGTGGGCGCGTCTGGATTCCCCCTATATCAACGCCCAATATTACGCCTATCAAACCAATGCCATCGCCGCCCGCTACGGCATGTGGGGAACCTACGTGCTCGACATGAAGGAATGGCGGCGAAGGGCTGTTGACCGGACGCTGGATCGCCATCCGATCGCGGATTTCAACCTTCTTGTGACCAGAAAAAGCGAGATTACTCCACCCTTTGCGGACGCCCGGAACAAGCCGAAACGGACAGACCGTTAGCAACTGGCAGGTTCTTGCGTCACTGGTTCCAGACACATTGATCAGAGGAACAATTGATATGAGACGATTGCTTTTTGCCGCCGCCAGTCTGGCAGTTCTTGCCATGCCGCCAGCAACAACCAAAGCCGAGGAAGCCTCCTGGGGATGTCAAATCCTTCTTTGCGCAGCTTCTCAATCCCCATCATGGCACGGCGTTCCCTATTGCGTTCCGCCGATGACAAAACTGATCAAAGCCATGGCAAAGCCCAAGTTCAAATGGCCGATCTGCCAAGAGGCCGAGACGGGCAAGCCCGGTTTCGAGCCGTTTGAAGCCTGTCCGGACGGCATGACGGCAGTCTCCTCAAGCGATGGCGGCCTGAGTTTCGGTTTCGACAACAAGGATCAGTGCACGAAGACGGTCAACCAGTGTCTCAATCGGGCCGCCTTCCGCACCCAATACGGTGACAGCCGGGAAAATGACCGCAATGGGATTACCATCAAAAAATTGGAACAGGGCGGTAAAAACAGCAATGAATGTATGGTTCAGGTCACCCAGCCGCGTCCGCGCCGCGCAGACCCATATTATTTCGACATACCGAACGATCAGGGCGTGAAACAGCGCAACTGGTTTAACCTGACCTATTAATCAACCCTCATGAACAGCTGCACTTTCCCTATCAAAGGGCTGTATTGCTCATAAAATTTCTCTCGTTTTGATTTAACTGGCAGGGGCGCAATCGAATCCCAGCGATCCTTTGGGCGTCATCGTCTCCGGGACACATAATGGTTATGGGTAGGGAAACTTTGCATCGAGGCTGAATAGTAGAGAACACAAGTTGGGTTCATTTGGAGCAGATTTAGGTTTATGCCAAACCATGCGCGGTAGAGCATCGTCCATGTTATGGATGATCGCACAGTTCGCGGCACGTTAGTGGCCCGTCACAAATAGGGAACGGGCGCAAAGATACTCCATTTCCTCAGGTGTCAGCCTCCCTTTTGAAGCGATAAGATATCCTGCAATGTAGATCAGCCTCTGATTTCGCTCTGCTGGATCTCGAGGCTCATGCAAGATGACTTCCATCAATGCCGTCTCCTCTTCAGCCCAATCAGAGACAGCACCGTCTGCGATAGCTGATAGATAGGCTGTTTGGTGACGTTTGATCTTAATGGACAGTGATTCTTCAGTCTTCATTGTGATCTCATGCCGTTTAGAGAAGACGAGCTACTCTTGCGTAACCCGCTGGACGACGAAGCTCAGGAACGGTAAAAACTCAAGAAACCAAACGAAACGGAACGAAATTGCGGGCGGAACCCATTGGAATTGAACGGAAAAAAATATTTGCCTCCGCCCAATGATGAGAGCGATTTCAAGCAACTTTTTCAAAAGGCGGTTGCCGCCGGTGCCGGGCGACCGTTGGAGGAGGGAAAGTACCTTGCGGGGCCCTGGACACCAGAATTGCTTGCTGAGGCAATTTCGCAGATCGATTCCAACCGAACCGGGATTGAGTTGCGGACAGTGCAACTCTGGTTTCAAAAAAATAGCAAAGGGGTTAGCGCCGCAAATATCCGTTGGTTGGCCAAAATATTTGGATGTAATGACCCGGTATTAGTCAATGAATGGCAGCTTGCACTGAAGGCCGCTCAGGAGCGCTTGAAAAACAAAAGGCGCGGTCAAAAAGATCATCCTGATACAGCCGCTCACAACGGTGAAGCGCCTGACAACACCATGAAATCCTCCGAAAACATGGTGAGCACACTCCCAATCGAGAAAAAGTCCGGGTTCAACCTGGCTCTGAGGACTGAGTCCGCTTATTGCCACGGAGAATCCTTAAGTCTGCCAACATCCGTTTTGGGCGGCATGATAGCGCTCGGCTTTTTGTCGTTTCTAATCGGCATTCACAATGTGACATATGAGCGGGCAGATGGGGTCGTTAAACAAGTAGGGTTTTTATGGACAGCAAACTGGACGCTCATATTCATGCTGTTCATGCCGCTCTTTTTTGCATTCGTTGCTGATTTGGTATCAACATGGAAATCGAACATTGGAAACCTGAATGAGTGGCAGAAATCCGTCAACGGTTTCTCCTATCTCTATTGGGTTGTTTTTTCCGTCTGTTTGTTGTTTGCCGGGCTATTCCAGTGGATTGGTATGGTATTTTTGCCCTTGGTAAAGGGTGCGGGAAAATACTCAATCGACTGGAGCAAGATTGCTATTGAAAGACCCGATATCGTAACGGTTCCGGAATCAGTGCTGTTTACGGCTCTTGCCTATGTTTATATGAGCTTGTGCTTTTACTGTCCCCCGTCAGCTCCTAGTGGACAGATTGGTTTGATTGCGTAAGGGAGTGATTCTGGCTCATCATTGCTAACTCAGGAGCAAATGATGAGACGAAAGAAGGACCGAGTGACCGACGATG
>Ga0189285_100097_pt1 | contig 28792 bp, 30 predicted proteins | sample GEYOminimetaG_FD_130315 | JGI IMG/M metagenome (GOLD analysis project Ga0189285, IMG submission 130315) | Marine microbial communities from the Costa Rica Dome - GEYO mini metaG | ecosystem: Environmental > Aquatic > Marine > Oceanic > Photic zone | place: Costa Rica: the Eastern Pacific... | reverse complement strand
TTATGGTCTTGGAGTGCATCTTCAAGCACCGTCCCAGCAGCACCCGCCAAAGCACCGGACCCACGCAATACCCGGTCATCAGGATCAGGCAGAACACCGTCAGGGTATTTCAGGGCCAATTTTTTGTAGAACGTGACATCAAAGGTCGCTCCGTTGCCCAGTTTGAGCCAGCCGGGGCCAAGGCCCTGACCAGAAGCGTCCCCCAGTATCCCGCCGACCGGCACCCCGTCGCCAGACCCGATATCCACCCACGCACCGCCGTCGCCCCGCGTTGGGTCAAAATATTGCGGCTTGCCACCTTCCGGGGCCATGCGTGTTTTCACAGCCCGTTCAGATGCCAGCTCATCCAGTTCGGACCGTTTTGCCAGCGGATGTCCGCCCGGCGTTTGACCGTCGTGTAGGGCCATATCCCAATTGTCGATATCGACAATCAGCTCTCTTGGAGCTCCGACATAATCATCTGCATCTTGGCCGTAGACCCAACGCCTTTGAAGAACTTCGCCGCCCATCAGTATACATCTCCCAAATCGGTCACCTTGTCTGGCTCCTCATAGACAGAACCGAGATCACGTAGAAAATTCCGGTTTTCGAAGGCTGCTCGATAGGCGTCCATATTGGCGTAAAGGGTTTCTGAACGCTGCCTCTCCAAAGTAGAGCGGTCAGCTTCGGAAGCCGCCAGCGTCGCAGCCGCATTTGCACTACCGGCATGCTCAGCGGCGTCTGTGACAAATTTTTTGGCAAGCGCAAGTTGATCTGGAATAGCCCCCTCAGATGCATCAAGGTCACGGCGTACTTCTTGAAGCACTATCCCGATTTTTTGATGCTCTCTGGAAAGCTCATCCAATTTCAGCACTTGCCCCTTGGCTAACGCCACGGACCGTTCATGTAGACGCTTGCCTCGAACACGAAATTCATGTGTTGCGGGGCGAGCAACATCAAAGGTGATAGTGAAGAAGTCTGGATCCGCAGAACCCTTATCGACCTTTACCGCCGTATCGCGCATCCAGAGCACGGAACCCAACTGGCGAACAGAGATTTCTACGTCCAAAATATCGTAAATCTGGAAGTCAAATGGCCCGTAAACTTGAGTAACACCATCGAAAGCAATTGCGTGGCTTTGGCGCAAACTGCGATCCAGAAAATAATCGTCCGACATTAACCAGCTCCGCTTTGTCCCGTATAGGATGGCAGAGCTTGATAGAGGTTAAGTGCGAAACAAATGACGCAACTTACTCACCGTTTCTCAAAATATCGAAATCTGGAGATCGTTCCGGCAAGTTCCTTCCCGGATACCACCACGTATCCGTCCCCAAATCCCGAACATAGCGACCACGCCGGTTGAAAGCCTTTTCAGCTTTCGGGTCTGTCAATCGGCGAAGGTTGTCCATCAGCACTCGGTCATAGGCCAGCCTTAAGAACCACAGAGATCGACCGGGTGTGTTTTTCTGGACAAATCTTCGTGCTTCTTCCAACGCTTTCGTCTCTTCACCGGTTGCAAATTGCACTGCATTACCAGCCGTCAAATTAAGGAAGTCCGCACCGAGTTCGACAACCGGTCCACTTAAGGTTTGCGCTGGCCCACCACCATAGCGGTTCAGATCCCCAAGAAGAAAATCTCCGACAATTCCAAAACCGCCACCCTGCATGAACGCCTGCCCCGCAAAGGCCATCGGATTACCGTCCTTGCCAAATATCGGACGCGGATCCCGACCAGCAACAATATCCTTGAGCCACAGGGACACAGCGCCACCAAGTGCTGTGGTCAAGAATATGGCGGAGGTGTATTTTGCCCCTGCGGCTACACCAGCACCGAATTCACGGTAGGCTCGAGACCCATACAATAGAGCAAATGTTACAGCGAATGACTTGAACATCCCGGCAGACCGCACAATCTCCCCCCACAATGTTCCCGGCCGGGTATTGCCGCGCATAAATACCTGCCCTCGCAGTGTGGAACTTGGGACAGCATGCTCAGTCTCTGACAGGATCATTTCCAAGACACGTTCAGCGAGACCTTCATCGACCGCCGCGATCTCTTGAGGACGGAGAAACGACGCACCATCACGTTTGTGCAACGAGGCTGAGCGAATGAGATCCCATTCATTTTCAGAGATACCCCAACGCTCAAGCGTCTTCGCAGTTGCCCTTTCAAGAGTTTTCGCCTTGGAACGCTTCATATCAGCAAGGCTTAAATGCACCCTGTCGGCCAGCATTCCCTGAAATGACAACCCGAAGGAATGTCTTGCCGATTGCGTCCAGGCAGAGAGCCCTTGCCATGCCATAACCCTGTCCGGGAGCCACCGGCTCCACTGAGGACCGGACAGGGTTCCGAGATAACGCGCCTGAGTTCCAAGCACATGCATGGCACTATCAAGGATTAGTCCGGAACGAACAGCTTCCATCCGGCTTGATTTTCGAAATCCTGATATCATGTCCTGCAATGTGCTCAGTGCAGGAATTCCGACAAACCGACGTGCCATTGCTTGGTAAATTGGATCAGTCGGCACAGCAGAAACCACCGCACCGCCCAGAATTGCGGACGTGAGCCAGTTTCGTGTCGCTGCCAACCCGGAGGCCCAAACGGTATCAACAGGTACTTCCAGATTACCCCGATATGCCTCCCACATGTTGCTCAGGCCATTTGAGTACTTGTTTGCGCGATTTTCGGCATTAGCTGCCTTTCCCCCAAATGGTTGCTGGTGCCCCGCCTGTTTTAACTTTCCAGCTTGCTCAACGCGCTGGCGCAGGAATGTCATCATGGCATTCGGGTTAGGACCAAGCCGCTCCATCGCGGCTATGTCTCGAGCCATGACATTTATGTGCTGCATCATCGCAGCGAAACTGTCGCCTTGCCCAAAGTCACGCTGGTAGCCGAGCCAGTCATCAGCCGATTTGAAGATCAGGAAACGATGCTCTGCTCGCTGACCAGCCAAGGCACCCCGGCCATTTGGAACCTGACTTGGAGATTTACTTGCCCAACCTTGCGTGACAATTTCACTCCAGACATGATCCAAAATGTCGCTTATCTCGAATTCCAGAATTTCATCGCCGGTTTCAGGATGGCGCATTTTCGAAAGATCAAGCCGGGAGCGTATTGCTTCTTTCCACGTTTCCTTGCCCGCCCGCAGCAAGGCTTGCGGATCATGGATCTGGGGTAACCCCCAATTCTCAAGATGGCCTATATCCCCACCTGCACGATTGAACCGTTGCCTCAAACCGTCAGCAACTTCGGTCCAAGCCGAAGCCATGCCCTTCGCAGCAGCATCTCCAGTATTTTCGCCAAATGCCTCGCGCACGACGTTTTTTAGATCGGCTTTATGTGGGGTGGTTCCGAGAAATTTCGTTCGCTCGAACCTTTCCAGCACTTCAACCATTTGAGCATGAGCACGCCCTGTGATGGCTTTTTTTAGCCCCTCAACAGATTGATAGGGAGCTGTGCCATAGTGCTCCAGCAGGCTTATCGAACCTTCCGCAATATCCTGTTCGCCCTTTGCCGTTCGATAGGTGAGAGTGTCTTCAATGGCGCGCTTTTGTGCTTTCGCCTGCAACAACACACGGCGCTTTTTCTGTTTTGCGTCCGCTGCTAGGCGCTTGGCAGTTTTAGCTTGTGCAGCGAGATCGGCATCAGCCGTACCATTTGCGCCAGCTTTTTTTCGATAACCCTCGTAGAGAGCCCGAACCATGGAAGCCTCACCTTCAGAGAGCTCCCCTTGTTCGAGGGCGGATTTCAAACACGCATCAATGCTCATGACAGCCTACAAGCCTCTACCAGTTGGGACAGGTCAAATCCCCTGTCAGCATCACTCAAGGCATCGCCAAGCGAGCGCTCACCCACAATCACAGCGCCGTCCTCATCAACACCCAGAAGGTCTGCGATAAATTCTTCAGGATCGAACTGGCTTTCCAATGCATCCAATTGCGTATCAAACTCGGCACTGCCGGGCTCAAACGGATCCGCAGTGACTTCAAGGGCGGATGTGTCGCCGTAGAGAACCACCCGCTCTACCGCCTCGTCCACATCCATTCCGCCATCGACCAACCGGAGCGCACGCGCGCTTTCGTCAGCGGAAAGGACACCATTTGAAGCTTCGAAAATTTCTTTTCGCACCTGTTCGCGAGTATGATGTTGCTCAATCGCTTCACCTTCTTCACGCCAGATCCTGGCTTGTTCATCATCACCCATGGCAAAAATACGGCGTCCGGCTTGCTCTTCACGAAGGGCGGACACAAGATCATCAACACGCGAATTGGCAACGGCATCTTCACGAGACCCAAATCCGTGAATGTATCCAGCTTCAGCCGCCATTTCGCGGGCTCGGCCTAAGGGGAGGCCGCCCTCTTTGCGGACCAGCCGCCCGGATCCGGGGATTGAGAGCTTATCCAGATCAAGTGCGGCCAACTCACCGCCTTCATCGACCAATCCTTCGCGCGCAAGAAACTCGGACAGAGACTGAGGACGCCTCGTTGTTCGACGTGGCGTGGGTTCCGGCTTGTATTTGGGCTGAACCGGCAACCCTGCGGTTTCAGCAAGAAGATCCGCTTCCTCCATGACACGAGCCATATCAGCGCCGAATTCATCGCCAAACTCGGATTTGATTGAGGCATTGACAGCATTTTCCTGTTCAAGAATATCCACTGCTGCACGTGTCGCAGGTTTTAGTTCATCTCGAACGTCTGAAAGGTCGCCCGCAATGGTTTCCGGGGATGGCGGATCAGGCAACTCAGAAGCCGCTCGCTCAGCGCGACCTCGCCGGATAACTCCCGGCAATTCCACCGCCCCACGAATTCCACCACCCAGAAGCCCGCCCAAAACGGTTGCTCCAGCTACGCTCTTGGCGGCTTCTTCAAGTCCATTGGGTAAACCGGCTTTTTTGCGCCAGTTCTGCACTTTGGGCTGAACAGCGGCCTCTGTAGCCCCGGAAACCACAGCTTCTCGCCAAGTAGTGGAAAGAATACGGGAAGCAATAGTTCTGCCACCACTACCCGGCAAGCCTAAGGGGATTGAAGCAATGGTGGCGGGGTCTTGTAATGCGCCGGAAAACCCGCCTGCCACACTCGCCAAAAAGCCATATGAACCCGGCTGAGTTGACGACAAACTTGTATGTGCATCTGATGCAGTTTTCGCCTTGGCGCGAGCAGCTTCTTCGATTGATGATAGCCGAAGCTCACCTAACAAGGGAGCTTTGTCTGGGAATTGCTCAGACAACTCGTCTATCCGTTTTTCCCAAGTTTCAAAGGGATCTTCCAGCCCTTCAATTTCCTGAATTAAAGGATCTTTTTCAATCTGAGGGTTTTTGAGATCAATACCAGTGAGCCGTTTAACTTTTGATATTGCGTCTTCGAACGCTTCTTCTCTGGCGTATTCTTCCGAATTATAGTTGTCCACATAGAGGGCGGTATCTCGTGAAGCGTCCATAATCTGGGAGAAGCTTGCCTCGCCGTCCCATATTCTAGCATCAGCCGGCTCAACCTTCCGAAACAGGCTCATTAAAATTCACCACGGGTTTTGTAGTACGGGACACCAGCACGCACACGCTGCACTCCGATCAACCGGTTCATGTCGAGTTCCCACAAGCCGCCATTACCATCACCGATGAAGTGCAATTGGCCGTTTCGCTCTCGCGCGACACGATAAATGCCGGGTGCAACAGCCAATAAAACACCGTCGCGAATATCATCGGCAGATACCGAGACCCCGAGATCTTCCAGTGGAGAGAATGGACGGCCCATGGCTTCCAGATCTTCATCGCTCAATTCTTCAAGAGCATCCTCCACATCATCGACAGTCATTCCGGGAGGCAACAAGGTGGAGTATCCATTGACCTCAGCAAACCCGCCGCGCTGACCATCTGGGCCGTAAACCGCCCCAGCAGCTTCATTGAGTGCTCTTTGGTAAATTTCCTGCGCGTCCTCGCTATCGACCTTGACGCCCGCCTCCTGCGCACGTTTGCGAGCTATGGAGAGACCGGAATTCTCTACACGGTTTCGATCATCCGGATGGAGTTGCGATAATGCGGAACCAATTGTGGATCCGGATATTTGCGCTCGTTTTTTCTTGATCGGATTTGGCAGGCTTTTGCCGTCCGGCCCCGGCTGATTTCCAAGCAAGGCATCTTGAGCCGCACGGTTGCTCCCGCCAAGGGCAAGGACAATTCCGGCCCATTCTGCTTCAGGAGCGCTACTGCGAAGTTCTTGCAAAATTTCCCCCGCCTGTTCGCCGCCCGCCTCCACAATGCCGGAAACAAGTTCGAGACCAGCATCGGGATCGGTACGGATCAGCTCAGCAACTTCCGCAGTTTCAGTACCTGTGAAATATTTTGGCGGCACCCCGAAGCGCTCGGAGACAGTTCTGGCCGCGTCAATCCGCTCTGCAATTGCAGCGGTTGCACCAACCGTTTGCAAACCATCCATAATCCCGGCCACAGGAGGAACAGCGCCATAGCGTTCAGCCAAGGCGAGCGGGTCAGATTTCAGGGATTGTTCCTGTTTTGCGATCAATCCGCGAGCAAAGGCCAGATCATCGGTATCAATAGTGCCATCTTCGCCCTTGAGCAGATCTTCGAGGTTTTGCCGAACGTTGCTGACGGAGTTGGTTTTCAGGAGCTGGGCGATCTTCAAACGACGAAGAGAAGATTGCGCAATTCCTTCAGCGCCGGGAGTGGATTGCATCAGGCGATGATATGCGGCAACCTCGTGGGCGGGGATCGTCTCTCCGGCCAAGACGCGCTCAGCCAGATCATTGCCCTTCCGTCGAAGATCGTCGAACCCCTTTTTCTCAGCTGCAGCTCGGTCCTTTTCAAGTTTCGCAAGGCCCATCTCAATACGGGAATAGCTCTCCCTGTCCACATGCGGCATTTCACCTGCGGAATAGTCCTTTGCCATATCCTTGCGCATGGACGCGATTTCTTCAGAAGACTTGCCATCGGCCTGCCCCAGATAATAGGCCGTTGACGTATCGCGAAGTGAGTTTTCCTTGAACTGACGCGCTTCAGTTGGCGTCATAAGACCGCGGCGAACTGCATCATCATAATGGCTATCAATTGACGACTGGATAGAAAACAGATCTTCTGCATCCCGTTCTGCTCCGGCATTTTGGCCTGCAAGGAATTTGGCTTTTTCTTCTTCCAGCTGATCAATTCGCCCAAGAAATGCCTCACGCTCTCGCTGCTCAGCTTTGACCTTGAAGGCTTCGCGGGAGCGTTGGACCATTCGAAAAGCGCGTTTTTCGAATGCGGCTGAATAATCACCTGCAATTTCGTCGAAAACGCTTTCCTGCAAATGAGCTTGCTTGAGTTCACCCATTGCCTTTTCAAGCATGACAGGATCATCAGCATAAGTATCGTATACATTCGCCATGTCCTGATGCATCGTGACATCAAGCTGCTGGAGGTATGTGCGCGTCCCAGCCACATCATAGGCACGACCACGGATTGTTGAACTGCCTGTTGGCCTGAAAGTGCCCGCTTGTCCCGGCACAAAAACAGCTGGGTCAGGATCTGGATCATCTATGGGCGTTACAGAGATTGGGCCGGAGCGGACGGCCTCATCAGCAACAACACCGGAAAGGCCCTGCGCGAAGGCAAGCCGGTTTTTAAAACCGTGCCCACCAGCAGGATTTGCCCGAGAATAACCGGCTGGTCTCTCAAAGTGCATGAAGGCAGCGACAGCATCCTGCAAATTGCCGGAATTGCGGAGCGCCTTACCTGCGTAACTTTCGGTCGTTCCCAGTTCGTGGACAACGAAGTCAAGTTGTGCGTCGAGTTGTTGCCAGCTGCGACCAGACCGAGCTGCAAAACGCTTCAGATTGGCCAGTCGATCCCCGCGCCACTGAAACGCTCCATGAGCGGTGCCATTATCTCCAACTGCTTTCAGGTTGAAGTTACTTTCCTGCATGCCGTGACCGGCTATGGCTGCTGCATGGTGCGGAGCAAGACCGTGTTTATTGATCAAATAATCACGCGCAGATGCAGCTGTTTGGTTAGCATCCTTGCTTCCAACAACAATTCCACGAGGTGCGGATGCTGATCCACTTGATGGTGCAGGAGAAGTCCCGCCTGCCACGGTTCCCGCAGTGGGACGACCGGCTAAGGCGTCCCGCTCACCTGCGCGAGCACCTTCAATAGCCGCTTGACGATCTGCGATGCTCCCGAATTGGTTCGCGAGGCGTACAAATCCGGCAGCAACCCGGCGCTCCAAGTCACCGTTTTCACGAGCAACGGGCAAAAGCCCTTCTGCCTTGACCGGATCCGGCTGGAATTTTCTGTAGCGAACTGTTTGGCGTTGTCTGTTTGCCATGAGTTATCCTCGTGCAAGAGCGCTTGCGCCAAATGACAAGCCTTGCATCAAGGCGTTGCGACGTGCCGATTTCCGCGCCCGTCTGGCTGATGTTCGATATTGCGAGGACCGCTCATCAAGCCGATTGAGCCGTGTTTCCTCGACGGCGTTTTCGGAAGTCAGGGCGCGATCACCCTCACGAAGAGCCGTCTTTCGAGCTTCCGCAGGCGTTCCGAAACTCAAATCAACGCCGGACGCGGCAAAGGCGACTTCCTGTTCTCCCAGAGCCTCAACCATTTCCTGTTTCAGGGAAGCGCGGCGCTCGATACCCTGAAGTGTTTCCAGCGGTTTTTCAGCCTGCGCATCAATCGCTTTGGCCTCATACATGTCCGCTTCCTGTTCACCGGCATCAACTGTTGCCATCATACCGAGAAGGGTTGCGCCACCCTGAAGAAGGGTGGAAAACACGGAACCAGCCGTCACCGCCGCGCCGCCACCCGCAGCCGCCGCGCCGCCGCCAACCACTGTTGTCAGTAAAGCTCCAACCATTTCCATCAGAGTTTTGCCTCCGGAGTATAATCGCGTACACGCAGCCGACCGGGCGATTTTTGCGTGATCACAACGCTTGGTCCCATAACGACGCCGGGAATTGCAGTTGCCCGAACCTGACATGTCTTGGCCGGAAGCGGCTTGGACATGTCGTCAAAATGATCAAGCAAGGAATAATCGCGCGGCGTCGAGCCATTTGCGCCAATCGCAATGCTTTCGCTTTCAATCACATGTGTGATGACAGAATGAATGCGACCGGGACGATGCACGATTTCATCATTCGGCAGTACCTTGAATAGCGGCAACCCCTCGTAGACTGGAGCTTGCCAGAGCCCCGCAATCACGTCCGAATACGGATTTTCCAGATCAATCCCACCGCCTGAAACTGTGACCGGGCCGATAATGTGTCCGTCAGCACGCGCCCAAACCTGACGCCCCTCCCAAAGATCAAGACCGGTCATGCGCCCAGCAAGATCTGTTGAGCCACGAATAGCACCATGAAACAGGTTTAGATCCTGCTCTTCCATCACTTCATGTGTAACGGTGCCGCCGCGATCAACCGTCAGCCAAACCTGATTTTGCCCATCAACGGAGATCCCTGTGACTTTCCCGCCATCGGCAGCAATCCATTCGCAAAAGGCCACGATATCTTGATTTTTGATCACGACCGCCAGAACAAGACGGCCAAGCGCATCACGAAGCCAAAGGCGAGATGCATCCTGTTTTCTAACCTTTTTTTGGAGCGCGCCGCCCTCCACGTCTCGCACAAGATGGGAAGCAAGCAGACTTTCAGGGTCTGCATTGAAGCGGGTAGACACATCATCATAGGACATTGAATAGAGAGCTTGACCAACATCAAAATTGATAGGCTGGCTTGTGTCCCGTCGTGTGGATGACATGAAAAACACCCTGCCATCCATTTCCACTGGATCAATGTTGGGATGCACCCCATGGGTGGAGGTTCTCACCCAATTGACCGGCTCACCCTGTTTGATTGTCCGGTTAGAGGCAAACCACTCACCTTGATCAGTGAAGGCCAGAAGGTAAGCCCCTTCATAGATTGAAAGTACTTCTTCCGATGTTTGGGTGCGGAGCGCTTCCAGCCTTGCAGCCGCATCGCCCGCCGCTTCGATATTCAGATCGAAATATTCTCCAACCCGGCTCATGGCGATTGCGGCCTGACGAGCCTTTGGGGCGAAATAAATAGCGCGATCCTGAAACAGGGCCATCCCTGAAAACCAACCCTGAGAAGCGCTAATCAGCGGTTCCCCATGCGTCTTTCCAATTTCCCTATGATAAGCGAGCACGGACGCATCAGCTGTGTTTACGATCCGGGCACCAAGTTGATACTCGCCTCCAGAAAGATCACCGCCGAAAGTAATACGAAGAAGCCGGTAGTTGGATTGGCCGACGCTTCCACGATCTTGTATGACGACCCCATCTGATAAGCTTGGAAGGTCCCTCAGCTGGGTCTGTAAATTTGAGACCAAGGCTCCCCAGCCGCTGCTTAGGTTGCCGATTTCCAACCCGTCAGTGAATTCGCCATCCACATCAACATCAAGCACAATCGTACTTACATTATCAGACCAACGTATTCCGATTTCCCAAACGTCCGGATCTTTTTGATAATCGCCGCCGAGATCAACTTCCGGAAGTTTCTGATAAGGCCACACTCCCAACGTCCAGCTTGTGTCATCTTCGGGATCCCGAAACAGACGGAGCGTTTCCACCTCCTTATGAAACACGCCAAATGTGTTTGCCTCTCCATAAAATTTGAGTTCAGGCAGAATGGCAGCAGTTATTTGAGGCAAGCCCAGACTGGCAACCTTTACCCGGTCGTTTCGGAAGATATCGACATGGCCAGTTGAGAAAATCAGCGTGTAGGAGAGATAAGGATCAACTTTCAGCGTTCCATGGCGAACCTTTGCGGACTGCGCACGGCCCACAAGCGCGGTTCCGGGAAGAAGCTGAAACCCCGACTGGGGGACCGGCTCAACATTCTTCATGCGTTTGGCGGCAGAATACCATTGTTTCAGCGTAACCTTGCCTTCAAGATCTGCGCCAAATTCACCTGCGTTGCAGGAACTCTTCAGGGAACCGGATTGACGGGTCATGGTTAAAACCCTCCATGCCACGGGCCGGAACACCGACCGGAACCATGCGCGCCAGAAACAGGCTCGGCATCAGCGATGGGAGAACCAAGCGGAGACGAGGCCCGATCCAGAGCCATAAGACGCCCAAATAAACCGCCAGAGCCTTCCTTGGATGGCGTTCCAAAAGCTGTCACATGTTTTTCGTGTTTGAGATCTTCAGAGTGAAGTACGGGAACTGCCAGATATCCGGCCAGTGCAGTGACGAATGCAGCACGCCAGCCAGGATCCCAATCAGTAGGGGATAGAATGACCTTGCACCGAGCCCATACATCCGGAACATCGCAAAGGACAAGGTTTTCCTCGCGCTCGAAATTTCGCAAGGGATCGGGAGAGCGACCCGCACGCGACAGCAACTTCAAAGGCTCGCCGATACGGTCTCCCGGCAATTCGTGAGCATAGCTCCAGCCGGTTTCAGGTGCGTTCGTCAAACGCATCAGCTTGCGAGTTCGGCGGAAGTCCTTCCAGTCATGCAAGGAAACGCAATGATCAATTGTCCGTTGCCAACACTGGTTCACAGCATCTTCAAGATCCGGATTTGATCCAGTTGAAAATGTCGTGTAGTGCCCGATTTCCGAAAGGGCCATATTGACGATTTCAGCCTTGTCGATCATTGCACCACCACCAGCTCAAACGGGAATGGGCCGGGGTTGGAATAACTTCCCGGCCTTTGGGGTCAGACGAGTTCCGCGACGGTTACGTCGCCGGAAATATCGGCAGCGGTCACAATCAGACGGGCGAACTGAGGTGTGCCATCGAGATCGATTGCCGCCTCGATAATGTCACCCTTGCGAACCGTGGACCGACCGTCATTGAAATAGCCAGCAGTCAAAATTTCGGCCTTCACGTCATCGGTGGTGTAGTGAAACCAGCAGGTGTGGTCGTTATGACCCTTGTGGGTTTCATGGTAGCGCTGCAAAGCGCGGCTCTTGAACGCCATGGTAAACTCCAGATTTTGAGGGAAAGCATGTGGGGCAGTTACCCGCCCCGGCAATTTCAGAGACCGTTAGGGAGCTGCAACCGGCTCGGGTCGTACAGCGCGGTTTTGCGCCTTAAAGCGCAGACGCTTGACCATTTCAGGCAGAACGCCGATGGCCGCGCCATCAAGTCCGGCCTTGGCGAGAAGGGGAGAGCCCTCCAGTTGGAATTGCTCGCGCACCTCTACGGTTTCGCGATACCAATCCATCTGCGCGCCCATGGCTTCCTTGCACCACATGAAGGTGTCAAGGTATCCGTCCTCGCTGAAAGGCAGATGACCTTCGCCCGCGCCGAACGCCCCGGTACCATGGTAAAAATACTTGTCCGGCAGGGTCATGATATGGACGCGACGGAAAGTTCGCTTGCGCACGTTGTCCATTCGGGCGAAGGGGAGATCCTTACTGCCAATGTAGTCCGCGTTGGCGAACTCCTTGTACATCTCCAGCTGGTCCATAAACACTTCAGGAATGGGCCAGTAGACGCCTTCCTCTATGCCGGTCCCGAAAATGCGGGAAGCCGCTTCGATCATGTCAATCAGATCGATCCGCGTCGTCCCGTCGCCGATGGTTTCAACGGTCGTTGGACCATCCGTCAGGTGCGGGGAACCAACTTCAGCAAATGCAGCAACCGCATCCAGCTTCAGCTTGTCCTTTTTGAAGGCGATGGCCTTGGAGATTTCGCGACTGACAGCGGCCTGTTCATTTGGCCCCTGTTTGCGCAGATCCCGTGTTTTGATGTAGGTCGAAGCTTCATACTCGTCCGTCTGGATCGGAACGGTATCCAGCGTGGCGTTGGAAGTCTTGACCGGCTGGATTGCCCCGGAAACCTTGTAGACTTCAATCGTACCACTGACGACCGGGAACTTGATGACACCGGCATGTTCGTCGCCCGTGACCATGGTTTCATCAAGGTAACTTCCGCGCACCTTGTTCCGCTCGCGAACTTGACCCGCGATCAGAGTTTCGTACCACTTGTGAGAATTTTCAGACATATAAGCCCTGCCATTTCGCTGATTTGCCAAATCACCGGAGGGCCGATTAGCCGGAGCGCGGCAGGTCCGGTTAAGGATAGCTGCCGCGCGGTCCGGGTCGCTCCCGTGCCAGTTGCTTAAAAGTCTGGCACGGCGAAGAACGGGTTAAATGCGATCACCCGTGATGTTTTTGAAGGTCCGCTACAAGCTGATCGTAACTGGCCTGATTGAAGTCGCGATGACCGGGAGTGTTTTCAGGTAAACCGATCCTGCGATCCAGCTCCGCAGCTGCATCCTGACCCGATCCATTTCCGGTCCCATTTTGCGGGCCACCACCTTGACCACCAACCTTTGCACGCATTGCTTCAAAGAACTGATGACCAAGCGCGCTATCGCCCAACTCGATCTTGACGAATTCGGCCATTTCCTTCGAAACACCGCTCTTGCCATCTTGTGATAGCAGATCGAGCCAGCCGAAATTTTCCTGCATCCGTTTTTCGCGGGCTTGCTGCTGCTGTTGCGGCGAGAGGTGTTGGGCATGATCAGGTGTAAGAGCAGCTTTCTCGGCCTCAACGTCTATGGGCGCTTCCAGAATGCCCATGTCCTGTGCGGCAGTATACAGCTCTGTCGTCATCGCCTGAAATGCTTCGACAGGCACACCTAGTTCTTTGGCCTTCTCGGATACCCGCGCAAATGCCTGATCGTTGGCAAGCTCATCAATATGGGGCTTGATTGTTTCCGGGATATCGTCAGCAAATTGCGCATAGGCCGTCACATCATCGGGTATGTTCTTTTCACTATCACGCTTGCGATATCCATCCAGCGCCTTTTGCATGTTGTCGATGGTTTGCTGGTCGGTTTCGCCCAAGAAGTTTTCGGCCAAACCTTCAGGGCGATAAAGCTCAGAAGCGCCATCGCCTCCAGAGTTCCCGCCGCCGCCTTCGCCTGGATTTCCAGAGCTGTCATCTGGATTGCCCCCGGACGGGCTTCCATCGCCAGATCCGCCGTCACCACCACCGGCACCGCCGCCACCCTCTGCATTCCACAGGACAAAATCGAAAAAGCTAAAAGTCTTCATTTTGTTTTTCCTCTGTTGTTGATCAGGGTTTCGCCATGAGCTATCGCCCCAAGAAGCGCATGAGCTACGCCATCAAGCGTCTGTTTTTGTTTGGCGATCAGTGCCATTTCCTCAATGCCGGAACCGCCCGTCCCCATGGATTGGCGTAGCGTGATATCCATGAGCCATTCAATGACCTGCCGCCCTTCAGCGTGACCGGCAAGAAGTGCGAGGTTTCGGCAAACCTCGTCGCTGGGTTTCAGCGGGTCACGACGCGACTCAGGCATGAGCATTTGGTCCAAACCGGCAAAACCATCGCCACCAGCTTGAGCAAGCATGTGTTCCAGAGGCTGTGCTTGCCGCGTGCCGAATTGCGGTCCAGTCATGCCGCTTGAACCTCCTGTGATGCACCTTGCGCGATAAGGCCGGGAGCCTGCTTTGCAGCTTCCTGACCAAATATCTCAAGAAGTTGAGCCTGTTTGCGTTCTGCTATTTCCTGCATCTTTGCCTGCTTTTGCTCTTTGTCGGGGATCAAGGACTTATCGACCTGAAGACCATCCGCGACTTTCGCCATGATCTCGTCAAAATTGGCGTAAAGCTCGACTTGCTCTGGAGCGATGGATCCAACGAACTCAAGGTAGTTTGCGATAGAGGCGAGGCGATCTGCATTCAGCGCTGCAGCCATCGGCGACTGCACAGAAATCGAATACAGCAATTGATCGAGTTGCATCGGGACGCGGTTCATGAGACCAAATCCGTGCAGAATTTCTATCGCGCGCGGTACAATGACGGGCATTATTTCCCGAACGAGACGACCAAAGGCACCGATATGAACATCGGCGCGCTGGTGAAGTCGCGCCGCTATTTCACTGGCAGCGCGAGGTGTGCCTTGATAGTCCGGCAAGCGCGTGTCCAGCATGGCTTCGCGGATCTGGTCCTGAAGGTTGCCGATCAACATGGACGCCACATCCTGACGCCCACCTGCATCCAGCCGCTGAACATCAGGCCCCAATACGCCGCCTGTAGACTGCATGGACCACATTTCACCAGCGCCAATACGGACTGTATCGGGATTGAAAGTGCCGCCAGCCCTGTAGCCCCATATGCCAAGCATCTGAATGGCAGCTGACTTAAGAGCAATTTCCTGTGCTTTGTTGACAGTGCGGATCGAAGGCAATGCCGACAAAACAACACCTCGGCCATAAGGTTCACCCGGCACGCGGTAATAACGGGGAACGGCTATCGGCTGGGATCTATACGCTTCGTGTTCGATAATTCCATCGTCTTCACGAACGTAGGCGACAAAATGCCAGCCATATTGCCAGCCGCGAGGATCTCGGAAGAAGTCCTGATAAATTGTATGTTTGGTATCGCCCTTGTTTTTGTGCCCATCTATGAAAGCCTTTGAAAAATCTCCTTTCGGGAATGCTTCGCGTAGCTGATCATAGGACATTTCCTGTTTCCACGAGACGAACAGCGGCTGGCCAATGTGATCCACCAGAAGTGCGATTTGATCAAATGGAATGGCCGCAAACATCAATGGACGGTCTGCTGTACCCTTCAAGGGCAAAATGGCTGCGGTTCCGACAGCCAGATCAATACAGGCTTCGTGGATGGCGGTATCAAAATCACCTGCAAGGAAGAACGGATGCAAGAGGGCGGATTGCTTGGCCAAAATACGGTTATAGGATTTTGCCTCTTCTTTTTTTAGCGCCGCCGCTGCAACAGGCCCGGTTTCAATTGTAAATGTCGGTTGGCCGGACGGAAACAAATCGCGTTGCAGATTGCCCGCAAAGTGCATGGCGGACGTTGGACCGGTCATGTCAAAAAGATGATCCAATTGAAGAGCGACCGGGCCGTTACCACTTGGCCGGCGCATTGGGACCACGTACCTATAGGCTTCATCGTAAAGTGCTGTCCAACCACCGCGCCCGTTCCAAGCTTGATCTGCACGGGTCTGGACCCACTTTCGATCTTTCCCGAACGGTAAACTCATGAGACCGTCCCTAGAGTTTCCTTGTCTTCAAACAGTCTGCGGCCTTTTGGGGCGCGTCGCCTGACCGCTCCACCGGCCTTCCGATCCGCTTCGTTTTCAGCAGCAAGTTGGCGCTCCTGGGCAATTCTATTCGCTTCTCGGCTCTTTCGGGCATCATCCGATGCTGAGCTATTGCTCTTCTTTCCGCCCCCGAACAATCCACCCATTGCTGTTCCTCACTCCAAGTGTCCAGACTTCCGGCCTATCCGGATCCGGAACAAATCCAACCAGCCGTGCCATACGCGCACCAGAGCGATTACCGGAGCGCACGCGAGCTGTGATGATGGCACCAGTTTGAATGAGACGGTCGAGGGTTAAGTGCGCAAAACGCACCAGTTGCCGCATGTGAGGCCGAGCTGATGGAGATATCGCGAGGCAGAATTCGAAGCGTTGATCCGGAAACGGGTAGAGATAACTGATACAGATCAACTCATTTCCTGCATGGAACGCGACAGTGTATGCATTAATTCGCATATTCATCGTGACCTTTCGGGCAAAGCGCGTTGGCGGCGCCAAGGTCAAGCAATCCTGAAAGCTAGCGGGAGATACGATCTTTAAGGCTACCAAAGCTTGGTATCTTTCATCCGGTCTCTTGGAGCAGCAGAACGGTCCCGCCGCCCACGCATCCCAACCACGTTTTCAGGACGGCCAAGACGGGATCCATCGTCTATAACAGCGAACCGGCCGCGATGACCAAGACAGATGTATTGGAGCGCATCATGAGGGTGCGAGTACATATTCTTCGCAACAGCCAACATATTGGTTTCGCCAGCGCTGGCCTGTTTGGTTAGCTTGTAGTGAGCGGCAAACCCCCCAATGATCATCTCGTTTCGTGGATCAACCTGCATCCGCTCGGTGTTGCCATCGATGGGAGCCCCCAGATACCAGCGCACAGCCTCTTGCCGGATGGAAGGTTCATTGGAGGGGGCGGGCAGAATGTTGATGTTTAGCGCGCGAGCGACTGTTTCCATAAAAGACAATTCGCCATTTTGCCGGTCAGCACCCCAAAAGGCGGACGGATCGCCATATGCTTCATTGATGGCAAATCCCGGAAACTCCGACAGCAGAACCTCGTATATCATTTCCGCAAAGCGTGATGGTCCAGTGCCCGGTTGCGCGCAGATTTCCCGCAAAATCAGCAACTGGCCGTTTGGCAAAAACTGCACAATTACAGCAGCCGGACTACCTCCAGCGTCAAGGCCAATTCCAAGAGGTATACCCTCACGCGTCTTGATAGGACTATCGGTCTTGTGTTTTTGGAGATTGAATTCCGGATAGACAGGCTTCCCGTCTAACGCATACCCGAATTCCCCATGAACCATTCGTCTAACGATGTGCTCAGGTTGTGTTGCCGCTTCTAGTTCGTAGGAGGACCGGGGCTTTCCGACCCGGTTTTCCGCCTTTGAACTCAACCCGGAAGGTTGGCGAAACAAGTTGAAACCCGGCAAACTTTCTTTCTCGCAGTAGCGATAGACCCAATTGTCGATATCGGGCGGGTTCAGGTCACCCCAGACGATACGGGGCAAAATAACTTCCGTAGGGTCATAGGAGAGTTTCATTTTATCGTAGGTCTGACGACCGATCTTGGTAATGCGCTCAAGTTCGGAAGGCGCGATATCAATGACCTTCGGATAGCGGCCTGTTCTCTGAAACAACAATCCCGGCACGCGCTCGTCGATCATGTCACATTCGTTGATCCATCCTGCCGAAATCTCATAACCCTTGATGTATTGTTCGACGTTGGCATCGCCGATTGCCCCGGTGATCATCTCGAAATCAATCTTGATTTCACCGTAACCCGCTCGTGTCGCAGCCCATTGAAGCCGATGCTTGACCGGACGATCCTGCCCACCTTCATAGCTAACCGTATAGGGATGATCTTTTGGAAACGCATCATGCCATGACGCCAAGGCCGTTCGAGCGAAATCTCTGTAGGTATCGCGGATGCATGCAACACGCACTTTCACCCACCCGTCCCGACAGACCGGAAACAGTTCTACCGCATGCTTCGGCCCTTTGTAGACAGATGCAACGGTTTTCCCCGAGCCCGCTGGCCCCATGATCAGATCAATTGGCCCGAGAGAGTTGAGGAATTGAGCGCCAACCGGACCCGGTGGCCGATAATGTTGCAGATTGATACCCAAACCCGGCTCCCTTCTTATTGCGCCACCCCGCGCCCGTTTCCCGTGCCCTCAAGATGGCGGAAAAAATATTGGCTTCAGTGCGAACCCATGGCGGACATGGATTAAAAGGGTCGTGTGTGTGAGGCGGCACACCCAAGGGGAGGGGTGCGGTTTCGATTTTTGAAGGTCGGTCGGAGCGGATCAGTCAGAGGACAACAGGGGGTATCCCACCTTTCGAATATCGCCAGAAGGCTGCCGAGGTAAAATGGTGGAGCGTCTAATCTTTGATTAGATACTCCAACTAGAAATGAATATATAAATCAATGTGATAAGCATTGCGTGCGACCGCTGGAGCAAAGTCGCACGGATGCTAAAAGCTAAGTGTCTGATTTACCGTCTATTTTTTGTACGGTTCCGGTGATGCTGAGCACGCCTTCTTCCGCCGCCTGCTGGGTCGCGCCCGAGTTGTCAATCACGAGGTAGTGCAAGCCCTGTTCCTTTACCTCAACTTCGGTCGGTCGCTTGCTCTCAAAATATGGCATCAGTTCAACGTTTGCCTTGCGTATCAGCTCCATTGCCTCAGCTGGTGTACAGCTTACCTCTACCAACTCTCCCTTATGCTGCCCGGACTTCGCCCTGTAAGGCTGGGACAGTTCCGCAGCCAAATCATGCGGATTTGCATTCGCCAGATCGGCAAGGTTCAAGCCCGGATGGCGATAGCCTTTCGCAAGAACATAGTCCCGAAATAGCTGGTTTGCCTTGTTCTTTGAGCCTTTTGGCCTCCCCGGCCCCTTGGGTCGTTCGAATTGTTCCGCCACGTGTTTGACGGGTCCAGAGAAGAGACAAGCTTCATCCTCGAACAAGGAAGATTGGGACGGGCTTTCGGTTGGGTCGAATTGGCTGGCCAGATCCGATATCGCGGCCTCGGCTACGGCCTTCTGGTCTCCAAGTTTCGCGATTTTCTCAGGTTCCGGCTGGACGCTGCCCGGTGTGTGTGCCCCTGCAATCGTCTCATTCTGGTTATCGTCAGCCATCGGCCAATTGTTCCCCATTTTTCTATTCTGGTTAGAAAATTCGGGAGCGGCTCGCCGGTTTCTAACCACAATCTAACCGAGAAAACGCAATTAAATCAGGAATATAATTCTACTAGTTAGAAGTTAGATGGTTAGATTGATTGATACACGCGCACGCGCGCGCGTATGAAACATTTTACTAACTCAGCTAACCAGCTAACTAGAGCATTCATCTAATTGATTTCCTTGGTATTTTTTAGTTAGATCAAATCTAACCAGTTCTAACCGCATCTAACCGAGTGAGTATTCACCATTGCATTCGGCGGTTCCGGTCAGCTTCACACGCTCCCCATGCAATTAAGTGCTCGCGCCGTCACGATTTATCCACACGGTGAGCAAATGCCGCGCAATCGTGCGGCTTTTGCTCATTCTCGCCCATAGGCGCGAGTTCCGCTTAAGCCCAGACGGGCGAGGGAAAAGGGATTAAGTGCGGCAGCGGTTTAGCTCGGGAAATTCGGACCTGAACCGGGGGCGGGGGCGGATGAGTAAATGAAAAAATACGACCAATGATCATAAAAATACTTGACAATAATACGACCAATGATCATATTGTGACTGTGAGCAACGCCATTGCGGCGAGCCTTAACAGGAGCAAACAAGATGAAGATTTCAGACGCCCTTTCGATCCTCGACCTCGCATCAGGTGCAACGGCCGAAGAGGTAAAAGCGGCCTACAAGGCTGCGGTGAAGAAGTACCACCCGGACATCAATCCGGCAGGCGAGGAAATGATGAAGCTGGTAAACGCCGCTTTTGAAGCCCTGAAGTCAGGCAAGACGGAAACCGACCAGCCGACCCAAAAAGATTTTGGCGAAGAACTGAATATCGCGCTGAATGCGATTATCGATCTGCCCGGTCTTGATATCGAAATTTGTGGCGCTTGGATCTGGGTAGGAGGCGACACCCGCGCGCACAAGGAGGCACTTAAGGGCGCTGGGTTCCGCTGGGCAAACAAGAAGAAGCGTTGGAACTTTCGGCCAGCCAACTGGAAAAGCAGCAGCCGTGGGAATTGGGATATGTCCCAGATCCGCGAAACGCATGGCTCCTATCGCCCGGATCGCCCTTTCCGAAATCAGCTTGAAGAAGCCCGCGCCTAAGACTTGGCAGTGCAGCCGGACTGTCCGGCTGCATCCCCGGCCTTATGCCGACAAAAGCGCCAATGCGGCGCGCCGATTATGGAGTGAAAAGGAATGACCCAATCATATTGGATTGCATATGGATGCAAGACAAAGGACCGTGCTGCCGAAATTCTTGAGGACATGTTTGCCCACGGTGAAATTAGCCAGTGCGAGGCTCCCCAAATAGTGTCTTACGTGACTGATGGTAATCGTCGTTTTTGGGGCATTGTCGGAAAGCCACTATGACCGAATTAGCCACTTGCATCAAAGCAATCGCGCCTTTCCTTTGGGAGGGGCGCGGCACCATTAGCAACGACAACGATCATTATCTTGAGATCCGTCACCCGGATTATCCCTTGGTGCTCGGATGCAGGATTATTCGTAGAGACTGGAACAGGGTGATATCGATCAGTGCGGCACTACCTCGCAATGTTGCGGGGGATTACTATCGCCGCAATTTGGGCAGCTACACCGAAACAGGCAAAAACACGCCTTACCAAGCCGAAGCACCCAAACGCTCAATCTCTATTTCCCGCTTTGGAACCTCACCGGAGCGCGTGGCAAGGGAAATTGAGCGCCACATTGCCGATCCGGCCAAGCCGCTATCGCTGCTGGCACTTAAAGCCGTTGCAGAACGGCACGCACTGGAACACAAGCATGTAAAATTGACCAAGGATCTGGCGGAAACATATGGTTTGCACTTCTACCAGCACGGCGGTTGCGCCATGTACCTTTCCGACCCAGCCAAAAGGTATGACCCGCAGTGCTACGGAACATTCAGGATCGACAAGAACGGGTACACTGAAATTAACATACGCAGCATGTCAGCGGAAAAACTGACAAAACTCATTGACTGGCTGTGCGCAGGAGGGGAAGAACGAAAAACCCCTTAATCGGAGTTCCGCATATGCGAGGACAGCCATCTATAGGAACCTAGATCCATGACAAACCTCGACAGCATGACCTTTGAGGAAATTCAGGAGGCACGGGTAAAACTCGGGCTTTCCGTAAAGGACATGGCTAATATGCTTGGCCACAATAAAGATCATCAACGGCGGCTGGAAACATCTCCGGAGTTTGAAAGCCACAGGGTTGTCCGACCAACCACGGTTCGGCTCATGCGCGCCTATCTGGAAGGCTATCGTCCAGCTGACTGGCCGGAAAACTCGAAGCCCGGACTTGCTGCGAAAAGGCTGGCCTCTAACTTTTAAATCTGGCTCTTAGGCGAAAGCTCGCTTTACTACCCCTTAGATTTTTCGGCGGCCAATGCGCTGCAAGCTGCACAGCCATCACCCGCTTGGTGTTGAGCTTCCGCGTCTTGCATTAGTGAACCGCCGGAACCTTGCTGCTCGCCGCTTGCCTGAGACCCCTGGGAGCCCCCTGAAGGCTGTGAATTCTGTTGTGCAGAAGCTCCACCTAGAAGGAGAGCGAGCAAAGCTTTCAATTTGCTTAGCTCCTCTTCAGACGCCTCGCCCGAACCAGCCTTCTGGTTAATCAAGCTTGTCAATTCAGCGATATTCATCGGATCTATTTCCATCTGTGGTGCGTTTGAATAAGCGCTGTTAGCAAAAAATACTAAGTGAATTTTCTCAATTCGTGATTTTTACTAATTGAGAAATGGAAACAGTGCTGCACTCACCCCTCCACACCGCCGACAATGCGGTCATATGCCGCCAAATTGACCATCAGGCAGTGCATGGCAACGCGCTGGATTTTCCAGTTTTGCGTACCTGCGATCACGTCTTCAGGAGCCTGCCTGAGTGCCGTTTTCCACCCGCCTTCCAGAAAGTCACTATCTTGGAAGATTTTGGCCAGTGCAGGATGCTTGCCGACAGGAACGGCCAGATATGGCCCCTGACCCGGCCCATCGGCCTTTTTCAACCCTAGGCCGACCAGAGCCAACCGCTCTTGCGCGCCTTTTAAGTCAAACAGGCCATTTGAAGTATTCTCAAATTCTAGTAGTACAGAACCGACTGTCAGCTTGTCGCCACCGCGATGGGCGTCGATGGGCGCTGCCAGAAGCATTTCCAGACACTCGCGCCACTTTTCAATTTGTTCGGTAAATTCGTTTGCAAAAGCCGCTTTCAACACTTCTGCCAGCCTCGGCTGATCACTGAGTTCCAATCCAATATCCTCAAGTGCATCGGCACCAACCAGCATTTCGGCCGCAGCAAATAACGTTCCATAGGTATCCATGGCGCGTGCATCAAATCCGGCTAAATGAAGCGTTCTAAACCAGTCCGGCAGGATCCTTTGACCAAACTCTGTCCAGCCGTCCATGACCTGTCTCAGGAGCATTTTGCCATCATCTTCATGTATGACTGGCTCAGCTCCCAGTTTCTTTTCTAGCCGCTTCAGATTGAGCGTTGCCATTCGGGTTTTATCCTGCACCTCCATGGGCGGGGGGATGATGGCAGAACCAAGAAAACAGGAGCGCGCTTCAAACGTGGTTCCATCATGGTTGGAACCACCCCGAGCCATACGCCCGCCCGAGCTGGCGATCCGGATCAACTCGATAATGCCCGTCGTTTTGGCAGAGTTCTTTTTGGACTCCAATTCGTCCAAAGTGACCGGAAGGCTGTCATATTTCACATGCTGATAGATCCCGGCCGCAGTCGTATCAACCAAGGCAAAAACGCAATCTCCCAAGATGGCTTGGAGGATTTTGTGGAGGGTGGATTTGCCAACGCCAGCGCCGCCAGTCGTGAATACGTGGGGACGCCAGACCAACGCACCGCCCATGAATGAGCAGGCGATCCAGCCCAAAAACAGGACAGGGTCCAGATAGGGGCGCTCCCAATTCCATGTCTGCAAGGTTTTCAGAATTTCCAGCGCAGGACTTTCTTCTTGCTTCACCGGCTCTTCCCATGGCCGGGATACATCCGGCGCGCGCGTATAGAGATAGCCGTCCAGCTCACCTGTTTCAGCTGAGAGCAATTCGCCATTCTCGCCGATCATCCAGAGGTATTCGCCAGAGTTCCAGACAAAGCGGCCATTGTCTGCAAGCCAGCCACCCCGGCCACGAACAGCCTTTTCAGGATCGAACAAACCTTTTCGCTTGGCTTCGGACACAAGGCAAATCTGACACTTTTCGCGCTCTATGCGATCCACCCTGTAGATGGTGTTTCCGTCATCATCAGTCCCGATTTTTTTAAACGCTGGCCAAGCCCAATAGGCGTAGTTCATGAAAGGTGCAAAGACACTGGATATCGTTCCGATATTGAACTTTTCCGCATCCATGGTGTGCAATTGACCTGTTGCTGACACCAGATAGATCAGGTTGCCGTTATGCCCTAAAACCTTCACCGGGCAGTTTGGCGGCATCCTGCCCCATGGGGCACCCATCCATTTTCCCGGCTGTACCCCATCGCGCGGCTCATTTGGATCCGGATCAAGGACTTCAGCCTTTTCCGAAAGTCGCCGTGAAGCGTCTTTGAATTGAGCCCTGATACCGGCAATGCCGCGCTGCGTTTTGCGTGCCATGGAAATTCCAAAGTGAAAAAAGGCCGGGCACACAAATACGAAGCCCGGCAGAAATGTTGTTGAGGACAACCTCAAACCAACGGCAGAAATCAGCGCCCCTGCGCAGTCTGGGAAAGCGTGAAGGGTTCATCTGTCGTTTCCAGCGTAGTTTCCGAAACCGGCACTTTCCGGGCTGTGCGCTTGATCTTTGACGCCTCACGCGCAGCCCTGGAACGCAGATACCCCTCAACGGCATTGAAAGAACCGCGATAGGCTTCCAGAACTGGATCAGGTATGCCCTCAAACAAGGGAACTTCCAGTAATTCAAGGTGTTTCCGCATCACCAAAACTGAACAGTCTGGCGACTTGCGCAGGAGATAGGCCAGCTTCACGCATTGCTCGAATGTAAGGCAGTAGGGAGGCTGTACGAAGTCATCGTCAAATTCAAATCCCGCCTCCAGATTGAGGCCAACGCGTGCTACAGCCCGTTGCGATCTGAAACCTGCCCAAAGCGACATATCTTCTGTGACTGGCTCAAAGTCAGGCAATGGGCCAGAAAGCTCGCCCAAGGCATTAGCGCTACCGACCGGGACATAACTGGCCTCAAAGATATCGGGTTTGCAGGGGTAGAATTCACCTGCAATACCGCAGATGACGTAATCCTCAACATCAACCCAATGCGCGCCCTCCAGCGTGGCAATTGTCAAGCATTTCCCCCGGTCCGGATGGTCACCCATGCTCGCCGGAGTTTGGCTACCCTTGGTCCAGTCAATGATGGCTTGGTTGTTCTCAGGACTGCCGGTCGATTGAATGGCCTGCACTTCAAGACGGAGCTTTTCAAAGGCTCTAGGCTCGTTGATATCAATCAGCGGCTCAGCGAATTCATCATCGCCATCTTGATCAGGGTTACCAAAATCGCCGACATCATTCTCGGCGCCGATTAGTTTAGATTCTTCGCAAGAAATCCCTTGATCGGCTTCAGCCTTATTACCTGATGCTTCGCTTGAACTGGAAGTGCCGGCTTCTGGGGGACCATTCTCCGAACCTGTTGTAAGTTCGCTGGATAAAGAGGTCTCGGCCACCTCTTTTTCCGGGAGAGGTTCAGTTTTTTGTCCTTCATGCTTTTTAGCCTTTGCCACGTTCTTTTCTCCTGTAAGTGGGTATGGGCGGCGCACTAAGTGCCTTGTCTCAGGCTCCCCAAGGGCCGAAGCCGGGGGAGCCGCTGGGAGCCTTGCGAGCCGTACCAGACCGCCCTTTGTGTATTTCGTTAAAGAGGGACGATTTCCCAATCATGCGCCAGTACATCGCCCATTGAGGGTTGCCAGACGCTGACCGTTCCATCCGGATGGGAAATGTCGATATGAGGCCGGTAGGTGACATCCGCACCTTCGCCCAAGATCGACAGAAGCGGTTCGCGATTGACCTTGAAATTCGATCCACCGACGAGGAAAACGAACATGCCCTTGCCGTTCCAGCCAGCACGGCGCAACCGATGACCATCCTTGATCAGCTTCAGGGCATCGGAAAACGTCATGTTCGGTTTGGCATAATCCTTGACAGCCTGCCCAAATTCGTCCGCCATTCGGGCGATGGCTGCACTATCGACAAGAACACCGACTTCCCGCCCGTCACTCGTACCGAGCAAACATTCATACAAGCCGGGTTTGCCATGAATTTCCGACAGGCAGCAGCCTATTACGCCATCGCCATCTTCAAGCATTTCACTGATCCTCTTTCATCAAGTCGTTGAAATCACTGCCCACATGCGAGCGCATCAGCTCCAGCGGCTTCCCGCTTTGCTCAAGGGCATCCAGTGCCGCCTCAAGCGACTTTCGCGCCTGCGGCTTGTCCCAATCATTTTCCCCGGCCACGTAAATCTCCGAGACAAAGGGAAAAGTGACCGGGGCATTCTTGATCCCGGATATGGAGCCACAGGCCCACACACGGCATTCAGGGAGCGCGAGCGCCAAACTCAGCGCAGTCTCAACGCCTTCAGCCAGAATGAGCGGGTGCGGCTCTTCCGAATGTTCCGGCAACTTGCCTTCAGGACCATGAGAGATCCGAATGACTGATCCGGCATTCGGACAGGCCATCAAACGGGGGTTTTGCTTGGGGCCGAGATCAACCTTGTCCGCGCGCACATGATCAAGAAATGTCACATGATGGTCGACAAACTGCCCTAGGACAGACCGCATGGCGCACAAAATTGCCGGGAAACGTGGGCCTTCCTTGACCTTAGTCAGTCGACCAGTCTCAGGATCCGGGCGATATTCCGACATCCGCCAATATTCGACCGATGGTGAAAACCGAAATGAGGTTCGATCGAGATTTTCAACCCGGCCTATGTCGATACCGCGCGTCTCGCTCCAGTAGCGGCGCGCATGAACCTCAGCCGGACTTCCCGCGCCGAAAAGAGCTGCTTCAAGAAACCGTTTTTCGCAATGCATGCGTTTTCGGTCCTCTTTTTTCTTGGCTTTTTTGGCTGCAACTTCCTGTCGTTTGGCAGCAGCATCTTCGAATTTCCGGCGCTCGTCTGCACTCAGCCGTCCAAGGCCCAAAAAATCCTTTGCAAGCCGCATTGCACCTACAAAATCAGTGTCATGGATGTACTCGATCAGGCGAACAACATCGCCTTTGTCGCCGCTTCGAAAGTCTTTCCAAGACCCGACAACGCCACTGAAATAAACCCGCATTTCCGGTGTTTGCCCCGGCGCATCCAGTTTCGGATTGTTGCAACGCCAGTTTGACCCGACGCGCCGACCGTCCGGCAACAGCCAGTGGCACACACCCTGAATGCGATCCTGCAACAGCTGTTTGACCAGCTTGGTATCGCCACGATCTGTCATGACCGCGCCCCAAGCACGGTCAATAGCAGTTGCTTGGCGACCAGTAGGGCTTCGCGCTTGTGCACCATGTCGCGCACGTCAGCCTTGTCGGAAATCTTGCAGGCCGTTTGGATGGCCATGCTGTAGTCTTCAGCCATGCCGCCCAGAACATTGGCCGCTTGCCGAATTTCGACGGCATGGGATTTGGAAAATTCTTGCGTGATAGTCACTGGAAAGTCACTCCCCAGCCATGCCGAGTGCGTGCAGATAAAGATCCAGAACGGCATCTTCTTCTTCGCGCTCATGCGGCTGTTTTTTCCGGAGGGCGACGACCTTGCGAAGGATTTTCACGTCAAAGCCATTGCCTTTGGCTTCTGCATAGACATCCTTGATATCGTCGGCGATAGCCGCCTTTTCTTCTTCAAGTCGTTCAATACGCTCGACAAAAGCGCGCAAGTGATCACCTGCGATTGTATTGGTATCGGTCATGCCGTATTTCCTTTTCGGCTCAAAAGAAGGGGCATCACAACCCTCCCAGAACTGTTTCGATCAGCTCAATCAGAGGGTCGTCTTCAAGGTCTTCGGAGGTTTCGGCAGATTTGACTGCCTGAGATATTGCAGCCGGAGTAAGGCCAACAATCGTCGCTAGACGGACTTGGGAAACCAGACAAAAGGAATGCGCCAGATAGATAGCTCGACGGCGTATGTCCGCCGCGCGCTTCCATTGTGGATCCGCATTTGCCTTTCTCTGAGGGTCTTGGCTCAAAACATCCGCTGGCGATACATCTTCTGACTGACAGACCAGAAGCAGACAAAGCCGGAAGATCAATAATTCGGGCAGCGTTTTTGCGCCTTGATCGTAGTGGGCAAGTGCCAGTTTCAGCCGCGATATCGTGTTTTTCCGAGGTTCAGCCTTGCGGGCCACCAGTTGCGAATAATGCATGGGATTTACACCAGCGAGACCTACCAACTTGCTGGAGGATAGCCCCCGCTTCCGTCGCTCTCGCTCTATTTGCCAGATTGCATCGGTCATGCTGAAGCAACCTTCTGGCTATCGGTAAGTTTTTGGGCAGCTACCACTTTCTTGAGAAGATGAAGAGTTGCGGGCGCGGAGCCTCTGAGGCAATTCAGTGTCAGGATCCGGGTATTAGCGCACCAACTGGTATTGGCGATCAAAACCCCCGGCCACCCCTTGCGCCGAGCCTCAATATTCACGTCATCCAGCATGGATTTGTGAAATTCGAGAGGATCCCCATCCGGCATGATGTCGGATATGGAAAACTCTTCCAAAATGGGAGAGTTGGAGGCAGTCACTTCACCACCTCAGATAATTCAGGGTGATGGTGCGCGATCCAAGCTTCTTGCAGGTCGTTGACCGTCACCTCGTGGCTAGATGCGTTGAAAATTCGCAGAGCATTGTTGAGTGAGGGGTTTCGATCAAAATACTCCCAATTGAGATATGTTGATAACGAACATCCAATTTTTCCCGCGGCCTCACGCTGGGTCAAGCCGTTGTTTTTTCGCCATTTTCTCAAGGGATGCAACGAGATGACTCCTGAAAGCAGGTTTAACTTCTCGTAGAATTTCCCTATATGAGTAATTTAAGTCAAATCTAAAATGTCTCTAAATGAGAAAAAAATGTGGATTGAGTTTGAGTATGATGTATCGCGTTATGATAAATTATCCGCACAAAAATCGCAGATATCCAATTTACCTTTGGGAGTGGCGCAAGGAGCGCGGATTGACACTTGTTCAACTCGCTGAACAAACGGGCATAGCTCATGGTATCTTATCTGCGCTGGAGACTGGCTCCCGGCGAGCAAATTTAGACCACCTTTTTGCAGTTGCGAAAACTCTGAATATTTCTGTTCCGCAATTATTTCGCTCTCCAGCGGACCCATTGAATAAAATTGATGCTGCAGCAAACAAGCTTACCGAGCTTCAAAAGCACCAGTCTTTAAAGGTGCTGGATGCTTTAGTTGAAGCGTATGAGAATTAAATACCACTAACGAGCAGACCGCCCTCCCAATTTGGCCTCTATAAAATGTCATTGGCGCGGGCTGCACTTAACAAAACCATATGGTTTTCGGGGTGGGCCGCACTTAACAAAACCATATGGTTTTCGGGGTGGGCCGCACTTAACAAAACCATATGGTTTTCGGGGTGGGCCGCACTTAACA
>Ga0189285_100096_pt1 | contig 31044 bp, 28 predicted proteins | sample GEYOminimetaG_FD_130315 | JGI IMG/M metagenome (GOLD analysis project Ga0189285, IMG submission 130315) | Marine microbial communities from the Costa Rica Dome - GEYO mini metaG | ecosystem: Environmental > Aquatic > Marine > Oceanic > Photic zone | place: Costa Rica: the Eastern Pacific... | reverse complement strand
TTCTCTGATCCTGCGCCCGCATTATTCCAAAACCTCGCCTTGATCAGACGTCTGAGGATCAAATTGGCCCGATAATCGCCTTGTCCTAAACCGCGCGGCACACCACTGTCATCACAATTCAAACACACAGCACCTGGGTCCATGTCCAAAAAAACACTCAACAAGGAAAACCTCAAAAACCTCGGCGCTGATCGGCTCGCCGATCTCGTTCTCGACCTGGTCAAGGGCAATGCCGCCCTGCAAAGGCGGGCCAGACTGGAACTAAGCGCCAATCTTGGTCCCAAAGACATTGCAAGTGAGCTTCGCAAACGTCTTGGCTCCATAAGACGAGCAAAGACCTTCATCGACTGGAAGGCCCAAAGGTCCCTCGTAAAGGACCTCGAAAATTTCTTATCCATGGTCGAGACCAAAGTCGCGCCTCACGATGCAAACGAAGCCTTCGAACTGTTATGGTCGCTGCTGGATCTCGCCGCATCCATTCATGAGCGAACCGATGACAGCAGTGGCAGGATTGGGGATGTCTTCTCAGACACCGTTGAGGCAATTGGGCGAATTGCTCCAAAAATCACGATCAACAGCAAAACTCTGGCCGAGCGCATTCTGATTGCCGTTGCAGATGCAGGCTATGGCGAGTTTGATGATATCATACCCGCAACAAAAGATGCCCTTGGCGCATCAGGACTATCCCATCTCAAGAAGATCACCAATGAGTGGGCGGCCAGAGCGCCGGAAGAAGAGGAACTCAGAAAAGTTCGCGAATATGGCGATGGGTTTTCCAGATCACCTGAAAAAGTGGTACGGGATAACAAAGACATAACCCAGTCCATCATTCTGGCGGATATTGCCGACGCAGAAGGTGACGTCGATGCCTATATGGCCCGATATACTGCAGAACAACTCAATTATCACACCATCGCCCCCGGTGTGGCAACGCGGCTTCTCGCAGCTGGTCGTGCAGAGGAGGCCCTTGAAGTCGTCACCCGCTCGCGCGAGGCGCAAGAGAAAAATTCCAAAAGTCGTCCCGACGATCTTACAGATTTTTATGGTCATGACCTTTTCGACATCATGAACCATGACCTTGAGGACGTCTACGAGGACTGCCTTGAACAACTGGGTGAGCACGACGATCTCAAGGCCCACCTATGGCAAAGGTTCTGCAGGAACCTGGAAAAAGGTACATTGCAGAAATACCTCAAACTTCTCCCAGACTTTGAGGATATAGAAGCGGAGCGAAAAGCCCTCGACCATGCACAAACCTATCCCCGCATGGGAACTGCAATAAATTTCCTTGTAACATGGCCCGCTCATGAGCTGGCAGAACGCATGATCATAAAACGAGCTGAGGAAGTTGACGGAAATGCCTATTATATCCTCTCCGACGCAGCAGCTTCCCTGGATGGCAAACACTCACTTGCCGCAACCCTTTTGCGACGGGCAATGATCGAAGACACACTCAAAGGTGCCAAATCAAAACGGTACCGTTATGCTGCCAAACATCTGGCCGAGTGCAAGGCATCCAATCCGGCAATCACAGACTATTGCGGCTTTCCAGACCACACGGAATTCCTCGAAAACCTGAAGCAAAAACACAAACGAAAATCAGGCTTCTGGAGCCTGGTCAAAGAATGAGCGGAGGAAGGACCGGACTTATGGAATGGATACCAAGGGTCTCAACCGAGCAATCCAAGGCCCACCTTACCCTCACATGTTCCGCACCAACGGCAATTGAGTGAGACATATCTAAAAAGGTTTCCTCTTGAAATAACGTACAAAAACAAGTACAATTTCCGATATGAGAGCAACAAGTTATTCTGACCTTCGACGCAACCTGTCTGCCACACTGGATGAGGTCGCAGATGATCATGAACCCGTTCTGATCACCCGCAACGGAGGAAAACCTGCAGCTGTGTTGATGTCCCTTGAAGACTTCGCATCTTATGAAGAAACTCGGTATCTACTCAGCAGCCCGGGCAACGCACAGCGGCTCTTGAAAGCCGTTGAAGAACTTGATGCGGGCCAAGGCACCCCACGAATGCTAGTCGAGTGAAAATCATCTTTCACGAACAAGCTTGGGGTGATTACCTGAGTTGGCAGCAAAAAGATAAAAAATTACTGATCAGAGTGAACCTTCTAATCAAGGAGTGCACGCGTGACTCATTCAACGGTACAGGAAAACCTGAGCCGCTCAAGGGATCACTCTCTGGCTGGTGGTCCAGGCGTATTAATCGAGAGCACAGGCTCGTCTACAGGATCGAAGGCGATCAACTCCTCATAGCTCAGTGCAGATATCACTACTGACACGGAAAAATCGGCGAAGTCCACCAGCCTAAACCCGGAACATCAGGGGCAACCGAGGTGTCTCTGTAGTCTAATCCATTTTTATTGTTAGTGGATTGTCGCCATCAACCCCGGCACCGTGCATTCAATTCCCGAATGACAGTATCCCAAATGGAGAATTGATCATTCAACCTTCAACGATTAGCCGCACCTGCCTCATTGTCATGAACATACGGGCCTGATTGCTAACAAAGCTCTGGAAGCCAAACTCCTCATACCAATTCTTGCGGCGCCGAAAAGCATCTTCTCCACCATCAGACATGACATCAAGCAATACCGCAAAACACCCGACCGCATCGCCAACAATGCAAGCCTTTTCAAAAACATGATGCATGAGAATGCTGCCCAGACCATTCCCTTGAGCCCTTTTATCAACGGCGACCTGCCCCAGAAACAGCACCGGAATGTCACCATGGCTTGCTGCACCCTTCGGCGGCTTGGCAAGTTCCGACACATTCATTACACCCGCATTGATCGTGTGATAGCCAAGGATCATGGTCTCTCCCGGCAACACAGCAACATATACGCGCGTCATGTCATCCTTCTGCTGTTTCTTTGCCGAGAATTTGAGGAAGTTGTTCAGTCGGTCGACGCCACAGTCAAAACTGGAACGATCATGGCGAGCCGGTTCCCATTGCTCAATGACAACCAAACAATCTTCAGTCAGCATTGACGACACGGCGGTGATAGGAGGAGGCCGCCTCGCGGGCTCGTGCAGTCGGCACTGGCGGTTTATCCATCGCGGCGGCAAATACCTTCGCATCTTCTGCCGTTAAAACATGACGCGAGCAATCATCAATGACACGCTGCGCTTCCCTCGCAATGGCATTGCGTAAAAACACGGATTTATCGACACCCAGAGCAGCGGTCGCCCGCTCAATCAACAACGCCAGCCGTTCCCCATGGCGAACCTGTGTGGTCCGGGTCTGTTTTTCTCCCCCCTCTGCAAAGTTGTCCAGATCCAGCATTTTCCACCTCCATGACCACTTGTATAAAGTAATGCCAATTGCACTACATTTCAACAGTACAATCCCTGAGGCTTTATAAGGGCATTGGTCTTCCATTGAGCAATTAGAACCGCAAAAACCATACCGGAATTGCCCGCTTTCTTTACCCAGAAACATTCCTGTTCCGCCAAATCAAAATTCGTATCCAACAAACGGCTGTTTCTTTCGTCCAAAATGCAAACGTTCCCACCAAAACGCACCACGCCGAAGATTATTCCGTTTTAAGGCAAAGAATCCCACGAGATGACAATCGATTTCCGCCAAATGACAATCCGTTCCCGTTTAATGACAATTATTCTCCGATCTTGACCACACAATACGGCCAAATCGACGCCCTCACCAACCCACTGGCACACCATGCATTTACTGGTATCTTACCTAACCACATTTTCATAACCTTCTATTTTTACAACGATTTCCAGAATTTCGCAGCAACAGACCCCTGACAAAATCCAGGACAACTGCCAACCAAACTAGAGACTGGTTCGTGGATAAAAAAATGCTCAGCCAGAAACACATCAAGTTATTGATATAATTAAGTTTGTTGGACTGAAAATCCACATTCTCAGTTAATTCGACCAAGTGATGCCCAAAATTGGTCCCCGGATGTGATGCCCAAGAGCTCCATCCGGTTCAAGGATATTGGGCAATGGCTCGTCGACATACCGTTCCAAATCTTCAGTGTCGGGGAAACATTCGGTATTGACGCCCCCATCTTCGTGTAGGGCTTTCGCAATCGAACCTTAACTAGAAGCTGTAATTCAACTTGAAACAATCCGACCACCATCGGGCTCGATATATGGCGCTTCGCCTGAATACGATGCTCACAGAATTGAGGTTTCGAAGAAGTTTGAACGTGACGAAACAAGAAGCTCTTAAGGCGTTGTTCAAAGCGGAAATCGACCGCATGAATGACATGATTGGTGATCTCGTCACAGCAGCAAAACAACAGGAAGCCATATAGATACAGGACATCATGAGGCAGACCTCATGGTTGGCTGGGCATATCGACTGCTTGAAAAATTCGGTACAGCTTTAGATCTTTCCTTCGATAGCGATTGTCCAGGACGCCTCTACTTGAGAAAGAACAACGTCCCAATCGATTTTACCCCGTTGATTGCCGAAACATTTCGCCAAGAACGGCAATTTGCCCGGAGTCAAATGTTCCAAGTGCCACTAAAGGCAGAAATGGAAGGTGCTGGCTTGGAAGTGAACCGCCTTAATCTCGAACGGACCCGCACCGAGATTTTCCGCGCAAATAAAATCGTCCGAACAAAAATCTGACTTCAGCGGATTTCTCAGCGTGCTCCTTTAGAGAAACCCGTTTATTCGCTCAATGGTAGACCGATTGACCTCCACTCCATCCCGCAGGTTTCGACGGCGAGCTGCCTTGCGCCCGTCTCCGGGAACCCGAACTCCCGGCTGGTCGCGCATTTCGTCAACAAGAGCGCCGATGCGTTCAACGAAGGCGTTTCCAGACGTTGCGCCCGGATCAATTGCCATGAAGAACTGACCAGTTTTAGGTGGACCGCCTTTAGTGCCGGAAAACGGGCTTGCGTTCACACCTAGCGTTGCGCCGGTCATCGCCGCGGCCATGAGTTCAACCAGCAGGGCCACACCTACCCCCTTGTAACCTCCAGCTGGTGCCATCGACCCCTTGAGCGCAATATCGGGATTGGTTGTCGGTTGTCCGTCCGGGTCGAGCGCCCATTCCGATGGGATAGGAAGTCCATCGCGGGCGTGTTTCATTATTTCGCTTTTGGCAATAACACTTGCACTTTGGTCAATCAGGATTGCTACCTCGCCCTCTTTATCTGGTGCAGCGATGGAAAACGGGTTTGTTCCGACAACCGGTCTGCGCCCACCAACTGGGGCGATGGAAGCCGGTGCATTTGTAAATCCGATTCCCAAAAGTCCTTCTTTTGCCAGAACTTCGGTGTGAAAACCAAGTACCCCACAATTATAGGAGTTTCGAATTGCGAGAACCGCAACACCCTGTGATCGGGCTGTCTCAATCAGTTTTTCCGAACCGATCTTGATGGCAGGATGTGCAAATCCAGTTGCCGCGTCCACTGTGATCACAGCGGGTGCGGTTTTGGACAAGACCGGCACCGCCTGTCCATCAACCTTTCCGCATTGAACATGCTCACAATAGATTGGGATGTAGGCCAGACCGTGGCTCGCAATTCCGTCAACTTCAGTCCAGGCCGTGGCAAGAGCTAGAGGACTTGCGTTTTCTTCAGATGTCCCAGCAGAAACGAGCGCTCGAAAGGCGAGCTCTTGAATTTCATCGAACGTTATTTTGACCGTGTCAGTCATCCAGAAACCTACAGCTAATCGTTGTCATTAGATCCTGCACCAGCGCCAGCAAGCCGAGACGCTTCTGTCGCCGGCGCGTAAGTTCTTTGTGCGTAATAATTAAGCCGATGCCAAGCGACCTCAGTTGTTTCACAACCTGTGTCCAGCTTCTTGCGAGCACTTTGTTTGGGTGAAGCCAACACGCAGCGGATTTGGCCTGAATCGGCGAGTGTTAGGTCAGTATAATTGCCCGCAATAGACAAATCGTCACCAAGAACAACAGTGCTTACGTTTTCCCATTGCACTTCTATAGGTCGGTTTAGTTCTTTTGCAGCTATTGCTGAAAACGATAGTAGAACAATAGGGTAGGCTACGTTCACCATTACAATTTCGTTTTGACCAGTTAGTCGCTCAGCATGATCACACAAAGCGGTGCCCGCCATTAGCGGAGAAATTAGGCCACCAGAAGCTATCCAATTGACACCTTCTGTGTCTGGCGAAAGCGTCGAGTGGTCCACATGATCATGAAATTGAAGCACGTCTCCAATCGTTCCCACGGCATCAAAGCCATGAATAGCCAACCAACGGGCAGCCTTCCCAGTTTCTTCTGCAATACCCCAAGGTAGTCCGGCGCCTCTACAGGCACGCTTTGCCATTGTTTCCACTTCGTTGAGGGAGGTCCTCATGCAATTTCCTCCTCCAGCTGCGGATAGGACCAGTTGTCTTCATCGACATCCGCCAGTTCGTTTGGAAACGGCGCATCTCGGAACATGTTGATCCGGACCCACCTGTCAGATCGCGGATCAAAATGTGTCGCACCGAAAAAGCTGAGTTTGCAGCGAAGCAGGTCAATCGGCATCAGATCAGATGCGATAGTGTTGTCGCGAATTTCTGCATAGGGAAAACGATCAGCGATTTGTGCCCTGCGAACAATATGGCGGTGCTCGACATGTTGCGCGAGAAACTCCGCGACAGTTTCGTTGCCATTCCATTCGCGTAAGTCTTGGTAGAGATTGGCCGCATCCCTCCCCGGCGCGAGCGGCTGTTCATAAGGCTCAACCGGTTCTTCAAACCGCTCCCCCAATCGCGGTTCTAGTTTTTCCTCCGACACGTACCAAACACGCGCCCTGCACGCCGCATTTCGCCAGTCGGTTTTCAATGCCCAGTCGTAAGTGGTCTCAAGGATTGATTTGAGGCGCTCAATCGACATGCCCCCTTGAATGGCAAAAGCGCTGGTTTCATCAGCTCCCATAGTCTCGACCAGATCGTCGACAATGGCCCCGTAGGGCTCTAGCATCAACGAAATCAGATATTCTTGCCCTTCAACTGAAAGCGTTTCTTCCGCCCAATTACAAAGCGCTGACCATGGCTGCTCCCGGGACAAGACCCCCTTCGAAAGATGTTGATCCAGCATCTCCATGTCTGCTTTCAGATCATGAAGTTTTTGAATCTGAACAGGGTGTGCGGAGCGCCATTCATCGACATTTTTACTGGCTCGTTTCACCAGTTCTCGGAATGTCGACTGTTCCTGCAAAGTGGCCTTCGACAACGAACAAACACGGGCAAGTGCTTCTTCGCGAGCATTGATCCAATTGTTCAAAAGAACCGGATGGTTGACGATGAATGGCGCCATGCCCAGGCCAGTTGAATTTCCGACACCAAATCGCCGGCGAAGAGCCGGGGTGATAGTGACAGCCGTTTCCGGTGCCCGCAATTTGGCAAGATGCTCCACAAGATCAAGAACAAAGGCTCGGATCAGATAGACGCTCAGCATTTCTGGCTGAAAGGCTCCCGAGAATTCTGCCCGGTCCGCCAGGGTTTCGCGGTCCGCAGCGCCAAACTTTCCCGAGCCATAAACGGCGGTTGTTCGCATCAGATAGCCAACGTCGGTGACCATTTCAGGATCAGGTTGATTGCCCGATGCCAATCGCTCAACCACATGATCAAACAGGCGGACCGACCGATTGGCCCGCGCAAGCGTCAGTTCGCTTTGTGAAATCCGACCCGCTTCCTGCTTCGGGACATTCCGGGACAAGCGGTCTATGTCATCCGAATTTGGTGTTCCGTCAAACAGGGTGAATGTTGCATCCCAAGCCTCAGCGATAACCCGGTCGGATCTGAGTTCATTAGGTAGATCATGAGCGAAACAGACCAAGCTGTAGGTTCGCTCAGGTCCGGTTGCGGAATAGACAGCAATTCCTGTTCCGTTTTCATCGATTGAAAATGTGGGACATGAGAACCGCCATGCATCCCGTTTCAGACGCCTTAGCAAAGTTCGCATAAAGGACAGACGGCATTGATGAAACGATCCCATGCGTTTCAACCGCATGACGACCTTCGGGGAGCGGCGCTCAACCTTGAAATGATGCTCTGCCAACATGGTCATGAACGAGCCTACAGGTTTGAAGACACGGAGCGCTCTCCCGAAACAAGGTCCGGGAGAGCATACTTTCTTTTATTCGGCAGGTTGTCCAACTGCCGCCTCTGCGTGTTTTTCGCGAAGGCCGTCCCGATAGATGGCCTTCGCCAGGGAAATGCACATCAGTCCCATGACCATCGTAAATGGCAGGGCTCCAATGATCATAGCACTCTTGAGCGCTTCCATCGGATCAGCACCACCTTGTGTTTTTCCAGCGACCAGAAGTGTTCCGATCACAAGTGTCAGGATCACACCCCAGACAATGCGGTGCTTGATACCTGTCTCCTGCTCCCCACCGGACATGATCGTGTTCATCACAAGAATGCCAGAATCTGCCGAGGTCACCAAAAACGTCAGGATCAGAACAACACACATGATGGTAATTGCAGAGAGGAAACCTCCCGAAATCATCTGTTCAAGTGTGACGAACAGTTTTGCCGTGTTCGATGCAGCAATGATGCTGCCACCGGCAGAACCTGTCAGCTCCAGATCAATTGCGGTTCCGCCGAGGATGGTCATCCAAGCAAAACACACAAGTGCAGGTGCAATTACACAGCCGAAGATGAATTCGCGAATAGTTCGGCCTTTGGAGATGCGGGCCAGAAAGAGACCAACAAACGGAGAAAACGCAATCCACCATGCCCAATAGAATGTCGTCCAGCCTGATTGCCAACCAAATTGGCGACCTTCATTTCCAGCAGCATAAGCCGCTTGCTGAACGTCTGCAGGCAATTCAGCTGCTGCACCGGTCAAACCTGACTGGAAACTTGCAAAAGATCCCCAGGCATTGGTCGCGCCCGAATAGAGTTCATTCGCCAGGGGCTGGGCTGCAGCAGGCAGAGAAGCCGTATAGGCTTCCAGTGACAATGGCCCGTAAGAACCGAAGGACATCTGCGCAAAATGGATCAGGTAATCGACCAGAGACGTCGCATAAGTTGTCATGGCAAACAGGAATGATCCGAAGATCACAAAGGTCAGCAACAGGATCAGAGAGAGAACCAAGTTGAGGTTCGAAAGGTACTTGACCCCGCGCCCAACGCCAGAAACGGCTGAAATGATGGAAAGCCCCATAATTGTGACAAGCCCGACAATTAGACCGACAGTTCCTGGCTTCGGAGCTTCTCCTGATAGATCCATCATCCAGTCCATTCCGGTGATCGCGTACATCCCGTCAATGAACTGGCTAACGCCGAAGCCAATGGTCACGGAAACACCGAGGATGGTCGCAACCACACCCAATATATCAACGATATGACCAAACAGGCCGTTGACGTATTTGCCAAACAATGGCGTTAAGGCAGAACGAATAGTCAAAGGCATGTCGCGCGTGTAGGCGTAATATGCCAGTGAGAGCCCGGTAACGACATAGATGGCCCAAGCATGGAAGCCGTAGTGCAGGAACGTATACCGAAAACCGCTTGTAAGAGCCTCTTCAGTGTTGCCCGCAACAACACCTGACACTGTAAGCGGATTGGAGCCCCACAGACCAAGCGGTTCCGCGGTTGCAAACACCATAAGACCGACACCGAGGCCAGCCCCAAACATCATGGAGAACCAGGAAAACGTCGAAAACTCCGGCTTTTCGCCTTCACGGCCCATTAGCCTTTTGCCGCTTTGGGGCAAGATTGCGAGCACGGCCAGAAAGAACGCAAACAGCCCCACAATGATGATGTAGAAGCTGTTAAAGCCCTGCAGCAGCATCCCGTTGACACTGCCCAAAACGCCGTTTGCGTTTGCTGGCCAAAGCAATGCCCATATGACCAGCAAGGCCATTGAGAACTTGCTTATCAGGGCTATGGGTATGCTGTAGCCCTCATAAAAACCAGATGGCGCCTTCTTGATCTGAAGGTCCGTATACGGAGCCTTGATAGCCATTTTCCCCTCCCAAGGTGTTCATTTGTAGCCCCGCATTCCTCCTACGAGGCCTCCCTAGCGCCGACTATTCGGCGGCAGTTCTGTCAAGCATGTTGATCTGCCGGTCAGCAGGACCAAAACTTTGGTCAAAAAAGGTACGCCAGTTTTCTCCCATGATCCTGGCGACTTCATTCGAACTGAAACCAACTGCCAAAAGGCCGGATTCAATCGTGTTGAAATCACGATTGTCCTGGAACCACACAGGCATGTCTGGAAATCCCGGACTGTTTTTCGAACCTTCGCCGTAGTCGATTTCCTTGGTCCAGCGACCGACGCGCATCCATTCGACAACGCTGTCTGGCTGATCTTGACAAAGATCTGTCCCGATCCCGATCCGTTCGAGCCCCATCAATTCAGCCGTTTTGGCAATCATCTGGCAGAAGCTCTCCAGAGTGCAGTCGGAACCGTCATTCAAATGATGCGGGTAGACAGAGAAGCCGAGCATTCCTCCCGACTGTCCCAGAGCTCGAAGGAGATCGTCAGATTTGTTGCGCAATGCAGGATGCCAGAAGGATGGATTTGCATGAGTGATTGCAATCGGACGTTCGGAAATCTCAATCGCTTCAAGAGTTGAGCGCTCAGCAGAGTGGCTCATGTCAACAACAAGGCCGACACGATTCATTTCCTTGATTACTTGTCGACCCATGCGCGTAATGCCGGGGTCTTGCGCTTCGTAGCATCCGGTCGCAAGAAGAGACTGATTATTGTAACTCAGCTGCATAAACCGAGCACCGAGCGTGTGAAGCACCTCAATCAGTCCGATATCGTCCTCGATTGGTGACGGATTCTGAAATCCGAAAAAGATCGCTGTTCGGTTTGTTTCACGCGTCAGGGTGAGATCGTCGCCAGTGCGTCCCAGGAAAATCAGGTCTGGATATCTTTCGAACCAGCGGTTCCATTGCTCGATATTTTGGACTGTCTCGCGAAAATTCTCGTGATAAGCGATGGTTACATGAACACCATCAACCCCGCCTTCTCGCATCTGCCGAAAGACCTTCTCCGACCAGTTGGCGTATTGCAGGCAATCAACGCGGATTGGGCGTTCGCGAGACATCATTGCGGATCCCCAGAAGCAATGTAGGCCGTTTTGACTGTCGTGTAGAATTCCTTTGCGTATCCACCCTGCTCTCTTGGTCCGTAGGAGCTGTCGCCGCGCCCACCAAAGGGAACATGATAATCTGTTCCAGCAGTCGGAAGATTGATCATCACACAGCCTGTTTTGGCGTTGCGGCGGAAGTGGTTTGCCCGAGACAGGGAGTTGGTCATGATACCGGAGGTGAGACCGAATGAGGTGTCGTTCACGGTATCCAGGGCTTCTTCATACGAACCAACCTTAATGACGCAGGCGATTGGCGCGAACATTTCCTCACGGTTAATACGCATAGAGTTATTTGTTCCGGCAAATACCGCCGGCTCCATGAAATAGCCTTGTGATGCTCGCTCCAAACGACCTCCTCCACAAAGAAGCTCGGCGCCCTCCGCATTTCCTGCGCTGATGTAGTCGAGATTTGCAGACAGTTGCTCCTCGCTTACAACCGGACCTATTTGTGTGCCCTCCTCCAGAGCGTGTCCGACCCTTAGAGCTTTGGCTCCTGCCACCAGTTTCTCAACAAAGGCATCATGGATATTTTCGTGAACCACGAGGCGCGAAGATGCGGTGCATTTTTGCCCAGTCCCGCCAAAAGCGCCGTTCAAGGCACAGGAAACGGCAAGGTCAAGATCGCAATCATCCATCACGGCGAGTGCATTCTTGGATCCCATTTCCAGCTGCACCTTGGTGAAGTTTTGCGCTGCGGCCGCGATGCCCCGCCCGACCGGCACCGACCCTGTGAAAGAGATCGCGTCAACGCTGGAACTTTCGACCAGTTGCTGGCCAATCGAACTGCCACCACCCATCACGAGATTAAACAGGCCTGCAGGCAGGTTTTGTCGATCGATGATCTCCGCAAATGCGACGGCAGAGGCCGGAGTTAGATTTGCAGGCTTCCAGACAACAGCATTACCAAAAGCCAAAGCAGGCGCAATTTTCCAGCTAGCTGTCGCGATCGGAAAGTTCCAGGGCGATATGATCGCGACAACACCGATTGGCTCACGACGCACATCAATCTCTATGTTGGGACGCACTGAATCGGCCGTATCCCCTATTTGCCGCAACGACTCGGCCGCGTAATAGGTAAAGAACTGGCCTGCACGATAGACTTCTCCAACGCCCTCAGCGCGCGGTTTGCCCTCTTCACGAGACAGAAGCTCACCCAGTTCCGCAGAACGTGCCATCATCTCCTGACCGATGGCCGTCAGAGCGTTGTAACGTTGCTCCAGACCGCTGTTTCCCCAAGTCCGTTGGGCAGCTTCCGCAGCCTCAAGCGCGTTGTTCAATTGTGACGAACTGGCTTGAGCATAGGTGCCAATCAGGTCCGAAGTGTCCGAGGGGTTGAGGTTCTCGATTTCTGTCTCACCGGCAACCCATTTTCCGGCGATATAGTTGCATTTTTGATTGTTCATCCCCGCCCCAAATACCGTCGCGTCTAGAAGGACTTCTTTAGGGTTTCACTATGGACACTTTGAATTACTTCAGTCAAAATCAAATTTCTGAAACAAACTTCAGGATTTCTGAAATTGGCACTAAAGACAGACATGTTGCGCAGCTTTGTCACCGTTGCTCGATGCGGGAACCTATCGGATGCCGCAAAGGCGCTAGGCCGTACGCCTTCGGCAATCTCCATGATGCTCAAGCAAATGGAAGAACATCTCGGCTCCCCACTTTTTGAGACAGATCGCAAAAACAAACTCACAGCACTTGGAATGTTTTCGTTAGAGGAAGCGTCGCGAGAACTTGAGCATTTTGACAGGGCGACCAAAGCAATTGAGAGCTACGCCAAGGCAAAAGCAGGCATTATCAGAATAGCTGTTGTCCCGTCGATCGCCGAAAACATGATGCCAAAGATTATCCGGTTGTTTGCAGAGATGCACCCGGATGTTCACATTGACATTCAGGATATGGACTCAGATTCAGTCTTGCGCGAATTGGAACGTGAGAGCGTGGACCTCGGCATCGCAACTGGCTCCAAATTCAGCAGCCGGGTCGAAAGCCACGAGCTGTTTTCCGATGATTTTGGCATCGTTTGTCACACGTCTCACGAAATCGCGAACCTGGACCGACCTGTAAAATGGACAGATCTGCAAATTTGGCCCTTCATAGCCAATGGTCTTTGCGCGCATATTCCGAACGAACATCTGCAAGAACGGGTTCAATCGTCTCGATTGATGGTTCGCAATACGACTTCTCTTTTGGCTATGGTGCGCGCAAATATTGGACTGACGGTACTGCCACGTCTGGTGGTTGACCCACTGGTAAATGACCTCTTGTTCATCCCAATTTCAGAACAACAGCTGAAGCGACAAATTGATCTCCTGCAAAGAAGTAACTCCCGCCTTCCACCCGCGACTCAGATTTTCCGCGACATTGTGCTGGCACATGCATCTGAATACGGCGCAAACTGACATTCATTAATTTCTTCGAGTATCATCGAAAGACATATTGCATCTATTTGTCATAATGTCCGATTTGAACCCGACAAGGTCCGAATAGAGCCAAGACAAGCCTCGCGATTGCTGAAATCATACTCCAAAGGGAGTCCGAAGCGATGCGATATTCAGGGTTCAGGGTCATCAAGGAAGCTTTGACCGGGCATATGGGGTGGGGGCCCGCCTGGCGGGACATCGACCCCAAATCGAGTTACGACTACATCATCATTGGTGGTGGCGGGCACGGACTGGCAACTGCTTATTATTTGGCGAAGGAATTCGGGAAATCTCGCATCGCCGTGCTCGAAAAAGGCTGGATCGGTGGCGGAAATGTTGGTCGCAACACAACGATCATTCGCTCAAACTACCTGTTGGACGGCAATGAACCGTTTTACGAGTTCTCACTCAAGCTTTGGGAAGGTCTTGAACAGGAACTCAACTACAATGCGATGGTTAGTCAGCGCGGAATATTGAACCTGATCCATTCAGACGCCCAACGTGATGCCTTCATTCGTCGTGGCAATGCCATGATCCTGAACGGAGCAGACGCCGAGCTGTTGAGCACTGAACAAATACTAAAAAGCTACCCATTTTTGAATGTCGATAACGCTCGCTTTCCAATAAAGGGTGGACTCGCCCAGCACCGCGGCGGAACTGTTCGCCACGATGCAGTTGCCTGGGGTTATGCACGTGGAGCCGACCAGCGCGGTGTCGACATCATCCAGAATTGCGAAGTGACCGGATTCAAGATTGAGAACGGTCGGTGCCTCGGCGTCGATACAACGCGTGGATTTATTGGAGCTCAAAAAGTCGGTGCCTGTGTTGCGGGGTCGTCTTCCCGGCTAATGGCCAAGGCCTCTATGCGCCTACCGATTGAAACCCATGTGCTACAAGCTTTTGTATCAGAGGGTATAAAACCGCTACTGCCCGGAGTCATCACCTTCGGTGCGGGGCACTTCTATTGCAGTCAGTCGGACAAGGGTGGCCTTGTCTTCGGCGGTGATATTGACGGCTATAACTCCTATGCTCAGCGCGGCAACCTTCCCGTAATTGAAGATGTTTGCGAAGGCGGGATGGCGATTTTCCCCATGCTTGGACGCGCGCGTCTTCTCCGCTCTTGGGGCGGCGTTATGGACATGTCAATGGACGGATCTCCGATCATCGATCGCACTCATGTCGACGGCCTCTATTTCAATGGTGGGTGGTGCTACGGAGGTTTCAAGGCGACTCCGGCTTCAGGATTTGCATATGCACACCTTCTGGCAACCGACACACCACACCAAACCGCAACAGCCTATCGTTTCGATCGTTTCGCCACAGGACGGATGGTTGACGAAAAGGGCATGGGCAACCAACCCAACCTGCACTGAAGGGGCAGCGGACATGTTGATCAATCATCCTATCCTGGGCCCGCGCGATGCAAGCGAATTTGTTTATCTGGGAGATGCCAATCTGATCCATCGACCGGATTGGCAGGCAGAGGACGCCCTCGCCCAATTCACCAAATACGGATATCTGCGTGACAATCCTGCCGGAGAGCATCGAGAACTCTGGTTTCATGAACAAGGCGACCGGTCATGGCTGATCGTCACGCGCAACACATTGACCCATGAAATCAGCAAGGTCGAAATGGCCAGGGATGTGGCCCGTGCAGAGGGACGCTCGAAATGACAAGCCCGAACCGATTAAACGGCGGCCTGATAGATCGGGATCAACCGCTCAACTTTATCTTTGATGGCCGCCAGTATTCAGGCTTCAAGGGAGATACGCTTGCCTCTGCGCTTCTGGCAAACAATGTGCGTCTGATGGGTCGGTCCTTTAAGTATCATCGCCCGCGCGGCCCCATGACCGCGGGCTCTGAAGAGCCGAATGCTCTGGTCGAACTTCGAACAGGGGCGAGGCATGAACCCAATACACGAGCGACCACCGCAGAACTATTCGAAGGTTTGACTGCAAAGTCTCAAAATCGATGGCCTTTGCTGAAATGGGACGCAATGGCCATCAATGACCGTCTTTCGAGATTTCTGACAGCAGGTTTCTACTACAAAACCTTCATGTGGCCGACCTCCTTTTGGGAGAAGGTTTATGAGCCGATAATCCGCAAAGCTGCAGGTCTCGGGACACTGAGCCACCAGCCGGATCCAGACAACTATGACAAGGGCTACCTACATTGTGACGTGCTGATCATTGGAGCAGGCCCAGCCGGTCTTGCCGCAGCCCTCACTGCGGGCAATTCAGGGGCCAGCGTCATCCTTGCGGACGAAGATTATCTGTTGGGTGGCCGCCTAAATTCGGAAACCCATACCATTGGAGACGAAAGCGGGGCTGACTGGGCAGCTCAAACGGTGGCTGAACTTCAAACCATGCCCAATGTCCGCGTCATGAACCGCAGCACAGTTATCGGTTCGTTCGACCACGGGGTATTCGGCGTTGTGGAGCGCGTCAGTGATCATCTCCCCAAACCCCTCACCGGCAAGCCGCGTCAAATCCTGTGGCGGGTTTATTCCAAACACGCCATCTTGAGTGCCGGAGCCACCGAACGGCCCATTGTCTTTGAAAATAATGATCGCCCAGGCATCATGCTGGCCTCGGCGATGCGTTCCTATGCAAATAGATGGGCAGTCACTCCCGGAAAGGCGCTTGCGGTCTTCACAAACAACGATGACGGTCACAAAACCGCTGTTGATCTGACCACCCTTGGCGTGAGGGTGACGGTCATTGACAGCCGAGAGAATGCGCCTTCATCAGGTTCTTATGAGACGATAGCGGGTGGCAGGATCACAAACACGGCCGGACGCCTCGGACTGACGCATGTCGAGGTGACCACGACATCGGGTACAATCCGGTCGCTGGAAGTTCAGGGGCTCGGTGTATCAGGCGGATGGAACCCGAATGTACAACTGACCTGTCATCAACGCGGCAGACCACAGTGGGACGAGGCATTGTCTGCCTTTGTTCCGGGAGGCGTGCTGCCAAAGGGGCTGGTTCCCGCAGGTGCCGCCAATGGCGTTTTCAGTACACAGTGGGCATTGCGTTCAGGACAGCAAGCTGCAACCGAAGTCCTCGGACATTTGGGAAAGAAGAGCGAAACCATCGCCTTTCCGGAGGCTGAAGATGCACCTGCGAAAATAGAACCTTTTTGGCATGTCCAGGGAGCGAAGCGGGCCTGGGTGGATCAACAAAATGATGTGACGGCGAAGGACATCACCCTCGCGCATCAAGAGAATTTTGTCAGCGTCGAACATCTCAAGCGCTACACAACCCTTGGGATGGCAACAGACCAGGGCAAGACGTCAAACATTGCCGGATTGGCTATCATGGCAGAAGTTTCCGGCAAGAACATTCCGGAAGTTGGAACAACCATGTTCCGCCCGCCCTACACGCCAACAGCTATTGGTGCGTTTGCGGGTCGTTCGCGTGACGAACATTTCAGACCAGTTCGCAAAACACCCAGCCATTTCTGGGCAGAAGAACAAGGCGCAGTGTTTGTTGAAGTGGGTATGTGGCTACGTGCCCAATGGTTTCCAAGAGCTGGCGAAACCCACTGGCGTCAGAGTGTGGACCGCGAAGTTTTACAAACCCGGAATTCCGTGGGTGTCTGCGATGTCACGACCCTCGGAAAAATTGATGTACAAGGCGACGACGCGGCTGAATTCTTGAACAAGGTCTACTGTAATGGCTTTGCCAAACTGGCAGTTGGAAAGACGCGCTACGGTCTCATGCTTAGAGAAGACGGAATCGCCATGGATGATGGCACCGCGGCTCGACTGGCCGAGGATCATTTTGTCGTAACCACAACCACCGCCAATGCAGTCGCCGTCTATAGGCACATGGAATTCGTGCGCCAGTGTCTGTTTCCCGACATGAATGTTCAGTTGATTTCAACGACTGAAGCCTGGGCGCAATATGCCGTTGCCGGGCCCAATTCACGCAAGTTGCTTCAAAAGATCGTCGACCCCGAGTTTCCCATCGACAATGAAGCATTCCCGTTTATGGCTTGCAGCGAAATAACGGTGTGCGGAGGTTTAGGAGCCCGGTTGTTCCGAATTTCGTTCTCCGGCGAACTTGCTTATGAAATCGCCGTTCCCACTCGTTATGGAGACTCCCTCATGCGTTGTCTGATGAAAGAGGGAGAAGAGTTTGATGTCGTGCCCTACGGCACGGAAGCACTCGGCGTCATGCGAATTGAAAAAGGTCATGCTGCCGGAAATGAACTCAATGGGACAACAACAGCTCTCAATCTTAGAATGGGACGCATGGTTTCCAAGAAGAAAGATTCCATCGGCTCTACATTGTCTGAACGCGAAGGCCTTAAAGAGGACGACGCGCTAAAACTTGTCGGTTTTAAGCCCGTCGACTTGGCCGACCCGGTTCCTGCTGGAGCTCACTTGATGACAAAGGGCAGTCCAGTCGATGCAAAACACGATCAGGGTTATGTGACGTCTGCCTGTTATTCGCCCAACCTAGGGCATCACATTGGCATCGGATATCTAAAATCAGGAGATACCAGAAAAGGCGAAATTGTTCGTCTCGTCAGCCCCCTGACCAACGTTGATCTCGACGTTGAAGTGGTGAGTGCCCATTTCATTGATCCTGAGGGAGAACGTCTTCGTGCCTAACCTACAAGCAATTACGCCACTCGGTAACAAAGAACCGGTCACAGAAACATATGGCCCAGTGACGCTAACAGAAATCACAGATATTGCACTGGCTTCCGTTTCTGCCCGTCTGGGACGTGAACAGGATACTGCTGCCGCGTTGGAGACGTTTCTCGGCACACCCCCACCTGGAGCGGCTGAACAATGCGGTAATAACCTTTCAGCATTTTGGATGGGGCCAGATCAGTGGATGATTGAAGCCCCGTTCGAGACGCATGAAGACCTTGCGGCTCGGCTCGTCGGCACCTCTCCAAATGCCTACAGTGTCACGGAACAAACAGACGCTTGGTGCCGATTTGACCTGAAAGGACCATCATTACCAGACCTATTCGAACGGTTATGTGCAGCAGACACCCATGCATTTACAGGCGGAGAAGCCGTTCGCACATCAATTGAACATCTTGGATGTTTTGTATTGTGTAGAACACAGAACCATTTCTCAGTGATCGGTCCTCGCTCTTCTGCCGGTTCATTGTACCATGCGCTGGTAACGGCTTTTCGATCTGTTTTTTGATCAGACCGAGGGTACTGGCCTGTTGCTCTCCACCCTGTAGAGATTGATACGTTTGCGATCGTCCTGAGGTGCGACGCCGAATGTCGACCGATATTGTTTGATAAAAGGCTTATCACTGGCATAGCCGACAGCTGCAGCGACATCACCGATGCTATCATTTGTGTACATGATAATTTGCCTGGCAGCTTTCATTCGCAAATGCCGGAAATAACCACTTGGATTCTGGCCGGTTGACCGTTTGAAAACCCGTTCCAAATGCCTCGGAGACACGTTGACCTGTCCAGCGATGTCAGCAACTGAAACAGGCAAAGACAAGTCTTCCGAGAATATAGCTATAGCCTGTTTAACTATACTGGACACATTCGAAGCTTCGCAGTCAAACTTCTCTACTGGAACAGATTGTTTCACGCCAAGTTTGCGAATAACCGGATGCTGGAACCAGCAAGCCACCTCATTTGCGACATCTTCATTCAACGATTCCTCTATCATCCAGAGGGCCAAATCAAAGGCAGCAGCGGCTCCAGATGCTGTGACATGTCGTTTTGAAATCTCGATCACATTGCTACTACGATCCATGTGAGGAAATTCAGCTGCAAACGCGAGTTCATAACACCAGTGAACCGATAGACGTTCATGATCCACAATACCGCTGCGAGCGAGTGGAAAAACACCTCCGCTGATCGCCCCGAGTTTGCAGCCATGACGTTCAATTTTGCGAAGTCTGGACGTAGTTCGATTGTCTGTAAATTGTACGGAGGGCGCCGCAAGTACCAAGAGATATGATAACCTATTGGCTGCTTCTAGGGAAAACTCAGGGGCAAAGACAATGCCCGCGCTGGATTCAATACGATCTAGCGTCTCCCCAACCAGACACCATTCGAATGCGGATGTCCCAGATATTTCGTTGGCCGCACGAAGAGGCTCAATGACTGAGGTCAGGCAAGACATTGGGAAACCCGGGAACAGCAAAAAACCAATTTTAGTCGTCACTTTTTGCTCCAACACGCACACACTGACGTCAGAAATTTTAATCACAGTAAATTATTTTACAACACAGTAAACTTTGCACTACGCTCGTAAGACAAGTGGAAGTTTCACAAAAAACAATGTAGTGCTTTGGAATTGGCCATAAAATGAAGCAGTTAATTTGATGACAGAGTTCTTTCAAGATCCACACAGTGTCCGCGAAGAACGCGAAAAAGTACTCGAGGTCGCGATAGGCCGAAAGGTTCGAAGTTTTCGAAAACAACGCGGCATTACTGTCGCGGAACTCTCCAAATTGACTGACCTATCCGTTGGAATGCTGTCGAAAATCGAAAACGGAAATACGTCCCCTTCTCTCACCACGCTTCAAAACCTTTCGCGTGCGCTTTCTGTTCCGCTCACCGCTCTTTTCAAAGGGTATGAGGAACGCCGGGAAGCCATTCACACAAAGGCAGGCAAGGGTGTTGAAATCGAACGAGATGGGACACGAGCAGGTCACCAGTACAAATTGCTCGGTCACATTGGTGCGAATTCCAGCGGAGTTATCGTTGAACCCTATCTGATCGTCTTGACATCAGAGTCTGATACATTCGAAACCTTTCAACACGCTGGTATTGAAACCATCTACATGCTGGAAGGCCGCATAACCTATCGCCACGGGGTTGAACTTTATGATCTCACTCCGGGCGACACTCTATTTTTTGATGCTGATGCGCCACATGGACCGGAACAGCTCGTAGAGCTTCCCGCGCGCTATCTGTCGATCATCAGCTACCCGCAAAAGGGTTGAACCCTTCCGTCCAGTTGATGCTTTGCATCATCAGCACTATTTCTTTAGCTCAGGTTCTTTTTCAAGGTCAGGCCATACTCCAGGAGATGTCGCCAAACCATCATCATATCGGCTCAAATAATCGAGCATCATTGGACGGTTAGCGATAAACCCCTTGTAGGTTGCCAGTTCGTCAGGCAGATCGCGAATGACCCGGTGCAGTCGACGACCCCATTTCGGAATAGTCACGAGATCCTGAAATGCGATCAAATAGCACCGGATTGGAAACACCAGAGCATTTGAACGCGGTAGCCGGAAAAAAGTTTGCAGTTCAACCCGCAGGTACTGTTTGGCACCGATATTCTCGGGCGTCAGCGTGGTCTTTTGCACGCCCCATTTGTGATAGTTTTCAGGACTTGTATCGAGCAGCGGGTTGACCGTCATGGTCCAATTCAAGCGCCGCGCGGGCGCACCCTGCTGAATGTTTAACAAGAACTTCAAAGCCCGTTTAAAAATACCCATCTCATGCGCGAGCGGCACTGGCGCGTGCCATTCAAAGAAGTTCATCCCGATATCAAAATCGAGAGACCAATCAGCCTGGGTTGTCACCATGCCTGCATCCATCCAGAGCATATCATCGCGCTGATCTAGGACACACCAATCTCCTTGTGCTTGCCTGGTGATGTACTCCATCGGCCCGTATGGCAACGTCGTTTCGTCCAGAAACGTGAATGTGTCGTCAATCTCCATTGGTTTATTGACCCATCGCCAAGTATCACCATTGCGATGCAGTTCAAATAGCTCTGGATAGTCTTCTGACTTAGCCACCATAATCAACTCAAGGAGGTCCCATCCCGCCAGTGTCATGTGTGGCAGAGACTGACATCTCAAGGGATCTTCAGCCAGCACAAGCGCTCGATCGTGCATTTCTGAAACATAGTGCTCATCTACATCAAAGCGCTTTTCATAGACCGAGCCTTCCGGACCACCTCTATGCTGCTCCATGTTGACCGAATACATGTAGCTATCTTCATGGAATGGAAACGGAAAACGCTGGATGGCCCAGTCAGAGTTATGAAACGTGTAATCGCCGCGGAAGCTTTCCTTGTTGAACTGTATGGTCATTGTTCATCCGTTCCTATCGATCCAAAATCAGGCTCTTGCCGACAAACCGGCTCACACAGGGCATGATTTTCTTTCCGTTTGCGTGTTCGTCATCATCAAGCCAGTGGTCACGATGAAGAAATTCACCTTCAGATTCGATGACGTTCGTCTCGCACTGGCCGCACGCACCGCCCCGGCATAAAAATGGCGCATCGACACCACTTCGTTCCATGGCTTCAAGCAGGCTTTCGTTTTCGCCGACCTGGATCAGCATGTCTGACGTACATAACCGCACTTCGAACGGTTTGCCTGGTTGAGGGGCCAAGAACTCCTCAGAATGAACGTTTTCTTCCGGCCAACCAAGAGAGGCTGTCGTCGAATGCACCCAGTCGATCATACCCTTGGGCCCGCAAACATAGACATGAGTGCCGAGGGGTTGTCCATCGAGCAGGTTTTCCAGTGCTATGGATTGTGCCTGATCGTCGAAATAGACTTGCACTTTGCTGGGATAACGTTTCTTGAGCTCATCCGCGTAAGACCCCAGCGCTCGGGAACGGCACGAATAATGGAGTTCCCACGCCCCTCCCATCCGTTCCAGATGAGCGATCATAGCCATAAATGGAGTTATGCCGATACCGCCAGCAAGAAACAGATGTTTTTTGCCGCGCAAATCAAGAGGAAACAAATTGACCGGGTACGTGATGGTTAGTTCATCGCCGACAGAGACATTCCTGTGAAGGAACAGCGACCCTCCGCGCCCCTGATCGTCACGACGCACCGAAATGGCATATGTGCTTAAATCTGAGGGATCCGACATCAATGAGTAGGGATTCAGTCGGGTTCGACCACCATCATTCAACTCGACAATTGTGTGTGCCCCTGGTGAAAACGGTGGGAAAGGTTCGCCGTCCGAACGTACAAATTCGAATCTAGTCACCAACTCGTTCAAAGGCGTGACCGCACTGATTGTTACGTCAATCTTTTCCGCTCCTGCGCGGACTTTCTGAGGCGCCGCGCTCATGAATAAAGCTCCACGGGTACTGGAATGTTTCCAGGATCTTCAGCATCGACCCTGACGCCTTGGAACGCAGCAAGGCGTCTGGAGTAATGGTCGCGCACAAACAGATTCAGGCCACAGTGACTGCACACAAACGGATCGGTTGTCACATCTTCCGTTATCCCCTTGCAATGCACACATTGCATCCGGCGGGCCACGGAACCCCGATGTTCAGACTGTATTGCCGTGTGAGGAATACCTGCTTGCATCGCCTCATTTTGCGCCTGACCTATCAGTCCTTCGGTTCCCGCAAGATAAACCTGCAATCCCATGTGAGCGCCAGACAACACTCGACGAATGCGCGGGACTGATGCGTCATAGCTTGGACCAACATAAAATTGTTCCGGATCAAGGTCGGCCAAACTTCCAATGTAGGTTTGCCCCGTATCCTTCGGAATGAAGATCACATGGGAGTTTTTAAAAATGTCTGGATTGTGCATGCCTAGATCAAGCAAAGCTTCTGCCCCCTCTGCATCAGCAATCATCAGATGCGCCTTTCCTTGCTTGGGCTCCAATGTGCCGTAGACGGGGCGGCTGGCAATACTGTCGGGGAATGTGAATCTGGACATTCTCTTCGTCTCGTCCCTACCAGTTGATGCAAAGATGAAAACACCGCATTCACGCAGCTTTCACAGGCATGGTTATCCTTTGGCAGTTCGGATGGCCTTGTCCCTGTCATAGAAAGGCATTTCTTCTGCCACACAGGAAATCTCAGTTCCATCTGCATTGCGGACGGTCATGGGGGTGCCGTTTACGGCGCAGGCAACCGGCATACGGGCGATGCCGACATTATGGCCGTTAAGATCGGAATTCATGCCATAAGTCACGGCACCAACCACTTCACCATCCTTGATCAGCTCTGCCCCCTCACCTGCCGGTGTAGTGCCTTCCAATCGGACGCCGAAAATCTTGAAGCGTTCCTTGCCCTTGAGGGCATAGTGGTTTTCTGAACCACGAAACCCTGTTTTTTCGGGAGAAACCGTGAAATCAAGACCAAGTTCCCAAAGGGAATCACCACATGCCTGGTTCGGGAATGGGTACGTCTCGGAGTTGTCCCCTGGGTAAAACAGCAGATAGCTTTCCGTGCGCAACAGGTCCAGGGTGGAGAACTGAACAGGCACAATGCCCATGTCTTTTCCGTCCTCAAGGATCGCGTCCCACAGCTCGAGAGCATGGCGGGCTTCACAGAAGATCTCGTAACCTCGTTCGCCTGTATAGCCGGTCCGGGAAATCATGACCGGTTTGCCAAACAATTTGGTCTGCATAATGCCAAAATAAGCAAGATCCCGAATTCCCGAAACGTGCTTTGCCAAGAAATCTACCGCTACAGGACCCTGCAAGGACATATCATGGAGGTCGTCATCGAATATCATGGCGACATTTTTGCCATAGGCAGCCATTGCAAGGCTTTCATGCCCCATACCGGTTCCGTGAACCAGGAGCCAATTGTTGACCGACAAGCGATAAATCACACAATCATCGATAAACAGGCCCCGGTCATCGAGCATCGTAGCGTACACAGCACGACCGGGCATTAGCTTGTCGACATTTCGGGTGGTGGCTCGATCGATAACAGCTGCAGCATGCGGTCCACTCAAGTGGACCTTCTTCAGTCCAGATACGTCCATGAGGCCGGCCTTAGTCCGGACAGCCTCATAATCGGCCTTGGCGCGTTCAGGAGTATCGTCATAGAACCAAGCGGTTCCCATGCCATTCCAATCTTCGAGCTGGCCGCCAATCTGGGCGTGGCGTTGAGCCAGCGCCGACGTCCTGTAAATGATCGCCATCAAAATCCTCCCCGAACTTTTCCCGTTGGCAATATTCAGACTGAAGTCAGATCAAAAATCAACATTTTCATTCATATTTTTTTACTGTTAGGAAATTTCATTGTCGACTCAAAGGCAAATTATCAGCCAATTCACCCTGACTCAAACATTACCTACCAGTAAAAAAATTTGACAGATAAGAAAATTCCGGCATCGTGGACGGAAAAACAATTCTGAGAATTAACAGAATATCTGAATGGGGAGACGCAGATGGACGGCAACTTAAATGCGCTAACTACAGTGTTCACGGAGTTTTATTACTGGGTAACAGTAGTCTTCATGTTCCTGATTCATGTGGGTTTTTGCATGTATGAAGTCGGAGCGAGCCGACGGCGCAACCACATGCATACGTTGATGAAAAATGTGATGGTAATACCTCTGGTTACAGTCACATTTTACTTCTTTGGCTGGTGGATATACTGGGCATTTCCAATGTTTCCGTTTTTTGGCGGCCTTAATCTGGAAGCCGGTGCGGCCAACTTGCCCTGGGCCGAGACCATGGGCACAAACGCTTCGGATCGCATTACAGGCGTCTTTTGGGCGGCATTCCTTCTCTTCTCATGGACAGCTGCATCGATCGTCTCTGGCTCAGTGATTGAACGCATTCGGTCATCTGCACTTTGGGTTCATGCAGTCCTAATCGGATCGGTTTGGTGGATCATTGATGCGGCTTGGGGCTGGCATTATGGCGGTTGGATGGTTCAGTTCCTCGGCTACCACGACGCCTATGCGTCCGGTGTGATTCATGCCATCGCGGGAGGCTATGCCCTTGGCGTAATCATGGTCCTGGGTCCACGCATTGGAAAGTTTGCCGCGGACGGCACACCGCGCGATATCCCACCCCATAATCCATGGATGCTGACGATTGGTATTTTCCTGATCTACACCGGCTTCTGGGGCTTTTATGCAGCATGCAACGTTCCGATCATCTCGCCGGAAGCCATTGATGGTCAAATCACAGGGACAACCTGGACTGCGACAAACATCTACCTCGGCCCAACAACGCTTTCAGCCATCACCTTCAACTTCCTGATGTCCCTTTCCGGTGGTTTGATGGCAGCCTATGTCGTGTCCAAGGGCGACGCTTTCTGGACGTTCTCCGGCGGTCTGGCAGGTGTGATTACAGCATCGGCAGGAAATGATTTGTACCATCCGGTACAGGCCATGCTCGTAGCCGCAATCGGCGTCGTGATTGTCTACAAGCTACATTATTGGGTGGAACGCCGCTTCAAGCTCGATGATGCCGTAGGGGCCGTCGCCGTTCATGGATACGCCGGATTTGTTGGGCTAATCATCTGCGGATTTGTGCTCTGGGGCGCTCCTTCATCTCCGTATGAGGGCTACGCAACCATTAACCCGATTGGCCAGTTTCTGGGCGCACTAATCATGTTCTTTGGCCTTGGCTTCCTGCCTGCATATGTGGTTGCCAAATTACAAGCTGGTGCGGGTGTACTGCGCATTCCCGAAGAAGTCGAACTGGAAGGGCTCGATTACGCAGAACACCAAGCATACGAGGATGCGAAGAGCGCAATCATCGAAGCAGACAAAGAGTATCTGGCTACCAAAGCTCCACCCGCAGAATAAGGAGGAACCGACATGTCTACGATTGGTTATGAAAATTGGGCCGTCGATCTGGCCAATGTGGGTGCAATGTACCCATTCCAGGGCCTCGAAATGCCCATGGTGATTGCTGGAGTCATTTTCTGGCTAGCTTGGCACCGCATTCAATTTGTCGAAGAAGGCAAACACTTGGAACAAGCCAAAAAACGAGCGCTGGATCACAAACGCGTCCAAGAAAGTGTCGAGAGATACTGACCACGAAACAAGGGTGGGTGATTATGCCCACCCTCACTTTCAGGAATATTTTATTCCTCTCAGTTGATGTTTTTTCTCTTCACTGCTAACGTGCAGGAAACGAAACAAAACAGACCTCAATAGCACGGAGCATCAGAATGTGCGGAATTGTCGGCCTTTTCTTAAAAGACAAAACACTCGAACCCCAGTTGGGCACTTTGTTGACCAATATGCTGATCACAATGACCGACCGAGGGCCCGATAGCGCTGGAATTGCAATCTACAGCGCCGAAGACCATTCGCACTCAAAACTGACAGTTCAGTCGGATACTCCCGACCAGGACTTTCCGAATCTCGCCGACAAACTGCAAGACGCGCTCGGCTCTTCTGTCTCGCTCGAGCGCCGAGACACCCACGCAGTCCTCACAGTTCAGACGGGCTCTGCTCAGTCGGCCCGCGAACTTCTGCGTACCATCGCGCCTACAGTTCGCACCATGTCGTTTGGCGATACTTTGGAAATCTACAAGGAAGTTGGTCTGCCAAAGGAGGTCGCCGCCAGTTTCGCAATTCCATCCATGACTGGCACGCATGGTATCGGCCACACACGCATGGCGACGGAATCTGCTGTTACAACACTCGGTGCTCACCCCTTCAACACCGGTTCCGATCAATGCCTTGTACATAATGGCTCGCTGTCCAATCACAATTCTCTGCGCCGAAAATTGCAGCGTGAGGGAATTCACATCGAGACACAGAATGACAGCGAAGTCGCAGCTGCATATCTGACCTGGAAAATGCAAAATGGTGCCACGTTAGGCGAGGCAATGGAGAACTCTCTCAACGATCTAGACGGCTTTTTCAACTTTGTTGTTGGCACTAAAGACGGCTTTGGTGTCGTGCGCGATCCGATCGCCTGCAAACCAGCCGTGATGGCAGAAACAGACCAGTACGTGGCATTTGGCTCAGAATATCGTGCGCTGGTCAACTTGCCCGGGATCGAAGAAGCACGTGTGTGGGAGCCGGAGCCAGCAACGGTATATTTCTGGAGCCATACTGAGACATCCACTCCAAACATGAAGGCAGCCTGATGCAGACCTACGACCTTGAGGCAGATGGCCTGAGAGGCCTAAATGCTGCTTTACAGTCACAAACCGGCGACACCAATCAAACGAGCTGGGAGATTGTAAACCCAAAAGGCAGCCACGCCATCGCCGTTGGACTGGACGCTCCCATCGAAGTGAACGTGAAGGGTTCAACGGGGTATTACTGCGCCGGAATGAACAAGCTGGCCACGGTAAACGTGCATGGGTCCGCAGGCCCCGGCGTTGCTGAAAATATGATGTCAGGCATTGTAACCATCGAAGGCGATGCGAGTCAGTACGCAGGTGCAACCGGACATGGCGGCACATTGGTTATCAAAGGAAACGCTTCATCTCGCTGCGGAATTTCGATCAAAGGCATCGATATTATCGTGCACGGCAATGTCGGGCACATGTCTGCATTTATGGCGCAATCCGGCAACCTGGTCGTGTGTGGGGATGCAGGGGATGCCTTTGGTGACTCTATTTACGAAGCACGGCTTTTTGTGAAGGGCTCGGTCAAGTCACTCGGTGCTGACTGCGTTGAAAAGGAAATGCGTGATGAGCACATCGAGCTTTTGAGAGACCTGCTGGAGAGAGGTGGGTGCGACGCAAAACCAGAAGAGTTCAAACGCTACGGCTCTGCAAGACAACTATACAATTTCAAAGTCGACAATGCGTACTGAGGGAAACACAGGCGTGAAAACAAGAAACGAAAACGGTCCCCCAAAGACGGCTCCAATCCAGTCAGCGACTTTTTCCAATTCGATAAATGCCGAAATTCGCCGCGCAGCAGCAACAGGACTGTACGACATTCGTGGAGGAGGAGCGAAACGCAGAGTTCCACAGTTTGATGACCTGTTGTTTCTGGGTGCATCCGTTTCTCGCTATCCACTTGAGGGGTACCGTGAACGTTGCGACACCAACGTAACACTTGGAACGCGTTATGCGAAAAAACCGATAGTTTTGGACATCCCGATAACTATCGCCGGAATGTCCTTTGGCGCGCTTTCAGGGCCGGCGAAAGAAGCACTTGGACGCGGAGCGTCTGCTGCTGGAACGTCAACAACAACAGGTGACGGCGGCATGACTCCAGAAGAGCGTGGTCACTCCGAAAAGCTCGTTTATCAATATTTGCCATCTAGATACGGCATGAACCCGGACGACCTGCGCAAAGCAGACGCAATCGAGATAGTGGTTGGTCAGGGCGCGAAACCAGGTGGCGGCGGAATGTTGTTGGGCCAGAAGATATCAGACCGTGTGGCAGAGATGCGAAACTTGCCAACCGGAATTGACCAGCGGTCCGCATGCCGGCATCCGGATTGGACAGGCCCAGATGATCTCGAGATCAAGATCCTGGAATTGCGTGAAATTACGGCTTGGGAAAAGCCGATCTATGTAAAGGTCGGAGGCACCCGCCCCTATTATGATACCGCCCTCGCGGTGAAGGCTGGAGCTGATGTTGTCGTTCTCGACGGCATGCAAGGTGGAACCGCCGCAACGCAGGACGTGTTCATTGAACATGTCGGGTTGCCGACCCTCGCCTGCATTCGGCCCGCCGTACAAGCTCTTCAGGACCTCGGTGTTCACCGGGAGGTTCAACTGGTAGTCTCAGGCGGCATTCGCACCGGTGCCGACGTTGCCAAGGCCATGGCGCTTGGGGCTGACGCAGTGGCAATAGGAACTGCGGCTCTAATTGCATTAGGCGACAATGATCCGAAGTGGGAAGAAGAATACCAGAAGCTCGGTACAACTACCGGGGCGTACGATGATTGGCATGAAGGCCAGGACCCTGCCGGGATTACGACTCAAGACCCGGTACTGCAGGCACGCCTTAACCCGATAGAAGCAGGGCAACGTTTGAGAAACTATCTCAATGTCATGACGCTTGAGGCTCAGACAATCGCGCGCGCCTGCGGCCATAACCACCTGCACAATCTGGAGCCAGAAGATCTCTGTGCTTTGACGATGGAAGCAGCAGCGATGGCCAGGGTGCCGCTCGCCGGAACAGACTGGTGGCCCGGCAAATCCGGAACAGGTTTTTAGTCAGGCGAATAAGGCGCGGGCATCAGTCTTCGCGCCTTATTTCTATAAACAAGAATACAAGACGACAGGGACCTCCAGAATGAGCATAGATCTGGCAAAATTCGCCGAGGACAACGGCGTAAAGTACTTCATGATTTCCTTCACCGACCTGTTTGGTGGTCAACGGGCCAAGTTGGTACCTGCTCAGGCAATCGCAGACATGCAGGAAGAAGGCGCAGGGTTTGCCGGTTTTGCGACATGGCTCGACATGACACCTGCTCACCCTGACATGCTGTCGGTTCCAGATCCGAGTTCCGTGATCCAATTGCCCTGGAAGCGCGAAGTGGCCTGGGTGGCCGGAAACTGCGTGATGGAAGGCGCAGACGTCGCCCAAGCTCCTCGCAATGTCTTACGTCGATTGATCGACGATGCTGCAGATGAGGGTTTGCACGTCAAAACCGGCGTAGAGGCAGAGTTTTTCTTGCTCACTCCGGAAGGTGATCAAATCAGTGACCCCTTCGATACGGCTGCCAAGCCTTGTTATGACCAGCAAGCCGTAATGCGACGTTCTGCAGTAGTGTGTGAAATCTGCGATTACATGCTGCAGCTTGGATGGGGGCCTTACCAAAACGACCACGAAGATGCGAATGGTCAATTTGAGATGAACTGGGAGTTCGATGATGCCCTAATAACAGCTGACAAACATTCGTTCTTCAAGTTCATGACCAAGTCGGTGGCTGAAAAACACGGCTTCAGAGCAACCTTTATGCCTAAACCAATCGAAGGCCTGACTGGAAATGGCTGCCATGCCCACATTTCTGTCTGGGATGCGCCCGGTAGTGCGGCAACGACCAATGTGTTTGCGGGCGAAGGCGACGGACAGACAGGCGAAGTCGGTTTGTCGGAGCGTGGAAAGCACTTCCTTGGCGGGATCATGAAACATGCAAGTGCACTTGCTGCCATTACCAACCCAACGGTGAACAGCTACAAACGCATCAATGCTCCGAGAACCATGTCAGGCGCAACCTGGGCACCCAATACCGTGACCTGGACTGGTAACAATCGTACACACATGGTTCGAGTTCCAGGACCTGGACGCTTTGAATTACGTTTGCCGGATGGAGCGGCAAATCCCTATCTCCTGCAGGCTGTTATCATTGCAGCCGGCCTTTCAGGCATTCGGTCACAAGCTGACCCTGGCAAACGCTACGACATTGATATGTATGCAGAAGGGCACAAGGTTCGTGGTGCTCCTAAACTGCCACTCAATATGCTCGATGCGGTTCGCGAATACGACAAGGACAAGGTTCTGAAAGAAACTATGGGATTGGAGTTCTCCAATTCCTACGTGAAAATGAAGATGCAGGAATGGGATTCCTTCGTCACACATTTCAGCCGATGGGAAAAAGAAAACACCATCGACATCTGATCGAATCTTCCAGAATTTTATTAGCGAGTAAACCCAGGCTTCTGGATTTACTCGCAGAAATAATTACAATTATATACTTATAAATATTCTTATTAATTTACATATTTAAAAAAGGCTACTAAGAACAGAAATTACTTTATCCCTTAATATTTACTTATTAAGTATTTCTGATTTTTGGTCATTGTCCCCCGTCAGCGCCTAATGGACAAATTGGTTTGATTTCGTAAGGGAGTGATTTTGGCTCATCATTGCTAACTCAGGAGCAAATGATGAGACGAAAGAAGGACCGAGTGACCGACGATGCG
>Ga0189285_100095_pt1 | contig 32012 bp, 24 predicted proteins | sample GEYOminimetaG_FD_130315 | JGI IMG/M metagenome (GOLD analysis project Ga0189285, IMG submission 130315) | Marine microbial communities from the Costa Rica Dome - GEYO mini metaG | ecosystem: Environmental > Aquatic > Marine > Oceanic > Photic zone | place: Costa Rica: the Eastern Pacific... | reverse complement strand
GGATGGCGATTCGCTTAACGTGCAGTCCATCGAAGCTCCGGCCAACGGGACTCTCAATATAGCGACGGATGGCTCCTTCACCTACACGCCGGATCCAGGCTTTGTCGGTACCGAGGAGCTGACTTACACGGTCAGTGACGGTACCACCACCAGTACAGGGACGGTCACCATTGAGGTGCAGAACGAGGCCCCGGTGGTTGTGGACGACAGCTATACGGTACAAGCCGGCCAGGTACTGACGGTTGATGCGCTGGACGGGTTGTTGGCCAACGACACCGATGCGGATGGCGATTCGCTTAACGTGCAGTCCATCGAAGCTCCGGCCAACGGGACTCTCAATATAGCGACGGATGGCTCCCTCACCTACACGCCGGATCCAGGCTTTGTTGGTACGGAGGAGCTGACTTACACGGTCAGTGACGGTACCACCACAAGCACTGGCACGGTGACCATTGATGTGCTGCCAGGCGAAGTTGAAACCATCTCCCTGGGCGATGCTCCGACCCGACTGCCAAGGTCTGACCGGGATGCGTGGAGTAATGCCTGGACCGATGCGTCCGTGATCATTACTCACAAGGCCGATATCACTGACAGTGGCGAAGTCTGGAGCAATGCCTCCCTCTCTGCTGCCGGTTCCCATGTGCTATCTGGAGGCGATATCTATGCCGGGGATCTCGGTGTCAGCGGACAGGCCATTGAGACCGGGCAGGCACGTCAGGAGATAGAAGGAACCGAAGCCCTTCGCTTTGAACTTGATGGCGTTGCTACCGAGGCGACACTGGAGATCTCCCGACTCGATACCGAAGGTGCGTTCAGGGAATCGGGGAGAGTCCAGGCGCTGGACGACCAGGGCAACGTAGTCGCAGAAGTTCTTTTCAACGCCGATGATCTGGTCGGCGACCAGTCAGTCCAAATCTCCTCGAGCCAGGGCTTCACGCAACTGGTACTGACTGCTGGTACTTATAATGGCTCGACTTTTGTGTATGGCGCGCTGGCAGATGATCAGGGTGATTATGCGGCGCCTGCCGATGGAGCACTCAGCCAGGGTAGCGACTACTTGCTTGACAGCGTTGAGTTCGTTTTTGGCGCTGTTGCCACAGAGCCGGAACCCTTGCAGGCACTGGCGTCGTCTGCAAGCGGTGATGGCAGCACGACGGATGTGGATCCTCTGGTTATCGATATGCCACTGATTGGTATTCAAGAACCTGAAGGTCCGGATCAGTTTGCTTGATCCGGGCATTAAAGCAAAGAAGGAGCCCAGCACCATGCAGGGTAATAAAGCAAAACAAATGGAGTGTTTCCCATGAGATCAAAGCTGCTATTGACGAGTCTGGTGCTCGCTCTATCAATGCCCATGGCCGAGGCGGGCCCAATTTATTCACAATCCCTATTGGACGATGGCACCAGCTTAGGAACCTTTAGTTCGCTGAGTGGTGGGAGTCAAGTTGCCGATAATTTTTCACTCGATCAGGAGTATTCGATCACCGGCCTGGCTTGGTGGGGCTCCTATTATGATTTTGACACCGGTGACTCATTTACCGTCCGGCTGCTCAGCGATGATGGTGGGCAGCCTACAGAAAACGCCGATATCCTCGATAGCAATTCTTTGGATGTCAGTCGAACTGCCGAAACTGGCGTGACGGATGATTTTGGTCAACAGATTTACCGCTACGACGTTTCTCTCAGCCTGATGCTGGGGTCGGGCGATTTCTACCTTTCGGTCATGAATGATGCGGATGATATGTGGTTCTGGGCTGACGCGGCTTCCGGTGATTTGACCAACTGGTTTCGGGTAGGTGCAACAGACCCTTGGACGGATGAGTTCTCTGGCTATGATCTGGCCTTTGTGTTGAGTGGCGAACAGGTTATCGCAGACGTCCCTGAACCGGCATCTTGGGTTCTAATGTTGCTCGGTCTGTCTGGACTGGTTTTTCGGCAAAGAGGGCGGTGTCCTCCTTCGATCTCTTCAGCGTGCCATGGCTGATAAGGCAGGTGTTCCTTCGGGGGCCGACAACGACAGCCCTCTCACTCAGGCGGTAGCAGGACTCAAGCGGCATCTAAAGGTACTGCTCGGGTTTAGCTGCTTCCTGAACCTGCTGATACTGACAGGTCCGCTGTATATGCTTCAGGTATACGACCGTGTGTTGGTGTCACGCAATGAACCGACACTGATTTATCTTACTCTGCTGGCGGTCGCAGCATTGCTTGTTCTGGCGGCGCTGGATGTGGTGCGTTCACGCATTCTGGTGAGATTGAGCAACAACTTCAGCCAAACGGTCACACCGGAACTGTTCCGCCTGATTCTGGGTAGAGCTAGAACAGCGAACGGATTACGAGACCTGGAAACCGTACGAAACTTTCTAACGGGCTCCTCCATGGTGACGCTCTTCGATGTTCCGTGGGCGCCTTTGTTCTTGGCTTTTGTGTATTTACTGCATCCTTATCTTGGTCATGTAGCGCTAACCGGGGCGATATTGCTGTTTGGCCTTGCTGTCTGGAATGAAAGACGCACCCGTGGTTTGCTGGCCAAAGCCGGTGAGCACCAGCGCAAGGCGACTGATTTTACTGAACTCAGTGCGCGCAACTCCGAAGCGATCAATGCAATGGGTATGCTGGACAATCTGCAGCAACGCTGGTTGGGAGACCAGCGTGCAGCACTGGCGTTTCAGGCGATCGCCAGTGACCGTGCCGGAACCCTGGTTTCTGCCGCCAAATTCGTTCGCTTTACCCTTCAGGTGGCGATCTTGGGCGCCGGTGCCTGGTTGGCGATCCAGGACATTATCAGTCCCGGCGCTATGATCGCGGCCTCTATCGTCATGTCCCGTGCGCTGGCGCCGGTGGAATCCTCCATCTCCAGTTGGCAGGGACTGCAGGGTGCAAAGCGTGCTTATGTGCGCCTGCAGGAAGCCTTCGAAGATTATAAAGCCGGGTCGCCGATGCCTTTGCCAGAGCCCAAAGGTCAGATTAGCTTTGTAAATGTCTATGCCAGGGCTCCAGCTGCTGAGGTGCCCATCATCAAGGCCGTCAGTTTTGCCATTGATGAAGGGGATTCCATAGGGATTACCGGTCCCAGTGGTGCCGGGAAATCGTCCCTGGTCAAACTGATGACGGGGATCTGGTTTCCTGAGGCTGGCAGCGTCCGTTTGGACGGTGCCGAATTCCGGAACTGGGACCGGACTCAGCTGGGACGCTACATCGGGTATCTTCCTCAGGATATTGAGCTTTTTCCAGGAACGGTTGCCGATAACATTGCCCGATTCGGAGATGCAGACCCGGAGAAAGTCGTTGCGGCCGCTCAGTTGGTCGGGGCCCACACGATGATTCTGGATCTGCCCGAGGCCTACGACACGGTGATCGGCCCCGGCGGTGCTAACCTATCCGGCGGGCAGCGACAGCGTATCGGTCTGGCCCGAGCCCTTTACGATCTTCCTAAATTGATTGTGCTGGACGAACCCACCTCGAATCTTGATGCAGAGGGTGAATCTGCAGTACGCACACTGATTGGCTGGCTAAAAAAGCAGAAAGTTACCTGCGTGGTGATCGCCCATAAACCGGCGGTTATCGGTGGAGTCGATAAACTGATGGTTATTCAGAAAGGAACCCTCAGCCAGTTCGGTCCTTTAGATGAGGTTCTTCCGGCGATCACTCGTCAGGTACCGGCGGAGAAAACCACTGTGCCTGCCTCCAGAGTAGCCGGTTCCGGTATCCACGGAAGCAATGTCGAGGCACGGATCCCTGTCAAGAGCGGTCGTGTGAAGCTGACTGCTGCTGACACAAGGGCCAGTGCCAACGTCAATCAAGGTAAGCAGTGATGACTCCAGCTGAAGACAACGTGCCTCCGATCATTACTTCCCCAAAAGCTCCCGTTTATACCGGTGTTGTTATTATTCTGGTCTTTATCGGAGGTTTCCTACTCTGGTCGTTGCTGACGGTACTGGCCAGTGGTGTTCTGGCAGCGGGGTCGGTTCGGGTAGACACAAGCCGCAAACAGATACAGCATTTGGAAGGAGGTATTGTGGCAGAGATTCTGGTGCGGGATGGGGATATGGTCGAAGCTGGACAGCCACTCGTACTGCTGGACAAAACCCGGGCAGGCACCTCGATGGAGCTGATCCGCCAGGGGCTGGAAACCGCCCAGGCATCCAAGGCCCGACTCCTGGCGGAACAGGAAGATGCTGAGGAGATCGAGTTCCCGGAGCCTTTGGCTCAACGTACGTCCGATCCGAAGGCTCTGGAGATCATGAAATCCCAGCGCCTGCTATTTGAGGCTCGCCGAACTTCACTAAAAGGGCAGATCCAGATACTTGATCAGCAGATCCTGCATCTGCGCGAACAGATACATGGGCTCAATGCCCAGCAGAACGCCAAGGCCTCTCAGATTGATTCAATCGAGGGCGAGTTGGAGGGGCTGCGGGGTTTGCTCGCCAGGGGCATGATTGATAAAACCAGGGTGCTTGCATTGGAGAGGAATGGGGCTGAACTGGCCGGGGAACGCGGTGAATTGATTTCCCAGATAGCCGCCGCGAATTCGAATATCGGGGAGAAGGAGCTGGAAAAGTTCCAGCTGATGAAATCATTCAAGGAATCGGTTTCTAATGAGCTCAAGGAGGTGCAGGCAGAGGTTCACGACTATACCGAGCGTTTGCTGGCTGCCAGACATGTGCTGGACCAGACGGAGTTAAAATCTCCGGTTGATGGCGTGGTGGTCGGTTCTGGCGTGCATACAGTGGGTGGCGTGGTTTCCCCCGGTGCTGTATTGATGGAAATTGTCCCTGTCCATGATCGCCTGATTATTGAGGCAGCGGTCAGCCCTCAGGATATTGACAACGTGCGCGCTGGCCTAGCCGCCGGCGTCAAATTCACGGCCTTCAACCAACGTGAAGTTCCCGAAATTCAAGGTGTCGTGACATACGTGGCTGCGGATATTTTTGAGGACAGCAAGTCTGAAGAGAGCTATTACAAAGCCCGAATAGAGGTTGAGGATAGCGAAATTTTGCGTTTGGGAGACCGGAAAATACAGCCAGGGATGACTGCTGATATTGTTATTCGCACCATTGATAGACGACCGATAGACTACCTTTTGGAGCCTCTTATCAGCAGCGCCAGAAAGGCTTGGCGCGAATCATAGAATGCCTCTCACTCGGCCCCATTAAGCAAAGCCCGGAGCCGGAAGCGCACCGGGCTTTTCAAGTGGATTTGCCTCTAATTTACCAGCTTCAACTACCTAACCAGAAGCTGCAGTTTCGAGCCTCGTTGAACGTTGGGCCACCTGACAACACCGAAAAAGGACCAGTGTTTTCTGCTGGCGCTTGCAACGATTGATAGCCCTGATTCACAAAGGACAGCCATGCAGGCAGAGTCCCGTCGCTCGGGGTTGGATTGCCTGTCTGGGCAAATGCAGCCCAGTAGCGGACCATCGTTGCTGCAAGCGTTGCCGAGTCTGCAGAGAACTCTGCATCCAGCTCAGCCTGGGAGGCAAAAACATACGGAATTTCAGTGGCGTGAGCAGCACCTAGTGCGGGCTGAACCGTGGCAAATAACGATGAAGGCAGCGGTGCATTTCGGTCCGCAAATTCATAAGCGTAGACCGGGACATGTTGCGCGGCAGCCGCGATGTTGCCAAAGCCTGGGCAGGAAAAGATAGAGTCGGTGCCTATGGCAGAGACTGCGATATCGGCATTATCGTAACTATTCAGTGGATATAGATCTACCACCGCGTCCGCATTGGTCTCAGTGACTGAACCATATCGCCGTATCAGTTCTTGCCGATAGGCTGTTGAGTTGCCGGCAAGTATATCCTCAAGTGAATTGCGACCACTTACAAGCTGTTCAGCGGCAACAAACAATCGCCATTCATCTCGGTTGGAGCCCTCCAACACCTGTTCTGCGGTGAACTGCCCACTTGCTAAGGCGGCTGCTACCGTCTGCTCAAGAATACCCGGTCGCTGAACAATCTCCGAACCGAATTCAGGATCGCCAGCCTGCAGAGCAAGAAGTTGCTCAAGGGTCAGATTGCGCAGGCACTCCGCTGCTTCAGGCGACGAATCTCCCGCGCAAAGGCTGGCCATAAAGCCGGCGCCGCGTTGCTCCGCTTCAGCGGGCGTTTCCTGAAAGAAGGAAGGACCACTTTGAACGATGACACGTTGGAACAAACCGTCCGTTCGATCATTTGCAGCCATTAACCCCTTGATGCTGAAGCCGCCTGCGGACTCACCGACCAGAGTTACGTTATTCGGGTTACCCCCAAATTCAGCAACGTTAGCCTGCAGCCATTCCAGGGCTTTAATCTGATCCATCAGACCGTAATTTCCCGATCCCTTTTCAGAGGTTTGTGAGGTGGCAGTAAGTGCCGGATGCGCCAGGTAGCCAAGCACACCCAAGCGATAATTGATGGCCACTACAACAATGCCTTCTTTCACCAACCTGTCAGGTTTCGCGCTGGACTGAAAACCGGCGCCGGTATCCAGACTGCCGCCGTGAATCCAGACAACCACTGGGTGATTCTCACCCTCACCAGGCGCGTAGATATTGAGGTTCAGGCAATCCTCTGAGGTATTCGACCCTGGATTCGAACTTTGGATGGCAAATGGAGATTGCGCTGGTGTTTGTGGGCACGCATCACCGAATTCTGTTGCCTGCAAGACATCTGACCGGGGCTCCGGGCTTTGGGGCGCACGAAAACGGTTTGCTCCCTCGGTCGATTGGCCATACGGAACACCTAGCCATTGTTTCATCTCGGTGCCGTTACCGTCGCTGACAAGCACACCAGTGATTACTCCTTCCGACGTTGTAACCTCCGTCGGGTCAGTTGAAACCGACGACGAGTCGTTCGAGTCGTTGTTACAGGCAGGCAGAGAAATAACGAAAATCGATACGATCAGAAGGCGCAAAGCCTTCGGCATTCGAGCTATACAGACACGCATAGGAGTCTCCACGTCGTTCATTTTTGTTTTAGTTGTGCTGACAGAGAGCCTTAACAGCTTATTTACATTCAGCGTACATTTGTACGCTAAGGCTCTGAAGGAAGCGTAACTTGAGTCGTAAGAAAGTCAAAGATGTGTGCAAAACCGAATAATTAAACTTCTTTCGGTTGTTACGAAACAGTGACACCGATTAGTTAAATGAAGCCGATATGGAGACCAGCCTTCACCGACGGTCGGTGCCTGAACATGCCGGAGAAGCTAAAGACATGAATGTCAGGAGCCGGCTTTAAAGAGAGGTACTTACTGCGAAAGGTGGTTTGGTTTGGCGCAAGGTCGGGTAGTTGCCAGGCCTTCCCCAAGCCGTTCTATGTGGGCAGACACAAAAAAAGCCACTTGGCTTGCGCTCTAAGTGACTCTTTTTGTTGCAGAATTGGTAGGACCACCCAGATTCGAACTGGGGACCTCTACCATGTCAAGGTAGCGCTCTAACCAACTGAGCTATGGTCCTGTGTCCTGCAACGGGGACGAAATATACTGATTCAGCCGATGCTGGTCAACCACTTTTATGCGGTTTTCCGGCTCCGGAGTTTTTCCTTGATGACTTTGCTCAGAACCGCCCAGCGGTTGACGATCAAGGCCGCAAAGATGAGCCCGCACCCGGCCAGCTGAATGCTGGTCATGGTCTCGCCAAACCAGCCTGCGGCGAACAGGGCGACCCACACCGGCTCCAGTACCAGAATCACGACGCCATGGCTGTTTGCAGACAGGCTCTGGGCCAGGGTCTGAAGCAGGAAGCGGCCAGCGGTGCCAATGACGGCACTGGCCATTACCCACCAGACCAGAATTGGCGAAAGGTTATTCAGGGTAGGCAGCCAGGGCTCCATGATCATGGACTCGATGAGAGTCAGCATGCCGACCGTGAGCAGAGCAATGGCTGTCAGGGGAAGGGCGGGTACACGATGTTTTTCCACAGTCGTGCCCAGCCGGTTGATCACCGTTCTCTGGTTAGCTGCGCGGGTATTGAGGTTGAAGTACAGGGCGAAGATCGTCGCTGCCATAACAAAGAAAATCTGGCCCGCTTCCGGGCGGAATCCGTTTTCAAGGGATAGTAACGCCAGCCCGGCAACGGCAATTGGAATGGCCAACCACGTACTCGGAGGCTGAGCATCCTTGAAAACCAATCGGGCAATGATAGGGACAATCACAACGCCCAGGCTGGTCAGAAAAGCCCCTTCGCCCAGGCTGGTTATGTGAACCAATCCCATCACCCAGCAGGTCATGGCCGTGCCGAACACCAGTCCGACACCCACGCTTCGACGAAGTTGATCAAAACTGAGCTTCCTCATCGCGCGGCGGGCAAAAAAAGCCAGCACCGTGCCGGCAATCAGAAACCGCGCAGCCATGAACATCAGCGGAGGCATCAGCAGCACTGCTTCTTTGGAGAACATCCAGCTGATGGCCGCAAACAGGGTGACAACAACCAGTAAAAGATCGGATTTGTGGGTGTCAGACATCGGATATCGCTTGCCGGCAGTGGGTGAATCAAACGGGGAAAGCGATCCAATGTATAGTTTGCGAACTAAAAAGAAAAGATGGGTAGAACTACCAAGGGATCAAATAGGGGTCAGAAGAAATTTTCTTCTGACCCCGTCTTCTGCAGGCTTCGTAAGTGTTCAGTTATTGAGGGTTGTGTAAACCAGATTGGACATATCCGTCTGGTCCGAGCCGGGAACCTCAATGTACCGGTCACCGGAACCCCACCACTGCCACCAGGCGCGCTTGTTGTAGGTGCGGCTGGCGAAATCCACCTGCAGACCGTTGAGAGTGGTGTTGTTGACTACCGGTACGGAGATGTTGCCCGTCTCGGAGCCCAGCACACCGCTGTGGGTGACGCCCTCATTCATCAGCACCGGGTAGTGGTTGTAGTACAGAGCGCCCGGTCCATTCTGGCTCGTTACCTTGCCCGCCAGGCTGATGCTGGAGGAGCAGGAATCAATCCCGGCGGCGGAGGTTGCACCGCAAGCCGAATGAGTGGGTACCACGCCATCGTCGGTGCCAGCGATGAACGGTTTGGTGATACCGCCATAGGAGGAGCCGCCGGCCACGAAGCGCAGCCTGGGGATTGAATTCGGGCTTACCGCCAGGTTGCGCGCTGCGTTGGTCTGCAGGTCGTTTACCACGCCCAGCTTGCCGGGCTCCGGCTCTATGCCGGTGAAGGCTTCGACTGCCGCCCTGAGTGGCCAGTTGTACCAGCTGTCGTTGTAGGCAAGACTCAAGGCCAGGTTGGCCAGTTCCGTGCCGCCCCCGGCGCCGGAGTAATCCAGGGCTGCCAGGATCTTCAGCGGTTGAAGGCCCTCAGACTGAAGCCACCGAGCCTGGTTTTCCAGCAGATAGCGGGTAACCAGATCACCGGTGGAGTGGGAGACAACGATGCAGTAGTCATTGCACAGCCCTTGCTGACTGATCTGCCGCATCTGTTCATAGGCCTGCTGGGCAATGCCACCTTCAACACGTCCGTCACTGCCCCAGTCAATACGGGCTTCGGCACGGGAGAGCCAGAAGGTGCGCCAGTAGTCCTCACCGGCGCTCTTCACTTCCTGAAGGTTGGCGGGAGGGTTGGCCAGGTCTTCCTGCTGGAAACCGTGCACCAGGATCACATTGTGCCCGGCCAGCTGGGCCTGGGCGGTGCCGGCAAAGAGGCTGCCGGTGATAGCGACCGCCAGAGCGGTCTTACAGGCACTTCCGATCTTTGTTGTTTTCATAGTTGCTCCGTCTTTGCTGAATTATTGTTGTCAAAAGACGTTTCTCCGCCATTTCTGGCGGTACAGCCCGGCGTCAGCCGGCGCAGAGCTTACGCTCTGCGATCAGAACTTGTCGGCAAGCTGCCGCAGCAGCGCCGCCCGTTGTTCCGATTCGGGGTTCACCGCCGGCGTATCGGTAAGGCTGTCGAGGTCCGGGGGTGTGAATGCGTAGCCCTCGTCGGGGCCGAACGCGTAGTTGGTTCTGTCACCTGGCCTGGCGGGCAGCTGGCGAATCTGCAGGTTCTTCAGCTGAAGTTGACCGTCCACAGTCTTGTTCGCCAATACCGTGCCGTGAGCTTTCAGGTTGATGGTGTCCGAAGTGCTGTCCAGCCGTTTCTCCATCTGCAGCTGGGCAACCGGACGCTGCCCGATGAAAAGCTGGGCCGAGAGCGCGTAAAAGCCGGGATCTTCCGGTGAGAACTGAACGGGGATGATCAGATTGTTGTTGCTGATGCGGGCATCGCCCAGCCCACCGAACTCTCCCAAAAAGGGTTCAATGGTCAGCGTTGACGCATGGCGAACCGGTTTGCCGTCAAGACGGGCTTCGACGATCAGGCGGTATTCCCCCGGTGATTCATTGGCGGACAGAACGCCCTCGAAATAACCCGGCGAACCGGCTTCCTCAAGTGTGGTGCTGGCGACTGCATCCCGACTTTCGGGTCTTTCGAGGGTTGCAGAAAGAGAGCGATCAACCACCTGAGGGCCCTGGATGGCTGCAGCAACAAGGATCTCTTCGCCCTCTGTAAACCGGTACTTTTCCAGCGTGACCGTGAATTGCCCGTTACCCTCCAGCGGCAGGCTGACCGGCTCGTAGTGATTGCCACGGTAGGCGCTGGCCTGTTCCGGGCTGAGAGGCACAGACCAGGCAGGGTAACGGGTGGATTCGGCGTACTGGTCGGCAACGCTGGCCAACATGAAGCCCAGGGCGTTGTCCGATGGTGGCTCAGGTTGCTGTGAGGGGGCGTCGGGCGGTTGCTTTGCCGGCGGCGTGTTCTGAACGGACGCAGATTCGACGTCGCTGGCCAGCTCGGTGAGCCAACTGAATCGGGCGTGGTTGTCGGCGGAAAGCAGATAGCCGGTGCCAACCACACCGGCGGTTACCATTGTGAGAAGTAAAGCTGCCTTACCGGGCATGCGGCAGGTCCCTTGTTTATTGTTGTAGCTCTAAACATAACGGGAATTACGCCGCAGCCCAAAAAACCGGCCTGTTCTTGTAACAGAATGTGTCTACGTTGTGCGCCGGGTCACATTCCAGTTGCCCGACACATCCGTCAGAAATCAGAGCCAGCCGGATTCCCGAATGGCCTCGAACCCGAAGTGCAGTGTGACTTCATCACCGACCATTTCACCATCAAGGCCATAGGTCATGCCCCATTCACTGCGTTTCAGTGTGGTGGAAGCGCTAATCCCGAGCGTGTATTCCTCGTGGCCGAAGGGATAAACGTCAGATTTGTTCAGGGTTACATCCAGCACCACGGGCCGGGTCTGGCCGAGAAGCTCCAGATCCCCTGTTACCTTGCCGGTATTCTCGCCGGTGGTTTCAAAATCGGTAACGGTGAAGGTGATCTCCGGATGCTCTTCGGCGTCCAGAAAGTCCTCATTGCGAACGTGTTCGTCCCGCTTCTTGTGGTTGGTAAACACGCTGTCACTCTGGAACACCAGTTTGCCGGATTTCAGTTCTCTGGCTTCCTCGTCGTAAACGAACTGTCCCTCGACTTCCCGAAACATACCCATCACCGGCGCATACCCGATGTGCATGATCTCGAAGAACATCGAGAAGTGTTCGTCGTCGACGACAAAGTTTCGGGGCTCGGCCATGGCTGCAGGGCTCAATGCGAGAGCCGCAGGCAGGGCAATGGCAGAGCGGGTAAGGGTTTTCCGGTTAATGAACATCATGGTGATGTCTCCTTTGATAAAGCCAGTGAATATCCACGAAAAACGACCACACAAGCAGCGCAAGGGCGGTTGCAAGGGTGGCGCTGGCAAACAGCGTATTGATTGGCGGCAGCACCGCCACAAGCAGGGTAACGATCTGCCACACGCAAACCGTCTTACGTCTGAAGCTGTCCGGCAGTGGTCCATTCAGCCAATCGGCGAAGTGGCTGGCAGCAACAAAGGCGTAGCGAATAAGGCCAAGGGCCAGCACCCAGATGCCCGCCTTGCCCAGTGCCAGAACGGCGATACTGAGCCCGAGGATGAATAGGGCATCCAGCTCCATGTCGAACCGGGCGCCAAAGTCGCTCTCGGATCCTGTCGCTCTGGCAACCTTGCCGTCCACTCCATCCAGGATCAGCGCCAGCAATGCCATCCAGCCATATAACCAGAGGCTGTCGGTCAGGTGTCCGGCGAATGGGGCCAGGGCCACCAGGACAATCACCAGGCAGCCCCTCAGAAGGGTTGCCCGGTTGGCCCAGCCGAAGTCCCGGGTTTCGGGCCAGGCCCGGATAACCAGGCCACAAACGCCCAGGTAAAGTGCGACTGCCAGCAGGTAGAAAAGATCGGGCGGAGTGGTGAGCCAGCCTGTGGCCAGGCATAGCAGGGCAACAAGACCAAAACCCCAGGCGAGGTCCAGCGGGAGGGGAACCCTGTGTGAGGCTGAATGGCCGTTAGAATCCATCACTGAACTCCAGCGTATTGGTTTGTAGGCATCAAACATCCCGGATGCGCTGTACACTGACTATAGTTGATATGTCTGAGTGTGCTTACGAGCATTGACCGCGTTCAGACCTGAAGGTTCAGCCCGGGAAGGGCGACGACAAAAGCCGCTGAGAACACTGCCAAGAAAGGAGCTCCCATTGCAACGCGATCCTGAAGTGCAACGCGATCCTGAAGTGCAACGTGCCCCTGACACTCCCAGCACCGGGACAATGGCCCGGGCCTGGTGGGTAACCGGCGCCGGCAAGGGCGAGATTCAGGAAACGCCGTTGGCGGGTCCGGGGGTTGAAAAGCAAGGAGAGCTGGTCACTGTCCAGGCTCTTTATTCAGGCATCAGCCGGGGTACCGAATCACTGGTTTTTCATGGCCGGGTCCCCGGAACTGAATACACCGCAATGCGGGCACCCTTCCAGGCGGGGGATTTTCCCTGGCCGGTGAAGTACGGCTACGCCAACGTCGGCAAGGTGACTGAAGGGCCTGAAGACCTGCTGGGGCAAACGGTGTTTTGCCTTTACCCGCACCAGAATCGCTATCGGGTTCCGGCGTCGGCGATAACGCCTTTGCCGAAAGGCCTTCCCGCCGAGCGAGCAATTCTTGCCGCCAATATGGAAACCGCAGTCAACGGCCTCTGGGATGGCGCACCAGCGGTCGGTGACCGCATTGCCGTGGTTGGTCTCGGTGTGGTTGGCCTGCTGGTCGCCTGGCTCGCCAGTCGCATCCCGGGAACCCGTGTCACCGCGATCGACACGAATCCGGAGAGACAGGCCGTTGCCGAACAACTGGGGCTGACTTTCAGCACCGAACCCACCGCCGACGATCACGACCTTGTGATACATGCCAGCGGCCACCCATCGGGCCTGGAAACGGCTCTGGGGCTGGCGGGGCAGGAGGCGACACTGATTGAAATGAGCTGGTACGGGGATCAGTTGGTCTCCGCACCATTGGGTGCTGCATTTCATCCGCGTCGTCTGACCCTGAAATCCAGTCAGGTCGGGCAGATTGCGCCCTCCCGGGTTCCCAGGTGGGACTATCGCAAGCGCCTGGCGCTGGCGTTGGAACTACTCAGTGAGGATGCCCTGGATGCGCTGATTACCGGTGAGTGCCGGTTCGAGGACCTGCCAAAGTCCATGGCACGGATTCTGATCGATGGCCGGGAAACACTCTGCCATCGCGTTGTTTACTGATAATTCAAAATGACCTGCTAAGGAGAGATTATGTTCGGCTTGACGGTCCGGGACCATATGATGATTGCCCACAGTTTCGATGGAGAGATCTTTGGCCCAGCGCAGAAAGTGCATGGTGCCACTTATGTGGTGGATGTGACCTTCGAGCGTCACCAGCTGGACAAGGACGACCTGATCGTGGATATCGGCCTGGCCTCAGAGCTTCTCAAGAATGTTCTCTCAGAGTTCAACATGCAGAACCTCGACGAGCTACCGGAACTGCGAGGCCGGAACACCACTACGGAGTTTATGGCGAAGCTGGTGTTCGACCGGATGGCGGCGGCCATTCATGGGGGCCGATTGGGGGAGACGGGAAAGGGTATTGTCAGCCTGAAAGTCACCCTCTCTGAATCTCACATTGCCTGGGCCAGCTACCATGCCGGAATCTGACGTACCGGGAGTGGTCGAGTTTCTCGTTCCGGGCGACCCGGAACAGAACACCGGCGGTTACCGGTATGTTCGTAAGCTGGTAGAAGCACTTTGCAAAGACGGTTGCACGGCCCGGGTGAGCGGTTTGGCCGGGCAGTTTCCGCGTCCGGACGGTGTCGCCCGCGAAGCGATGGATCAGAAACTCGCAGGTTTGCCTGCTGGCACGTCTGTGGTCCTTGATGGCCTCGCCATGGGCGGGCTGCCGGAGATCGTGGAAAAGCATTCCCGACGTTTAACTCTGTTTGGGCTGGTTCATCATCCGCTTGCTGACGAGACCGGCCTCAGCGAGGCAGACAGGCAATGGTTTCTGGAATCCGAGAAGCGGGCCCTCGGCTTCGTGGAAGGCGTTATTACCACCAGTCAACACACGGCCGACCGCCTTGGGGATTACGATGTTCCGACCGAGGCCATTCGGGTTGCTGAGCCGGGTGTGGCCAGGGCTGAAACAACGCGAGTCCGGAGCAAGCCCGCTGAAAGCAGTGGCCCTCACATTCTATGCGTCGCCCATCTGTCCCCGAGAAAGGCCCAGCATCAGTTGGTGGAAGCGCTGGGAAAACTGAAGGCTCTACCGTGGCGCTGCACACTGGCCGGGTCTGACAGCCGTGATCAGGGGTACAGCCACCAGGTCCGTCGGGCGGTTGCCGCGGCCGGCCTTGAAGACAGGATTGTCCTGGTCGGTGAAGTGGACGACTCAGGGCTTGCCGATCTCTACACTCAGGCCGACTTTTTTGTCATGCCTTCGCTCTATGAGGGCTACGGCATGGTGATCGACGAGGCGTTGGCGGAAGCACTGCCGATTATTTCCTCCGATGGCGGCGCCCTGGCGCAAACCTCTGCCAGACCGGGCGTGGTGCAGTATTGTGCCGGGGATATCAGGGCTCTCGAGGCCCGACTCAGGAACTGGCTGGAGGATCCGTACCAGCTCGAACATGCGCGCAAACTGGCTGCGAGGGAATCCAGGCGGGTTCGATCATGGGCCGATACCGCCCGGGATTTTTGCGAGGCATTAGCATACTTCAGGGGATTTCCTGCAAACCCGCACCAGCATTCAGAATTCGAGAGCGAATGGCTGGCAGCCCGGGAACCGGCAGATCATCGGGCTCGCTCGATAGAACTGACCGCGGAACTGAACCGGTGGCTGCTCGACCGTTACGATAGCCTGCCGCCTGAAATTCATTGCCCCATGCAGATTGTCGACATTGGCACCGGCCGTGGTTCCAACGCCCTGTTTCTGGTACGTGCACTACAGGTACCGCAAGCCTGGCTTGCTCTGGATCAGGACGCGGCGTTGCTGCGCGAGGCCCGGCAACGGGTAAATGTGCTGGATGTACCCTTTGAAACGCGCGCGGTGCAATTGTCACCGGAGAATATGGAGCAGCACCTGCCCCCCGAGGTGTCCCTGGTCACGGCGTCAGCACTGATTGATCTTGTTTCCGAGACTTGGTTGAAAGCCCTCAGTCAGGCGGCGGCGAGCAGAAATTCAGCAATACTTATCGCGCTAAGCTACGCAGGGCATTTTGAACTGTCCCCGGGTCATCCCGATGATGAGCTGATTCGAACCCTGGTGAACCAGCATCAGCACGGGGACAAAGGCACCGGTGCGGCGCTTGGGCCCGAGGCTCCCATTATGCTGAAGCGGCTGCTTGATGCAGACGGTTACCAGGTAAAATTGGCGGAATCGCCCTGGACTCTGGGCAGTGAAGATCAGGCGTTGGCCCGGATGCTGATGGAGGGATGGACCGAGGCGGCGATCGAGCAATCTCCGGGAGACAGGGACCGCCTGAACCTCTGGCTGGAAACGCGGAACCATCAGTTGTCTGAGGGCAGCCTGAACGTCGTCGTACGGCATCTCGACCTTTTGGCTCTGCCAACCGGGGAGCTGGCTTGAGGGAGATGCGTCAAAAGCGGGGTCGGTTGGTGGCCCGGTGGTTGTTCACGGTTTTGGTCATTGGATTCGTGATTCGCTCTGTCGATACCAGCGCGCTCTGGCAGGAGCTCGTCCGCTTCTCTCCCTCTATCCTGGTACCCGCACTGGTACTCACCGTTGTCCAGGTGCTGCTCTCTGCATGGCGTTGGCGCTACACCGCAGAGAGGCTTGGATTGTCCCTGGACTATGGTGTTGCCGTGCGAGAATACTACCTGGCGACATTCCTGAACCAGGTTCTGCCCGGTGGCGTCCTTGGTGATGTTAACCGGGCATGGCGCCACGGTGAGGGTGCCGGTAAACGTCTCGCGGCTGTCCACGGGGTCGCCATCGAGCGGCTCTCGGGCCAGTTGGTGCTGGCGTTGGTTGTCGCAGTTTCCATCGCGTGGCTGTTTGGTTCGGGGCAGCTTACTGCCGGCTTTTGGAATGGCTGGGCGTGGCTTGGAGTTGGCATTCTCTTTGTTGCCATAGCCCCATGGCTAGCACGGAAAGCGGGCCTTGCCGATTACCTGCAGCGCCTTCGGCGTGATCTGTATCTGTCGTTGTTGGATTGCTCAGTATTGCCGGTTCAGATCGGTTCTTCGCTGGTGGTGTTGTCGAGCTATCTGGGGGTGTTTCTCTGCCTGGCCTGGGGTGCGGGTTACGTTGATACCTGGGCGGAGGCAGGGTTGATTGTCGGCCTGGGCAGTATTCTGCTTCTGAGCATGGTCATACCTCTGACGGTTGCCGGCTGGGGAATCAGGGAGGGCGCCGCAGCGCTGATCTGGCCCATGGCCGGATTGCCAGCGGAGCAGGGGGTAGCGCTCAGTGTGGGGTACGGGGCGCTGGTGCTGGTTTCGAGCTTGCCCGGGGTTGTGTTTTTGTTCACCAGTCGCTAAACCTGCCTATGCCTCTCGGGAGAAATCCAGGGCGAAGAGCATATCGCTTCCAAGGTTGACCAGCTGCGCTCTTGGCCGGAGCGCATCGTCCAGAAAATCGATTTCCGGGAGCGAAAAGGCGGGTCTGCCGCTGCCGATGATCATGGGGGCGACCATTACGTGAAGCCGATCCAGCAAGCCGGCGTTGAGGAATGATGAGACGGTGACGCCGCCACCTTCCACGAACACCTTTTTGAGCCCGAAATCCGACAGTACCTGAAGAATCAGCTTCGGATCGACGGGGGCTTTGGCGTCCGCATCTCCAAGGCAGGGAATCTCGCTAACCCCGGATTCAATAGACGGATTTTTGTCTTTGTCATAGCGACCGGCCACCAATCGTAGGGTAGGGGCTGCACCATCGGTAAACAGGTGATGGCTGTCCGGCACGCGGTGATGACGATCGATGACCACGCGTACCGGGTTGCGCCCGTTGGTGCGCCGTACGGTCAAACGGGGGTTGTCGGTGGCGGCGGTGCCGGCACCAACGATCACGGCATCGGATACCGCACGGATCCGGTGCAGGTGCGTAATCCCATCGTCGCCGTTGATGAAGCGCGAGCGTCCCGTCACCGTCGCAATTCGCCCATCGAGGCTTTGGCCGAGCTGGCCGATAACTTTGGGGCGACCATCCGCTGGCACCGGCCGACACAGGGGAAGAAACACCGAGAGCAGATCCTTCGCTTCACCCGTGGCCGGTTGCATCAGGTGCCAAGCGCCGTGTCCATTGAGTTTTACTGCTTCTTTGTCGGTTCCCGGCAACGGCAGTGTCACATTGCTGCGGTTTACTGCGCTAAGCACCAACTCCCATGCCGAGTCGATATCCAGTGTTCTTGCCGCCATAAATAGCCTGTTGGTTGTTGCCCAGGAGCTGCGAAGACTCCTTTAGTATAGGCAGATTGTGTGCAAAGCTATATGTACGTTACATTTCCGGATTGATTCACTTCGCAGGGCATTATCGGGACAGGTTTCCCGGTTTGGATGACGAGGTAAGTGGCCATGCAACATGCGCAACCCATGCAGGATTGGGAGCCAGAGAAGCCCGAGGACCACGGGCAACTTGAACTTCCCGGTATTGCCCTGGATAAGAGTGATGAGCTGTTGGCATCGGTGGCCGAGCTGGAAGAAGTACTTGAGAAGGTACAACTGACCGGAGAAGAGGTGGAGCTGCTTCGCCGGTTCCGCAGGACAAGCTCGGAAAACCGGCGAATGATTCTTCAGATCCTGGGCAACTGATACCGCCCCGGATTCCTTACTTGCCTTTCTTGTAGATGTTCTCGTAAACGTAGTTGGTGGCTTCCACAAAGCCATCAATACTGCCGCAATCAAACCGGCGCCCCTTGAACTGATAAGCCAGTACGCAGCCGTTCTTCGCTTGTTCGAGCAGCGCATCGGTAATCTGGACTTCGCCGTTCTTGCCCGCAGGGGTCTTCTCGATAATGTCGAAAATATCCGGCGTGAGAATGTAGCGACCGATGATGGCGAGGTTGCTGGGCGCATCTTCCGGGGCCGGCTTTTCCACCATATCGGTAATCCGGTAAAGGCCATCTTTCATGGACTCACCGGCAATCACGCCATACTTGTGGGTTTCGTCGGCCGGAACCTCTTCGATGGCAACAATGGAGCAACGGAACTGGTTATACAGTTTCACCATTTGCGCCAGTACGCCGTCTTCACCTTCCGGGCCAATGCAGAAGTCATCGGCCAGTACGACCGCAAAGGGACTATCGCCTACGAGGTTACGACCGGTGAGAATAGCGTGGCCGAGACCTTTCATTTCATTTTGCCGGGTAAAAGCGAAGCTGTTGTGGTCGATCAGATCACGGATGGAGGTTAGCAGGTCTTCCTTGCCGGAGCCCGCAATCTGGTGCTCAAGCTCGTAGCTGATGTCGAAATGGTCCTCGATAGCCCGCTTGCCCCGGCCGGTAACAAAACCAAATTCATGGATACCGGCTTCCGCGGCTTCTTCAACGCCGTACTGAACCAGGGGTTTGTTCACCACCGGCAGGATTTCCTTCGGCATCGCCTTGGTGGCCGGGAGAAAGCGGGTGCCGTAGCCGGCAACGGGAAACAGGCATTTTCTGATCATATCATTCGTCCTTTAATGGTCGTTTTCACGCCCTCGAGTCTGCTCAACGCCTCTGCGCAAGCCTATGAACGGTTGTACTTTCACAAAGTGTGCCGAGTTTACCCAAGTTAATACCACAAATGCAGGGGGCTACATGGATTTGTTGCCTACTATGAGCCAAGGCGTGCTTTTGCCGTAACTTATATCAAGGCTTCGTAGTCTTGAAACTGGAGATCTCGTCTAATGTTTAGCTGTAGCGTGGTTCAGATAATGCACCAGAGTGGTGCGAAAGTGGTCAGGCGTAGGTAAGAGAAGCGATGATAGAGCGAAGAACACTGCTAAAGGTGCTGCTCTCTGCGTTCGGTGTGGGTGCTCTGCCCCTATCAGCTTTCGGTTCCGGAATCTCCCGTGCGGCAGGCGGCTCTATGCAGGGGTTCAGCTATGCCTGGCTAAAGGGCCGAGCTCGGGCGCTGGCAGGCGAGGCTCATGTTTCCATCGAAGGCCAGTTGCCTCGAACCCTTAAAAACATTTCCTGGGACGATTACCAGGCCATCGCTTTCCGAGCTGACCAGGCCCTTTGGCGAGGCGATAATACTGCTTTCCAGATCCAGCTGTTTCATCTTGGGCTGTATTTCCAGCAGCCCGTAAAAATCCACGAGGTCATTGATGGCGAGGCCATTGAACTGGCGTATCGACAGGACCTTTTTCGATACAGGGGAGAACAGCCTCTGGGCGATCTGCCCGAGAATCTCGGCTACGCGGGCTTTCGGGTTCACTACCACAACAACTTTGCCCTGGATCTGGCTGCCTTCCTGGGCGCCAGCTATTTCCGGGCAGTAGGCTCGGAGATGCAGTATGGTCTTTCTGCTCGGGGATTGGCGATTGATACCGGCATGAATAGGAAGGAGGAATTCCCTCGTTTCTCGGAGTTCTGGCTGGAGAGGCCGGCTCCGGGCAGTCAATTGCTGCGTGTCTGGGCCTTGTTGGATTCCCCCAGCACCACGGGCGCCTACGCATTTGTGCTTGACCCCGGGCGTAACATGGTCATGGATGTCGATGTGGCGCTGTACCCGAGAACCGAAATCACCCGGGCCGGCATCGCGCCGCTGACCAGCATGTATCAGGTGGGTGAAAATGACGATCGCATGGGCTACGACTGGCGCCCGGAAATACACGATTCCGACGGCCTCGCTATGCGCAACGGCAACGGTGAATGGTTGTGGCGACCACTGGTGAACCCCGCCAACCTCCGGTTCAACAGTTTCGAGGATAACAGTCCCGCAGGCTTTGGCTTGATGCAACGGGACAGGAATTTTGACCACTACCAGGATGACGGTGTGTTCTATGATCGGCGTCCCAGCCTCTGGGTGGAGCCCCGAGGAGATTGGGGACGTGGCAGTGTTGACCTGGTGGAAATTCCCACCGTGGATGAAACCTTCGATAACATCGTTGCTTTCTGGCACCCCGAAGAGCCTCTGTTGCCAGGCAGTGAGTACCTCTACAGTTACCGCTTGCACTGGGGGGAGCAGGCGCCGGGGCGGCCCTATGAGTTGGCCACGGTGCAGGCAACCCGGACCGGGCTGGGCGGTGTCGTGGGCCAGGAGCGCACCTATTTTTCAAGGCGTTTTGCGGTTGATTTTGCTGGCGGTGCCCTGGAGATGCTCAGCAAGGACGCGGATGTGGAGCCGGTTATCAGTGTGAGTCGCGGAGAGGTTGAAATCACGTCCGCCAGACCATTGTCTGCAATCGACGGTTACCGGGCCATGTTTGACCTGGTGCCGGATGACTCGGTTGAACCCATCAATATTCGACTGTACCTCAGGCTGGGCAACGAGGCGCTTACCGAAACCTGGCTTTATCAGTACACCCCGCCACCTGTTGCTGAGCGAAAGCTCTATTGATTGATTGGATCTATTGTAAACAATCAGAGGCTCAATTTAGCCAATATTGTTGACAATATGGCCACTCAGGCGTAGCTTTTCTCAAAATCAATCAGGTTTTGTTGACAAACTATGTCTGAGTTACTGTCTCCTACCTATACCCGCGCCGATGAGGCCTTCGATTGTCTGCAAACGGCAATCGTGAAAGGCGAGCTGGCCCCGGGCGAAAAGATCGGTGAACTGGAGCTTTGTTCCCGGTTCGATCTCACCCGCGGCCCGCTCCGGGAAGCCCTGGGCCGCCTTGAGTCCCGCGGCCTTCTGGTGCGCCGCCCCCATGCCGGCGTCAAGGTGGTTTCCGTCAGCGCCTCCGAGCTGATGGAGCTCTACCGCATACGTGAAGTCATGGAAGGACTGGCCGCCCGCCAGGCAGCCGAGCGCATGACCGATCAGGAAATCGCCGACCTCCAGGCGACACTCGACACCCACGAACGCATGATCGACGAAGCCCAGGGCCAGGCCTATTACCAGGCCGAAGGCGACTACGACTTCCACCACCGGATCGCCACCGGGAGCCGTAACACCAAACTGGCCCAGATGCTGTTGGGTGATCTTTACTACATGGTGCGCATGTACCGTTACCGGCTAAGCACCTCCACCGGGCGTCCGAAACGGGCACTCGGCGAACACCGGCGAATCGTGGAAGCCATCGCCCAGCGCGACGGCGAGCTGGCGGAGTTCCTGATGAAGCGACATATCAATGCCGCCAGACAAAACATCGAAAAGAAAATCCAGGAAGGCGAAATCACCATCTAACGTAGGTCGGATTAGCCAAAGTCATAATCCGACAACAAGAATCCAAAAGAGAAGAGGCCAACACCATGACCAACAAACTCAGCCCCGGCGCCCGCTTCCGCAAGGCGCTCAAAGACAACCAGCCCCTACAGATTGTCGGCACCATCAACGCCTATGCCGCCATGATGGCCGACAAAGTGGGCCACCAGGCCATTTACCTGTCCGGCGGTGGTGTCGCCAACGCCTCCTACGGCTTGCCGGATCTGGGCATGACCACCATGAACGATGTGGTCGAGGATGTTCGCCGTATTACCGCAGCTACCGACGTGCCGCTGCTGGTCGACATTGATACCGGCTGGGGTGGCGCCTTTAACATCGCCCGTACCATTCGAGAGATGGAACGTGCCGGTGCAGCCGCTGTCCATATTGAGGACCAGGTTGCCCAGAAGCGCTGTGGCCACCGTCCGAACAAGGAAATCGTATCCCAGGAAGAAATGGTCGACCGCATCAAGGCCGCTGTGGATGCCCGTGAAGACAAAGACTTCTTCATCATGGCCCGCACCGATGCCTTCCAGAAAGAGGGCCTCGAAGCTGCCATTGAGCGTGCCAAGGCCTGCATCGAAGCTGGCGCTGACGGCATCTTTGCCGAAGCAGTCACCGAGCTTGAGCACTATAAAGCCTTCTCTGAAGCCCTGGACGTGCCCATCCTGGCCAACATTACCGAATTCGGTGCCACGCCTTTATACAACCGGCAGGAACTGGCCGAGGCCGGCGCAGATATGGTTCTGTATCCGCTCAGCGCTTTCCGCGCCATGAACAAGGCCGCCCTGACTGTTTACCAGAACATCCTGGAGAAGGGTGACCAGAAAGACGTGGTTGACCTGATGCAGACCCGGATGGAGCTGTACGATTTCCTGAACTACCACGATTTCGAGCAGAAGCTGGACCAACTGTTCCAGCAGAGCAAGGGTTAGCGAGGATTGTTGGATTACGCCTGCGGCTAATCCAACCTACAAAAATTTCGGCATTGGGTAGTAGGTCGGATTAACCAAAGGCGTAATCCGACAGACACCCCAAACAAGATAACGATGGGAGACAACAATGGCTGAAGCAAAACAACTGAGCGGCGCAGGCCTCCGAGGCCAGGTAGCTGGCGAAACTGCCCTTTGTACGGTAGGCAAAAGCGGTGCCGGCCTGACATACCGCGGCTACGACATTGCCGATCTGGCTGAAAAAGCCCAGTTTGAAGAAATCGCCTACCTGCTGCTGCGCGGCAAACTGCCGAACCGGCAGGAACTGGACGCCTACAAGAAGAAGCTCCAGAGCCTGCGTGGACTGCCGGCTGCCCTTAAAACCGTGCTTGAGCAGATTCCCAAAGACGCGCACCCGATGGACGTGATGCGCACCGGCTGCTCCATGCTGGGCAACCTGGAAACCGAAGAAGATTTCAGCGAGCAGGACGACAAGATCGACCGCATGCTGGCGGTATTCCCGTCCATCATTACCTACTGGTACCGCTTCGCCCACGAAGGCGTTCGTATCGAAACCGAGAGCGACGTGGACTCCATCGGTGGTCATTTCCTGGAGCTGCTGCACGGCAAGAAGCCCAGCGAGCTGCACGAGCGCGTGATGAACGTGTCGCTGATCCTGTACGCCGAGCACGAGTTCAACGCCTCGACCTTCACGGCCCGCGTGTGTGCCTCAACACTGTCTGATATTCACAGCTGTGTGACTGGCGCCATCGGTTCGCTCCGTGGCCCTCTGCACGGCGGCGCCAACGAGGCGGCCATGGCCCTGATCCAGAAGTTCAAGACCCCGGAAGAGGCTGAAGAAGGCCTGATGGGCATGCTTGAGCGTAAGGAAAAGATCATGGGCTTCGGCCACGCGATCTACAAAGAGTCCGACCCGCGCAACGCCATCATCAAGCAGTGGTCCAAGAAGCTGGCGGAAGAAGTGGGCGACACCGTGCTTTATCCGGTCTCCGAGCGCTGTGAAGCCGTTATGTGGCGCGAGAAGAAGCTCTTCTGTAACGCGGACTTCTTCCACGCCTCGGCCTATCACTTCATGGGCATTCCGACCGAACTGTTCACCCCGATCTTTGTGATGTCCCGGGTTTCCGGCTGGACCGCCCACGTGAAAGAGCAGCGCGCCAACAACCGCATCATCCGCCCAAGCGCCGATTACACAGGCCCGGCGGATGCCAAGTGGGTACCGATTGAGGAGCGCCCATGAACACCGAATACCGTAAACCGTTACCAGGCACCGACCTGGATTATTTCGATACCCGTCAGGCCGTGGAAGACATCCAGGCCGGCGCGTACGACAAACTGCCGTACACCTCCAAGATCCTGGCGGAACAGCTGGTCCGCCGCTGCGATCCGGAGATGCTCACGGATTCACTCAAGCAGCTGATCGAGCGCAAGCGTGACCTGGATTTCCCCTGGTACCCGGCCCGCGTGGTGTGCCATGACATCCTTGGCCAGACTGCTCTGGTGGATCTGGCCGGCCTGCGTGATGCCATTGCCGAGAAAGGTGGTGACCCCGCCAAGGTCAATCCCGTCGTCCCGACCCAGTTGATCGTGGATCACTCCCTGGCCGTTGAGCACGCCGGTTTCGAAAAAGACGCGTTCGAGAAGAACCGTCAGATCGAAGACCGCCGCAATGATGACCGTTTCCACTTCATCAACTGGACCAAGACCGCGTTCAAGAACGTGGACGTGATTCCCCCCGGCAATGGCATCATGCACCAGATCAACCTGGAGAAAATGTCCCCGGTGGTTCAGAACCGCGATGGTGTTGCTTTCCCGGATACCTGTGTCGGCACTGACAGCCATACGCCGATGGTTGACGCCCTGGGCGTTATTTCCGTTGGTGTAGGCGGCCTGGAAGCCGAGAGCGTTATGCTGGGCCGTGCCTCCATGATGCGCCTGCCGGATATCGTGGGCGTTGAACTGACGGGCAAGCTGCAGGCAGGTATTACCGGTACCGATATGGTGTTGGCCATCACCGAGTTCCTGCGTAAAGAGCGTGTGGTTGGCGCCTACCTGGAGTTCTACGGTGAAGGCGCTGACAGCCTTACCGTTGGCGACCGTGCCACCATCTCGAATATGACTCCGGAATACGGCGCCACCGCCGCGATGTTCTACATCGACGGCCAGACCATCGATTACCTGAAGCTGACCGGTCGTGAGGACGAGCAGGTTGCTCTGGTTGAGAAGTACGCCAAGGAAACCGGTCTCTGGGCCGACAGCATGAAGAAGGCTGAATACGAGCGCGTGCTGAAGTTCGACCTGTCCAAAGTGACCCGTACCCTGGCTGGCCCCTCCAACCCCCATGCGCATCTGCCAACATCCGAATTGGCAGAACGCGGCATCGCCGGTGAATGGGAGCTGGAAGAGGGCAAGATGCCGGATGGCGCGTGTATCATCGCTGCTATCACCAGCTGTACCAATACCAGTAACCCCCGCAACATGGTGGCTGCCGGCCTGATCGCCCGCAACGCCAACAAGCTGGGGCTGACCCGCAAGCCATGGGTAAAAACCTCCCTGGCGCCGGGTTCCAAGACGGTCAAGATGTACCTGGAAGAAGCCAAACTGCTGCCAGAACTTGAGCAACTGGGCTTCGGTGTGGTGGCCTTCGCCTGTACCACCTGCAACGGCATGAGTGGTGCCCTGGACCCGAAAATTCAGCAGGAAATCATCGACCGGGATCTATATTCCGTGGCGGTGCTCTCTGGTAACCGGAACTTCGACGGCCGGATTCACCCCTATGCCAAGCAGGCGTTCCTGGCCTCACCCCCGCTGGTGGTTGCCTACGCGATCGCGGGCACGATCCGTTTTGATATCGAGAAAGATGCGCTGGGCTACGACCAGGATGGCAATCCTGTCACCCTGAAGGACATCTGGCCGGACGATGCGGAAATCGATGCCATCGTGAAATCCAGCGTCAAGCCGGAGCAGTTCCGCAGCACCTACATCCCGATGTTCGACATCACCCGGCATGCCCAGGCCAACACCAACCCGCTGTATGAGTGGCGTCCGCAGAGCACTTACATCCGTCGCCCGCCGTATTGGGAAGGCGGTATGGTAGGTGAGAAGACCCTTAAGGGCATGCGCCCGCTGGCGGTGCTGCCGGACAACATCACCACCGACCATCTGTCGCCATCCAACGCGATCCTGATGAACAGCGCAGCCGGTGAATACCTGCACAAGATGGGCGTGCCTGAGGAAGACTTTAACTCCTATGCGACACACCGTGGCGATCACCTGACCGCCCAGCGTGCCACCTTCGCCAACCCGAAACTGTTCAATGAAATGGTCCGGGACGAAAACGGCAACGTGAAGCAGGGTTCCCTGGCGCGGATCGAGCCGGAAGGCAAGGTTACCCGCATGTGGGAGGCCATCGAGACCTACATGGAGCGCAAACAGCCGCTGATCATCATCGCCGGCGCCGACTACGGGCAGGGCTCCTCCCGCGATTGGGCCGCCAAAGGCGTTGCCCTGGCGGGTGTAGAAGCGATTGTCGCCGAAGGCTTCGAGCGGATTCACCGTACCAACCTGATCGGTATGGGCGTGATGCCGCTGCAGTTCGAGGAGGGCACTACCCGTAAGACACTCGGCATCGACGGCACCGAAACCTACGACGTGGAAGGCACCCCGGCGCCCCGCGCGGAGCTTACGCTGGTTATCCATCGGAAGAACGGTAGCACTGAGCGCATTCCGGTTATCTGCCGCCTTGATACCGCTGAAGAAGTGTCCATCTACAGCGCAGGCGGTGTGTTGCAGCGGTTTGCGGAGGATTTCCTGCAATCGGAAGGTGCGGCATGACACACCAGCCACAAATCAAAATCCCCGCCACGTATATGCGTGGCGGCACCAGCAAGGGCGTCTTTTTCCGGCTGAAAGATCTGCCGGAGGCGTGCCAAACCCCGGGCGAAGCCCGGGATAAACTCCTGCTGCGAGTCATCGGCAGCCCGGACCCCTACCAGAAGCAAATCGACGGCATGGGCGGCGCTACCTCCAGCACCAGCAAAACGGTGATCCTGGCCGATCCCACGCAGCCGGATCACGACGTGGACTACCTGTTCGGCCAGGTCTCCATCGACAAGCCGTTTGTGGACTGGAGCGGTAACTGCGGCAACCTTACTGCGGCTGTCGGCGCTTTCGCCATCAACAGCGGTTTTGTTGCCAAAGAGCGGATCCCGGAAAACGGCACCTGCACCGTCCGCATCTGGCAGGCCAATATCCAGAAAACCATCGTTGCCCACGTTCCCATCACCAACGGTGAAGTGCAGGAAACCGGCGATTTCGAGCTGGACGGCGTGACCTTCCCGGCCGCCGAAGTGCAGGTGGAATTCATGGACCCTGCCGATGGCGAAGGCTCCATGTTCCCCACCGGCAACCTGGTGGACGACCTGGAAGTGCCCGGTGTGGGCACCCTGAAAGCCACCATGATCAACGCCGGAATCCCGACCATTTTCGTGAACGCTGAAGACATCGGGTACAAGGGCACCGAGCTGCAGGACGACATCAACTCCGATCCAAAAGCCCTGGCACGGTTCGAAACCATCCGGGCCCACGGCGCGGTGAAAATGGGGCTGATCCAGAATATCGAGGAAGCGGCCAACCGCCAGCACACCCCGAAAGTCGCCTTCGTGGCAAAGCCCTCGGATTACGTATCCTCAAGCGGCAAAAACATTGGGGCAGGGGACGTAGACGTTCTGGTTCGGGCCCTGTCCATGGGCAAGCTCCACCACGCCATGATGGGCACTGCTGCAGTGGCCATTGCCACGGCATCGGCGGTTCCCGGAACCCTGGTGAACCTGGCTGCAGGCGGTGGCGACCGTACCCATGTGATCTTCGGGCATCCCTCCGGCACCTTGCGCGTTGGCGCGGAAGCGAAGGAAGTGGATGGCCAATGGACCGCAACCAAAGCCATTATGAGCCGCAGTGCGCGGGTTTTGATGGAAGGTTGGGTGCGGGTGCCTGGCGATAGCTTCTGACCGAATCTATAGTGGGGGCAAGGAGGGCCCCTATGTCTGCAACATTTGATCTCAACGAACGTCCCGATTACGACGAAGTTCTGCAACAAATTGCGGACTACGTTCTCACCTATGAAATAACCAGTGAAGAAGCCTGGAGCACCGCCCGCTATTGCCTGATGGACACCCTGGGATGTGGCCTTCTGGCTCTGCGCTTTCCCGAATGTACCAAACACCTCGGCCCAATAGTTGAGGGTACAGCGGTTCCTCATGGCGCCCGTGTGCCCGGAACGCCATACCGGCTGGACCCGGTGAAGGCTGCCTGGGACATCGGCTGTATCGTTCGTTGGCTCGACTATAACGACACATGGCTGGCGGCTGAGTGGGGGCATCCATCGGACAACCTGGGCGCTATATTGGCCGTTGCAGACCATCTCTCGCAGAAACGGGTTGCTGACGGCAAGGAACCTCTAACCATGCGAACCGTTCTGGAAGCCATGATCATGGCCCACGAAATCCAGGGAGTCCTGGCACTCGAGAATTCTTTTAACCGTGTGGGGCTGGATCATGTGGTGCTTGTGAAGGTGGCCTCTACAGCCGTCGTGGCAAAACTGATGGGTGCCAACCGCGAACAGATTCTCTCTGCGTTGTCCCACGCCTGGGTTGACGGCCAGTCACTTAGAACCTATCGCCATGCGCCTAATGCCGGTTCCAGGAAATCCTGGGCCGCCGGCGACGCAACATCACGTGCAGTGAGGCTAGCCGACATCGCGATGCGGGGAGAAATGGGAATACCTGGAGTGCTGACCGCTCCTCAATGGGGCTTCTACGACGTGCTGTTCAGCAAAACCAACAAAGATCAGAAGCTCAAGCCTGAGGGTAAACGACAGTTCTCAATTCCCCAGGATTTTGGCTCCTATGTGATGGAGAATATTCTCTTCAAGATATCCTTCCCCGCGGAATTCCATGCCCAGACTGCTGCTGAGGCCGCAGTAACGCTTCATCCTGAGGTGAAGGATAGGCTTGATGAGATCGATAGAATTGTGATCACTACCCATGAATCAGCTATTCGCATCATCTCCAAGGTTGGAAAACTGGCAAATGCCGCTGATCGGGATCACTGCCTTCAGTATATGACGGCCGTACCGTTGATTTTCGGCAACCTTACCGCCGAGTACTACGAAGATGATTTCCACGCAAATAACCCGATCATCGACAGACTTCGGGATAAAATGGAAGTCGTGGAAGATGAGCGCTACACGCGGGAATACCTTGATCCCGATAAACGCTCGATCGCCAACGCGTTGCAGGTATTCTTCAAAGATGGATCAAGCACGGAACAGGTGTCCGTCGAATATCCCATAGGGCACCGGAAACGCCGCAAGGAGGGGATGCCTTTGCTCGAACAAAAGTTCAGGGCAAACCTTGCAACCCGTTTCCCTGCGCAGCAGTGCAGGGTGATTTCCGAGCTTTGCAATGAGCAGAACACTCTGGAAACCACCCCGGTTCATGAGTTCGTTCAGCTGTTTTCGATCTAAGTCATTGAACAGTATGCGTCAGTATTTGCGAGTTCTCGCTTGTAAGTCCGTCCGTGTCGATGACCCTGATGGCAAAATACCATGTGCCGGAGCTCAAGCCAGTTATTTCGGCGCTGGTCTGGGCACCATCAACAGTGACCGTATTAGATAGGCTATCGGGCGAACTGCCATAAAGAATTTCATAACTCTGAATCTCGCTGAGAGAGATCGAGCTGCCATCAACGCGTCTTAGTGGTGCCGTCCAGCTTAACGTTGCGGAGGCAGTATCGGGCTCGGAGGGGACTGGTGTGGTGGTTGAGCCGTCATCAACCGCAGGGCTTTCTGGTGAGGCTAGCGGTTCCAGAGTCCACGGGCTGAGGGACGAATTAAAGGCGTCGATATTGGTAATGCCTGAACCATTATTAACCTCCGAAGCGTCACTTTTCCAAGGCGATAGACCATTTCGGAGCTCCCAGGTGTCAGGTATTCCATCTCCGTCCGTATCGGTGGCAGATGGCACACTGATGTCTGGTGATTTAACAACGTTACTCAGTACCAGTTCGGTTCCTGTCGAATCGTCCAGGATTGATAGCTGGGCTACGGCCGCACCTCCTCGTTCGTAATACTCCATTAATAGATTAACGCTCTCTTGGGGCAGGAGCGATATGGTTGATGTATAAACCGTAGCGCTTTGATCCCGCCATGCTGAGATACGCTGCGCCCCTCCGACGTACAGTCGAGTACCGTCGTCAGTTCGGACCCTGAAAGTGTAATTTCTGCTTCCGCTTGAGTGTGGGGCCGTAAATTCACCAAACCACCGTGCACTGAAGTTATCGCTCAGCTGGATTTCTGCAAAAGTACTTGACTGAAAGTCAATAGTGTCTTCGTTACGGGGTATCAGGAATTGGTCAAAATCCGTGCCCTCGAAGTATTGACCGGCAACCCCCCTGGCATAAGTAACATCAGAGATGGGTTCATCATCGGCTTCCGGCATTGATGCGTTGTTAGTAAGATCTGTACTTGCAAGGTGCTCGGCAAGATTGGTAAAACCATCGCCGTCAAGGTCTCCCTGAGCATCTAGAGGATCGAGAGGTTCTAATCCATAAGCAAATTCGGCACCGTCCGGGATTCCATCCCTATCCGTATCCGGGTTATTTTCTGAAGTGCCAATTAAAAATTCATCAGCAGCTATCAACAGATCGTTGTCGGGATCGGAGTTGGCGTCAGAGGGATCAGTAGGGTCTAGATCATGAAGAGTTTCCCAATTGTCATAGATTCCGTCCTGATCTCCATCGATGGGTGGAAAACGGGGTTTGAACGCAAGGCCCTCTGAGCCATCGATATACCCAACTGAATACCCCAATCGATAGCTTTCTTCAGCCCCTTTTTCCGGTTCCGACACTCCTGTATCAGGCTTACCAGCGAAACTTGCAATGTTTTGTCCAGAGATGATTTCACGGGTAAATCCTGGCCCCTCCCAAGCCACGCTAAAGTGGTCACCGCCATAACCTTCCTTGTGGATAATTTCAAAATAATACCTATTGCCGGCAGTGAGCTCGATTTCCGCAGATCGTTGGGAAGTGTATTTGGTGTAGTCCAATGCATTGGTCCATCCGGGCACCTCGGCAACAAGCTCTATTTGATTGGTATCGGGGGAAGAGCTTAGCCAGAATTTTGTTTTATCATCACCACTTACGAAAAATCTGTATAAACCTGTAGAAGGAGGAAGAACATAGCCCCGGACAAGCGAACCGTAGTTGTTTCCCCGATTTGTTATGCTGCGAAGCTCATTTAATAGTTCAGTCGAAGTCGGATTTTCAGGGAATGCATCGATGGAAATTAAAGCTTCTTATGACGAACCAGAGATGTTGTCCCAATAAAAAGCCTGAACTTCGCCAGGAATACTTGACGCTGGGAGAGCGGCTGGCGGCGGGAGCTTTTCGAAGTCCAGCATTCGCCAAGTTTGACAACCTTGTAGAACCAGAGCCGAGCAAAGTAAAGTGTACGGGGCAAAGCGCGGCATAGTGACTCTCCCTTTTCAAAAGTGATAACCAGACAGGGAAAGTATCGTTTCAGCGCGGAGGTATTGCCACCATATAAAAGGAACGTTTTGGTATGTAAAGACTTTCTTTAGATCTTACATATTCAATCGATTCAAACTGCCAGTAAACTAAACTGTCGATACTCGATTTGGTAGTGGAAAGCTATTTAAATCTATGCAGGGACCCGAAAACTCGGGAGAATATGCCGGTGCATGAGTTTGTGGTCTTATTCGTTATCTGAGTAGGGAAGCTGTGCCAAAACGTACCGATATCCAAAGCATCCTGATCCTGGGCGCCGGCCCCATCGTGATCGGGCAGGCGTGCGAGTTTGATTACTCCGGAGCCCAGGCCTGTAAGGCGCTGCGCGAAGAGGGTTACCGGGTTATCCTGGTCAACTCCAACCCGGCAACCATCATGACCGACCCGGTGATGGCCGATGCGACCTACATCGAGCCGATTACCTGGAAAACTGTTGAAAAGATCATCGAGAAGGAGCAGCCGGACGCGCTGCTTCCCACCATGGGCGGCCAGACTGCACTTAACTGCGCCCTGGATCTGGAGCGCCACGGCATCCTGGAAAAGCACGGCGTGGAAATGATCGGCGCCAATGCCGACACCATCGACAAAGCCGAAGACCGCGACCGCTTCGACAAGGCCATGAAGAAGATCGGCCTTGAGTGTCCCCGCGCCACGATTGCTCACTCCATGGAAGAAGCCTGGAAAGTCGCTGACGACATCGGTTTCCCGTGCATCATCCGCCCGTCCTTTACCATGGGCGGCTCCGGCGGCGGTATTGCCTACAACCGGGACGAATTCGAAGAAATCTGTACCCGTGGTCTGGACCTGTCCCCGACCAACGAACTG
>Ga0189285_100094_pt1 | contig 32340 bp, 28 predicted proteins | sample GEYOminimetaG_FD_130315 | JGI IMG/M metagenome (GOLD analysis project Ga0189285, IMG submission 130315) | Marine microbial communities from the Costa Rica Dome - GEYO mini metaG | ecosystem: Environmental > Aquatic > Marine > Oceanic > Photic zone | place: Costa Rica: the Eastern Pacific... | reverse complement strand
GGGTGACGTGCTGCGGCAGGGACAGACCGATCGGACGTTCTTCGTGGAATTCCACGACGATGGTCATGCCATCCTGCAGGTAGCGCGCGCGATCCTCACCGACAAAATCCTTGTTGAGCTCGATCTGCTCATAGGTCTCGGCATCCATGAAGGTCAGGGTTTCGCCACTGTCGAACAGGAAGGTGTGATCCTTCTGCTCAAGGCGAACGCGCTCGACCTTGTCCGCGGCGCGGAAACGTTCGTTGAGCTTGCGGCCATCGAGCAGGTTCTTCAGCTCCACCTGGGCAAAAGCACCGCCCTTGCCCGGCTTTACGGCTTCGGCCTTGACGGCCACCCACAGCGTATCCTGGTGCATGATCACGTTGCCGGGTTTGATCTCATTGCCGTTGATCTTCATCGCGTCACCTATCGGGGAATGCATACATGCGGCGCAAACAGCCGCGAAAGTCGCGCTCTCCTATCAGCGAGCACGCAAAACAGCAAGTTTGCAGGTCGGTTGGGTTAGCGAAGCGAATTGATCTCGTAACGGATCTGTTCGCGCAGGTCCGGCGGCAGATCGCCTTCGATCGCGCCCTGAAGCCCCGCCCGGCGGGTCTCGTCCACCGGCTGGCCGGTGAAATCCTCATGCGCCAGCAAGGACCAACGATAGGCCTGGCCCAGCAGGTTCACATCGCGATTATCCACCGCCTCGCGCGCCAATACATACGCCAGCAGGAAACGGCTTTCGCCATCTCCACCCATGGCGCCCTGTTCGAACCAGTAGCGGGCCATGTCGGGATCGGCCTCGCCGCCGCGGCCCTGCAACATCAACAGGCCAAACTGGCCCTGGGCCGGGGCGTAACCGGACTCAGCCGCCTGACGAATATACGCCCAGCCTCGCTCGGCGTCGGCCGGACCGCCAACACCTTCAACCCACATTACTCCGGCCTGCAATGCAGCCTCGGCATGACGCTCCGCGGCCGCGCTTTCATACCAGGTTCGTGCGCTGGCCAGGTCCTGTTCACCGCCAATCCCCAGATCGAGCAATTGCGCAAACTGGTACATGGCCTCTGCAAACCCCTGCTGGGCTGCTCGTTCGGCCCATTCGCGCGACCGGACCCGCTCCTGTGGGATGGGCGATTCCCGCAGCTCCAGCGCATAGGCCACCATGCCCGGAACGTGGCCCACGCGGGCGGCACGTTCAAACCAGCTGCGCGGATCGGTAACCCCCGGCACTTCCCGGCGGGCCAGACGGCCCATCTCGTAAAGCGCCAGTGGATGATCCTGTTCGGCCGCGCGTGAGAACCAGCTGGCCGCCAGCGCATAATCCGGTTCGCCCGTTGCACGACCGTCTCGGGCGATAAGACCCGACATGACCGCCGCCGTCACATCACCGCCAGCCGCCGCTGTTTCCGCGTATTGGCGGGCAGACACCCAGTCTTCGTCAATCCAGGCAATCTGCGCGCGATAAAGCGCCTCTTCCGCCGCCGTCATACCCATCGGGATGACCGCGTCCTCAGCGCTGGACGCCTCCTCAGCCGCTCGCTGCACATCCTCGGGAACCAGGGAGAGCTCTTCCGGGAAAACGAAAGCCGGCTCGTTTTCCGGCGGGTCCTGCGCGATAGCGAGGCCGGAAACACAAAGACCGAGAACAAGCGGGGTCAGGAAAATCTTCATGCCGGGCACTCAGCCGCCGCAATGCGGCAACGTCAAGGCCACAGCTGTGGCGTGACGGAAAAGTTAGTCAGCCTCGCCGTTGATCACAGCGTTGAAAGCCGTCACTGCCGCACCCGGTCCGTCCGGATGATCCCAGACACCAGACGACACGGCGAGGAAATCCGCCCCGGCCTCGATCAGCGGCGCCGCATTATCGACTGTGATGCCGCCAATGGCGACACAGGGAAGCTCGAACAACTCCACCCACCAGCGCAACACGTCCGGCTCGGCCTGGGTAGGCGCCTGTTTCGTTGTCGTCGGATAAAAGGCACCAAAGGCGACATAGTCGGCTCCCGCCTCACCCGCGATCATCGCCAGGTGTTTGCTGTCATGACAGGTAACACCGACCGAACGCTCCTTGCCCATGATCGCGCGTGCATCCTTCACCCGGCCGTCATCCTGGCCGATATGCACACCATCGCAGCCCAGCTCGTTCGCAAGCTCGGGATCATCATTGAGGATGGCGGCAGCGCCAGCGTCCTGGATAATCCGGATCAATTCGGGCGCACCCGCGCGGATCTCCTCGCGGCTATGCTCCTTGAGCCGGATCTGCACAGCAGCGACTTCACCGCCCGCAAGCGCATTTTTCAGCGCACTCACCAATTCAGGGGATAGGCGGGGGGGCGTAATGAGGTAAAGTTGGCACGTCATGAGCGGCTTTTGACCGATTTTGCCGAGGGTTTCCAGCCTATTTGCGCCAGGCGTTCATATTGAGGTCATGCAAGCACGTTCATAGTCATGAATGAGAGGGGCGCAGCCTGGCGCCATTTCACAACCCAAGGGGACAGACATGTCGTTTAAAACTATTGCTGCTGCAGCTCTTGTTGCTGCTTCTACCGCCGGTATCGCCGTTGCCCAGGACTGGTCGCTCAACCCGACCTTCGGCTCTGTATCGCTGAACGGCGGTTTCACACCGGATCCGTACACCGTGGCCATCACGGCTGGCGGCACGATCGATGCTACCCAGGTTTTTGACCGTTGCCGCGGCATGATCGCCAACGCGCCGGACTTCCGCCTGAACTTCAACCCGGGCAGCCTGCCGCTGACGATTGGCGCACAGTCGAACACCGACACAACGATCGTGATCAACGCGCCGGACGGCCAGTGGTATTGCGATGATGACAGTGGCGACGGCCTCAATCCGAGCGTCACTTTCAACAATCCGCAGCAAGGCCAGTATGATATCTGGATCGGCACCTACGGATCCGGCTCCGATCTCGCGAACTCCACGCTGACGATCTCCGAGCTCGGCCGCTAATCACGCCATGCTTTGAACGCGAAACGGGGCCCCGACGGGCCCCGTTTTTATTTGCGCGCACCTTTGGCAGGCTTCACAGGTCGATGCCCAGCGCCCTGGCAGTCTCCGGCCCGACCATGCCGTCCGCCGCCAGGCCCTTGAAAGCCTGGAAATTGAACACCGAAGCTTCCGTCAGCGGGCCGTAGACACCGTCCGCCCGGCCCGGATGGAAACCGCGCTTGCGCAAGGCTTTCTGGATGCGTTCGACGACCTCGCCGCGCATGAAGGGGTGGCGAACCCGATAGAGCATGCTGACCCTTGCCGGCGGCGCAAGCGGCGCGCCCTGGCTGTACTCGACGCCGGGCACCAGCGCACCGCCATCCCAGGCACGCCCCCGCGCATCCTCGGTCTCGACAACACCATAAGCACGGCCACGCGCTTCAACCGTGCCGCCATCGCCACGCGAAAATCCGACATGCCCGATGGCATTCTCGCCCGGCTTGCGCAACAGGACCGCGCCCGGCGTCACAAACGCCTCCTCCAGCGAGATCAGGGTGCCAGCCTTCTGCGCATCCTCCCACCATTTGCCGGAATAGGCATCCGCTGTGCGCGGATCGCGCCCATAGGTGCCAAACACGATCCCGTAGGCCTGGTAACAGCACCAGGAGGCCAGCTCGGCACAATCCCAGGGCCCCTTGTGGTCCTTGTTGGCCAACACCGCCCGCGCGCCCAGCACATATTTCGCGCCGATATACTTCCGCGCGACCTCAAGTACGTCTTCGCCCCTGAACATGAAAACACCCTCCGGTTGCTGACCCAAGAATGATCCCGCAACAGGTGATTTTCAAGATAGCCCAACAAAAAAAGGGCCCGCCAATCGGCGAGCCCTCGGAAATCGGCAAAGAAACCCCGGCCTTACGCCAGCTCTTTTTCCATGTCGGCTTCCCACTCACCCAGAGCGGCGAGGCCGTTCATCTTGGCGCGGTGGTTGAAGGCCGCCTGGCCTGCTGCGATGTTCTCCGGCTTGCCGCCCCAGGCTTTCAGCGGAGCAGCCTGCAGGGCGCGACCATAGGAGAAGGTCAGCGGCCACGGCAGTTCGTAAGAGGCGTTCATGGCGTTGAGGTGTGCAGTGGCTTCCTCATCGGTCTGGCCACCGGACAGGAAGGCGATGCCCGGAACGGCGGCCGGCACACAATTGGCCAGGCACTGGACGGTCATGTCAGCGACCTCCTCGATGCCCGCACGGTCCGGACCGGTGGTGCCGGAGATGACCATGTTCGGCTTGAGGATGGAGCCTTCCAGAACAACACCCTGGTCGAACAGCTCGCGATAGAGCGTCTTGAGGGCGAACTCGGTCACTTCGTAACAACGCTCGATGGAGTGGTCGCCATCCATGATGACTTCCGGCTCGACGATCGGAACGATGGACGCTTCCTGGCAAAGCGCAGCATAGCGCGCCAGGGCATGCATGTTGGTCGCGATGCAATACTGGCTCGGCACGGCATCATCACCACCCTGGCCGATATTGATCACGGCGCGCCACTTGGCGAAACGCGCACCCAGCTCGAAATAGTCGGCCAGGCGGTCACGCAGGCCGTCGAGACCCTCGGTGATCATCTCGCCTTCGGCACCGGCCAGCGCTTTCGCGCCCGTATCAACCTTGATGCCCGGGATGGAGCCGGCGTCCTGGATCAGCTTGACCAGCGGCGTGCCGTCAGCGGCTTTCTGGCGGATGGTTTCATCATACAGGATGACACCGGAGATACGCTCGCTCATCGCTTCTTCGGTGCGGAAGAGCATTTCGCGCCAGTCACGGCGATTGTCCGGGGTGTTGTCCAGGCCGATGGAAGCGAAACGCTTGCCGATCGTGCCGGTGGACTCGTCCGCCGCGAGAATGCCCTTGCCCGGTGCGACCATGGCGCAGGCGGTTTCGTTGAGAAGGTCGAGATCCATTGTAATCCCCAGCAGTGGTTATGCGGCGAACCGCGTTTGTCTGTCTTTCGACACATCAGGTACCGTCCCTGAACGAGACCCGATGCGTTAACGATAACATGCCTTCTATGGCAGGCTATCTGCTTATTGGTCAAGCCACCTCTTCGGCGGTTTCGACCAGAACACCTACACCCGGCAATTCCTTGCCTTCCATCCATTCCAGAAAAGCACCACCGGCGGTGGAAATGAAGGTGAAGTCGTCTGCGACCCCGGCCTGGTTGAGCGCGGCAACGGTATCACCGCCACCGGCAACCGCAACCAACCCATCATCCTTGGCCAGTTTAGCAGCCTGGTTCGCTGCAGCGACAGTGGCCGCATGGAAAGGCGGTGTCTCGAACGCGCCCAGTGGGCCGTTCCAGATCAGTGTCTTGGCACTATCCATGGCCAGCGACAGCGCCGTCACAGTGGCCGGGCCACAATCCAGGATCATCTCGTCGTCATGGACATCGGAAACAGCCGCCAGGCGGGTCTCCGGGTTCGGGGCGAATTCCCGGGCCAGGACCACATCGCTCGGCAGCATGATCTTGCAGCCACTTTCCTCGGCATTGGCCAGGATCATGCGCGCGGTGTCGATCAGGTCTTTCTCGCACAGGCTCTTGCCGATCTCCACGCCCTGCGCGAACAACAGCGTATTGGCCATGCCACCACCGACAAAGAGGATGTCGACCTTCTTCACCAGGTTCTGCAGCAAGTCGATCTTGGTCGAGACCTTAGCGCCGCCGACGAGGGCGATAACCGGACGTTCCGGCTTTTCCAGGGCAGCGACCAGGTGGTCGATCTCGCGCTGCATGGCCAGGCCGGCATAGGCCGGCAGGATGCGCGCGACGCCGTCCGTCGTGCCGTGCGCACGGTGCGCGGCAGAGAAGGCATCATTGACGTAGATATCGCCGAGATCGGCCAGCGCCTGTGCGAAGTCCGGATCATTCTTCTCTTCGCCGGGCTCGTAACGGGTGTTCTGCAGCAACAGGACATCACCGTCATTGAGGTCGGCGATCGCGGACAGCGCATCATCGCCAACCGTGTCATCGACGAAACAAACCTCGCTGCCCAGCAGGTCCGCCAGCGGCTGACCGACCGGCTCCAGGCTCATCTCGGCAACACGCTGCCCCTTTGGGCGACCGAAATGCGCGAGCAGGATGGTCTTGGCACCCTGCTCCTGCAGGTATTCAATCGTCGGAAGCGCCGCCTTGAGGCGCGTGTCATCACTGACAGCGCCGTCTTTCATCGGCACATTGAAATCGACACGGACGAGGACGCGCTTGCCGGCGACCTCTGCATCCTGAATGCGACGGATCTGGGTCATCAAAGCGCGTCCTTTTCCAAGCCTTAGAGGTATTTGCCCATCGCGACCGTGGTGTCGATCATGCGGCAGGCAAAGCCCCACTCATTATCGTACCAGGTCATGACGCGGGCGAGGCGTTCATCGATCACCTTGATCTTGTCCAGGGCAACAACAGACGAGCGGCTGTCATGATTGTAGTCGATGGAGACGAGCGGGATATTGTCATAACCCAGAACGCCCTTCATCGGGCCGTCCGCTGCGGCCTTGACCGCTTCCGCCAGTTCCTCGGCGGTGGTGGCCTTGCCCGGCGTGAAGACCAGGTCAATCAGGGAGACGTTCGGCGTCGGCACGCGGACGGCAGCACCGTCCAGCTTGCCCACCAGTTCCGGCAGAACCAGACCAACGGCCTTGGCCGCACCCGTGGAGGTCGGAACCATGGACATGGCCGCAGCGCGGGCGCGGTGCAGGTCCTTGTGGTTGCGGTCCAGGGTCGGCTGGTCACCGGTGTAGGCGTGGATCGTGGTCATGTGACCGCGCTCGATGCCAACGGCGTCGTTGAGGACCTTGGCGACCGGCGCCAGGCCGTTGGTGGTGCACGACGCGTTGGAGACGATGATATCGTCGGCCGTCAGCTGGTCGTGGTTCACGCCATAGACGATGGTCTTGTCGGCGTTCTTGGCCGGTGCGGAACACAGGACACGCTTGGCGCCGGAACCTTCGATGTGGGCCATCGAGGCTTCCTTGGAGTTGAACTTGCCGGTGCATTCCAGAACGATGTCGATGCCCAGATCGTCCCAGGGCAGTTTGGACGGGTCACGGTTGGAGACTTTCTGGATCTTGCCGAAACCGGCATCAATCCAGTCATCACCGACCTTGATCTCGCCCGGATAGCGGCCATGCACGCTGTCATAGGTCAAAAGGTGCGCATTCGTTTCCGGCGTGGAGCTGTCATTGATGGCAACAACCTCGACCTCCCCCCAACGCTTCTCTTCGAGAACTGCGCGCAGGGCCAGGCGGCCAATACGTCCAAAACCGGTGATCGCAACACGAAGGGCCATACCCACTCTCCTTCAGACAGGCGCAATATTGCGCATGAATTTTGGCGCGCATTTAGCTCCGTTTACGGTTCAGGTCCACCTTTGGCGGCCCTGATTCTTTACATGGAAGTATTTTTTTGCAGAAACAGGGATAACGGGGCGAACGCCCGCGCATGAGTTTATTCGCAGAACAAGAAATCTAAACTTCGCCCAACCGCGCAATATTTAACCTATGTTCGCGCTATCACGCCTTCGACCGTCTGCAAAGCGGCCGTTCTAAAGAACAGAACAGCGAGAAGCACTTGGTTCGCCAAAGACACGAACGACAATCTGCAACACCACCTGCGCTGCGCATATGCAGGGCTTGAAATGCCAAGCCCTGCCTGCAAAAACATGCGCTGGGACATCAAAAGGACGCCTCGGCTGGCGTGAGACTTATGAAAGTACTGATTCTTGGTGGTGACGGCTTCTGTGGATGGCCGACCGCCCTGCACCTTTCCAATCTGGGCCATGACATTGTGATCGTCGACAATCTGTCGCGTCGCAAGATCGATATCGAGCTCGAGGTTGAATCGCTGACGCCGATCCGGCCGATGAGCGAACGTCTCGCCGCCTGGAAAGAGGTTTCCGGTCGCGACATCAAATTTGTCGACATGAATATCGGCAAGGACTACCAGGAATTGCTGGATCTGATCGCGGACGAGAACCCGGACACGATCGTCCACTTCGCCGAACAGCGTGCCGCGCCCTACTCGATGAAATCCGCGCGCCACAAGCGCTATACGGTCGACAATAACCTCAACGCCACCAATGACGTGCTGGCCGCGATTGTCGATAGCGGCAAAGACATCCACCTCGTCCACCTCGGCACGATGGGCGTTTACGGCTACGGCACGGCGGGAATGAAGATCCCCGAGGGCTATCTCAAGGTGAAGGTTGAGACGTCCGAAGGCCTGAAGGATCAGGAGATTCTCTATCCGGCCAATCCGGGTTCGATCTACCATATGACCAAGACCCAGGATCAGCTCTTCTTCCACTTCTACAACAAGAATGACAAGGTGAAGATCACCGATCTTCACCAGGGCATTGTCTGGGGCACCCAGACGGAAGACACCAAGCGCGATGCGCGCCTGATCAACCGTTTCGACTATGACGGTGACTATGGCACGGTCCTCAACCGCTTCCTGATGCAGGCCGCTGTCGGTTATCCGCTGACCGTGCACGGCACCGGCGGCCAGACCCGCGCCTTCATCCACATCCAGGACACGGTTCGTTGCATCCAGCTGGCTGTCGAGAACCCGCCAGCGGCAGGCGCCAAGGTCCAGATCATGAACCAGATGACTGAGACGCACCGTGTGCGCGATCTGGCCAAAATGATCGCTGACATGACGAACGCCGAGATCCAGCTGGTTCCGAACCCCCGCAACGAAGCGGACGAGAACGACCTGCACGTTGAAAATGACACCTTCCTGCAGATGGGCCTCAAGCCCATCACGCTGGCCGCCGGCCTGATGGAAGAAGTCACCGAGATCGCCCGCAAATTCTCCGATCGCTGCGACCGCTCAAAGATCCCGTGCATCTCCTACTGGGGCAAGGGCCGTGAAGAAGCGGCTGCCGAAGCGCCAGCCGAGACCACGGCAGCGGAGTAGGATCCGCTGGATAGGAATTGAAAGGGCGCCCGTCGTGGCGCCCTTTTTATTGCGCGGCCCAGGCGAGGGCTCGGTGTTCCAAGGCGGCGACAAATGCGCCTTTCCCGGACTGGTAGGCCTTGCGATCGGCGCCCGCCTCGACCAGCGCGAGCTTGGCAGCTGTATAGGCATCACGCTCATGGGCGTGGATCCTGAGATAATCGCGAAACACCAGATGGCGGCGATGGCTCTCATCGCCCTGCTGATAGACATGGATATGGTGGGAACGTGACCCGTCCGGCGCATGCCGACGCAAATAGCGACGCCCGACCAGTCCGTATTCACCCAGGACGTCATAACCCGCTGCCTGTAACACGCCTGCTTTTTCGTCGAGACGCTCCACTGCCTCAACGGCAACCAGAATGTCGATGATCGGCTTGGCAGCGAGACCGGGGACGGATGTGCTGCCGATGTGATCGATGGAAACAGCCTCGATCAACCCCTGCAGGCGCTGCCGCTCCAGCGCGAAAGATCTCGGCCAATCCGGGTTGTAGGGCGTGATCACGCCCCCATCATCCCCGTCATCTTGTCCAGGAACACGCAGCACTGGTCGAGCTGGCTGATCGTCACGAACTCATCCGGCTGGTGGGCCTGTTCGATGGAGCCGGGGCCGCAGACGACGACCGACAGGCCGGCGGCCTGGAACTGGCCGGCCTCGGTGCCATAGCTGACCACGCGCGTGGAGTTGTCGCCGGTGATCTGGCGCGCCAGGCGTTCGGCAGCGCCGTCATCCTCCGGGGCGAAGGCCGGGACGTCCGAGCGGACTTCAACCGTCACGGACGCATCGGGCGCATGCTCGCGCATGCGCGCCTCGACTTGAGCTGCGCGTGCTTTCAGCCCCTCTGCGATGGCGTGCACATCATCCCACGGGCAGGGTCGCATCAGTGAACCGAACTCGGCATCCAGCGCGAGAATGTTCAGCGCGGTTCCGCCCTTTACCTCGCCAATGGTCAGCGTGCCGTGCCGCGGGTCGAACGGGCTGTCATCCGGTGCGGCCTCCCGCATAACCCCGGCCTGTTCAACCAGGTAATTCATCAGCGGCACGGCATGGGTCACGGCGCAGGCGCCATCATTGACCAGCGAGCTGTGGGCTTCCTTGCCGCGCAGTTTGACGATGATCGAGAAGAGGCCCTTATGGGCGGTGACAACCTTCATGTCCGTCGGCTCGCCCACCACGACAGTTTCGGGCTTGAAAGCGCCTTTCATGAACTGGTCAATCATCGACGGAGCCCCGAGACAGCCGACCTCCTCGTCATAGGACAGGGCGATATGGACCGGCCGCTTCAGGTCAGCAGCGGCGATTTTCGGCGCCAGCGCCAGGATGCAGGCCGAAAAGCCCTTCATGTCACAGGTCCCGCGCCCGTAGAGCAGGCCGTCCTTCTCGGTCAGATCCCAAGGGTCAGTCGTCCAGGGCTGACCATCCACCGGCACCACATCGGTATGGCCGGACAGCACGATACCGCCATCCACCTTGGGGCCAAATACCGCGTGCAGATTGGCCTTGCGCCCGTCCGGACTGGGGATGCGTTCACACCAGCCCCCCAGCGCTGTGAGCTTGCCCTCGACATAATCGATCAGCTCGAGATTGGAGTTTCGGGAGGTCGTATCAAAGGCGACGAGCGTGCGCAGCTCGTCGATGGCGGTGTCAAGGAAGACGCTTTTCGGCATGGCATTTTCGCTAAAATTAGTCGTGTTCGGGAACCCATCCTTAAGACGCCCGCCCTATGCTGTCAGGTAGAAAAGGCGCAAATGCGCCAGGGTGATGGTGAAAATGCTGAACTGGCTACGCGATTTCTGGAGAGATCGTCGCGGTAATGTCGCGATGATTTTCGCCCTGTCCTTGTTGCCCGTGACGGTATTGTCCGGCGGTGCCGTCGACTTCTCCCAGGCCATGAATGCGCGCACCCGCCTGTCCCAAGCCCTCGACGCTGCGGCTCTGGCCGTGGGCGTGAACCCAAGCATTTCCGACGCGGATGCGCTGGATATCGCGCGTGATTTCATTTCAGCGAACTATCCGGGGCGCGAACTGGGCGATGTCGTAAATGTCCAGGTGTCGATGAACAATCAGTCCGACACCGTCACTGTAACAGGGCAAGCCAAGGTTCAAACGATTATCCTGGGCCTGATCGGGATCGATTATCTCACCGTGAACTGGCAGACAGAGGTCCAGCGCGCCCGCTCGCGCCTGGAACTCGTCATGGTGCTCGACAATACGGGTTCGATGGGTGGCTCCAAGATTCGTGATCTGCGGGACAGCGCGGAACTGCTGACCGAAATCCTGCACGAAGCCGCCGAGGAACCCGGTGATGTACGCATTGGCCTGGTGCCGTTTGCGGCGACGGTGAATGTGGGCACCAATTACGAGCGAGTCTGGTGGATGGATCCCAATGGCGACAACCCCGATCATGGCGATTGGTCAGGGGGCCGCGACGCCAATCACTGGGATCTGTTTGATCGCATGCGTTACGAGGACTGGGACGGCTGCGTTGAAGCGCGCGCCATTCCGATGGACATCGACAACACGCCCCCTTCGCCCGGCGATCCGTCAACATTGTTCTTCCCGTATTTCGCACCAGACGAACCTGACAATGACAGTGATTACAGGAACGATTATCTCAACGATGGCCGTACCGGTAACTACCGTCAGCGCCTGCGTCAGATGGGCAAATACAACGATGCCCAGATCCTGCGTGACTACGGCCCGAATATGCGCTGCACGACGACGCCGATCACGCCTCTGACGACCTCGCAAAATACTATTGAAAACGCGATTGGCCGCATGGGTGCGAGTGGCACGACCAACATCCCCCAGGGTGTCGGCTGGGGCATCCGTGTGATCTCTCCGGAAGAACCTTTTACGGAAGGCACGACCTGGGATGATCGCGAGGTCATCAAGGCTATGGTGATCCTGACCGACGGCGAAAACGTGATGTACGGCCGATCGACTGATCTCCGCTCCGATTACGGTGCTTACGGTTTTTCTCGCTTCGGGCGGCTCGGCACGACCTCGAGCAGCTTCTCGACGCTGGCAAGCCGTCTAAACAGCCGGCTCACAGCGGCGTGCGACGAAGCCAAGCGACTGGGCATTCGTGTTTACACGATCACTTTCCAGGTGAACTCGTCATCCACGCGCAATCTCATGCAGGACTGCGCATCCAATCCGAGCCTCTATTTCGACTCGCCGTCCAGTTCAGCCCTGCGCGACGCGTTCGAGATGATCGCGGGCGATCTGACCAATCTGCGCCTGTCGCGCTAGCCGGCCTCTTCCTCGGTCTCTTCTTCCTGGCTCGGGATCGCCAGCAGTTCGAGCGTGAAGATCAGCGCCTCGTTCGGACCAATCGGACCGCCCGGCGTGCCACGCTCGCGATAACCCAGAGCAGGATCGACATAGAGTTCCCACTCCTCGCCGACACGCATCATCGGCAGGGCCTCGACCCACGCACCGATCAGGCGGCTGGAATCAAACGTCGCCGGGTCACCCAGGGCATAGCTGTCATTGAACGCCTCGCCATTAGGGTGCAGGCCGCGATAGTGGACGGTGACCATATCACCGGAGATCGGGGAAGCCCCGTCCTGGCTGGCCCGGCGAATGCGATACAGCAACCCGCTCTCGGTCTCGAAGACACACGTCCCTTCACGCACGACATCCAGATAAGCGGTCGATTGCTCACGTGCCGTCTGCGGATTGCGCTCGGTGTGGTCAAAACCGGCCAGGGTGATGAAACCCTCACCATCGGGGATTTCACAATTGCGTTGCTCGGCCAGGTCACCTTCAAAGCGGGTGCCACCGGAACAGGCGGCCAGAGTCAGCGCCAGTGCGGATACGGAAATGAAACGTGTATACATGGGTCTTTCCCCTATTCCTCTGCCTCGCGGGCAATGATCGAGACGCGCCAGCCATTCTCGGCCTGCAGATAGGTTTGCGCGGCGGCGGTCACTTCCTCGATCGTGACAGTTGCATAATCGCTTTCGAGCGAACGGATACGCTCAAGACGGTTCGGGTCACGCCAGGAACCTGACAGCCAGGACGTCCATGCGCCATTGCTCTGGAACGCGTCCTCGATCTGCTCCAACAGCGGACGACGGGCCCGCAACATCTCGTCCTCGCTGATATCACCATTGGCCAAGGCTGCTGCCAGCTCGTCCACGGCGTCATAAGTTGCTGCCAGATTTTCGGCGCTGACATCAACGCCGACCCACAGATATCCATAACCGGGATAAACGTCGGAGGAGACATCCGAATTGAAGGCAGAATAGGTCAAGCCGTCCTGCTCGCGCAGGCGTTCGGTCAGCTTCAGGTCAAAAACGGCCCGCAGCAGGCTGATCGTGCGGTCGTGGCGCGTATCATTGCTGTCCGTCGTGGCCCAATAGGTATTGGCCATCACCTGGTCCGGTTGACCATTGTGGCGCAACACCAGCGGTTCTGCATTGGGTGCCGGGAAGCTGACCTGACGAGACTCGTCATAACGCGGCCAGCTGTCGGCACGGGCCGGCAAGGCTCCGAATGTCTGAGCCAGGGCGTCCATGGCTGCTGCTTCCGGCAGGTCGCCCACGATGGTGATATCTATGGGTGCAGTTGCCAGTGCCTCGCTCAGGAAAGCCTGGATCGCCGGCATGTCGATATCGGCCAGCTCCGCTTCCGTCGGATTGCCGTATCGCGTGTCACCGCTACGCAGGAGACGCGCGACGTCAGCCTGAAGAACACCCGTCGGCGAGGAGTAGAAGTTGCGCCGCACTTCCGGAGCCACGGCACGAAAACGCGCCAGCCCCTCCGGACGCCAGCCCGGATCCGTCATATAGGCCGCAAACAGCTGCAGCTGGGCCAGGAAATCACCCGGCGTGGTGCTCGAGGAAAAGATGAATGACTGGTCGCCGACGCCAAAATTGACCCCGAGATCACGACCGGCCAGAACGCGTCCCAGCTCGTCAAACGAATGGGCGCCAAGACCGGACTGGGTGAAGATCGCGCCTGCAACGACGTCAACAGCCGGAAGCGCGCGCGGCTCCAGCGATCCGGCACCGAAATCGATGCGGACATTGACCCGCTCATCCTCAAACTCAGAGTATTTGTAGGTCACCGACACGCCGTTCTCGAAACGTGCGCGTACAACACCAAGATCCTCGATCTCACTGCGCTCGGAAACCGAGCCGGCCGCACCGAAATCAGTGTAGGCGAATTCGGCTGTGCCAGTCTCCACCGGCGGCTCGACCGGAATTTCATTGCTCTGTTTCCAGGCATCACGGATACGGCGATCCGCGTCGGGCATTTCGGTCGAGCTGGCCATGAAGACGAGCGGCTCGACGCCGTCCCACTGGGCACTGAATGCCTCGTTCACGGCGTCCAGCGTAATGCCAGGCAGGCTCTCACGATAACGCTCCAGGCCTGATTGCGGTGTCGTGAACACCATCTCGTTTCGCCACATCGACCAGATGCTATCTGCCAGCGATGAACTGTCTCGCGTGGCGGACTGATCCGCGGCCGACTCCAGGCTTGTGATCTGGTTTGCGAGTTGCTCGTCCAGCTCGGCCTGGGTGAAACCGTGTTCCAGAGCGCGGCGCAATTCCTGCTCGACGAGGGCCAGTCCTTCTTCCCAGCGATCCGGAGCGGATACGGCCAGAACCGACGCTCGGTCTGCAATCTCATAGCTGGTTCCGTGCGAAACCTGCGCCTGCAGCAGCGGGGACACACCGGAACTGACGATAGTATCGAAACGGCGGCTGAGAATGGCATCACCCAAGCCTGCCAGGTTATTGTTGAAACGCTCCTCGCGCGTATCCGGCCGGTGCACATGCGGGCGGATCGCATCGATGGTCAGGATGGTGAAAACTTCCGGATCGTAAAAGTAGCCGACGGAGAAGGGACGACCGTCCTCGACTTCACCGATCTCCGGATCAGGACGCGGGTTTTCCGGTTGTTCCCAGTCAGAGAAACGCTCGCGGATGCGCGACTCGACATCGCCGACATCAATATCCCCGGTGACCACCAGCATGGCCCGTCCGGGAATGTAGAAATTCTCGTAATAATCCAGGAACTGCTCGCGCCCGGCCGTCTCGATCACTTCCGTCGTGCCAATAGCATCGCGATCAGCCACCAACGTGCCTGGGAAGCGGAAACGGTTCAGCGCATTGTTCCAGCGACGGATCGGCGTGTCGCGGAAACGTTCCTCGGAAAGGATGACACCGCGCTCACGATCGATGGCCTCGATGTCCATCGTCAGCTCGCTCGCGGTTTCCCGCATCAGGAAGAGCGCGGTTTCGAGCGTCTCGGCATCGGCTTCCGGCAGGTCGAGCTGGTACCCGACAGTTTCAAAGCCGGTGAAGGCATTGGTATCAGGGCCGAACTGGAGCCCGAAACGCTCCAGCAGTGGAACCATGTCGCCTTCTTCCACATTGGTGGAGCCGTTAAAGGCCATGTGCTCGATGAAGTGCGCCAGGCCGCGCTGGTCCTCGCTCTCGGCCAGCGAGCCGACATTGAAGACAAGACGAACAGCAGCGACATTCTCTGGCGTGGAGTTTTGCATGATCGCAAAACGCAAACCATTGTCGAGCTGTCCGTAACGCACGGCCGGATCGACCGGAAGGTCGCTGGTTTCATGCGCGAAAATGAACTCGGCAACCGGTTCGACAGGACCAGCTGCCGGCTGGCATGCCGCGAGCGCAACAGCGCTCAGCGAAGCCAGGAGGCCGGTTTGCATTGTACGGAGCATTAGACACCCTCTCCCAGGAAGTATTTCGTCACAACTAGGCGTCCCCCTGCCCGGTGTCGAATGAATTCGAGGCAAGACGCCTCAGGCTGCATTATCCTCGTCGACCGGGTCATGTTCGGCAACCCAGTGCCCCGGAGAGACTTCGATCAGCTGCGGGCGGTACTGCTCCACATCCGGATCGTCGACGATCTTGGACTTCATGAAACGCAATTGCGCACGCGTATCCATTGGCGATGGCAATTCACCATCCAGCTTCAGACGTTTACGCGACTTCTCGACCTCCGGGTCCGGCACAGGCACGGCGGAGATCAAAGCCTTGGTATAAGGGTGACGGGCGTCCGTATAGATCTGGTCGCGATCGGCCAGTTCCACGACACGGCCCAGATACAGAACCATCACACGGTGGGAAATCTCGCGCACGACAGACAGGTCGTGGGAGATAAAGATCATTGCCAGCCCCATCTCCTGCTGCAGCTTGATAAGAAGCTCGACGATCTGGGCCTGGATCGAAACATCCAGTGCCGAAACGGCCTCGTCACAGATAACCAGTTTCGGTTTCAGGATCATCGCACGGGCGATGCCGACACGCTGGTTCTGGCCACCGGACAGCTCGTGCGGATAGCGGTTGATCATGTTCGGGTCGAGACCGACCTTTTCCATCATCTCGCGCACCTGTTTCTGGCGCTCCGAGCGTTTCATGTTCGGGCGGTGCGTCTGCAGCGGCTCGGCGATGGAGGCGCCGATCGTCATGCGCGGATCCAGCGAGGCCAGCGGGTCCTGGAAGACGATCTGCAGGCCCTGGCGGGCTTCACGCAGCTTCCTGGAGCCCATGTTTAGCAGATCCTTACCAAGCCAGCTCACTGTACCGGTGTGCGATGGTACGAGGCGCAGGACTGCGCGCGCCAGGGTGGACTTGCCACAACCAGACTCGCCCACAACGCCCAGCGTCTCGCCCTGTCTGAGGTCAAAGCTGATCCCGTCCACGGCACGCAGCGTCTTGTGTTCCGGGAAGAAACCGCCTGACACGCGGATCGGGAACTGGACACGCACATCCTCGGCCTCGAGCATCGGCTCGACATCATTGGCCGGCGGCGGGCCCAGCGGCGTGTGTCCCGGGCGGTCGGCCTGGTCAATGCGCGGCATCGCGTCCAGCAACATCTTGGTATAGTCGTCGGTCGGCGCCTTGAAGATCTGGTTGACGTCACCGCCTTCAACATAAACGCCGTTCTTCATGACCTGCACACGGTCGGCCATGCGCGCCACAACACCCATATCGTGGGTGATGAGCGCCAGGGCCGCCCCGGTTTCACGCTTCAGCTCGTCCATGATGTCCAGCACCTCGGCCTGGACCGTCACGTCCAGCGCTGTGGTCGGCTCGTCGCAGATCAGGAGATCAGGTTCACAGAGCATGGCCATGGCGATCATCACACGCTGGCGCATGCCACCGGACAATTCATGCGGATACTGGCGCAGACGGCGCTTGGCTTCGGGAATACGAACACGCTCCAGCCAGTTCAGCGCATGTTTCTCGGCCGCCTCGCCCTTGAGATTGAGATGGATGCCGAGGACTTCCTGCAACTGGCTGCCCACACGCATGTGAGGCGTCAGCGAGGTTAGCGGATCCTGGAAGATCATCGTCATCTTCTTGCCGCGCACCGCGTTGAGCTTGCCCGGGGGCAGGCCCAGGATTTCCTTGCCGCGATACTGGATCGATCCACTGGCCCTGCCGTTGGAGGCCAGAAGCCCCATCGCCGACAGGAAGGTCTGGCTCTTGCCGGAGCCGGACTCACCTACGACCGCAAGGCATTCACCGGAGTTGATTTCCAGCGACACGCCCCGCACGGCATCGACTGCACCGTCCGGTGTATCGAACGTCACATTGAGATCGCTGACCTTGAGAACAGGTCCTTCGCTCGAGGCCTCGGCACGGGATAACGTCACAACTCAACTCCGCAGTAATGAAGGTGGCGCGCAGTCTATCCGCGCAGGACCGTTTGGCCAGCACACATTTCATTGAGCAGCTGCACGCACATAAATGATGCAAGCGCCCCAGCGCCCTTCACTTTTGCTTATCGAGTTGCAAGATAGGGAGACTCGCAAATCTCCACTTCCGGACGATGCGAACAGAAAGGCTCGTATGTCGGCTGCCAATGCTGATCTGATGCGTGCGCTTTACCGCCACACGACGTCTGCTGTGATCGCGGCCAATCTCGACCGGGAGCTGACCGCCCTGAACGCCGCAGCAGAGCGCATGTTCGGCTATGCGGAAGCAGACATCCTCGGCAAGAAAAGCGAGGTGCTCTACGCTGATCCTCGCGATTATGGTCGCCTGGGACTTTCGCATTACGGCTCTAACGCTGATCGCCTGGAAAGCTCGAAACCCTATCTGGTGCGTTATCGCACGCGTAATGGCCGTATTTTTGATGGCGAGACCGTCGGCTGCCCCATCGAGGATGACAACGGCAATCGCATCGGCCTCCTGTGTATCATCACGGATGTCACCAGCCGCCTGGCCATGCAGGCCAAGCTCGAGGCCAGCGACATCCAGCTGCGTGCCGCCCTCGCTTCAGCCAATGAAGGCGCCTTTTCCCTCAACCTGGCCACCGGGCTGGGCTCGACCCGCGGCTTCATCAACGAGTTTCTGGGCATTGCATCAGCCGATGCCACGATCAGCCTGGACCGCTGGGCCCAGGTCATTCACGAAGATGATCGCGGCTCATTCCGAACGGCCATAGACAAGATCCGTTCCTCACCCGGCCTACCGCTGGACCTGACCTATCGGGCAGCGCGGGCCGACGGTCAGGAACGCTGGCTGCACACACGCGGCAAGGTCAGCGAATACGCCTCGGACGGATCCGCTCACCGGATCACGGGCGTCATCTCCGATGTCACCGACCGGCAAAACCTGGAACTCGAACTGGCCCGGCGCGAAAAACAACTCGACAGTGCCATCAATGCCGGTTCATGCGGCGCCTGGGAGGTTGACGCCAGGACGCTACAGGTCACGCCGATCGGCGAGATCCGCGAAATGCTCGGCATCCCGGACGAACCCGAGACGATTGATGGCCGGATCTGGCTGCAGGCAACGCATGAAGACGAACGCCAGAATGTTGCCGACCAGCTGCGCGAACTCGCTGATGGTCGCACCGATCAGCTCGACGCAGTCTATCGCCTGCTGGACAGCCGAACAGATGAATGGCGCTGGATGCACTCCCGCGGCGGCCTCATCGACGCCCCTGGCAACCGTCGGCTGGCCTCCGGTGTCTTGATCGACATCACCTCCGAAATCGAGCTGAAACAGAAGCTGGCCGAGAGTGAGAGGCGCATCTCCCGGGCTGTGGATGCCGGCCTTCACGGCGTCTGGGAGATCGATTTCGGCCGCGATGAGCTGGAGATCACTGGCCGCATCAACTCTGTCTTCGGCCTGTCCAGAGCGACGAACACCCACCCGGTCGAGAAATGGTTGCGGAACGTCTCCGAACATGACCGGGACCGCGTGCGCAGGGAGATTGACGACGTTTCCATGCAAGGCGAGGACGCGCGCTATTTCTCGACTTTCCGAATGCTTACCGATGATGGCGAAATCGTCTGGGTAGATGTCAGCGGCGCCGTCTCCTCGGTCGACGAGAGCGGCCGCCCCACCCATGCCGTTGGCCTGGTTACCGATGTCACCGAGCGAAAATCCCTGGAGCACCAGGTCGAATCCTCACAACGCCTGCTGCGGAACGCCATGGATGCCGCCAATGAAGGTGCGTGGAGGCTGGATCTGAAAACCCAGGTCACCGAGGTGACCGGCGTTCTCAGCCGCATGATCGGGCTGGGCGACAGTGATGCGCTGACGACCTATCAGGAATGGGCCGAGGGTGTGCACCCGGAAGACCGCAGCACCGCGGACACAGCATCCCTCGCCTTCATGAAGGGCGAACGTGAAACCGTCGACTACATCGTCCGCTACAATTCGGCCGCCGATGGATGGGTCCGCCTGCACAATCGTGGCCGGGTAACCGAATGGGACGATCAGGGCCGGCCTACCATCGCTGTCGGTGCCATGACTGACATTACCGCCCAGTTCGAAACCTCTGAATTGCTGGCGGAAAGGGAAAGCCAGGTCGAGGACGCTATCCAGACCGGCGCAATCAGCCTGTGGCGCTTTGACCGCAGCACCAACCAGATGTGGATGCGCGGCACATTCTCGCGGATGTTCTTCGACGACAATCCGGAGATCGTCATACCGATCGAAGATTGGATGGATCGCGTTCACCCGGATGATGTTCCCCAGCTTGAGGCGTCCCGCGAACGACTGAACGAACCGGGAAATGACCTGGCAGCGCTGAGCTATCGCGTACACGCCGATGATGGCGAGTGGATGTGGGTCCGCACGTCCGGTCGCGTGGTGGAGCGATATCCAGATGGAAGTGCGAGGGTCACGAGTGGCGTGGTCGTTGATGTCGACGAGATCCACAAGGCACGCGACCTCGCCTCGACCGAACGTCTGCGTTTCGAACAGGTCTATCGCTCGACGCCGGCAATGATGCACACCATCAACGCCGATGGAGACATGATCCAGGTCTCTGACTACTGGCTCTCCTATTTCGGCTATGAGCGCGAGGAGGTCATCGGCAAGAAGTCCATCGATTTCCTGGATGATGAATCGCGGGAACGCGCTATCGAGCACATGCTGCCGGAGCTTTTCCGAACCGGTCACCAAGCCAACACACCCTACCGGTTCAAGCGCAAGGACGGCCGGACCGTAGATGTGTTGCTGTCCTCTTTCCTTGAGCGCGGAGACGATGGCACGCCGCTTCGCAGCTTCGCCGTGATGACCGACGTCACACCCTTGCGGACGGCCTATGAACAGTTGGAACGCTCCAACAAGGAACTCGACCGGTTTGCCACCGTCGCCTCCCACGACTTGCAGGAACCCCTGCGCAAGATCAGCGCCTTCGCCTCGCTCATCCGCCGTCGCTACACCGACCGACTGGACGAGGAAGGTGTGCGTTCCCTGGATTTCCTGGTCGACGCCGCTCAGCGCATGCAAACGCTGATTGATGACCTGTTGAGCTATTCCCGCATGGCCAGCCAGCCGCTGCGCCTGGAACGGATCGAGCTCAACGCGATCGTCAGCGAGGTGCGTGAACTGCTCGCTGGCGCCATCGAGGAGAATTCCGCAGAGCTGGACATAGAGGACTTGCCGGTGGTGCGCGGCGACCCGACCCTGATCAAACAGGCGCTCTACAATCTCGTCGGCAATGCCATCAAATACCGCCGTGAAGAGACGCCGAAAATCGAAATCCGGTTCGCCCGTTTCGAAGATCGGGTGCGGATTTCTGTCAAGGATAACGGCATCGGGCTAGACCCGAAGTTTACCGACAAGATTTTTGCCCCGTTCCAGCGCCTGCACACCCGCTCCGAATACAAGGGGACCGGCATCGGCCTCGCCATCGTCCGCCAGGCGATCCAGCGACATGGCGGCGAAGTCTGGGTCGAGTCAGAACCGGACAAAGGCTCCACCTTCTACATCGAAATTCCCCGCCCGATCGGCTTCCAGGGCGTTGATGAGGAATAGCGGTCCAAGGCACCGCTCCGGAACGCCATCAATGCCACCCCCGATCCCCGCCCTTTAAAAGGACGGAGACCATTGGACAGCAGTGATGGCGTCGGTGCGCGCAGCAAGGCGCGAGGAAGGTCCCGGAATGCCTATTCGAAGCGGAGCGCGTCGATCGGGTTCAGCCGGGACGCCCTCTGAGCAGGGTAGAGACCAAAGAAAACGCCCACAAACAGTGAAGCTCCGACAGCAACGCCAACAATCAGCGGACTGACGGCGATATCCAGCTGGCCGACATTCGCATAAACCGAGGTGCCGCCAATGCCAGCGACCAGGCCCAGACCACCTCCGATCAGGCAGAGCACGATGCTCTCGATCAGGAACTGATTGCGGATATCGCGGCGCTTGGCCCCGACTGCGAGACGCAGGCCGATCTCCCGTGTTCGTTCGGTCACTGAGACCAGCATGATATTCATGATGCCGATCCCCCCCACCAGAAGCACGATGCCGGCACCCACGGCCAGCAGAAGGCCGAGCTGGTTTTCGGTCTCGTTACGGGCACGGATGAACTCGGCGAGCGACGCAACTGTGAAGTCGTCCGCGGCACCGGGGGCAATGTCGCGCCGGATCCGAAGCAGGTCCTGGATATCGGCAATGACCCGATCGGTATCCTCACCCGCAGAAACGTCCGCATACATGGTTTGAACAGGATCGCGGGTTGGGCCCCGGACACCGGCACCCAGGCGACTGCGCGCTGTTTCCAGAGGCATGAAGATCACGTCATCCTGATCTTGTCCCCAGCTGGTCTCGCCCTTGGCCTCAACAGTGCCGATCACTTCAACGGGCTGACCACTGACACGCAGGGACTGTCCGATCGGACTGGCGCCATCGAAGAGCTCGTTGACCAGTGTTTGGCCAATAACCGCATAGCGGCGGCCGGATTCGTCCTCCGATGCCGAAAACGCGCGCCCCTCGTCAATCACCCATCCCCGGGCGTCAAAATAGTCTGCGTTGACGCCGGTCACGCTGGTCGTCCAGTTCACACCACCGAAAACAGCGGTGACACTTGTTCGCACTTCACCGGAAACGCCGGACAGCCCGGCGATCTCATCGCGCACGGCCTGCACATCAAGGTCGGTCAGGGGCGAAGCCGAACCTGCCCCGCCACGTCGCCCACCAAAGATGCTGGAACCGGGTCGGATGATCAGGAGATTGGCGCCGAAACTGTCAATCTGCGCCTCAACAGCGCGTTTTGTTCCTTCACTGATCGACACAAGAACAATTACCGAAGCGACTCCGATAATTATGCCCAGCATGGCCAGGGCACTGCGCAGGAAGTTAACCCGCAACGCGATGAGCGCCACACCGATGGATGAGAGCAGGTTCATGATCGATCCTCCACAACAAGTCCGTCACGGAAGACGAGCTGGCGTTTGGCATGGTCCGCGACATCCTGCTCGTGAGTGACCAGAATGATGGTGATACCGTCACGATTGAGCTGATCGAAAATTCCCATCACCTCTTCCGAAGTCCGACTGTCCAGCGCCCCGGTTGGTTCATCAGCCAGGATGATGGCGGGGTCATTGACCAGCGCCCGCGCGATCGCAACACGCTGCTGCTGACCACCGGACAATTGCTTGGGGTGGTGGTGGCTTCGATCCGCCAGCCCAACCTGATCGAGACGCGCCAGGGCGCGACGATTGCGCTCAGCTGCGGGCACGCCCGCATAGACCAGTGGCAAAGCGACATTTTCCACCGCCGGGGTGCGGGGAAGCAAGTTGAATTGCTGGAAGACAAAGCCAATCGAGCCTGAGCGAAAATCGGCAAGCTGGTCTGCATTCAATTCGGACAACGCATTGCCCGCGACCCGTAAATGCCCCGAGGTTGGCGTGTCCAGCGCGCCCAGCAAGTTCATGAAGGTCGACTTGCCGGAACCGGACGCCCCCATCACAGCAACATACTCACCTTGTTCGATCGAGATCGAGACCCCCGCCAAGGCATTGATCGTCGTGTCGCCCATCTCATACGTCTTGGTGAGATTGCGGCAGTCAATCAGCGTGCTCATTCGCGCACCTCGCGGGCGCGCACGATAACCGCCTCGCCCGGCTCCAGATTACCGCCCACGACTTCCGTCTGCTGGCTGTCATTGATACCCAGACGCACGCGGCGCTCTTCGAGGCGGCCTTCGGCGGTCTCGACCCAGATCGTGCCCGGACGGGTTTCCCGCGCCTGCCGCGCAAGCTCCCGGTACTGCGCCATTTGTTCAGGCGTGAAAATCGACTGCAGCTCGCGATCGATTTCCTGCTGAACCGCAGCCCGGTCAAATTCCCCACCCGATTGCGCTTGTGCCGCGGCACGGCCGAAAGCTGACCGGAACGCCTGTTGAGCGCGATCCTGCTGGTCCTGGCTCAAGCCGAGCTGCTCGGCCATCCGGGCCATCTGACCACCCGGACCGCCACGACCGCCACCCTGGCCGCCACGACGAGGGCCACCCGCACCGGCTTCCGGCAGCGGGTCGGAGCGATCTGCAAGCGCTGGAGATGGCCGAAAACGCAAGGCCGCGTTGGAAACAACCAGGACATCTTGGCGTTCACCGGTGACGATATCCATATTGGCCGTCATGCCTGGCAGAAGGCGCTGGCCCGGATTGGCGGCGGAGACCACCACAGTGTAGGTCACGACATTCTGCAAGGCCGTCGGCGCAAGGCGGATCTGCTCAACCTCGCCACTCATCTGTACACCTGGATAAGCGTCTACCGTGAAGCTGACGGACTGGCCCTCACGGATCTGACCGATATCGGCCTCGTCGATCTGGGCGTCGACCTGAACCTGGCTCAGATCCTGGGCGATGGTGAACAGCGTTGGTGCGGAAAGGCTCGCCGCGACGGTCTGCCCCTCATCCACAGCGCGGTCGACAACAATCCCGTTGATCGGCGCGCGAATGGTGGTGCGATCCAGATCGATCCGGGCGCCTGCCAGCGTGGCGTCACGCTGCTGCAGAACGGCCTCGGCGTTGGCGATCTGGGCTCGGGCCACGGACAGTTCCGCCTCGGCTGCGTCCAGTGAAGCCTGGGCATTGTCGAGGGCGGCCCGGGAAGCATTGCCGCGCTGGGCGAGGGTTTCGATGCGCTGGAAATCCAGACGCGAAGATCGTGTATTCGCCTGCACGCGTTGATAGCTCGCGCGCTGCAATTCCAGCGAGGCCGCCGCGGTGGCGCGCGACGCTTCTGCCTCACGCACGCGCGTCTCATAAGTTTGCGGATCGAGCTGGGCGATCACCTGGCCTTCCTCGACCGTGTCGTTGAAATCGACATGAAGTTCAGCCAGCTGGCCGGAGAGCTGGGAGCCGACCTCGACAGTCACGAGCGCACGAACAGCGCCGGACGCCGCCACGGAACGGCGTACATTGCCGGTCTGCGAAGCTGTTGTTTCAATGCGAATTTCGCCAGCGCTTTCCCCACCACGGGTGAAGAACCAGCCACCAACAGCCAGCGCGGCCACAACCGCGATTCCGATAATCCACTTCATCTGTGTCACTCACATCCCCTAAGCCAGCCCCAAGATGAGCTCGAGTGTTGTACGACGGCCACCGGCAATCCTGTCGTTTTATTTGCAGTCAGGTTTCTCTGGCCGACAACCCGTCGCCACGGTACATAGGCGGGAAGAGGGGAAAGGCTATACCTGTGGAGTTCGAAGACCTGCTTTCCGCACCCGGCATGGGGGTGTTGATCGATCTTGCACCGATTTTCGGCGGAGGCATGTGGCTCTTGCTGACGCTGATCCTGTGGCGTGGCGGTTTCAACGATCTGTGGGAACAGATGACCCGGCCTCGTTGGACGGGTGCCGACCGGGCCCGTGCCATGGCCATGATCCCTTTGAGGGCACTGATGTTGATCTTTGCTGCCGGGCTCGCATCACTGGCTACAACAGTCGGGCTGGGCTTCAACTTCGCAGTTCTCATCACGCTGTGGACGCAAATTTTCGGCTAGTCACGAACGTCGTGTCTTGTCGTATCGGTCCGAATTATGGTCATGATCCATTGCTCAAAGGATGGATATGACCCTTTCCCAGCTCGACATCATCCAGCTTCTGGCAGGTTATCACAGCTTGCTGCTCTGCCTGGCCCTGGCCATGCGCAGACGCCTGCGCGGGCTGATGGTGCTGGCAGGCACATTCGGCCTTCACATGCTGACCAATCTGGGTGTCAGCGAAGGGTTTCTCGGGCCCGAACTCGACATCACCAGCGCCTTCGGGCTGGTCTATGGCCCGGCCTTCTATTTCTTCGTGCTGGGCATTGTGGAACAGGACCGGCGCTTCGATCTGCGTGACCTGGTCCACCTGGTGCCAGCCCTGATCATCGCCGCCTGGCAGCCTGCACTGCCTGTTCCCTATGTTTTTGGCCTGCCCAGCCTGGCAATCTACATCGCCCTCGCCTGCCGCCTCCTGCTGCGCCATGGTCGACAAAGTCCGCAATTCCGCTCCGACAGCGCTGCGATCAGCCTTGGCTGGGTGCTGCAGGCGCTCATTGCCTTCGCCGCTCTCGCCGCGCTGGACATTCTGCGTGAAGTCGCACGCCTGGCCGATCTGGGTCTTTCCGATGATCTCGCACTCAGCCTCGTCATCACCTCGGTCACCACCTTGATGACCGCCATGTTCGTTCGGGCGCGGGCACATGACGATCTCAGCGGCGCCCTGCCCGTGCTCGACATCGAGCCCCGTGCGGAAGAGCCCGAGAGCACGGATTTCGGACCGGTTTTCCAGCGCATCAACACCCTCCTCGTCGGGGAGGAACTCTGGCGCGAACCCCGCCTCAGCCTCGCCGAGATCGCCAGCAAGCTACGCATCAGTCAGCGGGACGCTTCACGCGCCATAAACCTGCACGGCGGCCAGAGCTTCTCGCGTTACGTCAATCGCTTCCGGGTCGCGGAAGTCGACCGCCTGATGGCGGATCCGGACAATGATCGCCGAACAGTCATCGAGCTCGCCTACGAGGCGGGTTTCAACTCCAAGTCCGCCTTCAATCGCATCTATCGCGAGGAGACCGGACAGACCCCGACCCAAGCCTTCCAGGGCCATAAATCCGGCTAATCTGTCCTGAAACAGGTTTCGGGACGCCCTGAAACAGGATCCGGGACGACGCCATGGCAAGAACGCGCTTCAAACCGGGCAACGCTTCAACAACGGAGATTGCCCAATGCGTACCCTTCTTGCCGCCGCCCTCATTGCCACCTCTGCCTGCTCCACGGCGACGGCCAGCGATCTGACACTCGATAACAGCATCCGGTTCGACGCCAGCCTGGACGAATTGCGCCCGGTGTTCGACACGCGCTGCGCTTCCTGGGAGGCGGTCACGCTCGACCCGGCAGAGCTGCCAATCGCGCAGACCTCCCACGTCCAGGTCAATTGCCAGGGTTTCGAGCATGCAGGCGGTTCACGCCTCGCCGAGTTCGTTTTTGCCGATGACAGCATGGCCTTCGTCTGGGTTCTCATCGAACAGGACGAGCTGGACGGCTTTGCTGCCGACCTGCGCGGCATCTACGGCGAGCCGACCCATGACACCGCCATGTTCACCGCCTTTGCCGCCGACAATGCGGCCCTGCGCCGGGACATTCCGGAGTTCCTCTTCTATTCCGAAACCATCGCACCTATGTATCGCGGCTGGTTCGACCAGATGGCCGCGCAATAACCCCGGTGGAGTTCCCGCCCGGCTATTGACGTTCGCCAGCTGGTCCGCATCTTGGATCATATTGGCCGACAAGACCTGGGCGGGGGCTCCTCTCAATGACCGACTTCCTTCTGCTGGCATTTACATTTCTGATCGCCGGCGTCATCGCGGTGCCTATTGCCACCCGTCTGGGACTGGGTTCCGTCCTCGGTTATCTGATCGCGGGTATCGCGATATCGCCGCTTCTGGGCTTGCTGGGCGTCGATGTGGTCTCGATCCAGCACTTTGCCGAATTCGGCGTGGTCATGATGCTCTTCCTTGTCGGTCTGGAGCTGGAGCCGAAACTGCTGTGGGAGATGCGCGCCCGGCTGCTAGGCCTGGGCGGTCTGCAGGTCGCGGGCACAACCGCCGCCATCACCGGTATCGCCATGGCCTTCGGCCAACCCTGGCAATTTGCCCTGGCCATCGGTCTCATCCTTGCCCTCTCCTCGACCGCAATCGTCCTGCAGACCCTGAATGAAAAGGGACTGATGAAATCTGATGGCGGCCAGTCCGGCTTCTCCGTCCTCCTGTTCCAGGACATCGCCGTTATCCCGATGCTCGCCTTCATCCCGTTGCTGGCGGTGCCGGACCTGATGGCGCAGTTCGCCGCCGATGCCGCCCATGCCGCCACCGAGGTCGGCCATTATGGTGACGCGGGCCACGGCGATGATGCCCATCATGATGACGGGGATCACGGTTCCTCCCTCAGCCTGGTCGCGCACCTGCCCGGATGGCAAGCCGCGCTTGTCACGCTGGGCGCCGTGGCGTTCGTGGTGTTCGCCGGTGGCTTCCTGACCCGGCCGCTCTTCCGGTTCATCGCCCGCTCGCAAATGCGCGAACTGTTCACCGCCGCCGCCCTGATGATGGTGATCGGCATCGCGCTGCTGATGAGCCTGGTCGGGCTTTCACCGGCCCTGGGCACCTTCATCGCCGGTGTCGTCCTCGCCAACAGCGAATACCGCCACGAGCTGGAATCGGACATCGATCCCTTCCGCGGCCTCCTGCTGGGCCTGTTCTTTATGACCGTCGGTGCCAGCATCAATTTCGCCCTGCTCTCGGCAGAATGGCAGATGATCATCGGCGCCGTGCTTGGCCTGATCCTGCTCAAGGCGGCCGTACTCTATATCCTGGGCAAGATTTTCGGCCTGAAGGGCTCCAATCTCTGGCTGCTCACCCTCGGCCTAGCCCAGGCCGGCGAGTTCGGTTTTGTCCTGCTCTCCTTCACGGCCAGCGCGGACGTCCTTCCGGCGGCGATCACCGACCGCCTGTCCCTGGTCGTCGCCATCTCCATGTTGCTGACGCCGCTGCTCTTCATCATCCACGAGCGCCTGATCTCACCGAAATTCTCCGCTGACCAGGCTGCTGAAAGTGACGAGATCGACGAGGACAACAAGATCATCATCGCCGGCCATGGCCGCGTGGGCGGCCTCATCAGCCGCATGCTCAGCGCCGCCGGTTTCAACGCCACGGTTGTAGACTATTCCGCGGCCCAGCTGGACATGCTGCGCATGTTCGGGATCAAGGTTTATTATGGTGATGCGACCCGGCCGGACCTGTTGGCCGCGGCCGGAATCGCCGAGGCGAAACTCTTTGTCATCGCCATCGATGATCAGGACAAGATCACCAATCTCGTTCGCTATGTAAAACGGCATCATCCCAACGTCCACATCATGGCGCGCGCAAAAAATCGCCACCATGTCTACGAGCTCTACGAAGCGGGCTGCCGCGACATTATCCGCAGCTACTATGACAGTTCGATCCGCATGGGCCGATCAGCCTTTGAGGCACTGGGTATTGATCACGAACACGCAGTTGCGATGGCCCAGGCGTTTGATGAAAGCGATCGCGCCTCGATGATCACGCTGGCCGAATTCTACGACAGCTCCATCCCGGCCACCCAGAACGAGGCCTATATCAACGCGGTCAAGGAAATCTCCGGTCCCCGCGAAGAGGAGCTCCGCGCGAAGATGGATGCGATCCGTGCAGCCTGTGAAGGCGTGGACTGCGAAGACGGGGGAGAGGACAAAGAAACGTCAGGGTAGCCGATCAAGATGCTCCAGCATCTCGGTCACGAACGCCATCTCGTCGCCGTCGTCGGCGTTTCTCGAAGCGAAGCGGCGGAGTTCGGCCTCAATCTCGCGCCATCGGCAGGCCTTATCCATAATCAGATTTTCCAGAACCAGACCGACCAACAGGTCGCCATCCCGGGAATAGTCCCGCGCGCATTGATGCAGGACATGACCGCAGAGTACGGAAAGGTTTTTCCGGGTAACCAATTCCGTCAGGGCTTCACCGATGCTCATGACCGGGAAAGTGTCGGCGGCTTTCACAGCCGCCGGTAGAGGGGTCAGGACCTCCCTGACCCGATCTTCGAGACGTATACCGGGTTCGACCGTCATGAACCGCGCGCCCGGGATGAAACCACGCTCGACTCCGGCCCAACCACCTCCGCTTCACTCCAGTCCTTCAGGGCTCCCAGGAAGTCCAGTGCGGTGCGCCCGTGCGCCGTGATGAAGTATTCCACCGCTACCGGAGAGGTCTCGAGAACGGTCCGCGAAACCAGGCCGTGAGCCTCGAGATGACGCAGGCGATCGGAGATCATTTTCTTGCTAGCCCCGCCGATCATCCGGCAAAGATCATTGAACCGCACGGGCTCGTCCTTGAGATGCCAGAGCACAGAGCCCGTCCACTTGCCGCCCAGAACCCGCATTCCGCGTTCGATGGCACAGGGTTCGGTGCACTCCGATACTGTGACCTTGCGCCCGTCACTGGCTGTTTCGACACGCCCGCCCATGAAACCCTCGCTGCAACAAAGTTAGTGGTTACAAAAAGTATACTAGTTGCATTTTGTTTCCGCGTCGACCACCTGTTCCGCAAGACACTTTCAAGGACAGGAAACACCATGAGCAATATCCTGATCATCAATGCCCACGAGCCCTACCCGTTTTCGCCCGGGCGGCTGAATACCAGTTTTGTCGAGAAGGCAGAAAATAAACTGGCCGCACAAGGTCACACCATACGAGCAACCACAATTTCCCAGGGTTATGACGTCGACGAAGAGATCGAGAAACACCTCTGGGCGGACACAATCATCCTGCAATACCCGGTCAACTGGATGGGCCTGCCCTGGCGCGCCAAGCAATACCAGGACGAGGTTTATTCTGCAGGCATGGACGGACGCCTGTGCGCTGGCGATGGCCGCACGGCCGACGCACCCACGCGCAACTACGGCACGGGCGGCACCCTTGGCGGCAAGACCTATATGCTGTCGATGACATTCAATGCCCCGAAAGAAGCGTTTGATGACCCCGGCGAGTTCTTCTTCCAGGGCAAGTCCGTCGACGATCTGATGTACCCGATCCACCAGAATTTCCGCTTTTTCGACATGCGCCCGCTGGCCAGTTTTGCCGCACACGATGTCATGAAAAACCCGGACATCGAACGCGATTTCCAACGCTTCGACGCACACCTGGAACAGTTCTTCACTCCTGCGCGGGAGACGGACAATGACGCAGCCTGATCTTCACCTGTTCACAGCCTCCACGATGAATGGCTGGAAACCGGTCATCTTCCTCGAAGAAGCCGGCCTGGACTACAAGCTGACGGCGATTGATTTCGCCAGGAAGGAGCAGAAGGCGCCGGACTATCTCAAGATCAATCCCAATGGGCGTATACCGGCGCTCATCGATCGGTCCAATGATGATTTCGCGGTCTTCGAATCCGGTGCCATCCTGTGGTATCTGGCAGAGAAATACGGTCAATTCCTCGCGCAGGAGCAGAAGGAAAGATCCGAGACGCTGCAATGGCTGATGTTCCAGATGGCCGGCGTCGGACCGATGATGGGCCAGGCCATGTTCTTCCAGCGCATCGCGGCGCCCAACGGGCATGAGGAGCCCTACTCAATCCAGCGCTATGTCGATGAAAGCCGTCGTTTGCTGGAAGTCCTCGACAATCGCCTGGAAGGCCGGGAGTTTTTGGTTGGCGATACCTATTCCATCGCCGATATCGCCACCTACCCCTGGGCGCGCGCCTGGCCGTGGGCACAGGTCGATATTGACGGGCTGGACCATCTCAAGGCCTGGTTGAAGCGCATAGACGACCGCCCGGCTGTGCAAAAAGCCCTGACCATTCCCAAACCGGTCCCGGCGTTCTGGGGCGACATCGACGACACTGAATTTGCGGCCGAGAATGCGGCTCGCTTCAGATCCTAGCCACCGCCTCCGCGCGGTCGGGTCATGGAGCGCGGAGGATTGCGCAAACGATCACGGTCGATCGGGATGGGGCGTCGCTCGAACAGCGGCGCGTCCTCCTCCGGCGGCAAACCCATGGCCAGGTCCATCGCGGTTCCGAAGGTTTCCGCCAGATTGTCCTGGGTCATGGCCGAGCATTCCCGATACCCTGCGCAGCCCGTGCGTATGGCCATTTCCTGGCCGATCTGGCGGCTGATCGGGTTCACATGCGGGCTGCTGGACGCGCGCAGGTCGGACTTCATGCCCACCAGAAGGCGCGGGACATTGGGCGCATGGTGCTGGATTTCCGGGTACCAGCGCGTCTCGACATCGGCGAGGCTGGATTCGGATATGATCGAATAGGCCACGATGAAGACATCGGTCTAAGGATAGTTCAGCGGGCGAAGCCGGTCATAGTCCTCATCTCCCGCCGTATCCCAGAGCCCGAAATTTACCGGCCCGCCCTTGCGCATGACATTGGCCGAATAATTGTCGAAGACCGTGGGGATGTACTCCCCGGGAAAGGCATTGGTCGTGTAGGAAATCGCCGCACAGGTCTTGCCAACAGCACCATCGCCCACAATCACGCACTTGATGTTCTGCATGCCGGCGCGGGCCGGCGCAGACAGGCTGACCGCAACCCCGGCTCCAAGCGCACCACTCAGGAACTCACGACGTTTCATTTCCGCCTCCCCGATCATGTGTCGGGGAAGAGTAACATGTGTGGCCATTGAGCAGTAGCGAGATGCTTGGCGAAGTCCTTTCGCCTCCTTCGCTCCTCGCCCTTTATCCCCGTCATCCCTGCGACGGCAGGGACCCAGTTTACAAGGCTGGGTTCCGCTCCAGAAAACGCTTCCTCGAAAAACACCTAACCCTTCGAACTGGGCCCTGATCGTCATCAGGGTGACGGTGTGTCGGTGCCTATCCTCTTCCTCGGGGAGGTGTCCCGAAGGGACGGAGGAGCCGGAGGGCGAAGCCCGGAGGTTTAGTGCTCACTGGCGTTCGCACCCCCTTCGACCTCGCCTTCGCCAAGGCTTCGGCGAGCCCACTTCCCCGCAAGCGGGGAAGATATCCACAGCGCTCAAATTTGCCCCATACTCTCCCGTGATCCATGTCGTGGGAGGCGAGAGCTCAGTCTTTTCGGGCGTGGATGTGCGGGACGCGGCTGCCGACCCTTCGGGGTCATAAGGGCATGGCAGACAGCAGACCCGTGTGCGGGAG
>Ga0189285_100093_pt1 | contig 34379 bp, 33 predicted proteins | sample GEYOminimetaG_FD_130315 | JGI IMG/M metagenome (GOLD analysis project Ga0189285, IMG submission 130315) | Marine microbial communities from the Costa Rica Dome - GEYO mini metaG | ecosystem: Environmental > Aquatic > Marine > Oceanic > Photic zone | place: Costa Rica: the Eastern Pacific... | reverse complement strand
TCAAGGCGTCCGGCTACGGCTCGGATGTCGATGGTATTCGCTGGGAAGCGACAAGTGTCACCCACACTTGGGAGCCCGATGGTGGTTGGTTGATCAGCGTGGATGTGGAGACGATGAAGGGGAAATGAGAGAGGCACGGGTGGTCCGGACCCGAAAGTCCGGACGGCGGGATCTCAGCAGCGAAACTTGAACCCGCCCGACAGTAAGAAGTGATAACCGCCGCACCTGTGGCCCTTTCGGGCAAGTACAGTGTGGCTGAGTCGGCAGACGGTTGTCATGCAGGAAATCAGGTGCGGCAGATGCCGCAAGCTTTTGATGAAGTCAGAACCCGCCGCCATTCGCGGCACAGTCGAGGTCAAGTGCCCACGATGTGGGACAATGAACAGTTTGAGGCCGGTTGAGCCCCTTCCAGAGCGCCCGAGCGAGCGCACCCTGAAAGGCTTTAAAGATGGGCAAGAAAACTCAGCCCTTAAAAGACTATGACGTGTGCTCCACCGCTCCGATGGCCACCATTCGGATTGGACCGCACAGTTTCCTCGTTGATCGCAAGCGGTTCGAGGATTGGGAGCGGCAGCTCAACGCAAGTGTTGGCTTTGCACGCGATGATGTAATCGCAGAAATCAAGGGGAGGCTTGGAATTGATTGAACTTGTCGCCCCATCGTCCCTTTACGGGGACACTCGAAATCCGCGCGAGACAGATCCTGATCGCCTGGAACTTATCCGCCTTTCTTTGCAAAAGTTCGGCTTTCTCCTACCTCTCTATGCCACTTCTGAACGTATGTTGTTGTCGGGACATCAACGGTCAACGGCCGCTGATGATCTTGGCTGGCTTGTTCCTGTTGTAATTGGGCAGAAAAACGGTTGCGACACAGCTGGCGCGAACCTGACGTTCAATAGGGCAACAAATGATTTTGCCCTGACGGATATCGATCACAGCCGGATCTCCGCGGCTGACTTGCTCAAACAACTGGCGTCACTTCCTGATACTGAAAATCGCTACCCATGTCTGATCACAGAACGGCGCTCTGTGCCGGAATTGTTGGCGTTGAACTTTGAAAAGTTCGAGCGCTATGCAGCTAACGCAGCCCGGCAGCTGGCAAGCTACGGTTTTCAAATGCCCATCATTGTCTCGGCTGAAGGTGAAGTGATCAACGGCATAGGCCGCCTTCAGGATGCCTCGGCGCGTCAAGAGGCGGAAATTGAATGTGTGGTTCTGGATAGCTCGATTGATCCTGATCTCGTCGCGTTCGCGCTTAACCGGCTGAGTATGGATTTTCAGTTTTCGGAACCCTTTCGCGACATTCTTAGGTCCAATGCCTATCGGCGTAGTCGCCAAAGACGGACTTCGCTCGGGAGCGGTTTTCTATTTGCGCTGGGTGCCGGGCGGTGCAAGGACTTCTCGCCCGGACGTGAAGCGGCCCGAATGCGAAGCCTGTACGGCTCGCGCGTTCTGGACTTTGGAGCTGGGCACGGTGACGAGGCAAAGATACTGCGCAAGATCGGGCTGAAAGTAACAACCTTCGAGCCTTACAAGTCAAATGGTCAAAAACCTTGTGTGAAGGCGGGTCGCCGTACTGCTCGAAGGTTCCTCAAAACGGTGGCTGAGGGCCAAACCTATTCCAGTATTTTCCTTGCCAGCGTCTTGAACTCTGTACCCTTTCCCGGCGACCGCGATCACATAGTCACCATATGTGCAGCGCTGGCTTCACCTGAAACTGTCCTTTATGCCGCTGCAAGATCGTGCAAAGACCCTAATTGGCGGGAGTGCTCGGTTGGTATTGGCTTAGGAACAACAGCGGCCCGCAGTGCGCGATTTATCTTAAAGGATGAGCCGGGAACCGCCGTTTCTGAATTGAACGATGCGCCGAAGATCCAGAAGTTCTTTCAGCCAAGTGAATTTGAACGCTTGTTTAAACAACGGTTTGGCTCGGTGGAGATCGGGGTGCACATCAACAATGTAACGGCGATATGTTCCAAGCCGCTGCAGATTGACCGGAAGGCGCTCGTCGATGCCTTGTCATTTGAGTTTGACCTACCTTATCCCGGCGGGCGCATGGGTCTTGTTTGCGAGGCAATCCAGGCGTTTGAAAAACGGTTGGAGGTCCAGTTATGAGCGATTGGACCTTCAAGGGTTTTCACGATGAATTTGACCGGCACGTCCGCGAACAACTGCCCTGGTACGAACTGGCGACAGATGCGGCGGTTCTGATTGCCAAGCACTACATCCCAAAGGGTGGCTTGATCTACGATATCGGATGTTCGACCGGGAACATGGGTCGAAACCTCAACGGGGTATTATTGGAGCGCACAGCGCGGCTCATAGCACTGGATGAATGTGCAGATATGATCCGGGCTTACCAAGCCCCCGGAGAAGCAATCACCGCCGATGCAACGGCCTATGACTACCAGCCATTCGACGTAGCAATTCTCTTTCTGACCCTGATGTTCTTACCCGTCGCGGAACGGCAAGAACTCATGGCGAGACTGCGGGAGAAACTTCGTCCAGGCGGGGCAATCATCGTATTCGACAAATGCGTCTCGGCCGCAGGTTACGAGGGGACCGTCCTTAGCCGTTTGACTTGGCACCACAAGCTGCAATCAGGCGCACCACCTGCAGAGGTCACCGAGAAGGAAATGCGGCTGATAGGAGTTCAACGTCCTGTCTCCACCGCTGAAATTGCACCCGCTGTTGAGGCGTTCCGGTTTGCGGACTTCGCAGGCTGGATCATTTCGAATTCATGAGGACGGCTAAACGCCATTTAAGAGCCCTTTGAGAGGTCCTTAAATCAACGCTGAAGATCGGAGAATGACGTGAGTTTACTTGTTCAGGCTATCAGCGAAGGCGGCGAACAGACCGACTGGTTATGTGACCGTGTAAGCTATGAGAGATCCGGCGACGTCAATCTGATCCGTGGCGGGGAAACGGTCTTTACGCTCGGGCCGGAGGATTACGCGGCGGGGTTCAGTGTGGCGGTATTGGGCGCTGTAGGGTCGATGGAGCTGAATTGAGGGGAGTCGATATTTTTATGGAATCATCTATAGGTTGCGATTGACCATTTGGAACGACTCGGCGAGTGTCTGCTTTTTTACAGATGGTGATAAAATGCGGCTTATTGGTCTTACTATTGAGAATTTTCGTTGTTATGCCGAACCAACCTCAGTGCGATTTAACGATTTGACTGCACTCATTGGCACAAATGATGTGGGGAAATCGACGCTCATGGATGCGTTGGCGATTTTCTTTGGGGTGGCCGATCCAGACAAAGACGATGCATGCAAGTCTGGCGATCCAAAAGCAATGCAAATTACCTGCGAATTTGATCAGCTTCCTGACGAAATTGTTGTCGATTCGGATTTTCCAACTTCGCTTGAAGCCGAACACCTTTTGAGCGAAAAAGGCACTCTTGTTATTCGAAAAACCTATAACGGTTCACTCGCAAAGCCGAAATTTACGTCTATCGATGCTATTGCTGTGCACCCGACTGCTGAAAACTTCAGTGATCTTCTGAGCCTTAAAAAAGACGCGCTAAAAAAGCGAGCTATAGATCTTAAAGTTAGTCTTGACGACGTTGATACACATAGGAATGCGCCTATCCGAGAGGCAATCTGGCGAGCGGCACAAGAACTGGTAAAGGCTGAAGTACCAGTTCCACTAGAAAGCGAAGGAGGAAGGCAGGTCTGGACCGCGTTGCAACCGAACCTGCCAACATTCGCGCTCTTCAAGGCTGACCGCGCGAGCACTGATCAAGACGCGGAGGCGCAGGACCCACTCAAAGCGGCAATCAGGGAGGCGATCAAGGAGGTTGAAGGTGATCTGCAGGACATCCAAAAGTTCGTAGAGGCTGAGGTTAAGAAGATTGCTGACGCGACGGTTGCAAAGCTGCGAGAGATGGACCCTTCAATCGCGGAGACGCTGAACCCGGTTGTGTCGACGAAGAAGTGGGATTCTCTTTTCAATACCAGCATAACCGGTGATAGCGATATTCCGCTGAATAAGCGGGGTAGCGGAGTGAAACGGCTGGTGCTCTTGAATTTCTTTAGGGCGAAGGCGGAGAAGGCGGCAGCTGAGAAGAACGCTAATTCGATAATATATGCTATTGAAGAGCCGGAAACGAGCCAGCATCCGCGAAATCAGAGAATGTTGCTCAATGCACTACGCGACCTTTCATTTGGTGAGGGTCGCCAAGTAATCGTTACCACGCATACACCGATGCTGGCGCGCTACTTGAATGAGACGGACCTGCGTTTTATCCAACGACGCGAGGATGGGGTGCGGACCATTGGCGAGATTGGGCAGGTTTCGCAAGAAGAGATCGCGCAATCTCTAGGGGTCCTGGCTGATCACAATGTGAAGGTTTTCGTAGGTATCGAGGGCGTTCACGATATGTCGTTCCTAAAAGGAATATCGCGTGTCTTGATCAATGCCGGAGAAGGTGTGCCAGATCTCGAAAAGCTTGAGCTGGATGGAGAGCTCGTCTTTATACCTCTTGGGGGGAGCAACCTAACGCTTTGGGCGTCGCGCCTATCGCCTTTAAAACGGCCTGAGTTCCATGTCTGTGATCGAGACAATGAGCCGCCAGCTGATCCGAAGTATCAAGCGCACATCGACGCAATCAATGTCCGAGAGGGGTGTGAGGCAATCGCAACGAACAAGCGCGAGCTTGAAAATTACCTACATCACGAAGCAATCGTGGAAGCCTACGCGGCGCAGGAAATTGAAATCGATTTGACGGATCCGTTCGCCCCGTTTGACGACGTTCCTATGTTGACGGCAAAGGCGGTTCATGCGGTTAACGGGGACAAGCCTTGGGATGAGCTTAAAACTGACCAGCGAAGGAAAAAAGAAAGCGCAGCGAAACGTCAGATAAACAATGCCGCTGTTTCGCGGATGACGGTCGCACGCTTGGCCGTGACCGATCCAGACGATGAAATCCGCGGTTGGCTTAGGTCAATTGCAGATATGATGGCAACTGTTGACACCTGAGCGTTTCTCCCTCGCTGGATATCAGCATATCCGGGCAAATCATACGCCACAGGTAGTGGCAATCGGCTGTCTCTCCTCAAAACACAAGCAAAAAGTCGACGAATAGCAGTGAGAGGCAGGGCCAACAGGTGACGAAATTCAATGCCTTTGGTTTTTGCGTTGTCGACTACTACAGCCGCTTACCATTGGCCTTACAGCTGAGAAAGTCGAAAACTGATTATTCTAATTTTGATAGTCAAATTTCTAAATCTGCGCGGCGAGCTACATACATTGTGCCGAAGATTGAAAATTTGGTAGCGGGAGAGGGACTCGAACCCCCGACACGCGGATTATGATTCCGCTGCTCTAACCACCTGAGCTACCCCGCCATCCGGCCGGTCCCTTTTCAAGAAGGGCCGTGCGATGTGGGGAGCTTATAGTGACGGCGGAGAGCGGCGTCAAGCGGGCAATTGCACCTTCTGCGGGGAAAAATGCAATCGCGCGCCTTGCCTGTGTTCTTGGCCGCAAAGCCCTGTTTTCATAAGGGCGTTTGGGGGAACAGTTCAGCGGTCCTTCAAGCGGCGGAGCTGGAAGCGCCTGGGGTGTCGATGGTCCACGCGCCGCTGCGCTCGGTCCGCGCGATCCAGCCACCGCCCAGAACGCGGGCGGTTTCATCTTCACTGTCAAAGAAGACGCAAGCTTGACCCGGCGCAACGCCAGCTTCCCCGGTGACGAGTTCGATCGTGGTTTTTTCCGCCGTGTGCCGCAGGATGGCAGGGGCTGGCGGACGGGTGGAGCGCACCTTGGCAAAAAGGTCAAGCTCTGCGCCTTCGTCCAGCGGCATGTCGCCCAGCCAGTTCACCTCGCGCAAGATGATCGTGTTTGTTGTGAGGGCCTCACGCGGGCCGACCACAACGCGTTTTTCATCCGCGTCCAGACGCACCACATAAAGCGGCTCGCCAGTGGCAACGCCAAGGCCGCGGCGCTGGCCAACTGTGTAATGAATGATGCCTTCATGCTGGCCGAGCACGCGTCCGTCCATGTGAACAATGTCACCGGGTTCGGCTGCGTTGGGGCGCAGCTTGCGGATGACTTCGGCATAGTCGCCATTTGGCACGAAGCAGATGTCCTGACTGTCCGGCTTGTTGGCAACGGACAGGCCGAATTTTTCCGCCAGCTGGCGGACTTCCGACTTGGGCCGCCCGCCCAGCGGGAAGCGGATGAAATCCAGCTGCTCCTGCGTGGTGGCAAACAGGAAGTAGCTCTGGTCGCGGTCCAGATCGACAGGACGGAAGAGCGCGCGCTTGTTGCCGTCCGGCCTGGAGCGCACATAGTGGCCGGTGGCCAGAACATCCGCGCCAAGGTCTTTTGCGGTTTTCAAAAGGTCGGTGAACTTGACGGTCTGATTGCAGGAGACGCACGGAATGGGCGTTTCACCGGCAATGTAACTGTCGGCGAACCGGTCCATGACCTGTTCCTTGAACCGGCTTTCATAGTCCAGAACGTAATGCGGAATACCGATCTTTTCTGCTGCGCGGCGGGCGTCGTGAATATCAACACCGGCGCAGCAGGATTTGGCGCGGCTCACGGCGGCTCCGTGATCATAAAGCTGCAGGGTGACGCCGATCACGTCGTACCCCTCTTCCTTCATCAGGGCCGCGACCACGGAACTGTCGACACCACCGGACATGGCAACGACCACACGGGTGTCTTCCGGGCGACCGGGAAGATCCAGACTGTTTTGCATTCACAACACCAAGATATTGGGCCGCACGCGCGTCTTCACGGACGCCTGTTTCAGGCTGGGCTGCATAGCCCGCGCCGTTTTGATGGCGGCAAGTTCACATCGTTTTTTCCAATATATATATGTGCGGGCCAAATTCCAATAATTGCCGGAAAAGGTGGGCAAGCTTTGCCGGGTGAGGCATTCCTTGCCGGGGTGATAGAGTGCTTCAGTACGCCCGATTTGATTTAAGTATCTGAAAATTAGTGCTTTTACCGATGCGTTAAAACTGGCCCGGTGTTTGCTGACAAGTGATCAGACATTTGGTTCAGTCAATCAGATTGGGATGCATCGTGCTACCTTTTGACATGATCTTAAGCGCTGCCGGAACAGCGGGGCAGGCAATCGGTGCCAAGGCGGGCCTTCAGGGCGATACCGCGGGCGGCAACGGGTCTGGCCAGTTTGCCTCTGTTTTGAATGCGGCGGTCAAGCCGGATCAGGACGCGGACGCGCTGACTGAATTCGCTGCCGAATTGCCAGTGGATTTGGTCGGTGAATTAGCGAGTGAGTTGGTCAGTGATTTGGCAAGCGAACTTACAGGCGAGCTCCAGCCGCTTCCTGTGCAGCCCGTTCCGAGTGCAACAGCTGATGCTCTTTTTGAAAACCTTCTGGGCACTGGGCAGGGTGAGGGCGTGGCACTGCAGATCGTTGATGTTGGAGAGCCAGTGCTCCCGGTTGCGCCGCTTGGCGCTGGGGCTGGCCCAGCTGTGCCGCCAAATGTCGGCGAACCTTTGCCGGTTGATCCGCTGGAGCCCGTTTTGGGTGCAAAGCCAGCAGCCGGGACACTGGCCCCTGTGTTAGCGCAAGGCTCAGCAGGTGCGCCTTCAACGGGTGAGGGGCAATCTGCAGCCTCTGCGAATGGGGCCAATCCGGTAGCTGCCGCTTTAACGAAGCAGGCAGCTGAGCCAACCGCGCCCGGGGCATTGTTGAATGAGACTGTTCAGGCGGGTATCGCGCGCGGCGGCGCCGTTGTTGATGCTGCGCAACCTGCACAGGCTCAGGCTGTTTCAACCGCTGGCATTGTTTTGGCTGAGAAGGGGACAAATCAAACGGATGTCAGCCTGCCGGCAAAGAAGTGGCAAGCGGACCTGCCTGCTGAACTGCGCTCCACTTTGACACGCGTGGCTCAAGGCGAGGTTGGCGGACAGGTTTCCAGCTCTGGATCAGCGCCATTGGTTGATACGGCTGTTTCGGCAAGCCAACAAAAGCCTGTAAATGCCACGGCTGCTTCTACGGTTAGTGTGCCTCCAATTGCGGAGGAGCCGGTTGTTGAACCACTCACCGTGACTGCGGAAGATGGAGCTGCTGAAGCCGAACCGCTTGTGACCGCAGCTGCAAAAAAGAGTGGCGAGCCTGCTCAGCCTGTGGTGCAGGTTGCTCAAGCGGCACAGAATAAGCCCATTCCGGTCAAACAAGGTGGTGGACTGCAGGCTCCCTTGGCTGATGATGCGCCTCCAGTAAGCCTTGCCGATCTGGATGCCGCTGTGGAAGAGGCGCAGCCATCTGCTGCCAGCACAAAGAAAACGCCTGCGGCTTCCCATGCCGGAGCTGGCAGTGAAGCGCCTCAGCAGACACCCGCATCGCCTAAGCCCGAGATTTTGGCCGCCGCTGCAGCACGCTCTGCAGTGAGCTCTGGTGAGGTTGAGTTCGACGCCGAATTTGATCCGGAAGCCGCCCTGCGCCTGACAGGCACAACGGGTGAGAGCGCATCAACGGTCCGGCTTGAGAATGTGGTGCGCCCCAATCAGACGCTTTCCAGCCATGTGGCCATGCAAGTGGCCGGAGAAATGGCGCGGAATATTCAAAACGGCCAGACGAAATTCCAGATGCGATTTGATCCGCCTGAACTGGGCCGTGTGGACGTGAAGATGAAGGTGTCTTCGGACGGTAGTGTGCAAGCGCACCTGATTGTTGAGCGGCCGGAAACGCTGGACATGTTCATGCGCGATCAGCGTGGATTGGAGCGGGCGCTTGAGGCTGCAGGTCTGACAGCGGATTCTGAGAACATGAAATTCTCCCTGAAAGATCAGGGGAACTCAGGGTCTCAGTTTGCTGACGGGCAGCAAGATGGTGACCAGCACAACGGGGCTTCCGGCAAGAGTGAAGCCGATCAGTATCACGATCACGACGAGTTCGGACCAGCGGTGCCGCTCAACATAGCGGCAGCCACTGGCGGCCTTGATGTTCGCATTTAACAGAGATTTGGACGCGCCTATCTAGCGGGCTGCAATCGGGATAAAAGAGTATGACACAAGTAACTGGTGCAACATCTGCGGCCTCGTCTGGAACAACATCCGCTTCACAGTCCCTCAGTTCCAATTATGAGCTGTTTCTGTCTCTGCTGACCACGCAAATTCAAAATCAGGACCCGCTGGATCCGCTGGACTCAGCTGAGTACACAAACCAGCTGGTGCAATATTCTTCTGTCGAGCAGTCCATTCAGAGCAACCAACACCTTGCCAAGATGGTTGAGGCCATGCAGGCGGGGCAGGCGTCTTCTTATGTGAACTATATTGGGTCTGAGATTACCGCTTCCGGTGGTACGGCTACTCTTTCCAATGGCAAGGCCAGCTGGAGCTTTGATGCGGCTAAGGATGCAACTGGCTCCATCGATATCAAGGACAGTGCTGGCAACACGGTCTACAGCAAGGAAGTCAGTGTTTCTGCAGGATCGAATTCCTTTGATTGGGATGGCAGAAACAACTCTGGCGGAACTGCGCCCGACGGGACCTACACGATTTCCTTCAATTTGAAGGACGGAAGCGGAAGCAAGGTCAATCCGTCCGCTGAGATCAAGGGTGTGGTTGATGGCCTTGATTTATCGACGGATAATCCGGTTCTGAAGATTGGTGATCTGACGGTTCCAGTCTCTGCTGTGCGGACTGTGAAGGCCGTTTCATCCTAATTTCGCAAGAAAATTCAAAAAACTTTCGAGAACCTGCCAGAATTTTTAAGGGCAGGTTCTCTCTTGGCGTGCCAAATTGCACGTATTGAGTTGCAATCTGCAATGAATAGCTGATGAAGTTAAAATTTGACCCGTTTTTATTAATCGTTGCCGGTCTTTGCCTTAGCTAAGGTAAATAAATACAATTTATGCCAATGTTTATAGTTAATGAATTGTATTTGTTGGCTTAGTCAAATTTTAAGTTGCTGTACCTACACTCAGATTTACCTTGGTCATGGTTAGTGTGAGAGTACAATGACCGAACAAATTCGTTCGCGTGTAAAATACGTCATCGGGCCGGATGGAAGTCCGCTCACTATCGCAGATTTGCCGCCCACTTCTACGAAGCGTTGGGTGATCCGCCGAAAGGCGGAGGTTGTTGCAGCCGTTCGGGGTGGCTTATTGTCCCTCGAAGAAGCCTGCAGCCGCTATACGCTTACAGTGGAAGAGTTTCTTTCCTGGCAAAGCTCAATCGAGAAACATGGTCTGGCAGGGCTGAGAGCCACTCGGGTTCAGCAGTACCGCAACTGATCATTTCTTGATCCAAGAATTAAGGACTGGGGAGGCTGGCTGCGCGCCGGCCTTTTTCGGTTTCGGCATGTTTCACGAGGTGTGATGAAACATGTTTCGCTGTAAAGGTTAACGAGGTGGGCAAATTTTCCCCACCCGAATTGCAAATTGCATAAACAAGATCGGCGGAAATCCGCCAACATCCAGTTCTGACCTCATATTCGTTAACGCCTTGTTAACCTTCTGAGCGGCAAATTTTGCCCAGTGGTTAATGCGCCGAAGGTGTTCGCACCCTCTCGAGCGAAATTTTTGGCTAACGAAAGTCGGGCGGAACTTCGTGAACGGGCTCATCGAATTTATAAAAACACTTGGACCAACACGCGTCGCAGCCATGGGTGCAGTTGCCGCGATGTTGGTGGGGATTTTCGCGTTTATCATTCTTCGCGTTACAGCCCCGCAGATGACAACGCTCTATTCGGATCTCACGCTTGAAGATTCCGGGGCAATTGTGTCTCGCCTTGAGGGAATGGGTGTTCCGTATGAACTCGGTCGCAATGGTGCGACGGTTATGGTTCCTCGGGAGCGGGTGGCGCGGCTGCGGATGCAGTTGGCTGAAGACGGCCTGCCGACCGGTGGCTCCATCGGTTATGAAATCTTCGACCGGTCTGACACGCTTGGGGCCACCAGCTTTGTTCAGAATATCAACCACCTTCGTGCTCTCGAAGGAGAGTTGGCACGCTCCATCGCAGCGATTGATCGTATTCAGTCCGCTCGAGTTCATCTTGTCATTCCAGAGCGGCAGTTGTTTCAGCGCGACCAGCGTGCACCGACGGGTTCTATTGTCCTGAATGTGCGAGGCACTCTTGGTCAGGGCGAAATCCGCGCGGTGCAACATTTGGTGGCAACGGCTGTTGAAGGTCTACGCCCGGAAAGTGTGTCTGTTGTCGATGAAACCGGTCGGTTGCTCGCGTCCGGTGCGGAAAGCGATGAAGAAGGGATTATCGGGAATTCTCTTCAGGAACGGGTGTTCGCCATTGAATCCCGTCTGAAAGGGCAGGTGGAAGAAATCCTCAGTTCCGTTGTTGGTCCGGGTCGCTCACGCGTTCGCGTTGCTGCGGATGTCGATTTTAACCGCACAACGGAAACGATTGAGACGTTTGATCCAGAGGGCCAAGTCGTTCGCTCCACTCAGACCAAGGAAGAAGCCTCTAGCAGCACTGAGCGGACAAATGAGGTCACCGTTGGCAACGAACTGCCAAACGGGGGTGACAACAATGGCGGTGAAGGCTCAAACGAAGAAACAACGGCGACCGAAGAAATCGTGAACTACGAAATCTCACGTTCGACCAAAACGGAAATCGTTGAAGCTGGCCGCGTACAGCGTCTCTCGGTTGCCGTGCTGGTTGACGGAACCTATGGGCCAAACGCGGATGGCGAGGTGGTTTATACACCACGCACCCAGGAGACGCTGGATCGGATTGCGCTCTTGGTTCGCTCAGCAGTCGGGTTTGATGAAGGTCGTGGTGACATTGTTGAGGTGGTCAATCTGCAATTTGCGGCGCCACCTCAAGGCGACCTCACAGAAGAGCCGGGTCTGTTTGAGTTCACCAAAGAAGATATCATGCGTTTTGCAGAGCTCGGCGTGCTTCTTCTGATCTCCTTGCTCCTGCTCCTCTTCGTGGTGCGCCCACTGTTGCGCCGGATTGTGACACCGGAAGAGCAGCAACCTCAGGAGTTGTTGATTGGTCCTGATGGTCAGCTGATTGCTGAAAGTGAAGTGCCGAGCGAAGATGCTGAGGAAGACGACGAGATGCGGATCGAATGGCTTGAAGAAGCCAAGGCTGCGGGCGCTGCCCAAGCCACGTCTATCAGCAAGGTCGGCGAGATGATTGAAGAGCACCCAACCGAAGCTGTAACCATTGTTCGCGGTTGGCTGGATGAGGCGGCATAATGGCTGAAAGTGTGCTTCAAAATCAACTGACGGTTAGTTCGGATGAGGAAGAGCGTGAACTCAAAGGCTCTGAACGCGCAGCGGTTCTTCTGCTTGCGCTCGGCGAGATCCATGGCAAGGCGATTTGGAATCAACTGGATGAGATCGAAATTCGGCAAATTTCGGCAGCCATGGCCAACCTTGGACCTGTTACTCCGAAGATGCTGGAAGATCTGTTCAAGGACTTCGTTAAACGGATTGCTTCCAAAGGCGCATTGACCGGAAACGTCGATGCGACTGAACGGTTACTCACGAACTTTCTGCCCGGTGACCGGGTTTCGATCATCATGGAGGAAATTCGTGGCCCGGCTGGCCGGAACATGTGGGAGAAGCTTTCCAATGTGCAGGAGAATGTTCTCGCAAACTATTTGAAGAACGAATACCCGCAGACGGTTGCGGTTGTTCTGTCCAAGATTAAGTCGGATCACGCGGCCCGAGTGCTTGGCATCTTGCCGGAAGAGCTTGCACTGGAAGTTGTTGGCAGAATGCTGCGCATGGATGCAGTTCAGAAGGAAGTTCTGGAGAAGGTGGAGCAGACCCTTCGGGTTGAGTTCATGTCCAACCTCACGAACACTTCACGTCGTGACAGCCATGAAATGATGGCAGATATCTTCAACAACTTCGATCGGCAGACCGAAGCGCGGTTCCTGGCTGCGCTGGAAGAAGACAACCGCGAAGCAGCCGACCGCATCAAGACGTTGATGTTCACATTCGACGATCTGATGAAGCTGGATGCAGCAAGCTGTCAGACCCTTCTGCGGAACGTGGAAAAGGACAAGCTGGCCATCGCCCTCAAAGGGTCGACGGATACAGCGCGCGAATACTTCCTCGGCAACATGTCATCGCGGGCGGCCAAATTGCTGGAGGACGATATGGAAGCGCTTGGTCCTGTGCGGTTGCGTGACGTTGATGATGCACAAACCGGCATGGTGAATATGGCCAAGGATCTGGCGGCCAAGGGTGAAATCATGATTTCCAAGTCGAACGGCGACGACGAGATCATTTATTGATGGAGCTGGAGGAAAACTCCAAACACACATGGGCACTATGGTTAGTCCTTCAAAATTTTTGTTCAATGTTGATTTCACCGCGCCCCCGGAGCCAGAGGTGGAAGCGCCGCCCGAGCTTGTTGTGCCGATGATGCCGGTGTCTGAGCATGAACAGCTTGTCAAAAAAGCCCGAGAACAGGCCTTTGAAGAAGGCCGCGTTGCGGCTTTGAAAGAGCACCAAAGTGCGCAAGACACGTTGTTGACGGAAGAAGTTGGTCGCTTGATCGGTGCGGTCGAGGGTGTGCTCGCTCAGCTTGATGAAGCACAGACCGAGCAGGAAAAAGACGCCGTCAGTCTGGCGTTCATGGTGGCGCGGAGACTTTGTGCCCATCTGATTGCGCGCCAGCCAATGACAGAAATGTTGGCACTGATTACCGAATGCCTCGGACCGCTGCGACGCTCTCCTCATGTTGTTGTGCGAGTTAATGAGAGGGACGTTGAGGTGCTGAAAAAGCGTGTTGACCCGATCATGAATGAAAAAGGCTTCGAGGGACGGCTTGTCATTTTGGGAGAACCCGACATTGGCCGTGGAGATTGCCACATTGAATGGGCGGATGGTGGTATCATTCGAGACCGAAAAGCCATTGAGAAAGAAATTGACGGGAGCATCAAATCCTACCTTCAGGCGCGCGCCGATGAACGCAAGGCTGCGCGGGCAGGATCTGGCTCTGACACTCAGAAGGATCAGGCATCATGAGTGATGAACAAGGTGGCGGTATTCCGCTTGATGAACTGGAAGTTCCCGCTGCCCCGTCAGAAGAAGATGGTGCAACAGGAGCCACTCAAGGTGCAGGTGATCTTGAAGCTGTATTCGATGTTCCAGTTCGCATTTCTGCGGTGTTGGGCTCATCCAAGATGCATGTCTCGGATCTGTTGAAACTGGCCTCGGGCACCGTACTGGAGCTGGACCGAAAGGTTGGGGAAGCAATTGATATTTACGTTAATGACCGCCTCGTGGCGCGCGGTGAGGTCGTTCTGGTGGAAGACAAACTCGGTGTGACCATGACCGAGATCATCAAGACCGACCGTTAAGGGGGGAACTGGAATGCGGCTTTTGATCGTTGGCACGCTTGGCGGCCAACTCAGTACAGCTTCCAAAATTGCCATGCAGCGAGGGGCGCAAGTCACTCACGCTGATACCATTGAAGGAGCATTGCAAGTGCTCCGGTCGGGTCGGGGTGCAGACCTGTTGATGGTGGATGTAGGCCTCGATATCGCAGGCCTTCTCGATAAACTTCAAACTGAACGTGTACATGTGCCGCTGGTGGCGTGTGGTGTGGAAACGGATGCTCAAGCTGCTGTCTCTGCCATTCGTGCCGGTGCAAAAGAATACATTCCCCTTCCGCCCGACCCTGAACTGATCGCTGCTGTCTTGTCCGCCGTCGCCGAAGAGCGCGGCGATATGATTTATCGCGATGACGCAATGGCGGCCGTTGTGAAACTGGCAGAGCAGGTGGCCCCGTCCGAAGCGTCCGTTTTGATCACCGGGGAATCTGGAACGGGTAAGGAAGTCATTGCCCGTCACGTCCACAAGTGCTCCAACCGTGCGTCAAAGCCGTTTATCTCCATCAACTGCGCCGCCATTCCCGAGCATCTTCTGGAATCGGAGCTGTTTGGTCACGAAAAGGGAGCGTTTACGGGTGCTGTTGCCCGCCGTATTGGCAAATTCGAAGAGGCAGACGGCGGAACTCTGCTGCTAGACGAAATTTCTGAAATGGATGTGCGCTTGCAAGCCAAGCTTCTGCGCGCCATTCAGGAAAAGGTCATTGACCGGGTTGGCGGAAACCGCCCTGTTCCAGTTAATATCAGGATCCTGGCAACCTCGAACCGTGATCTTGCAGAGAGTGTTCGCAACGGCAGCTTTCGTGAGGACTTGCTGTTCCGACTGAATGTTGTGAACCTGAAGCTCCCGCCGCTACGGTCCCGACCGGCGGATATCATGGCGTTGGCGACGTTCTTTGTAGACCATTATTCAAAGGCAAATGGCGTTCCTCCACGCGAGATTTCAGCTGAGGCCCAACAGGCGCTGAAATCAAATGTGTGGCAGGGCAATGTGCGCGAGCTGGAAAACACTATGCATCGTGCGGTGTTGCTGGCTTCGGGAACGGAAATCACCGTTGATGCGATCCGCTTGCCGGATGGGTCTCCAATCAGTGTTGATCGCGGGCCCGCCGCACAAGCCGCACAGGCGGCGGAAGCCGTGTCGCGAACCTTTGTTGGCAGAACGGTTGCGGATGTTGAGCGCGACCTCATTCTGGACACGCTCGATCACTGCCTTGGTAATCGTACCCATGCTGCGAAAATTCTGGGTATCTCAATCCGGACGCTGCGCAACAAGCTGAATCAATATACTGATGATGGGGTGAGTGTACCTGGACCTGGTGAAATGCGGTCTGCGTAAACAGGGTAATAAAGGCTCGTCATGACAGACACCTCGGCAAATGAGGGAAAAGCGGTTCAACCGGCCAGCGGACAAGGTGCTCCTGCTGCGTCTGGCGGTGCTTCTTTGCCGAGTTTTCAGGATATCTGGGATACGCTGAGGCGGGGTGATGTTGGTCTTGCGACCGGCATCATGGTCATTCTGACGCTTTTGATCTTGCCGATGCCGCCGATCATGCTCGACATGTTTCTGGCGCTCTCAATTGTGTTTTCCGTTCTTGTTCTGATGACGGCCCTGTTTATCCAGAAACCTCTTGAGTTCTCCTCGTTTCCGACAGTCCTATTGATTGCCACAATGCTGCGGCTCGGGTTGAACATCGCGTCGACGCGTTTGATCCTGTCCAATGGGCATGAAGGCACGGCCGCTGCAGGGAATGTTATCCAGTCCTTCGGAAATCTCGTCATGGGCGGGAATTTCGTGATCGGGATCATTGTCTTCGCGATCCTCGTGATCGTGAATTTCATCGTTATTACAAAAGGCTCTGGCCGGATTGCCGAAGTTGCTGCGCGTTTTACCCTTGATGCAATGCCGGGCAAGCAGATGGCAATTGACGCTGACCTCAGCGCAGGCCTGATTGATGAAAACGAGGCACGCACCCGTCGGAAGAACCTGGAGGATGAAAGTTCCTTCTTTGGTGCGATGGATGGTGCGTCCAAGTTTGTGCGCGGCGATGCCATCGCCGGCCTCTTGATCACTTTCATCAATATTCTTGGCGGCATTTTTATCGGCGTTGCTCAAATGGAGCTGAGCTTTGGCGAAGCTGCTAACAACTACACGCTGTTGACCATCGGTGACGGGCTCGTTTCGCAGATCCCGGCTTTGATCGTGTCAACGGCTGCTGGTCTTTTGGTCTCCAAGGCAGGAGTGCAAGGGTCTGCTGATAAGGCACTCGCGTCCCAGTTTACCGGCTATCCCAAGGCTCTTGGAATGTCGTCTGCCGTTATGGTGACGCTTGCGCTTCTGCCGGGTATGCCAGCTATTCCGTTTCTCGGCCTTGCAGCCGTTTCCGGTTATCTCGCTTATTCTGTCGGGGCGAAGAAAAAGCAAGTGGAAGTGGAAGCCGCACAGAAGAAAGCCGTCGCCGAGGCTCCAAAACCTCCGCCCGAGCCGCCGATCACCGACGCGCTGAAGATGGACGAGCTTCGCATTGAGCTCGGCTATGCCTTGTTGCCGCTGATTAATGGCAAGGATAACTCTGGCGGCGATATCCTGACCGAGCAAATCAAGGCGCTTCGACGTCAAATTGCCAGTGACCTCGGTGTGATCATGCCGCCGGTGCGGATTCTGGATAACATTCAGCTCGGCGCGAATGACTACGTTATCAAGGTCAAGGAAGTTGAAGGCGGCCGCGGTAGTCTTTATCCAAACCACTTCATGGTCATGGATCCATCAGGCGGTCAGGTAAATCTTCCGGGAACACAGACCACGGAACCGACATTTGGTCTCCCGGCGACATGGGTGGAAGCGGTCTATCGCGAAGATGCTTCATTAAGAGGCTACACGGTCGTTGACCCGGCGACGGTCTTGGCTACGCATTTGACTGAGACGATCAAGGCGAATGTTTCCGAACTTCTCACCTATGGCGATGTTCAAAAACTGCTGAAAGAACTGCAAGGCGAACAGGCCAAACTGGTGGATGACATCATCCCGTCGCAAATCACCGTATCCGGCATTCAACGCGTGCTGCAAGCGCTGCTTAACGAGCGCATTTCTGTTCGCGATTTGGGCACTATACTGGAAGGTGTGTCCGAGGCTGTTGGCATGACACGCAATACGGACATGATTGCAGAGCACGTGCGCAGTCGTCTCGGTCGGCAGATTTGCGCATCCAACCTGGCTCCTGGCGGTTATCTGCCGCTGATTTCTCTGTCTCCCCAATGGGAGCAGGCTTTCATGGAATCGATCGTCGGGGAGGGCGAAGACCGACAGCTTGCGATGCCGCCTTCGAAGCTGCAGGAGTTTGTCGTCAAAGTCCGCGATGCTTTTGAAGAGGCTGCCCAGCAGGGGGAAGTTCCTGTTCTGCTGACGTCCCCGCAAACCCGCCCCTTCGTCCGGTCAATTGTCGAGCGATTCCGCGCACATACAACCGTTATGAGCCAGAGCGAGGTTCATCCTCGGGTCAAGCTCAAGACCATCGGCGCAGTCTAAATTTCAACTTTGAAATGGTACTTAGACCAGAATGTTGACGCGGGCCATAATAGCTGTGGTGCTGGCGTAAACGCCCTGCGCGTCGGCAGTTGGGCGAGCCTGAAAAATGCGGTTTGAATTTGTGAAGACCGTCAGCGAGACCGCTTGCCGGAGCTGTTGGCCTTCCTGGATCGCACGGCGCCTCTTCGCCGACCACGCCTTGTTGTAGTCGGCGAATGTGAGGCGCTCGTCGCGCTGACGGTAGTTCCCCTTCACTGCCATACGTCAACTGTCAAATACTATGGTTAATGCCGGGTTAAGTTTTCTGCAAAATGCAACAGCTTGCCATTGCTTTGGGGCGCTGGTATCGACCATCTCGATTCACAGGAGGTTTTATGTCAGCTGTTTCTCTCGACCTGAATGGGTACACCGATATTCCAAATGACAAGATTGCCTTTGTGGTGACCTTTCTGGAAATGCTGGCGAAACCGGGTGACGGAAGAGCGAGTGAAACACCGAGTGGTGTCTCCTTGGAACGCTGGGAAACACCGCTTCCTGCCGACTATGTCCGCCTTTTTCGCCAAATTGGCGATGATTGGCTCTGGTTCGGGCGGTTGGTGCTCGAAGAAGACAAGCTTGCAAATGTCCTCAAAGAGGAGACCCGTGAAATCTATTGTCCGGTGCAGGATGGTAAGCGGCTTGGGTTGCTCGAGATTGACTTTGCGGACACTAAGAACCCGGAGCTTGCTTATTTCGGCCTCGTGCCAGAGGCAATTGGAAGCGGGATAGGACGCTGGCTCATTCAACAAGGCATTGAACTCGTGTGGCGGCGCCCAGAATCGCAACGGTTTTGGCTGCATACCTGCACCGGGGACAGTCCGCAGGCCCTCGGCTTTTATCAAAGCAATGGTTTTCGGCCATACAAGCGTTCCATTGAAGTGGTGGATGACCCTCGCCATCTTGGTGTATTGGAAGATGCCCTTGGTCCCCATTTGCCGAAGCTCGCCTGATCGGCTTAGCGCGGGAGAGCTGCAGTTGTCGTAACGGCGATAACCGTTTGTTCAACTGCAGGGGCTGCCCACCCAATCGCCGCATTCTTGGAATATCGTAAATTTTCGTTAACCATTTTCCGAGGATTGGCAGTGGATGACGGCGATATGCTGCTGTGCTGCGATTATCCGGGCATTTAGAATTGGTTAAACTAAATTAAATTTAGCCTTCAACGGAGTCGGGCCCCAAATGTCGGAAGCGCAAGATAATGTCGTTCCTCATACCCGTGTACGGTCCCTGAGAGATGCGATCCGCAAAGTCCAGCTTGGAGAGGCAGAGCGTTCGGATGTTGTTGTGGAGCTGCAGGAAACAGAACGTGCGCGTCTGGAAATGCTTGCTGATGAACTGAAGGATGTCTTCAAAGAGATCCCGGAAGATGATGATCAGTTTACTCTGCAGGTTGTTTCCGGATCCACACCACGGTTTTGGGTAGATATGACCAGTCATGTGGTGGTTGGTGGTGATCGTCAGACCTATCGTTTCCTGAAAGACACCCGTCTTGGCCGTGTCGTCGTTCTAGAAACATCGGTTCTGGATGACATGGCAGATTGTGTGACCGAATATATTGCTGAACGTATTCTCGAACGGGAAAAGGCGATTGAGGGTGACTGGTTCAACAATCGCCTGCGGCAGGCCGCGCATGAACAATCCGTTGCCAAGGTTCAGCAATCGTCAAATTGGCCGGGGATCATTTCGGGGTTCTTGTTTGGGGCTGCTGTCGGCATGATCGGGTTGATCGCTTTCGCGTGGTTTGCCAACCCGGTCTAAACCGCCCAACACCAACTCAGCTGTTATAAAATCCGGACAGATCTCGTGTCCGGATTTCTTCTATTTGAGAGTCCGGACCTGCAAACCCGCGTTCGGTCATTTGAACGTTCCAATTCCCGACCGATCCATCAATCTCGAAGATATTAAAACGCGCTGCCGGCTTTTTGCCGCCGGGGGCACTGGTTGCAGAGGGAACTCCAATCACCGGAACCGGGCCGTTTGGTCCTTCGATTTCTTCAAAGCTGTCGATATGTGTGTGCCCATGAAGCACAAGTTCGGCGCCAACACGTTTGATCATTGCGCGAACGCGTGAAGCGTCAGACAGGCGCTTGTGCCAATTGGTGGCTTTGGGAAAGGGCGGATGATGGATCATGACAACGCGAAAGAGGCCTTCGTCGCCAAGTTCCTTCAACGTATCGCGCAAGGCGCGGCTTTGCTTGCTACCCACCCGGCCAGTTGCAAACCATGGGCCTGTTGCCCGCGCTGTCGAAACGCCGATGAGCGCAATATTTTTCCGACGGCGAACGAAGGGGAAGCTGGCTTCGTCTGATTGATCAGAAGCCGAACCATTATCCGCGCTCATATATGGGAGCCATGCTTCGCGGGCCTTTTTCAAGGCTCCGGGAACATAGGCGTCGTGATTGCCCGGAACGACGGTGACATTTTCTGGTGACCCAACACCTTCAAGCCACGTTCTGGCACCAATGATTTCAAGGGGAAGTGCGATATTGACCAGATCCCCGGTGATCGCGACATGATCCGGGGTCTGGTCTTGCATGTCGGCAACCAATTTTTCGAGATGGTTGCCGCCCATGTTTTTTGACCGGTGCTGCCGCCAATTCAAATATCCGAGGATACGCTTTGAAAATAGCTGTATCAGTTTCGGATCGGGCAGGGGGCCAAGATGAGGATCGGAAAGATGTGCCAACTTCAACATGATGCGCGCATCATGTGTGTCCGCGGTGATCCGTCAAGTAAAATAGCACGCTGTGGGCCAGTCACATGTTGACGACCCACCAAACCAACAAATCGTTAGGCTTCAGACCCATAAAATGGCTATGCAAATCAGTTGAATTTTGATTCAATCTCCTGAACAGGAGTTTGATGATGTCTGATGGGTTCTTCTGGCTCAGCGATGAGCAGTTTTTAAAGTTGCAGCCGCTTTTGCCGACCGACACGCGGGGCAAGGCCCGTGTCGATGATCGGCGAGTGATCAGCGGCATCATTCATGTTCTGAAGTCAGGCGGTCGCTGGATCGATGCGCCGGAGGTCTACGGGCCGAGGAAAACCCTCTACAATCGCTTTGTTCGCTGGTCGGAGAAAGGTGTCTGGACGGGGATCTTCGACACATTGTCCCAAACCGGTGGCCCTGTTCTGGAAGTGATGATCGACAGTACAGCTGTTCGGGCGCACAGGGTCGCCCTTGGCGGCAAAGGGGGGCTCAAGCCCATGCCCTGGGCCGAGCTCGTGGTGGTCCGGGCACAAAAATCCACGCCCTGAGCGACAATAAAGGACGGCCAATCACCTTTCACCTGACAGGAGCCAATGTCTCGGATTTCACAGGAGCTGAGGCACTCATGCCTCTCGTTCCTACAAACGGCGTTTTGCATGGCGACAAGGGGTACGACAGTGACCGTATCCGCCGGACCGTGGAAGCACGTGGATCTCTGCCCAACATCCCGCCTCGCAAAACACGGAAATGGAAAAACTGTTTCTCGCCATATCTTTACAAAGGCAGAAACGTCATCGAGAGGATGTTCGGCAGGCTCAAGGAGTTCCGCAGGATCGCCACACGCTACGACCGAAACGCCAGAAACTTTCTGTCCGCACTCTGCCTTGCCGCAATCATCTGCTACTGGTTATGAGTCCGAAGCCTAGATCAGTTTGTCGGGAACGTGGTCAGGGCTGCGGAAACGCGTGGGTTGGTCAGGTCAACAGCCGGCTTCCAGGTGTAGTTGTTTGGACGACGACGGTTTGAAAAAAGGGCCTTAAGCATCGGTTTGCTCACTGAAGTAGCCAATATGGCTGGTTGATTGTTGACGCTTATGTAGGTCTGGATGCTCAAAAAGAGTAGGTGCTATTTTGGTAAGTCAGGCCTGCGTTTCTTGCATGGGTAAGTAAAGTAAGTAGTATTTGGTAAGTTGTTAATGTGGGTTTACGATGATTTCACTTTTGTCTCATTTTCCGAAATATTTGGTCCGAATTCTCATCGAAACCACAGGACTCTTTCGTCGAGGCATGACGATGGGTGCGCGTGTCATTGTTTTGAATGAAAAGGGGCAGGTGCTTCTCGTCCGCCACAGCTATCTGAAGGGCTGGTATTTGCCCGGTGGAGGCATTGACCCGGGTGAAACAGCAGGAGACGCGGCAGCTCGAGAAGTGCTCGAAGAAGGGGGTATTCGAGCAACAAAAGCGCCTGAGCTGTTGGGGCTGTTTTTAAATAGGCGCGGGATAGGTCGTGATCACGTGGCTCTTTATGTCCTCAGAGATTGGGAGCCGACAGATGTATATTTACTTCCAAATCGAGAAATTCTGGAAGCATTGTTTTTTGATCTTGGTCAGTTGCCGGAAGATGTAACAGACGCAACACGCGCGCGATTGGACGATTTTTCAAAAGGAAAGCTTCCGACCAGCTCTTATTGGTAGAGCTGGCCGGGAAAAGATTATGCCGCTGCAGGCAGACGGCCACGATCATGAGGATGATCCAGATCGAGCTGAGGACCGACAGGGACAACGCGTGTTGGGTTTATTGATTCATGTGACCCGTAATAATGCTCTTTGATGGTCGCCATTTCGACCGTCTCGGCGATCCCCGATATCTGGTAGAGCTCTCGCAGATAGTTGGAGAGGTTGGGATAATCTTTGATCCTTCGGATGTTGCATTTGAAATGCCCGACATAAACGGCATCGAACCGTACGAGCGTTGTAAAGAGCCGCCAATCAGCTTCGGTCAAGTGCTCGCCTACCAGGTAACGCTGATCATCAAGGCGCTTTTCCAGCTGATCGAGAGTGGAAAACAGCTCGGTTACCGCTTCTTCATAGGCTGATTGCGTCGTTGCAAACCCGGCTTTGTAGACCCCATTGTTCACCGAATGATAGACGGTTTCGTTGGTCTCATCGATCTGAGGCAGAAGTTCTTCCGGGCTCAGGTCCAATGTGGAGCCGGTTAACTCATCAAAGGCGCTGTTGAACATGCGGATGATTTCAGCAGATTCGTTGCTGACAATCGTTTTTGTCTTCTTGTCCCACAGGATCGGCACCGTAGCGCGGCCTGTGTAGTTCGGGTCAGCCTTCACATAAAGATGCCAAGCATAGTTTGCCCCGTTTACGGGGTCCGGCTCTTTGAAGCTCCAACCGTTTTCCAGCATCAGCGGCTCAACTGCGGTCACCGGGATAATGTCTTCCAGACCTTTCAGCTTCCGGTAAATCAGCGTGCGATGCGCCCAAGGGCAGGCGTAGGATACATAAAGGTGGTAGCGGTCGCGCTCGGCTTTGAACCCACTTTTGCCGCCTGGGCCGGCTTCACCTGTCTTTGTGATCCAGTTTCTGAAGGCGGCGTCCTTGCGAACGAACTTTCCCCCGGTGGACTTTGTGTCATACCATTGATCTGTCCACACCCCGTCGACCAACAACCCCATGATCCTGCTCCTTTGACCGTGTTCCTTGGAGATGTGTATATCAGGCTTACCATTTCAACGGACTGGAAAGACTGTTCATGCAAGGTGAACAGTGCCTTGTGCGACATGAATGAATTTTGGGACTGGACCGGATTAAAAACGCGTGCTAATCGACTGCGCATTCTGGCCATCAAGATTGGCTTAGTTGAGAGAACTCATGGCATTTGGTCTGACATTGCGACGACGAACCATCCGACGAGATAGCACTCGTCCGATCCGTCGCGGCTGACCACTTCCAAAAAATCAGGAAACAGGGACCATTGGCAGGCGCGTTATGAATGATGCACGCCTGGAAGATCCAATGAAGCCGGAAAACTGGTTTATTCGCCTCGAAGCCTCACACGACACCCTTGAAATCGACGCACTTCAAGAAGCTGCCTTCGGGCCGGGCCGTTTTGCGCGGACTGCATTTCGCATTCGTGAAGGTGTTGCGCATAGGCCAGATCTGAGCTTTGTCGGTCTTTCTGGGGCGACACTTGCCGGTTCGGTTCGCTTGACAAACATCCGGATTGGGGACACGCCATCTCTCCTTTTGGGCCCTTTGACTGTGGCTCCGGAATTCAAGAGTCGGGGGCTTGGCAAAGCCTTGATGCGGACGGCTCTTGATGCAGCTGCGGCCGTGGGAGAGACTGCAGTGCTCCTTGTTGGGGATGCAGCCTATTACAAGCCTTTCGGGTTTCAGAATGTACCCTTTGGATCAATCATACTTCCCGGCCCTGTCGACCCTGCGCGTGTGCTGATTGCACCGCTAAACGGCGCTGATGTTCCGAACGGTAGCGTTCAACAGCCGCGAGTTGATTAGGGTCCTGACCCTAGCGTCCTTCGCGATACCAGGTCGCTGTTATTGCGCCCAGCAGCAAGGCAAGGCCGAGTAATCCAAGGAACAGCGGATACCGATCAACTCCGTTCAAAACCGTTGCATTGTTGGCCTTAAATCCGATCCAGCCATTTCCGGAGAAGTTGGTGGCGTTTTGAAGGGCAACGGTGCGTGGAATGGCAAGCGCACCTTCCGCAGCCATTAGGCGCTTTGTGGACCCGCTTGTGGCTTCCGTAAGCGGAGCCAGATTGTCACCGGTTGAAAGGACGTCAGTATATTCTTTCGGGTTCTGTGGACCGGCGTGAACCAGTCCAGTCATTGATCCGTCCGTTACCGAGAAAAGCCCAGTTTCAGTGACGGGCATCGCGCCGCGCCATAGCCCCGGATCGGCTTCGGTCATCGTCAAGGTTGAGGTTTCGCCCGTGGGGGAGGTGACCGTCACATCACGAATGCTCTCAGCAAGCGTTTGGCGTTCGACAATGAGTTCCGGCCCGCGCATGGCAACACGCAGGGCTTCTTCTTCCAGATCGGGTTCCTGCATCAGCCAGTGGCCTAAACGCCGTAGCAGAGGAACATGTGGACCACCGCCCTCATAGCCACGGGCCCACAGCCATACATGGTCTGACAACAGGAGTGCGACGCGTCCTTCATCAACCCGGTTCAGGACCAGAAGCGGTGTTTCCTGCGGTCCGGACATCAATATGTTTCCGGCATCGACTTCCGTGTTGACCGCCCTGAACCAACGGCTCCAGGCTGGTGGGGTCTGGCTTGCGCCGGGCAAGCCACGGGTCACCGGGTGCCGCTCTCCCAGTTTTGCCAGCGTGGCATGGAAAGGTTCTTCCTCAACTGCGCCAGTTGGCCGGGCAGGAAGAATTGGTGCAAGCGGTGTTCGGTAAAGGCTGCCACCTTCTGCATAGTCAGGTCCGCTGGCCAAAAGAACTGCCCCGCCATTGCGCACGTAGCGTGCAATATTGTCGAAATAGAGCATTGGCAACACGCCGCGGCGGACATATCGGTCAAAGATAATCAGGTCGAATTCGTCAATCTTGACAGAGAACAGTTCGCGGGTTGGGAACGCGATCAAGGACAGTTCGTTTATAGGCGTGCCGTCCTGTTTTTCCGGGGGGCGCAGGATCGTGAAATGAACCAGATCAACCGAAGCATCGGATTTGAGGAGGTTTCGCCAGGTTCGTTCGCCTGCATGCGGCGAGCCAGAGACCAGAAGAACTCTCAGGTTTTCACGAATCCCGTCGATGGTGACAACAACACGATTGTTGAGTTCGGTGAGTTCGCCATCGAGAGGAGCTGCTTCGAATTCAAAGATGTTGTTGCCGCCATGAGTGATCTCAATCGGAATGTCGATCGTGCTTCCAACGGTGGCTGAACGTTGGCTTATCGTGTTGCCGTCCTGTTTGATCGACAGCCGCACGCGAGAAGGACCACCCGTGCCTGCTCCCTGATCTTCAATGCGAACGGATACCAGTTGCTCTGAGCCGACAAGCCCGAACCGGGGGGCCTTGTGAAGCACAAGACGGCGGTCTTTTTCGTCAGCCGAACCGGTTATCAGGCTGTGAACGGGCGCGTTGAAGCCGAGGCTTGCGGCTTTTTCTGGAATGTCGTGGACTTGGCCATCGGTGATGAGAACAGCTCCTCCGACACGCTCCGGTGGAACATCAGAAAGACCGTTTGCAAGAGTTTGGAAAAACTGCGTGCCGTCCCCGCTGCCGTTGTTTCTGGCTTCCAGAATACGAACATCAAACCCGTCCAGCGCGTTCAGGCGGTTTTTCAGTTCACCTGCGGCTGTTTCTGTGGTGGCAAGCCTGTCGTCCAGTTTTTGGCTCTGGCTTTTGTCGACAACAACGGCGACCACGCTGGAAAGCAGCGTGTGGTCTTCGTGCTCTATGGCGGGGTTGGCGAGCGCCAGGACAACCAATGCCAGCGTTAAACCTCTGAGTATCCATCCGCGTATGCTCAAAAGGCCCAGCAATCCTGTAGCGACAACGGCTAGAAGAATGGCAAAGGAAAGTGCCCAGACAGGGATAAGCGGTGAAAAGGAGATGGACCAGATCATGGATGTCTCCTCATTGTCCAAGCCGTTCCAGCAGCGCAGGGATATGGACCTGATCCGCCTTGTAGTTGCCGGTAAAGCTGTACATCACGATGTTGACCCCGGCCCGGAATGCATAATCGCGTTGGTTAGGATCGTTCGGAACCGTCGGGTACATGAATGAACCAGATGCGTCGATAGCCCATGCGGCGGCAAAATCATTGCCGGTAATCAGAACCGGAGAGACCCCGTCTCCCGCCCGAACAGGGCGACCGCTGCCTGTTGTTGCTTCGCCGCTGCCTTCGACCCACAACGGGCTGGTGGCATAGCGACCGGGAAAGGTCTCCAGCAGATAGAACGCTTTTGTAAGCACATGATCCTGCGGAACCGGTTCCAGAGGGGGAATGTCCAGATCATCCAGGATTTCCCGCAGCTTTAAAGTGGCCGGAGTTGTTGAGAACCCTGTGGTGCCCACGGTGATGTGGTCGCGGGTATCAAACAGGATTGTTCCACCGTTGCGCATGAAAGTGTCAATCCGCGACATGGTGCGCGCATCTGGAGCTTCGAGCGACGGATCAAGTGGCCAGTAGAGAAGGGAGTAAAACGCCAGTTCATCTTTGGCAATGTCTACACCAATCGCTTCTCCCGGTTCCAGCGCAGTGCGCTCTGACAAGAATTGGGTCAATCCATTGAGGCCCGCCTGACTTGTCTGATCGATCTCGGCAATACCGGTTTTCACAAAGGCAAGCCGAGTCTGCAGTGTCGATTGCAGGGCCTGATAGTCATCTGCCATTGTCTCTTGGGCCCAGGCTCTGTCTGCTATCGGTACGAGACAGACTGCCAGGATTAGAGCGCTTGCAAGGCTTGAACGCCTCATTTTGAGCCGGCTGATAGCTCCACCCATCGCTAAAACGGCAATCACGTCCAGCATCAACAAGATGAAGGCGAGGGTGAACAAAATGGCGCGCAGATCAACAGGATCTGCGGTTGGATACTCTCTGACAACCACATTGTCTCCAAGCGTATCGGTGTTGAGCGCTGCGAGCGTGTCGTCCGGTTTCAATAGGTTCAAGGCACGGAAGCCGTCTTCGGTTCCATAAAGGCCCGGAGGGGTGGTCCGGCTTGCAGTTGCATCTGCGAAGTCTCGTGCTGCAATCGGCGGAACGTCCGCAGGCGGTGAAGTGAAATTGCCATAGCCATCCAGTAAACGAAGCGGGGGCAATGTGCCCTGTGCCGCGCCGTCTTCAGCGTTTGTCACAGACACAGCGTTGGAAATGGCCAGCATGCGTCGCAGCATTTCCAGAAACGTTCCAGATAACGGCAAGTTTGACCAGGACGTATCGGCTGTCACATGGAAAAGCACGATGGTTCCTCGGCCAAAGGGAGTTGCGGTCACGAGCGGTGTACCGTCTTCCAGCATTGCCCATGTCTTGGAAGGAAGTTCAGCGGTTGGTTCAGCCAAAACCTGACGGCTGACAGTAACATCCTTGGGAATCGGCAGTCCTGCAAAGGGGGAGCTGTCAGAAAATTCGGTAAGACGTTGAGGTTGCTTCCACGACAAGCTTCCTCCCAACGAACGGTCACCGGAGCGCAACGTCACTGGTGTCAGGCGGTCGGTTCCGCCTGCGGTTCTGGGGCCTGCAAAACGAACGAGAGTTCCGCCGTCGCGCACCCAACCCTCAATTGTCTCTAACGAAAGATCAGGAAGCCGACCGATATCGGCGAGAACCAGAACGGAAATCCCGTTGTCCAGCAATTCAGGGACCGCTGTGTCTAAATCGCCTGATTTTGGCTTGCGCAGGTCGGAAAACGGGTTGAGCGCCCGCTCAAGATAAAACAGGGGAGAAAGGAGGGGTTGGGCCAGATCGCCGAATTGTCCGGAAATAATGCCGACCACTCGGCGGCGCCAACTGTCATCAATCAACTGAACCGATGCTGCACTCGATGTGCCCTTGATTTCGAGACGGGCAATTTCGTTCCTCAGTTCGCTTGGAATGGTGAACCGGGCTTCTGCCTCCAGAGTATTGTCTTCAAAAGACACAGTTGCCTCGCCAAGTGAAAGTCCCCTGATGTCGAGTGCCTGAACAGTGGCCGTTGAAACAGTGTCTTCCGGGTGTCGGGCGACGGTAATGCTCAGGGATTCCGACGTGTTTTCCGGGGCCTTGAGTGCTTTATGAGGCGTGAGCCCAGAATAGACCGTCAGAGGGACGTCGCCGATAATTTTGGCAAGATCGGCGGAAAAAGCACCGGAGGAGGTTCCTTCGGAATTATCAGACAGCCAGATAACGGCTCCGGGGGCGGTCTCATTCGCAGCTTTGCGAAGTCCAATCACCAATTCTGATCGATTGGGTGCATAGGGGCGCGGTTTGATGGCGCGAAGACGTTCCAGGGCGGTAACAGCCGCTTCTGGAGCCAGGTTTTGGGACGGGCCATCAGCTGTCGCAGCGAACAAGACCGGTCGACCTTCGCTTTGGGCCGCTTCCAGTATTTGTTCTGCAGTGCGAACCTGATCATCCCAATGTTTCGACGATTGCCAGCCATTGTCCATCAGCAGCCAGAAGACATCGTCTCCAGATTGAACTGTTTCCATGGGCCGCCAGATTGGGCTGGAAAGGGCAAGGATCAGGCACGCGGCAAGCAGAAGGCGCAAAAGGGTCAGCCACCAGGGACTTTTTTGCGGTGTTTCTTCGTGCTGTTCGATGTCCAAGAGGAGGCGGGTTGGCGGAAACGCAACTTCACGCGGGCGCGGTGGTGTCAGCCGAAGCAGCCACCAGATAACGGGCAACAAAAACAAGGCGGCGAGAACCCATGGGGCACCAAAGGCAAGTGGGAGGCCTGAAAACATCAATACTCCTCCCCGGTTGCGAGGGCTTCTGCTGAGCCAGAAAGGGCACTGTGCAGGACCAGCAGCGGTTCAGCGGCGGAGCGGTCTGTGTGATGTACCGTGTAGGTCCATCCGGCGCGTCGGGCGATGTCTCTGACGGTTGCCCGATGGGCCTCCAGTTTCTGGTGATAGGATTCGTGCCATCTTTCTGCGCGGCCAGTCGTCAATTTCAGTCCGCTTTCAGGGTCGAGAAATTCAACGCGCCCGTCGAAGGGGAAGGTTTCCTCAATAGGATCGAGCACCTGCACTAGATGCCCTCTGGCCCCTGTGCCCGCGACGTGATGAACCCAAGCTTCAATTTTGTCGACCGGATCCAGAAGATCCGAGATCAGGACAACATCCGAGAATCTCTGAATTCCGGTTGTGTCGGGAAGAGCGGCAGGTTTGCCGAGGTGGGCGAGGGCACTGGCGAGCCGTTCAGCGGCTTTTCTATCAGAAAATGCGCGGGTTACGCCTGTCAGGCCAATGCGTTCTCCCGTATCAGCCAACATATCGGCCAACGCCAGCATCAAGACAATGGAGCGGTCCCGCTTGGAGGTTGACGACAATCGGGACTGGAATGCCATGGAGCTGGAAAGGTCAGCCCAGAGCCACACTGTGTGAGCTGCTTCCCATTCCCGTTCGCGGACATAAAGATGATCATCGCGTGCTGAACGCCGCCAGTCGATGCGTTTGGCCGGTTCGCCCATGACGAACGGTCTGAATTGCCAAAAGCTCTCACCGGGGCCGGCTCTGCGCCGACCGTGCCAGCCTGCGATAACAGAGTTTGCGACATGGCTGGCCTCAATCAGAAGGTCCGGCAAGGCTTCGGCAACCGAGCGGGCCTCGCCGATCATATTGGGCCAGTTGGCCTGATCTCCGATGTCCTTCTGGACCTGTGCCATGGTACCGCGTCTCCCTCTGTGCTTGCGTCAGGCGATCCGGGCTTTCACACGGGAGATGACATTTCGAACGGTGTGACCATCCGCACGGGCGGCGAACGTCAAAGCCATGCGGTGCTGCAGGACCGGTTCTGCTAGGGCAAGGACGTCATCGATAGAGGGTGCAAGGCGTCCGTCGACCAAAGCTCTTGCGCGCACCGTTAGCATCAAGGCTTGGCTTGCGCGTGGCCCCGGCCCCCAAGCGATCAGTTTAGTTATGTCGTCCCGGTCCTGATTTTCCTGCGGGCGGGCAGCGCGGACCAGCTGCAATATCGCATTGACCACGCTCTCGCCTACCGGCATTTGGCGCACAAGCTGCTGGTATTCCGCCAGTTCCGCCGCTTCCATGGCGACCTGAGGTTCTGCCTGATTGGCCCCTGTTGTTTCCAGAAGGATTTTTCGCTCGGCATCAAGGTCTGGATAATGCACATCAATCTGCATCAGGAATCGGTCCAGCTGGGCTTCTGGAAGCGGATAGGTGCCTTCCTGCTCAAGCGGGTTCTGTGTTGCCAAAACGTGGAAGGGGCGGGGAAGATTATGGGCCTGACCAGCGACCGTCACATGGTATTCCTGCATCGCTTGCAAGAGAGCGGACTGTGTGCGTGGACTGGCTCGGTTGATTTCATCAGCCATCAACAGTTGCGAGAAAATCGGACCCTGAATGAAGCGGAAAGACCGGCTGCCATCTTGTCCCTGTTCCATCACTTCAGCGCCAAGAATGTCAGAGGGCATCAGGTCTGGCGTAAATTGAATACGGCGTGCGTCCAGACCGAGGACGGTTCCAAGCGTTTCGACCAGTTTTGTTTTGGCAAGACCCGGAACCCCGACCAACAATCCGTGGCCACCTGCAAGGATTGTGACCAAGGTCTGTTCAACAACCGTTTCCTGACCGAAAATGATCTGCGCGATATCGGCTTTCGCCTGGGTCACACGGGCGACTGCCTTTTCAGCCTTTTCGGCAATGGCAGCTTCATCAAGGTTCCCTGAAGGGGATGGGGTCACTACGCTCATGTGGCACCTCTTTCGTGGGTCTGGACCGGGTCTCTTCCTCTGCTCTCATGTTCCACGCAGACAAAACTGCCGGACCGACTCTCCCATGGATTTACCGAGTTTGGCATCATCTCATTCACTAGATAAGTCGCAAATTATTGCGAGACAGGGGCAATTGACCTTTTGCAGACAGGAAATCCTGACTTTGTCGTCATTGACATGGGCTGGCAAGCGGCCCAAATCGAAATGATGAAATTGTGAAGAGTGATTGGCTTGGGTTGGGCAATGGCAGAAACGGAAGCTGGACTGAAAGACATGCCGCGCGGGTTGGCTGCCCTGATGGAACGTGCTGGTTCTCCTAGCAAATCCTTGCCTCCGGTTGAAAAATGGAACCCGCCCTATTGTGGTGAATTGGACATCCGGATCTCAGCTGACGGCACCTGGAGCTATAATGGCAGCCCGATCAGGCGAGAGCCTTTAGTCCGGCTTTTTGCGTCGGTGTTGCGCCGCGATGAAGATGATCGTCACTATCTGGTGACACCTGTGGAAAGGATCGGAATTTTCGTGGAGGACGCGCCATTTGTGGCCGTTGAGATGGACATTCAAGGTAAAAACCTGTCGCAAGAGCTGACACTGCGCTCCAATGTGGGGGATGTGTTTGCGATCGGTGAAGACAATCCGCTCTGGTTTCAGGTCGAGCCGGAAACGTTGGGCCTGAAACCCTACGCCCGGGTGCGGGGCTGCCTAGACGCTCTGTTTGCGCGGCCACTTCTCTATCAATTGGCTGATGTGTTCGAGGAGCATCCAGACGACAACCAGCGGATGGGTGTTTGGAGCGGTGGAAAGTTCTTTGATCTGCCGCAGAACGCTTTATCTAATGAAGATGACAATTGAACCCTGCTGGGCAAAACCAACGCATGACTTCAACTTATCCAAATCCTGAGACTGCTGCACTGGATGCTGAATTTTTGAGCCTTCGGGAGCGGCTTGTTGAACGAGCGCCGCTTTTGGGCGGGCGGGATACCGGAGACCATGTTTTGAACCCCGATATGGGGCCTTGTGCCAAGGCTAAGGGAGCGCCCAAAGATGCTGCGGTTCTCATCCCGATTATTCGTGACTCTGATGGTGCGTCTGTTCTTTTGACGCAGCGGACGGCGCACTTGTCGGCGCATGCAGGTCAGATTGCTTTTCCAGGTGGGAAAATCGACCCAGAAGATGGTACGCCGGAAAGGGCTGCCTTGCGTGAAGCGGAAGAGGAGATCGGGCTTGCTTCAAATGAAGTTCAACTGATCGGCAATCTTGCGCCCTATCTAACAGGGTCCGGATACAGGATCACTCCGGTGGTTGCAGAACTGGAGACGCGTCCCAGGTTAAAGGCAAACCCGAATGAGGTAGCGGATATCTTTGAAGTCCCGCTGTCCTTCCTTATGGATCCGGCCAACCATGAAACCCATAGTCGGGTTTGGCAGGGCTATCGGCGGTACTTTTATGCCATGCCGTATCAAGAGCGCTATATATGGGGTGTGACTGCCGGAATCATCCGATCCCTCTATGACACGGTTTATGCCTGATGCTTCGCGTTGTTCTTTCGCATTTTGTTTTGTTTTTGCTGCCCTTTCTTGGCTACGCGCTGTGGCTGTTTTTGAACAAGAAGGCGCAGACTTCCGAGAATTGGCGGAACGGTCCGTTGGCATGGCTGGCATTGTCTGGTGTCGTGCTTGCGGTTGTAAGCCTTATAACGCTTGCATCCTTCAAACAGGCGCCGGATGGGGCGGAGTATCGTCCTTCCAGGTTGGAGAACGGTGTTTTCATCCCAGGTGGATATGAATGATTGATGGCTGACACGCCCGCCCAAATAGATCTCTCCGGGCAAGACTGGTTACACGCTAACGGTCTGCAGCGACTTTTCGATGCGTTGGAAAAAGCGGGTGCTGAAGCGCGGGCTGTTGGCGGTGCTGTGCGAAACAGCTTGGTGTCAGTGCCTGTAGCTGACGTTGATATTGCAACAACAGCGCGCCCAGAAGATGTTATCGCAGCTGTCAATGCCGCCGGTCTCAAACCAATTCCCACTGGCGTTGATCATGGAACGGTGACTGTTTTGAGCGAGGGTGAAGCCTATGAGGTGACGACCCTGCGGCGGGATGTTGAAACCTTCGGACGACAGGCCAAGGTCGTGTTTGGTTCCGATTGGATCGAGGATGCTAAGCGTCGTGATTTCACCCTGAATGCCATTTACGCTGATCGTGCCGGAACCTTGTTCGACCCGCTTGGCGGCGTTCCAGATTGTTTGGCCGGGCGTGTTCGCTTTATTGGAAATCCAGAGGGGCGCATACGGGAAGATTATCTGCGTATCCTCCGATTTTTCCGCATTCATGCCACATATGGAAAAGGGAAGCTTGATCCGGAAGGTCTTGCGGCTTGTGCGAGGCTGCAAGAAGGATTGCAAACGCTCTCGTCCGAACGCATTGGCGCGGAGATGAAGCGACTGCTGCCAGCTTCTGGTGGCTCGAGCGTCGTTCCCGAGATGGCGCAAAAGGGCATTTTGCATCAAGTCTTGCTGCAGGATGCAGATACCGATGTTTATTGCAGGCTGCATGGATATGCTGCCATCCGTAATACACCAATTCCCTTCACAACCTATCTGGTGGCGCTGATTGGCCTTTCGGAAAGCACACTTCGCAAAGTGGCCGAGCGTTTGCGTCTTTCAAATCGTGAACTGGACCATATGCTTAGCGTTGCGAAAGCCGCTGAGACACAAAGCACCTCCAATCCTCCTATTGATCCCCGTCTTCAGCTGTATCATTTCGGCGCGGTGGCCAGCCTGCAAGCTGCCTTTCTTTCCTTTTCTGCCCATGAGCATGTGTCGTCCGCTGATGGTTTGTCCGACTGCCAAGAAGCTTTTTTGTCTGCACTGGAGAATGAGGAGCTGCCGGTTTTTCCAATACAGGGAAAGGACCTAATTTCCGCTGGTATGGCTCCGGGACCAGAGATCGGAGCAGCACTCAAAAAGCTGGAAAACATCTGGATTGCGGGTGGTTTGAAGCAGGGGCGTAGCGAGCTTCTGAAGTTAGCGGTCACAACTTGAATTAAACTCTGAGTTTTGTGTGATTGCGAGTGCAATTATAAAGTAACCTAAAGGAAGTTGTTACTTTTTTGCTCTCTAATGTCCCGGCATACGTATTTTGTGTTCGGGGCCATATAAAAATGTTGATTCTTTTGATTACAGATGGCGGCATTTAACAATGCCGATTATTTCAAGAACCTTTCTCGCTTTTTTTCATGCAAGCATATCGAAATTGACCTGAGACCCGGAATCTCCTCCAAAAATGAGTAGAGTTCGTCCCGAACTAGGAGACGACATATGAGACGCTCACGTTTCACCGAGGAACAGATCATCGGCATGATCAAAGAGCAGGAGG
>Ga0189285_100092_pt1 | contig 39973 bp, 49 predicted proteins | sample GEYOminimetaG_FD_130315 | JGI IMG/M metagenome (GOLD analysis project Ga0189285, IMG submission 130315) | Marine microbial communities from the Costa Rica Dome - GEYO mini metaG | ecosystem: Environmental > Aquatic > Marine > Oceanic > Photic zone | place: Costa Rica: the Eastern Pacific... | reverse complement strand
TGACACCACTCTGCTGTAGGCTCGCCAGCGACCCGGGAGAGCCCTGCCAGAGGCCATCAGGCTGAAGGATAAACCGCTCACTCGCAGTTCCGCGCCGAATGCTCGCCTGGTTGTCAAACACCGCATCAGCCCACCAGGAATAGGCGATCTGCGCTTGCACGAGGTCACGGCCCAGATCAGTCGAGTTTTCGAACATCTCCAGCACCGCTTGCGCCACAATGATCGTCGCGAGAGCTTGGTGGGGTGACTGGTCTCCGAGTGCGGCTCCAATGTCGGAACTCAGATTCAAGCCGATATCGTAATTATGCGTCCAGCCCCACCCCAACGGGCCATCAGCGCCACGATCACTGGAATAGGTCCGCTGAAACGCCAGGGCATAACCCGCACCGATGGAGATATCCGCCGGGGGAGTTAGCGTCAGTCCGCCCGTCCTCCCATCTACGCTGAACGACGTCGCCCAGGTTTCATAGGCTTCGCTCAGAGCTTCGCGATCGGCAACCGGCGCCTCGATTCCAGTCGGGAATTCCGCGCCTGCCCCCTTCATCGGATTGTCCTGACAAGCCGAAGTCTGAGAAAGCGCGACAAGCGATTGGCACGCGGCATCTATCAGCGGTGCCACGGCGATGGACGAGGCATTATTGCGCAGAGCCAAATAGGCACCGCTACGGTTCTGCCAGATCGTTTCCGGAAGGTCGAAGTATCCGATCGGCCGCCCCCAGCAGTTATAGAGGTTATGACCGTCATTGCAGTTATCGACATTGGGCATCGTCGGATACTGGGCAGCCTTGTCGCCAATTCTGCGTCCATTCCTGGCCGGGCCCAGCCGGCCAGACTGCGGCATGATCACGGTGAAGCCGTCGGTTACATAGTCCGCATAGGTCTGATTGGCCTCGACCTGCCAGAGCAAACTTTCAACGCTGGACAGATTGGACGTGTCCGCTTCCAGCGCCCGAATTTGCAGGGTCGCATTTCCGGCAGCTGTGTTCGGTGTGTAGGCCTCTGCCGGTGTCGCCCGGAAGAACCAGTCGAACATCGTCGGAACGGCATGCGCGGATGGCGCATCCGCACTGTTGCGCAGTCCTGCCTGTTCCAGCGCGGTCAGCGCAGTACCGTTAGCAAGGGCAAACGCATCGCGTCCGCTGGCCGCAGATGACATCTCAGCAAAGTTAAAAGAAGCGCTCATGTCCGCATAAAGCGTCGTTGTTTCAGGTTGCCAGATCCCATCAGGGGTCACCCGCACGCCGACAACACCGGACACGTGATGAGCGTAGGCTCGAGCGTGAGACAGGCCGGCGTTGATATTGGTGAAACGAGACTGATCACTCAGGAAAGATTGTGCCAGCTGGACGACGGAAGCGTAGCGCCCATCCTGGAACCAGGTGTTCGACCCGAATTCAATGTTAAGCGGCGCGCCCCATTCATCATTGAGTGGCAGAACCTGACCCTGCCAGGTGATGTCTTCCGATCCAGATATCGCACCGGCATTGATCACCTCAGCACGGTCTGTTCGCTCGCCAAACCCAATCGCGATCGCGCTTGGGAAGGCATCACTGACGTAGGTGTCGACGACACGGTCAAAGGCGTCATCGCCAAGGTGCGGATGATCAATCGCCCAGCGCAGCGGCATGCCGCGCCCGGTGGATACAACAGCCCCCGTATCGTGTGTTACTCGGACTTCATTGCCATCAAGATCGACCAGCACATCTTCGTCCACGCTCAGGACAAAGCCGAAACTCGTCGGATCATCGGTGTAAAACGCGAAATTGTCTGGGATCGCCATGAAGCGACGCCCAGCAATCGAAGACGCATCGATCAATCCCGTGCTGATAGCCTGGACAGTTCCTGGCACAAGCGATCCGCGAAGCTGAAAACGCAGATAGGTACGCATGTCATCGGGGATTTCCGAGAAAACCTGCGCCGAAATCGCTCCACCCGCGTCGGGATGAGATGCATTGCGCTCAGCTTGGTACTCACTGAAGCGATCAACACGAACCATTTCCGAGCCGCCAACAACGGCTTCCATCGACAAGGGCTGATGGGTCTGCACGGTCTGGTTGGGTACCGAGCTGCTGGCATAGGCAACTTCAGAAGATTGTTCCGCGGTCTCAATTGCTGAACGTAAGCCTGACACATTGCTTGTGAACTGGCTGTGCAGACTTGCGGGACTGAAACCGGCCAGCTGATCGATTGACGCATTGGCCGCCGAGCGCGCGCCATTGCCCGTCGAACTGATCGAAGACACGCTGTTCAAAACACTCGAATTGGGTGCATGCCAGATGTGAGAGGTCAGGCTGGGGTCGAAATGATAGACCTGCCCACCAATCGTCGCAGTTACCCACGCATGCAGCATCTCAACTTGTGTGATCGAGGAACTGGCCGAAAAAGCGTTGCAATCTGTTGTGCTACTGCCATTGACCGCGCCAGGGATGCCGCCACCGGCAAGGAGCTGGCAAGCTCCGCGCGCCGTCGTTGGGCCAAAATAGTCCGTGAACTCGTTTCCAGTCAGAACAATGGTGCCGACAACATAATTTGCCTGATAGCTCGCATTCGCGGAGCGTAGAAGTTGAACCATGAGATCCGCCTGATCGAACGGCGTCCCATAGCCCTCCATCATCGCCCCGTAGGCGCCCTTCGTCAGGCCCATCGACGGGGTGGTCTCGATCGCGTTGTAGACATAGTCGAAAATACGATCCGCATCATTTTCGAGCGCCGCAGCTAAATCGGCAATCCGCGCGTCAATCGTGTACGAGTGGGAGCTCGCGATGAAATTGTACCCAGATGCGGCTGTCGATGGTGCGACCAGCGCAGGCGACATGGTCTCGAACGCAGCCAGATCCGCACTTCCACACAAAGCAGCCCTGACATTGGGGTTACAAGTCTGCGCATCAGCGCTGGACGAAAGCGCGAGCCAAGCAAACGAGGAAACACCCATAACGAGAAGATTACGCATTTGAGCCTCAAGCTGAGAAACGGATCTGAAAGACTGGGCCGCAGTTTGAGCGACGGTTTGGCTACGCATTGTCAAGACACCATTGGCGCTGGGCCTGGATGCCCTCTTCCGAACCACCGACTAGGTCTTCGGCCAGGGAAAGCGCGGTCGTAACAGCTGAGTTGGCAGCTGCAGCCGCGTCCGCAGCATCGGCTGTTCGCTCCGACAAGCGGGCAGACCAGCTGTCGATGTGAGCGCGATAGCCATCGCGCACCGTTCCAACGGAGTTCTGCTCAGCGTGGTACAATACCCAGCTGCAATAGGCCGCCTCCTCCGCAGAGCCTGCCACAGGAGCGGTTTGGAGTGCGAAGCTCGCAAGGGTCAACAAGATCATCTTGAACTCCTATTCACAAAGGCCGGTGCAACCGCCCGCCTCGATAACAACGGTGACGGTCGCGGTGTCGGTGCCGCCATTTCCGTCCGAGATGGTGTAGGTGAAGGTGTCAGTCCCGCTCGAGAACGGGAAGGCGACGTATTGGAGGTAGGTTCCTGGAGCAGTCGGCTTGATACTCACCGAGCCCTTTGACGGGGTGCTCACCGCGGTAATGGTCAGCGTATCACCGTCTGGATCCGCGTCATTCGCCAGAACGAAAATTGTCGCGGAATTGGCAGGCGCGACGGATGAATTGTCAGCAACAGCGGTCGGAGCCTGGTTGGTCTGCTCGACGACGTCCGTGACCGTGATAGCAACAGCCCGGTCTGAGCTCAGCGAGCCGTCTGATGCGCGCAAGGTGACGTCATAGACATTGTTACCGCCATTGTCGGACGGCAGCTCAAAGTCCGGTGCGGTGACAAAGCTCAACACACCGCTAGTGCTGTTGATCGAAAAACGGGCCTGGTCGGCGCCCCCGGCGATCGAGTAGGTCACCGCAGCGCTTTCCGGGTCTGTCGCAGCCGCAGTGTAGCCGGTTCCGGTCTGGTTTTCCGGTGCAGAGCCTGTCGTCCCGCTTGACCAGATCGGCGCGAGCGGCGCCGCGCAGCTGGCCGATGTAACCGTACGCGATGTCCGGTTGCCATTCAGGTCATACGCAAAAGAAATGGATGAACAGTCCTCATAGGTGATCGAGATCAGCCGGCGGCGTTCGTCATATTCGTAAACCTCACCACTTCCGGGCGTTTGCATCGCCCAGGCGCTGGAAGAGGCGGACAGCAAAACTGCGGCAACGCTCGCAAGCGAGGTAACATTAAAGCGCAACTCAAAATCCCCAGAGGTTTCGAAATCGCGCTCATTGAAGCGGAGTCGAGCCGCTACTCAAGGTTAAGAATTAGTTTATCTACATGCTATGGTGTTTCGTTAAAGAACCAACCGAAAGTAGTTACCCGCCCGGAAACAGCCCAGATCTACTCGAACAACATCACCCTGCGAGGCGTCTCGCCAAGAAACTCAACTGCATCGGTATCTATAAGGGAAACTACACCCGCCTCGGTGTCGTCTCCCTGGACGACCTCGATCTCACGGCCGTTGATGACGAGCAGCGCCACGCGTTCTCCCGAAACAAGGGAGATGCCTAGAATTGAGATTTCAGGCGGCGCCACTGGCGGAGGCGCCGGCTGAGGAGCACGATAAGCGCGGTGTTCAGGGTCGAATGGATTGCGCCTTGCCAAGCGAACTTCTGGCGCCAATACACCTTCCGCCCAACTTCCAACGTCTGACTGGGCCTCAAGCAGGGCCAGTTGTGGACCTAAAAGACCTATTGAGACGATTTCCAGCGACAGCGATGCCTCCCCCTCGCCGCGGTGCTGCAACAACCAGGACTCAACTGTGCGCCCTGGAACCTCACGAACCTTGTCGAGCACTCGATCCAACAATGGCAGAGGGCCAGCTATTGAAAGGCCATAAATGATGGTTCGTCGCCCCGAGCCATCAACGTCAGTGTCAGACAATCGCATTTGGCAAATCACTCCGGGCGCCAGAGCCCGCAACTCATCGCACAGCGGAGCGACAATAGGTTCGTCTTCCCCTTCCAAGAGGACGAGGTTGAGCCCTTCTAGGTCAATCTCAGCACGATGGCTCTCAGCAAGTTGTTCGAGCTTCCAATCGAGCTCAGAGCGTGAACTCGTGGTTTCCAGGACGGTCCGGATCGCAGGCCACCAAACAGCTAGAAGGCATCCCAGAACGACCAGGAGAATGCCCGAACGGATAATCTGAGCACTATTCATGAGCGCGCTCCAGGCGATTGGGGCGCAAGCGGAGGGCTCTCACGGCAGAATCGTATTCGAGCGCAAAGCCCTCGGGTGGGTTTTCAAACACCTCGGCACCGTCCGGCATGTCCCCGGCGGTCTCGACGAGGACGCCTCCGTCATCCGCGCGCATCGAACGCAGTGTGACGCCATTGGGCAGATTTTCGACCAGCCATGAAGAAACGACCAGAGTCTCGGAGACGCGCAACGCCCCACCGGTTTCACTCAAGATTACGTCAGCGAGTTCCGAGGCCCGTCGCGCCCGGGTCAAGGCGAGGGAGACTTGCCGTTGTTCACCCAAGTTGACGAGAAGCTGCTGCTCGTAATGAGCGGTAATGGTGGAAGACAACACTGCCGAGATTAAAAAACCCGCGAGCATCGCAATACCAGATCGGCGAAGCCCGATTTGCATGCGCAGGATGCCCGCCTTCGACGTTATACCCACGCGATCGCCGCCGGGTAGGACGAGCACCTCACTGCCAACCGCAACATGATCGTCGTCGATCGCGATAATCTGATAACGGCGCCCGGAGGCCGTGATTTCGGCCAGCCTTCGAACGCTAATCGTCAAACGAGAAGCAGCGACAGGCAGCAGCTCATCCAACCGTAACTTGATAGCGCGCAGATGTTCGGAGGCTCGACGACCAGGTAGCTCCACCTCAGTCGAAAAGACGGCAACCTCATCGACGACCTGCTCGCGATCAGGTTTCTCGCTGGCTTGTGAAAGGCGGCCTAACCCAAGCTTCGAAAGCTCGCTACGCACCTGACGCAGCCGGAACCAGATGTGCTCGGCGATCGTCTCGGGATGAAAGATGTACTCGATATCGCTCATGATCTGCACCGGTCCGCAATGAGATCATAAGAACAATCGTACTCGACGGTTCGCCAGGAAGACGAGTGGCCTCGCATAGCTGACGGGATGCGCCATTGAGCAAGCAGTTGTCCATCACGCCGATAGCGCACTTCAAAGCCATCTTCCTGGGCGTGCTGTTCAACAACCAGTGTTTCTCCCAGAGGAAACCGGGTTTGATCGGTGTCGGAGTTTGACCGCTCAACGAGTTCATTGATGAAGCTGAGACGTCGCAAGGATTGCGTCTGGTCTATATCCGACCTGATCTGCCCTATGGACCGAACCATTTGGCGTGACAACTCGGCCATACCGACGAAAATGCCGCTCGCAAGCACCAGCGCGACAATTAGCTCTGTGAGCGTAAAGCCTCGCTCGCCGTGTTTTGTCAGGCCGCGTCGGTTCATTGACTTGCCCAACTGTATGAGCGCGCCGTGAATTGCTGCTCCTCGCCGCGCGATTCCCAGGAGACCTGAACACTAACAATTTTACCGCGATAGGGCTGGTGCATTGGCATCATCTCGGTCTGCCAGTGAAAGCGCCCTGTCGCGTCGCTGCCCGAGCCCGTCTCCGCGCCCCGTTCATTCTCTTTGATGAGCTGAGACGCCAGCGTAACGGCGAAGGCCCGATCTGACGCTTCAGACGCATTCTGGCGAGCCTTGGGCAGCGCTTCCATCAAACCGATTGAGACCGCTGACAAAACAACAAGCGCCATGACGCACTCGGTGATGGAGAAGCCTTTTTCGCTCTCGCTCATAGGCCGACCTCCCCGAGCGAAGACAATCCTGACAGAAACGCACTCATGATCCAGGCAATCAGTGCGCCCATAGCGACCAACAATGCCGGACCAATCATTGCTGAGATGGTGTTCAGCCGCTTGACGGATCGATCAAGAAGAATGGTTCCTGCTCGTGTGGACATCTCCCCAATCGCTCCGGCTTCCTCTCCGACGCGGGTAAGGCGGGTAATTTCGGCAGGAATCTCAGGAACGCTGGAGAGCGACAAGCCGATGGTTCCGCCATCACGCATACGATCAGCCGCTGCTCGAAACTTGTCTGCCCAAAAAGGATTTGGCGCACTGGACGCAGCAAGTTCCATCGCCCTCACAGCAGGCGCTCCACCGGAGAGCAATGCGCCAAATGTACGGGCGAATGCACCGCAATTGAGATCTCTCAACACGGATTTGATGCCGGGAATGTTGGCGCGCAACTGGGCCAACTGACCGCGAATGGGATCGCGTTCTGCAGCCTTCAGGGATACGCCAAGAACCAGTAGAGCACTGGCGAGAACCCACACACCATAGCTACGAGCAAAGTCGCCAAAGGCAATCAGCCAGGCCAAGTTCTGCGTGCTCCCGGATGCGCCCTCCAGAAGCGGCGCCAGTGCCGGGCCAGCAAACACTGCCAATGCGATAATCGCGACGAGCGACAACACGAGAAGAAATGCAGGATACGCTAAAGACTGCCGCATCTTCTCAAAAAACTCGGCCTGCTTGGCCAGGATGAGTGCGCCTACTCTCAGAGTTTCACTCAACCTGCCCGACAGCTCCCCAGCCCTCGCCAGCTCTGCGGCCAGAGAAACCGAACTGTCATCGGACAATTGAGCCGCTCGACCGAGGTCTGCACCGGCGTCCAATCGTCGGGCCATCAGCCCCGCAAAAGCGCGTGTCGACTTCGAAACATCGCCGTCAGCGAGAAGATCCAGCGCTTTGCGCAAGGGCATCCCCGCGTCGTGCAGAGCCGCCAGGTCCTCCAGGAATGCTGACAACTCCTTTCGACTTGGACTACGACCCGCTCGCGAAAAAATCGATGAACCGGTTTCCCTTGCCGAAACGAGAACTTCGCCTTGGCTGGTGATAGCCTCAGCCACCTCCTCGAGACTTTCGGCCTCGAGAATGCCGCGCTGAGCCTGCCCGTCGGCAGTCAGGCTGGAATACCGAAACCGTTTCATTCCGTATCCGCCAGTGCGCCTTCGACCTCGTCAAGCGTGGTCACCCCATCGGTGACCTTGGCGAGGCCATCCTGTGTCATTGAACGCGCGGGGACCAGTACACCTTGGGTCGCCCCGCTCGTTTCCTTGATCGCCATTGCAAGCTCTGCCGTGAGCGCAATCGACTCGCCAATGGCGATGCGGCCCCGATAGCCCGATCCTTCGCAGGACGGGCAGCCGTCCCCCGCTTCAACCAGCTCAAATGATCCGCCCGCCCCCAAGAGAGCAGCCTCATCGCGTGAGGCGGGGCGGCGGATCGCACAGCGCTGACAGAGCTTGCGAACCAGTCTTTGTGAAAGCACCGCCCGGAGACAGGCCGACAGTTGCGCTGGATCGACGCCCATGTCGATCAGCCGAGGCACCGCCTTCTCGCAGTCGATGGCGTGCAGCGTTGCCAGAACGAGATGGCCCGTAAGAGCGGCTTCAACCGCAGTTTTGGCCGTTTCGGCGTCGCGGATCTCACCAACGAAAATGATATCGGGGTCCTGACGGAGAAATGATCGAATGGAAGAGGCGAATGTCACACCCGCCTTCGGGGCAACCTGGACCTGAGTGACATGGTCGAAATGGAACTCTACCGGATCCTCCACAGTGAGGATTTTTTTCCCGCTTCCTTCGAGAGCATTGAGGCCCGCATACAAGGTGGTCGTCTTACCCGACCCGGTTGGTCCAGTCACAAGCAACAAACCGTGAGGTGCACTCAGGCTGGTTTCCAGAAGCGCCAACTCCTCCGAAGCAAAGCCAAGTGAAGCAAAATCCAGTGCAATCTCACCACGGTCGAGGATTCGAAGAACCGCCGCTTCACCGTGCACCGACGGTACGATGGAAACGCGAACATCAACCTTGCGGCCCGAAACGATAATGGTTGCACGGCCGTCCTGCGCCTTGCGTCGCTCACCCAGGTCCAGATCGGCGAGCACCTTAATGCGTGCCAGAATACCGCTCGCAAGGTCGACACTCTCCTGCGCGATGAGTTCAAGACGCCCATCCACTCGAAAGCGAACTTCGACACTGTTTGATCGCGGTTCAATGTGAAGGTCAGAAGCGCGCATTTCCACGGCATCAGAAAGCCAGCGCGAAACCCTTCGGGCGACCGGAGAGTCTCGCTCAAAATCGAGCGCCTGTTTAATCGTGTTTTCCGACGCTTCTGCCGATGCGTCGCTGACCTCTTCCTCACGGAGTTCTGAGGTTCGCATGCGTCGTTCTTCGCGCGCCAGCAACACCTCAACAACGACACGGCGTTTAAGCGCGAACGCAACGCCTTTCACCGCCGTGGCATTCCAAGGGTCAACCAATCCCAGCCGAACCTCGTCATCCGCAAGGCCAAGAACAACCGCACGATTGGCTTTCATGAAACGCTCACTCAGCACATGCAGCGCGGGGTCCTCGATGACTTGATGGTCTCTCAAACTTGCCGACGGAGACAATCCAGAGAGCGCACAAATGGCTTCTCGAAGGTCCTCATCATCCAATGCGCCCAAGCGGTTCATCACCAAAATTGCCGGTTCACCGGTTCTGGCCATGCCCTGTTCGAGCGCTTCACGAGCGACCTCCCGCACACGTTTGCGCTCCACCAACCAGTCAAGCGCGGCCGCATAGAGCTGATCCTTGTCCAGTTCGGCATCCCGGGCCACATATTGTGTGGGAGCGTTCATCACTTCAGGGCGTCGTGATATCCGCAGCCGGGCCATCTCCACCTGGAAGACCATCAGCGCCTAGGGACACGACAGAGGGCGGGATATTTGGATCAAGCGAAGCGCGGATCACAAAGCGATTTCCCCAGGGATCTTCAAGTGTCGCTGGCGAGCGAACATATGGCCCCTGCCATCCGCCAACTCCTGTTGGCTGAACCCAAAGCGCCTCGACCCCCTCATCCACACTGGGATACCGACCGATATCGACAAGATACTCGTCCATCGCCATCGAAATTGTGTTCGCTTGAAGCTGAGCAGAGCGAATTTTGCCGGAATTGAACCGCGAAAGCAGCGCCGGCGTCACAGCGGCCGCGACCATCGCCAGAACCGCAAGGACAATCAGCAATTCAGAGAGCGTGTAACCCGCGTCACCTGTGGGCTTCCTAGATTGCCACATTACAATCTCCTTCGCTCGCGACCGGCCAGTACCGCAAATCCATGATCTCGGCGGGACGGTCAGGGTCACCTCGCATTAGAAAAACAGCCGTCACGGCTTGCTCGAAATCCTCCATCTCGACACTGATGGCCAGACGTGAACCAGGAGCGATACGCTGTTCAAGATCGATCGCCCTCTGCTGGACGTCTCTTCTCGACCGCCCCCCAAACACCGTGAAATTTTGATGCAGGCATGGCATCGCTGGCCTTGAGGCCGGGATCGCGTCGTCGACCAAACCAAGATGACCGAAATCACCCCTGACCTGCCCGACACGACCCACGAACTGCCCGACCAAATCAGCCGGCCATCCGAGTGTCCGAGCATGCGCCTCGATCTCTTCCAGCGGAGCTGTGTTCAAATCCAGCTTGGACGTCTCTGAAACGACCGTTACCTGAGCGTCTCGACCGAAAGGCGAAAACGTCAGCGTCTCTTCACCAAAGTCGATCATTCGCAAGCGCTCGGAGACGGACAAATCCGTTGCGACTAGTCGAACCGCTCCACGCAGCTCTGCTTGTTCGGCGGTTTCACGCTCGAGCTGATGCGCGCGCCGCAACTCCATCGTCGCAGCCGACAGCAAACCAGCGGCGGCGATCGAGAGGACAAGCGTGACGACCGTTACCCCTGCCAGGATATAGCCGCTTTCATGTTGGCGGCTCGTCATTGCGTTCGAACCCGTTCCTCAAGCCGGACCAGCGCGTCAGGCAGCGTGTTCATCACGCCGCTTAATGCTGCCGGGTCGGAAATGATTGTGGGGGTGAGAAGAACCAGAAGTTCAGTTCGGTCCTCAGCGACACTCTCGGAACTGAACAGCCGGCGGACCACGGGCACATCTCGCAGTACGGGAACACCGCTCGAACCGTTGGTCTGTCTAGTCGAGATCAAACCACCCAGCGCAACAGCCTCTCCGGAAGGCACGAGCAAGGTTGAAGAAATGCGTCTCTGGGTAATCGTGGGCGAGTCGATTCCAGACGACGTTGTCTGGGCCACCCCGGACACCTCCTGGCTGACTTCGACCTCGACCACGCCGCCTGCCCTGATCTGAGGAGTGACCGACAAAATAACGCCTGTGTTGCGATAGGCTGTCTGGTTCACCAGCGGCGCATCAGGATTGTCGATCGAAACGGCAGACTGAAGCACCACAGGAACCTGGTCCCCTACTTGAAGCTCGGCCTGCTCATTATGTAGCGCGAGAACACTCGGTCGTGAGATGACTTCCAACTCGGCACTCGACGACAGGGCTGAAATGGCCGCTTCCAAACCAGTATTGAGATAGGTCGCGGCGAGCCCCGGAAATCTCGGATCGGCGCTTGGCGAGGCATCACCGGACCAGGCGACAGCAACATGGTCATTGATGATCCCCGACCAGTCCACACCGTACCGCATCTCATCGGTCAGAGTTACCTCGACAATCGCAGCCTCAATGAGGACTTGCGGCCTCGGACGGTCCAGCAATTCCAACAATTCCTGTATCTCGGCGACCCGCTCGGGCTCGCCTCGCACCAGGATGATGTTCTGGTTCGGCGCCGCTCCGATCTGCACATCCCCCTGCGCCGACGACCTGCCCGATGTCGAGTTGCCACCGAATCCGGGCTGGGCAAAACTCGATGGGCTAGCTGTCTGCCCAGGGGCGAACCCACCGCTGGAGAAACCGCCCCCACCAACTCGGTACTCTCCCATGCCAAGCAATTGATAGAGCGAGTTGAGCAAGTCAGCGGGATCAGAGTGGCGAACTTCATAAACAAGCTGCCCGGCAGAGGTGGTTGAACTCCTTGGTCGGTCCAAATGAGACACCCAGCTCTCGACACGGCGAAGCAGCTCTGGTTGCACCGACAGCACGGCAATGGTGTTCAAACGTTCGATTGCGAGCATTTCCACAGATGCAGATCGCGGCCCCAACAGCGTACGCAATTCGCCAATCACATCGCCGGGCTGGGCATGTTCCAGTTCGAACAATCCGGTAGACACCGCGTTGAACCAATCAACGTCCAATTGAACGATCGCATTTGAAACGGCCGTCAGTGCCGAGGCCTCGCCGGAATAGATGAGGATATTGCGTCGGTCGTCCACCAGACTCTGGCGTGCACCGGGCGCCATGGCCAAAACCAGCGCTCCAACATCACTTGGGGTGATGTTCCGAGGAGAAAACACGGCGCTGGAAGTTCCGGGAGGAGCCGGTTCTCCCGGCTGAAGAAAGGCGACATTGCCGCCCCCACTAGACGAATTGCCCTGCACGATCGCGATAAAGTCGCCCCGGTCGATTAGGCTTACCCCAACCGTTGCAAGCGCATCACGCAGATGCCGGATGACGCCCGATCGAGTCTCGACATCGCTCATCCGCAACGTGATCTGACCACGGACCTGCGGACTGATCGTATAGTCGATGCCAAGGGCACTGCCCAAAATCTGATTCACAACGCTATCGATTTCCGCGTTGCGGTAGGCTGCCGAATACGGCACTTGCAACCGCTCCGCGCCACTGCGTGTCGGGTTATCGGGAGTCTGAAAATACAGTCCACTTCCCAGCTCGACTTGAGAAGTCGACGTCTCGGGAGGTTCATTCTGTGCGAAAGACGCGCTCATTGTGAGCAGCGTCAAAGCCGGCACCGCTACACCGGCCCTGATCGCATCTGCGAAAGGCAAAAAACGCATTCACACCATCCTAAGCGCCGGTCTTTTATTGGCCGTCAATTTGACGAGACCGAACCAGTCGCTTCGCGCCACCAAAATTGGCCATTTATTCTTATGCAGCTTGGCGTAGCAGTCAGGCGATGCTCGGACAAGGCGAGCGGCAGGATCTGATGTGGAAAGCGCGGCACAGTGCCCTGAACCTAGCTCACCTTCACTTAAATCGTCGATCGTCGAAGAACTTGTGCTGATCGGCGGGGCTGACGAAGACGATGATCTTCTTGGTCAATCGGAGATGTCTCGCCACCAAGTCTGCGTCTAGCAATTTTCGCGCAAGATGATGGGGCGGGGCAACAACTATCTGAACGGGAGAACCGACAGGAAATCGGACGCGAGATGCAGGCGATCAAATCTTGGTTTTTAGGCAGGCAAAGAGATTTCAATCGACACGACCCAAAAGAGTCACCGTCGCAAGGGGCCGATTTAGACCGGCTCGTATCAGAAATCTCAAGACGGTTTTCCATGCGTCCCAATTCACCGAAGAGAGCGATGAGTGCCAATTTGCGACTAGGTCCATGGGTGCCAATGGGGTTTTGCCGCTCATACGTGCCAAGCGGGTCGCCAGATCCGTCGGCAATCCTGCCCCCCACTACAGCAACTACAGCCTAACTACAGCCTGTAGTGCCTATAAGGCATTGTTTTAATTGCGCCACTACAGGAACTACAGGAACTACACCGGTTCCCTATAATCCCCCGTGTAGGGGTTTTTCATTTTCACCTGTCCAGGTGCTTTAAGCGCTAGCCCTCGATGAGAGTACATAGATAAAAGCTGTAGTTCCTGTAGTTGCTGTAGTTACTGAAGTAATTTCAGATACTTACTCAACTACAGCCTCCGAAAAAGCTGTAGTTTCCTGTAGTTTTGCCCAAAATCGCGAAAAATCGGCCTCTCTGACGAGGCGCCACCCCTATTAGGGCTTTCGAAAATCGGTGGAATTCCGGGGCTCAGCGCCCTCCCCCGGACGCCCGGAAACCCGGAAGGGACCCAAAAGCGCAATTCGCTCGGATAGGAAAGCATGAGATCCGGATCAGTACGGGCACTTCCAAGGTGGCAGCTGCGACCTGTTTCAGGTCATGGCAACAATGCTCACTACTCAAGAAATCGTGCCATCGTATGAGCAGCCAAATAGAGCAAAGCTGCAGGCAGGAGCCCTCCGCCTAAGGCGAACGAAACGGTGGCTAAAATTCCTCCGAACGCCCTCAGTAAAACTACCTCCGCCACACTATTTCTCCCTGCACCTCAGAAATTGATACCATGATGAAAATGCGCAGCATATCGTAGCGAATACGTCGTGTTTCACATACGAATCGATATTCGCGAGGACGGGCGCTTTTCGGCGACATGAACAACGAGGGGTCCATCATAGCGCTTCCGGACACATCCCCGTAGAGGCTACCGGAACTCATCCTAGGAGCAGTTCATGTTCCGCCTGGAGATCGATGAAATCTGACCACCACTGCATCATTTCGGAGCGGTGGTTGAGATACTCAGCGGCATTGTAGGCTGCCCTCACCTTATCTTCTTCATCGTGTGCGAGCTGTCGCTCGATCCAATCCGGATTGAACTTGCCAGTTTCGTTCAAGATGGTGGAGGCGGTTCCCCGAAACCCATGAATGGTGAGGGTGCCGTGGTAGCCCAGGCGGTACAGCGCAAATAGCAGAGTGTTCTCGCTGATCACACCATCGCGCCGACCGGGCAGCAGGAACGGTGACGATCCCGACAACTCAATCAGCTCCTCGACGATCGGGACCACCTGCTTGGCCAGTGGTACAATGTGCGGGCGCTTCATTTTCATACGTTCCGCCGGGATCTTCCACCGGCCGGCAGCAAGGTCGAACTCATCCTTTCGAGCAAATCTGACCTCCTTCGTCCGGACCATCGTTCGTAAAACGAACTCGACACCGAGTTGTACCGCCCGCCCCTGGCCGTAAGTTGCCAGCTTCTTCATGAACGGCCCGATCTGGTTTGCGGTCAGTGATGAATGTGGTTTTGACCTCGGGAGCGGTTTGAGCGCGTCGCCGATGTCCCTTGCCGGATTATGCGAGGCCACCCCTTCGGCTATGGCCAGGCGAAACACGCCGTTGATGTGTTCACGACACCGTTTTGCGATATGGATGGCGCCCCGGTTCTCTACCTTGCGCAGGCACTCAAGGACCATGGGGGCGGTGATATCCGATACCCGATAATCCCCGAGTGACGGGAGGATGTCGTCCTCCAAGCGCGATGCGGTCCGGCTTGCATGTGCTTGCGACCAGGAGGGCGTTTTCAGTTCCAGCCACTTTTTCGAGAACGCGCGGAAAGACTCTGGGTGCATCTGAGCAACCCGCCTCGTAGATTCCTTGATCGCAAACTCTTGTCTGGGGTCGATACCCTCTAGCAAGCACCGTTTAGCCCGGGTTTTCTTCTCCCGGGCCTCAGCCAGGGCGACAGTGGGGTACGGCCCAAACGACAAGTCCCGCTGCTTGTCCTCGAAGCGATAGGACATTTTCCAAAGTTTGGACCCGACCGGCTTAACGTAAAGATACAAACCTTCGCCGTCAGAGAGCTTGTAGGCCTTCTCCTTGGGCTTTGCGGCGCGGCACTTCGAATCGGTCAGCTTCATTGCAATCCTGTGGGTTCGCGGCTCCAACACCCACAATAATACCCACACCGAACCGGGACGCACAAGAACGCCCTGGAACTCATGGGATGGATTTTGCAATGATTACTTCAACATACGGAGCGCTCTGGCACTCATGAAATGTATGTTGGTGCGGTCGAGAAGACTCGAACTTCCACGGGTTTTACCCCACAGCGACCTCAACGCTGCGCGTCTACCAATTCCGCCACGACCGCCCGTGTTGGAGGCGCGGGGAATAACAACTACGGCGCGGCTTGTGAAGAGGAAAATGCGGTAGTTTATGCAGCTGCAAAGAATTCGTTGGCATCTGCAGGCCCCGTAATGGACACAGCGATGCGGTCGCCCTGGATGACAACCTCGCCCCGGGCGATGGGATGATTATTGGCCAGGATCCAGACTTCCTCTTCCTCACCTGAGTCGAGGGGGATGACTGCGCCACGGCCCATGCGCAGAAATTGCTGGATCGGCATCTTGGACCGGCCCAACAGGACAGCAATTTCCACTTCCACAGCACTGATCTGACTCACACATCACTCCCGGACTTGCCCTGACGGATAATCATCACGATGTTTGCGCGATACGGTTTCACGAGAGTTAAGACAACGCGATATGACATTACCTGCCGTGAATTGGGCCATTTCCACTGAAAAAGTTCCCTATGAAGCCGCTGTGGCCTTCATGGAGGACAGGGCTGCCGCGATCGCGCGTGGCGAGGCGGAGGAGCTTGTCTGGCTCCTGGAACATGATCCGCTCTACACGGCCGGTACAAGTTCCAAGCCGGAAGACCTGCTGACGCCGGACCGATTCCCGGTTTACGAGACCGGTCGCGGGGGTGAATACACCTATCACGGGCCCGGCCAGCGTGTGGCTTATGTGATGCTCGACCTGACGCGCCGCGACAAGGATGTGCGCAAGTTTATCCAGAACCTGGAACACTGGCTGATCGGCACGGCCGCCGCCTTTGGCATCGAGGCTGGTCCGCGTGAGGGCCGGGTCGGGGTCTGGGTCGATCGGGGTCGGGGACGCGAGGACAAGATCGCCGCCATCGGCGTGCGCCTGCGCCGCTGGGTGAGCTTTCACGGCATCGCCTTCAATGTGGCACCCGATCTGACACATTTCGGCGGAATCACGCCCTGCGGCATCTCAAATCCGCTTTACGGCGTCACCAGCCTGGATGATCTGGGCCTGAAAACGACGATGGAGGACTTTGATACAGCCCTCCATCTGAGTTTTGTCGATATTTTCGGAGCGGCCCGCCGGGTCGAAGCCCCCGATCTGAGCCCCTATGAGGACGTTGCCTGATCTCTGGGCCTAGTCCTTGGGCTTTTCGTCGACAATGCTGTCATCGCCAGCACTGTCGTCCGACGGTGTGTCCTCTGTCGCGGCGTCTTCTGCCGGCGCAGCGTCCTCGGAAGGCTCTGCAGGTGCTTCTTCTGCGACCTCGACCGCCTCGGCGTCAACCGGTTCAGCAAGCGGTTCTGGCTCGGACGGCGCAGCCATCGGCTCCGGGTTGAGCATGGAGGGTGTGTCCTCCGAAACAGTCGGCAAGGCGCCACCGAGACGCTTCATCTGGGAGAACCAGATGGCAAACACCGCAAGAACAATCCAGAAACCGAGGAAGGATGACATCTCGCCAACACTCGCAGCCGCAGCCTGCATGGTCGCGTCCTCCTCTGCCCAGGCCGTAAAGCTCTGAACAAATTGCGGGTCTTCCATGGCCTGCACGAAGTCGGGATTGGTCAGGGCATCTTCCAGCGGCCCGTCGGGATCGACATCGACACCGCGCTCGGCAGCGAACACGACCATTCCCTGCATGGCAAAGGTGAAGATGCTGATGATCCAGCCGATGAACTTTGCAACGACCGCCAGGCCGACCGGAAGAAAGGCCATGCCCATTCCGCGCTCGCTGTGGCGCAGCCGGTTGATGTGAAGCGAAAGCACGAAGAACCAGACGGCCACCATTCCAAGTCCATCGGACAGGAACGGCACGCCTGACGACATGCGCGCAAAATCAATGACGGCCAGAACCAGCAAACCCAGAAGGAATGCAGTCGTCGACGCGCGATAGACGGGAAGGAAAAGTACTCCAGGATTCATCGCTCAGCCCCCTTAGCGAACAAAGTTGAGAGCTTTGTCCGCCAAGACCCCGGGCACGTCAACGAAGAAGCTGTGCTTGACGGCAGAATCCCGGTTTCACGCTCACTTAGATGCTGCGGCCGGCGGCAATGAAGAAAAACAGTCCCGGACAAACTCCGCGGCCGAGAGCTAGCCGCCCGCACCGGGCAGGATCCGTGGGATGTCATTGCGATTGATGATGAGCGCCTTGAAACCCAATGCCTCCTCCATGTTCGCCAACTCTGACCAGACATGGGCGGTTTCAGGCCGCTGGCTAGTTGGCCAATCGCGCCAATCAATCGCCTTGAGCGGTTGCAGACGCCTCGATAACCGGTGCCGGACCGTAGGCGTTCTCACCGCTATCACCGGCCGCCAGACCGACCCACAGCGTGTAGACAAGCCAGATCAGGTTATCCAGCCCGACAATGCCCAGCACACCGCCACCGGCGGAGATGACGGCCCAGGGGCTCACATCGCCCTCATTGAGGATCAGGGTGAGAACGGCACCACCGATGATCAGGAAGGCGAAGGCCCACAGGATCATGCTGACGACCCAGGGCAGAAGATGCCAGATCGCGGACCGCCCGGCATCATGCAGGCGCTTGCCGTAAACGGCGATTCCGACCCAGATCATCATCAGCCAGATCAGTCCGCCCAGCAGCGGAATGGCGTGCAGGAGGATGTTGGCGATGACGATGATCGCCACGCCCTTCCAGAAATCGCCCTGGCCGATGCGGCCGTTCGGGTTGAACAGGATATTCTGCCAGTCCATCGCCTCACCCTCCCCCGGTGATATTGATGTGCTCGGTTTATTCGAACTCGATCATCAGCTCGTCGGCGGCGACCGAAGCGCCGGCCTCGACATTGATGGTCTTGATGACACCGTCCTTTTCGGCGCGGATGACATTTTCCATCTTCATAGCCTCGACCACCAGCAGGGCTTCTCCCGCCTTTACTTCCTGGCCCGTCTCCACGTCGACAGAAACAATCAGCCCCGGCATCGGGCTGATGACCAGCTTGGCGGTGTCGGCCTTCTCCTTGACCGGCAAGAGGGCGTGCAGTTCGGCCGCGCGCGGCGTACAGACAACAGCGGTCGCGGCATAACCGCGGTGGCGCAGGGAAAAGCCTTCGGTACGCGTGGATGCTTCCAGCGAGAAATCAGTACCGTCCAGGCTGGCCTGGAACAGGCAGGCGCCGGGCGTCCAGTCCGTTGTCAGCGTCTGGCGCTCCTGGGTCAGGCCCGGAGACCAGATCTGGGCCTCGCCCTCACCTGTCATGGTGATTTCAACGGGCACACGGCGCTCATCCATCAACACGATCCATTCGCGTGTTTCCGGATATTCCGGATCAGCGACACGGCCGGACGTCTGGCCGGCGCGGCGGATCAGCATTTCATGCATATAGGCCGCAGCACTGGCCATGTAGATCAGCTGTTCATCGCGCGGACGGGTGCCGTGGAAACCTTCCGGGAAGTGCTCCGGGATATAGCCGGTGTGAATGCAGCCGGTACGGAAATCCGCCTCGTCCAGCACGGCCGACAGGAAGGGTGCGTTGGACTGCAGGCCTTCCACGTGCAGGCGATCCATGGCCGCTGCCAGCGTATCGATCGCGTCCTCACGGGTTTTTCCATAGCCGATCACCTTGGCGATCATCGGATCATAGAAGAGGGAGATCTCGTCGCCTTCGCGCACACCGCTGTCGATGCGCAGCTCTCCCTTGCCCAGCGGGCCTTCGGCCGGCTCGATAAAACGCTTGAGACGACCAATTGACGGCAGGAAGCCGCGATACGGGTCCTCGGCATAAAGACGTGCCTCGACAGCCCAGCCATCAATGCCGACATCACGCTGGGAGATCGAAAGCTTCTCGCCAGCTGCCGACAGGATCATCTGTTCGACCAGGTCGAGCCCACAGATCAGCTCGGTGACCGGATGTTCCACCTGCAGGCGGGTATTCATTTCCAGGAAGTAGAAATTGCGGTTCTTGTCGACGATGAACTCGACCGTACCCGCGCTGTCATAGTCCACAGCTGCCGACAGGGAAACAGCCTGCGCGCCCATGGCTTCGCGGGTCTTCTTGTCGAGGAAGGGCGACGGGGCCTCCTCGAGGACTTTCTGGTTGCGGCGCTGCACGGAACATTCGCGCTCGTTGAGATAGACCACATTGCCGTGCTTGTCGCCGAGCACCTGGATCTCGATATGGCGCGGTTCCTCGATGAATTTCTCGATCAGGATGCGGTCATCGCCAAAGGAGGTCTTGGCCTCGTTGCGCGCAGCGGTGAAGCCTTCGCGCGCCTCGGTTTCATTGTGGGCGATGCGCATGCCCTTGCCGCCACCACCGGCGGAGGCTTTCAGCATCACCGGATAGCCAATGGCATTGGCGGCGGCGACAGCCGTCTCGGCATCGCTGATCTCGCCATCCGCGCCGGGGATCGTCGAGACGCCGGCCTTGGCGGCAAGTTGTTTGGAGCGGATCTTGTCACCCATCGCGTCGATGGCGTTCACATTCGGACCGATCCAGGCCACGCCGATCTCTTCCAGCGCCTTGGGGAAGGCCGCATTCTCGGACAGGAAGCCAAATCCTGGATGCACAGCGTCAGCGCCGGTCTGCTTGATGGCATCGAGAATCGCATCCATGCGCAGATAGCTTTCACCGGGAGCCGGAGGCCCGATGAAAACCGCCTCATCCGCCATTTCAACCGCCAGGCTGTCGGCATCCGCCTCGGAGTAGACGGCCACGGTGGCAATGCCCAGCTTGCGGCACGTCTTGATGACACGAACAGCGATCTCGCCGCGATTGGCGATGAGGATTTTCTTGAACATGGAGACCCCAAACTGAAACAGGCGAATGCCCGGGTTCAGACGGGGTTTAGCGTGGCTTGGGCATCAGCATCAAGCGTGGAAATGCGGCAGGCTTAATCATCCTCACCCAGATGGTCGAGCCAGTCGGTTTCCGTCGAGCGCAGGCGGGCGATCACCGACACCAGGAAAGCCGTCGACCAACCGATCAGGAGGAAGCCGTTGAACCCCTCAATCGCGCTCACCAGGCGCCATTGGCTGTCGATGATCACATCGCCATAACCCAGTGTCGTGAAGGTCGAGGTTGAGAAATAGAGCGCTGTCTCGAAATCCTCGAACGCGCCAAGCAACACATAGACACCGGCATAGGCCCAGATCTCCACCGCGTGGATCAGGAAGAGGCCGAGTACGACCAGCAGGATGAAAATCATCTGGCGCAGCGGGCTGGTATGCGGGCGCAGTTTGGGCGAGCGCTTGCGCATGACTTCCGTCAAAAACACCAGGCCGACCATGTGAATGGCGACAGTGGTGACAGCCATAAGACTTGAAACAAACAGCGCTGCGATCATTCTAGGCCCCTGGGGCAAGCTGTGGTCAGATCTGACGACTGCCGCACTTGCCCCGGCAAAGCAAGCGCCAGCGCGTCGCAGGCCGCACGTTCGGGGAAGATCATGAGCAAACCCATCTACCGCGTTTCATCCATCTCCCGGCCGCTGGACGCGCGCTACGGGTCGAACCGTGCAGTGCTGATGCTGCTCCCGCTGATCCTGATCGCCACAGCCGGCTGGCGCATGTCGACAGGCGAATCGCTCATGGCGGCCGGCTTCACCGGGCTCGGTGCTATGTTCGCCGCCTTCCTGATCTGGGCCCTGGGCCGGGAGCTGGATCCGGACCGCAATCCCGGGGCCTTCATCGCCATGGCAGCGGTCGTCCCGCTGGTCTGGCTGGGCAATGACCTGTCCCTGTGGACGCTGGCCTTCGTGTTGATGGCTGTACGCGTCGTCAATCGCACCGTGGGCAATCCGGTTAAGCTCGGTGACATGGCGGTCGTCCTTATCCTCGCCGGCTTTGCGGTCTTCCGCGACGGATATTCCGAGATGGGCTATGTGGCCGGTCTGGCCCTGGCGCTGGATGCGTTTCTCGATCGCAAGCGTACCCTCAACCTGGTGGGGGCGATGATCGCCGTGGCGTTTTCCATGTGGAACCTGATCGAGCTGGAGGGCGATCTTCGCGCGCTCCTGCTCTCTGCCGTCGAGGTCATGCCGCAAATGATGCTCTATGCTGCGCTGGGAATTCTGGCGCTGGGTGTTGTTCACGCCCTGCTGCTGGGGCGGATCAACAGTGTCGGTGATGCGACCGAAGAACCCCTCTCCGGCCTGCGTGTTCGTGGAGGCATTCTGATCGCGGCCCTGGCTGGACTGGCTGTGCTAACCGAGGGCGAAGCGGGCCTGATGGCCGGCCTCGGTCTCTATGCGGCAATCGCCGGTGTTGTGCTGGGTCGGTTCTGGCCCGGAAAGGCCTAGTCGTCGCTGTCGTCGGCAGAGCCAACCAGGATCACGTCTTCAGACTGGAAGGCCGTGAAACCGGTCGCATTGATCCAGCCATACCGACAGGTACCGGAATAGTTGCGTGCGCGCCCCGGCTGCGGCTCGACACCGCAACTGTCCAGGCTTGGCCCATAAATCACGCCGATCCATTGCGCGGACAAATCATTTGAATAAGCCGTCTGGCAGCCATAAGCGAGCTCACCGGAACGTACCGTGTCGACCGGCGCGTAATCCTCACCCGGACCGCTGAAGACTGGCAGGATTCCAAAACCGCGATCATCACCACGCGAAACGCGCTGTTCGACCCGACCGGTCACACAGGCCTCGCCCGCCTCACCGCCGATACGAACAGGCACATCCTGAGCCGCGAACAGGCCATTGGCCGCCCTGTCCTGCGCAGACGCCATCGGCGCAATTGCCAAGGCAATCGCTGCGGCGCTCAACAATGTACGCGTCGATAACTTCACCGAACCAACCTTTCGTCCCGGAAAGGCCCCTTTATTCTTGCCACGCCCAGATAGTCATTTGGGCGCGTGCCTGCAAGACTGGTACAGCTCTCGCGCCCCGGCTAGCGGGATCAGTGAAGCGTTTATACCGGTTCTGCGTGGCCGAAGTGTGACCACCGTCACGCTTCATTCGGTTTTTCGGCGGGCCTTGCGCACCTGCCGCCAGGCCCGCAAGCGCTCACCGATTGCAGCCTCGCGCCCGCGCTCCAAAGGCTCATAAAAAACAGGACGTTCATCCATCCCATCCGGGAAATAGTCCTGCCCCGAAACACCGCCTTCGGCGTCGTGGTCGTACTCATAACCAGCGCCGTAACCCTGCTCCTTCATCAATTGCGTTGGTGCATTGAGGATATGCGCTGGAGGCATAAGCGAACCGGTCTGTTTCGCGGCCCGACGGGCTCGTTTGTAGGCGACATAGACCGCATTCGACTTGGGCGCCGTGGCCAGGTGCACAACGGCATGCGCCAGCGCCAGCTCGCCCTCAGGCGAACCCAGACGCTCATAGGTGCGCGCAGCCTCATTGGCGATCATCAGCCCAGTCGGGTCAGCCAGGCCGATATCTTCAGACGCCATGCGCACCAGGCGCCGGGCCAGGAACAGCGGGTCCTCCCCGCCTTCCAGCATGCGGGCAAACCAATAGAGCGCCGCATCGGGATCGCTGCCGCGAACCGACTTGTGCAGGGCGGAGATGAGATTGTAGTGCTCGTCACGATCCTTGTCATAGGCAGGCGCGCGCTTGTTGAGATGCACAGCCAGTGCCTGTCCGTCGAGCGGCTCACTGATCTCCAGCGAGATCAGTTCCTCGACAAGATTGAGCAGATAGCGCCCATCCCCGTCCGCCATGCCGCGCAGGGCCGTCCGGGCACCGTCTGTCAGTGGCAAGCTGGAACCGGTCTCTGCCTCGGCCCGCCGGAGCAGGTCTTCCAGCGCGGCATCATCAAGCGCCTTGAGCACAAGAACCTGGCAGCGCGAAAGCAGGGCTGAATTGAGCTCGAAGGACGGGTTTTCCGTCGTTGCCCCGACCAGGGTGACGGTCCCCTCCTCCACCACCGGCAGGAAGCCATCCTGCTGGGCACGGTTGAAACGATGGATCTCGTCCACAAACAAAAGCGTGCCGCGCCCGGACTGGCGCCGCGCCCGGGCCCGTTCAAACACTTTCTTGAGATCGGCTACGCCGGAAAACACGGCAGAGAGCGGCTCGAACTCCAAGCCGCTGTCTTCCGCCAAAAGACGCGCAATCGTGGTTTTGCCCACACCGGGCGGTCCCCAAAGGATCAGCGAGGCCAGCCGCCCCTGTCGGCGCATGCGCGCAATCGGGCCATCCCCCTGCAACAGGTGGTCCTGGCCGATGACCTCGTCAAGATTTGCGGGGCGCAGTCTCTCCGCGAGCGGCTGCGGGGCAGCGGCTTCCAGACCGGCGGCTTCGAACAGATTGGACATGGCAGCCAAGCTAGGCTGATGCGTCGCGCCTGCCTAGCGGGGAAACTGCCTCCCGGAGTACCGAGCGTCATTGGCAACTCCCGTGGCGAAATGCTCGCCCGCGGCGCCTGTTTCGTTGCCCGGACGAGCAAAAGCTGATTTGGGGTGTGAGTCGCTATGAGTTTAGGCGTCCGCGGCACACCTCGCATGGTGCGTAGTATGTGACCCTAAAGCAATTCTACAGGGAGATTAGAGATTAGGTATTTGATGCCCATACTGAGCCTTTTTTGTCTCATTGTGCTAGTTGCTCAAAAGCTATTATTCGATCTCTATAGCCCGTGGACTGTCGGGATAAGCAGCCTAATTTTCATATTCACGCTGGCATATTCCAGCAAAGCTGATGAAACCGACCGGTAGAATCTCATCGCTGACCAAAAAACTGGGACAGAATTTTTTCGCGTTCCACTGCTCCCCCAATTTTAGCCGTGCCCCGGGAAAAAACAGCGCCGCACGATCTGATTGGATTCCAGACCGACGGTTCGCTTGGCGTCCTGTTAGCTGAGATCGCTCGGTCGAGCCGGTTGATATCCGTCGAGATATCGAGTGCCGTCAGAACAGCCTGATATCCGCCTCGATGCGCTGGCCGCGGCGCATGACCGCGATCGGCCAGGTCTCCTGGCCGTCCAGGCGCGCCAGCATGTCCTCGAAATCATCAAGCGTGACAATGCGCCGGCCATCGATCTCCACGACACGGTCGCCCGGACGGAAGCCGTAATTGGCCGCCAGGGAACGCCGTCGGATATTGGACACGATCAGGCCTTCCTCGAAGGAATCAAGGCCCACACTTTCATTGAACGCCGGCGAGAGCTCGAGCAGCGAGCTGCCAACAAAGGGATTGGCGCCTTCCGGCACGAAAGGCTGCGGATCGGCAATACCTGGCGCCGGCAGGACCGGGACATCCAGGGAAATCTCGCGACCATCGCGCAGGACGGTGAAGCGCGCATCATCGCCGGTTGCGTGCGTGGCCAGGCGGAAACGTGTGCCACTGTCATTATTGACCTCGTGGCCATCCACAGCGAGCACGATATCGCCCTGGCGCAGACCGGCATCATCTGCTGCCGCATCCGGGTAGATCTCGTTGATCAGGGCACCACGCGGACGATCCAGGCCAAAAGCCTGGGCCAGGTCGCTGGTGACCGGCTGCAGGCGCGCGCCCAGCCAGGGGCGGATCAGCTCGCCCTCGCTCAGCGCCGTATCGACGACACGGCTCACCAGATCGACAGGAATGGCAAAACCGATTCCGTTTGATCCGCCGGAACGGGAGAAGATCATCGTGTTAACGCCGATCAGCTCGCCATCCATATTCACCAGTGCACCGCCGGAATTGCCCGGATTGATCGCGGCATCGGTCTGGATGAAGGAAGCGAAATCGCTCTCGCCCACATCGGTGCGGGCAAGCGCCGAGATGATGCCGCTGGTCACCGTCTGGCCGACACCAAACGGGTTGCCAATGGCCAGGACCAGATCACCCACCTCCCCGTCTCCGCCGGTATCAAACGGCAGGACCGGAAGCGGCTCGTCGGTCTCGACTTTCAGGATCGCCAGATCAGAGGCCTCGTCCGTCAACAGGATTTGTGCCTCGAACTCGCGCCGGTCGGCCAGCACCACACGCAACTCGTCCGCGCCCTGCACGACATGGTTATTCGTGACGATCACACCGGACGCATCGACAATCACGCCGGAGCCGAGGGAGTTCTGCTCGCGCTCGCGGGTACGGCGGGAAAAGAAAGAGACCCGCTGCTGCACTGTGCGGCTGGTATAGACATTGACCACGGCAGGCGCGGCCTCGCGCACGATGGGCGCAAAGGACAGCTGCATCTGGGCCTGGCTCTCCGGAACGACACGGTCGGCGGCAAAGGGAAGTTCCTGCGCCAGGACGGATCCGGAAACAGCGAGCGATGCGAGAAGAGCGAGAGATTTTATCATGGGGTTCATATAGGCACACTTTCGGACATGAAAAAGGCGGCTCGCAAATGCTAAGCCGCCTTCTCCTGAACCTGTAATGACAAGTGTCTTACTCGTCGTTCATGTCGCCTTCGGCTTCGACGCGAGCGCGGTCAGCAGCGCCCTTGGCAGCCGGATCGCGATCAACCAGCTCGATGACAGCCATCGGAGCATTGTCACCGTGACGGAAGCCAGCCTTGAGAACGCGGGTGTAACCACCAGCGCGCTCGGTGTAGCGGCCGCCCAGCGTGTCGAACAGCTTCTTGACCTGTTCTTCATTGCGAACCTTGGACATGGCCAGACGACGACCGTGCAGGTCGCCACGCTTGGCCAGCGTGATCAGCTTGTCCATGAACGGTGCCAGCTCCTTGGCTTTCGGGAGCGTGGTTACGATTTGCTCGTGCTCGATCAGCGACGCAGCCATATTGGCCAGCATGGCCTTACGGTGCGAGGTCGTACGGTTGAGCTTGCGGTGTGCGATGCCGTGACGCATGGCTAAATCTCCTCAGGTCCGGTTCAGGCGCCTCTCGGCGGCTGCCTAGACGTGATCCTCAAAACGTTTGGCGAGATCCTCGATGTTCTCCGGCGGCCAGTTCGGCGCTTCCATACCCAGGTGCAGACCCATCTGGGCGAGAACTTCCTTGATCTCATTAAGCGACTTGCGGCCGAAGTTCGGGGTACGGAGCATTTCCGCCTCGGACTTCTGGATCAGGTCGCCGATGTAAACAATATTGTCATTCTTCAGGCAGTTCGCCGAACGAACAGACAGCTCCAGCTCGTCGACCTTGCGCAGCAGCGCCGGGTTGAAATCGAGCTCCGGCTTGTCGTCTTCCGCCGGGCGGCTTTCGACAGCCTCCTCAAAGTTGATGAAGATCTGGAACTGGTCCTGCAGGATGCGCGCAGCAAAAGCGACAGCGTCTTCCGGCGAGACCGTACCATCCGTCTCAACTTCGAGATTCAGTTTGTCATAGTCCAGAACCTGGCCCTCACGGGTGTTCTCGACATTGTAGGACACGCGCTTGACCGGGCTGTACAGGCTGTCAACGCCGATCAGGCCGATCGGAGCGTCTTCCGGACGATTGCGGTCGGACGGAACATAGCCCTTGCCGGTGTTGACGGTGAATTCCATGCGGATTTCAGCGCCTTCATCCAGCGTGCAGAGAACGAGGTCCTTGTTGACGATCTCGACGTCAGCCGTTTCCTCGATGTCACCCGCAGTCACGATGCCCGGACCAGTCTTGGTCAGGACAACGCGCTTGGGTCCCTCGCCATGCATGCGCAGGGCAATCTGCTTGATGTTCAGGATGATGTCAGTGACGTCCTCGCGAACACCGTCGATCGAGGAGAACTCGTGCACCACACCATCGATGTGTACATTCGTGACAGCTGCGCCCTGCAGGGAGGACAGCAGCACACGACGCAGAGCATTGCCCAGTGTCATGCCAAAACCACGCTCCAGCGGCTCGGCGACAATCTTGGCCTGACGCTCCGGATCATGACCCGGTTTGATCTCCGGCTTCATCGGACGAATGAGTTCTTGCCAGTTCTTTTCGATCACGTTCTTACTGCCCCTTCATCAGCCGGCGGCGGTGCGCCGGCGCGTACATACAGGCGAAAACCAAATGCGTTGTCTTAAACGCGACGACGCTTCGGCGGACGGCAACCATTGTGCGGAATGGGCGTCACGTCCTGGATGGTGGTGATGGTAAAACCAACAGCTTGCAGAGCACGCAGCGCCGACTCACGGCCCGAACCCGGACCGGAAACCTTGACTTCCAGCGTCTTCATGCCGTGCTCGAGAGCTTTCTTGCCCGCATCCTCGGCAGCCATCTGCGCAGCATATGGCGTGGACTTGCGGGAGCCCTTGAAGCCCATGTGACCAGCAGAAGACCAGGAGATTGCATTACCCTGGGCGTCGGTGATGGTCACCATGGTGTTGTTGAAGCTGGAATTCACGTGGGCAACACCCGACGTGATATTCTTGCGCTCGCGGCGTTTAACGCGGCCGGTATCTTTAGCCATGGTTCAGGCCCTATTTCTTCTTGCCGGCAATCGGCTTGGCCGGACCTTTACGGGTGCGCGCATTGGTGTGCGTGCGCTGACCGCGAACCGGCAGGCCACGACGGTGGCGCAGGCCGCGGTAGTTACCGAGGTCCATGAGACGTTTGATGTTCACAGCGACTTCGCGGCGAAGATCACCTTCCACGGTGTGATCGCGGTCGATCACTTCGCGGATCTGCAGGATCTCTGCGTCGGTCAGGTCACTTACACGGCGCTCCGGGGTGATGGACACCTGTTCACAGATGTCCTTCGCCTTGGCCGGGCCAATGCCGTGGATATAGCTAAGCGCGATCATTACACGCTTGTTCGTCGGAATGTTGACGCCGGCAATACGGGCCACGATCCATCTCCTAATTCAGAACACCATTCAGGGACGAAACATTGGGCCACCTCCCGGTTGCCTCAAATGTTCGCCCGCTTTTGCGAAGGGCGCTATCTACAGTCTGTGTTGCGCCCCCGTCAATGGGGTTACAACACGCTTTGTTCACTTCTCGTCCAATGCAGCTGCAATTGATGCAGCTACAGCGTCCATTGACCCCATTCCGTCGACCTCTTTCAGCTTGCCCTGCTTGGCAAAGAAAGGGATCAGCGGTGCGGTCTGGCCGTAATAGACCTTGAGACGGTTGCGGATGACTTCTTCAGTGTCATCCGGACGCCCCTCTTCCTCGGCCCGCTTGACCAGGCGCTGGACGAGCGCTTCGTCAACAACCTTCAGCTCGACAACCGAGTCGACCTGAGTGCCACGATCCGCGAGCAGCTGGTCCAGGGCTTCCGCCTGGGCCACCGTCCGCGGGAAACCATCAAAGATGGCTCCGCCGGCCGCTTCCGCTTCGGGAAGACGTTCGGCAATCAGTTCAATAACAATCTCGTCGGACACCAGCTCGCCGGCGTCGATGATCGCAGCAATACGCTTGCCGAGATCAGAGCCTGCTGCCTTGGCAGCTCGCAGCATGTCACCGGTAGACAACTGCACCCAGCCGCGGTCTGCAACGAGACGCTTGGCCTGGGTACCCTTGCCGCAACCGGGAGGTCCGAAAAGAATGATGTTCATCGCTTGCGCCCCCGCAGCTTCGACTTCTTGATCAGGCCTTCATACTGGTGAGCCAGCAGATGCGACTGAATCTGGGAGATCGTGTCCATGGTCACCGAGACGACAATCAGGATCGACGTACCGCCCAGGGCAGTGTTCGGCGAAATCATCATCGGAACCACACAGATCAGCGTCAGATAGAGCGCGCCAATCAGAGTCAGGCGGGACAGGACATAGTCCAGGTATTCCGCCGTACGCTTGCCCGGACGGATGCCTGGCAGGAAACCACCGTATTTGCGGAGGTTGTCAGCCGTGTCTTCCGGGTTGAACACCACGGAGGTGTAGAAGAAACAGAAAAAGATGATCATTGCCGCATACACAATCAGGAAGGTCGGAGACCCGGCCTGAAGATAGGCAATGATATTGGCCAGCGGGCCACTTGCGGCCTGCGTGTTGAAGCTCGCCATCGTCTGCGGCATGAACAGCAGGGAAGAGGCGAAGATCGGCGGAATAACGCCGGCCGTGTTGAGCTTCAGAGGCAGGAAGGAGCTCTCACCGCCCATCATGCGGTTGCCCTGTTGGCGCTTGGGATACTGGACCAGAAGGCGACGCTGGGAACGCTCGACGAAAACCACCAGGGTCAGGCCAGCGAGAACCAGGGCGACACCGCCGAGGAATACACCACCGGACAGGGTCCCGCTCTCAGCGGCCGCAAAGGCGCCACCGATCAGGCTTGGCACCGCAGCGATAATCCCTGCGAAAATGATCAGCGAAACACCATTGCCGATACCCCGAGCGGTGATCTGTTCACCCAGCCACAGCAGCAGCATCGTACCGCCAACAAGTGTCGTCACCGTGGAGACCAGGAAGAACAGACCCGGATTGACCGCGAGCGCCTGACCCGTGTTCGGATCAATCGAGTTCATTCCCACGGCGATCGCCAGCGCCTGGCCTGTGGCCAGAAGGACAGTCAGGTAACGCGTATACTGGTTGATTTGCTTGCGGCCGGCTTCACCGCCCTCCTTCTTGAGCTTTTCAAGGGAAGGAATGGTAGCGGACATCAGCTGCATGATGATCGACGCCGAGATATACGGCATCACGTTCAGGGCAAAGATTGCCATACGCTCGACGGCGCCGCCGCCAAGCATGTTGAACATGGACAGAATTCCCTGGGAATTCTGGTCGAACATTGCCGCGTAACGGGTCGGGTCGATACCCGGAACCGGAACATAGGTACCCACACGATACAGGATCAGGATCCCGATCGTGAACAGGATTCGCTGTTGCAGCTCCTTCGCTTTCGCGAAGGAGCCGAAATTCATGTTCGCAGCAAGCTGTTGTGCAGCTGAAGCCATTTAGTCGTCCTCAAGCGGTCGGCGGATGCCGATTAGGCCTCTGCGTCTTTCGCAGCAGGCAGATTCACTTTGCCGCCTGCTTTCTCGACTGCCTCAACGGCAGGCTTGGAAGCACCGGCTACGGTGATCTCTACTTTGGCCTTCAGTTCGCCTTTCGCAAGGAGGCGGATGCCATCGAGCTCACGACGGACCAGACCGGCCGCGATGAGAGCTTCGGCATCAATTGCCTTCTTGGCGTCGAGCTTGCCTTCGTCGATCGCCTTCTGCAGGCGACCGAGATTGATCTCGGCCCACTGCTTGCGGTTCGGCTTGTTGAAGCCACGCTTGGGAAGACGCATGTGAAGCGGCATCTGGCCGCCCTCGAAGCCCTTGATGGCTACGCCAGAGCGGGATTTCTGACCCTTCACACCACGGCCACCGGTCTTGCCCTTGCCCGAGCCGATACCACGGCCGATACGGGTGCGGAGCTTGGCGGCGCCGTCGTTGTCGCGCAATTCATTGAGACGCATATCGTTCTCCATTCGAACGAGTGGTTTCCCCAACGGGGACCTACTCCTCGATAATTTCCACCATGTGGCTGACTTTGCGGATCATGCCGCGGACAGCCGGGGTGTCTTCCAGTTCACGAACGCGGCCGATCTTGTTGAGACCAAGACCAACCAGCGTAGCGCGCTGATCTTCGGGGCGGCGAATCGGGCTGCCCGTCTGACGGATTTTGATGGTTTTGTTAGCCATGATCGCGGTCCTTACGATTCAATCGCTTCCGGCGAAGACGCACCGTCGCTACGGCGGTTCACCAGATCACCGACCTTCAGGCCACGCTTCGCAGCGACGGAACGCGGCGAATTCTGGCGCTTCAGGGCGTCGAAGGTTGCACGGATCATGTTGTACGGGTTGGACGTGCCCAGGGATTTGGCAACAACGTCGCCAACGCCGAGGGTTTCCAGAACCGCACGCATCGGACCACCGGCGATAACGCCGGTTCCCGGAGGTGCAGCACGCAGTACAACCTTGCCCGCACCGTGACGGCCACGGCCATCATGGTGAAGCGTACGGCCTTCGCGCAGCGGAACACGGATCATGTTCTTCTTAGCTTCGTCCGTCGCCTTGCGGATCGCTTCCGGAACCTCGCGGGCCTTGCCCTGGCCGAAGCCAACGCGGCCCTTCTGGTCACCTACGACAACCAGAGCGGCAAACTGGAAGTTACGACCACCTTTCACGGTCTTCGCAACGCGGTTGATGTGTACGAGCTTGTCGACGAGTTCGTCTTCGCGCTCTTCCTGACGGTCTTTGTTACGACCCCGGCCGCGTCCGCGGCCACGTTCCTGCTCTCTTTGTTGAGCCATGGTGTCCGCTCCCTTAGAAGTCCAGGCCGCCCTCGCGGGCCGCCTCTGCGAGCGCTTTCACACGCCCGTGGTAGATGTAGCCGCCGCGGTCGAAGACGACAGTCTTGACGCCTTCCTTGGCAGCACGCTCTGCGATCAGCTTGCCAACAAATGCAGCAGCCGCAACGTCGCAACCCTTGGAGTGCTCCTTGCGAGCAACTTCTTCCATGGAAGAAGCAGATGCGATCGTCTTGCCAGCGACATCGTCGATGATCTGGACAGAGATGTTCTTCGAAGAACGGAAGACTGAGAGGCGCGGACGGCCATTGGCCAGTTTCCGAAGCCGGATCCGGTTGCGCTGTGCGCGACGGACGGATTTTTCGCGTTGAGTTTTCATCGCTCGCCCTACTTCTTCTTGCCTTCTTTGCGGCGAATGTATTCGCCGACATATTTGATACCTTTGCCCTTGTACGGCTCCGGCGGACGGAAACGACGGATCTCGGCGGCAACCTGACCAACTTTTTGCTTGTCAGCACCTGCAACTTTCACCTCGGTCGGCTTGCCACAGGAAATCGTGACGCCAGCCGGCGGGGTGTAGACAACGTCGTGCGAGAGACCGAGCGACAGCTTCAGGGACGTGCCCTGCATCTGAGCGCGGTAACCAACGCCGACCAGTTCAAGATCTTTTTCGTAACCAGCGGTGACGCCCTGGACGAGGTTCGCGATCAGCGCGCGTTGCATGCCCCACATGGCGCGGGCGCGCTTGCTTTCGTCGCGCGGCTGAACCTGGATACCTTCATCGCCCTGGGAGACGGTGACGTCTTCGACAAAGTCCATGGACAGTTCGCCCTTGGGACCTTTGACCGTCAGGCTCGTCTCGGACAGTGTCGCGGTGACACCAGCCGGAACGGCTACGGGGAGTTTACCAATACGTGACATCGATTGTCTCCCTTAGCTGACGTGGCAAAGGATCTCGCCGCCCACATTGGCCTCGCGAGCATTGGAATCCGACATCACGCCCTTCGGCGTGGAGAGGATGGCAATACCCAGACCATTCTGGACGAGCGGCAGATCCTTGACGCCCGAATAAACACGGCGGCCCGGCTTCGAGATACGCTTGATCTCGGAGATTACGGAATCGCCTTCGAAATACTTGAGCTCGATTTCGAACTCTTTCATGCCGCTGGCATGCTCTACTTCCGCATAGTCACGGATGTAGCCCTCGCTCTTGAGCACGTCGAGGACGCGACGGCGGAGGGCCGATGCCGGCGTGGACACGTTGCGCTTGTTGCGCATCAGTGCGTTGCGGATGCGGGTCAGCATATCGCCGAGAGGATCATTCACAGTCATTTCGGATCTCCTCTCTTACCAGCTCGACTTGACCATGCCCGGGACCATGCCCTGGCTAGCCAATTGACGCAGCGCGATACGCGACATGCGCAGCTTGCGATAGAAACCGCGCGGGCGACCGGTGATTTCACAACGGTTACGTACACGGGTGACTGCCGAATTACGCGGCAGTGCTGCCAGTTTCAGCTGAGCAGCAAAACGCTCCTCAACCGGCAGTTCCTGGTCACGCGCGATCGCTTTGAGCTGCTCACGCTTGGCAGCATAACGCTGGGCCAGGCGCTCGCGCTTGCGATTGCGTTCAACTGAGGCTTTTTTCGCCATTTAAGTTCTCCTGCGTGCGGAGCCGGTATGGCTCTGCTCTCCTGCTGCGTTAGTTCGAAAACGGGAAATCGAACTCGGCCAGCAGGGCCTTCGCTTCTTCATCATTAGTCGCGGTGGTGCACACCACGATGTCCATGCCCCGGATCTTCTCGACCTTGTCGTAGTCGATCTCGGGGAAAACGATGTGCTCTTTCAAGCCCATCGCGTAATTTCCGCGGCCGTCGAACGATTTGCCGTTCAGACCACGGAAGTCACGTACGCGCGGTAGCGCGATTGTGATCAGTCGGTCCAGGAATTCGTACATACGATCCTGGCGCAGCGTCACCTTGGCACCGATTACCTGCTCCTCGCGGAGCTTGAAACCGGCGATGGATTTCTTGGCGACCGTCTTGACCGGCTTCTGGCCGGCGATTGCTTCAAGATCCTCAAGGGCGCCCTTGATTTTCTTGGAGTCCTGAGCAGCTTCACCGACACCCATGTTGATCACGATCTTTTCGATACGCGGGATCTGCATCGGATTGGCGTAGCTGAACTTGTCCTTCATCGTGTCGCGAATTTCCTCGCGATACTTGGTGCGAAGGCGCGGGGTATACGTATCAGACATCGATAACCTCGCCCGAAGATTTGGCGAAACGGATTTTCTTGCCGTCGTCATTGGTCTTGAAGCCGACACGGGTAGCTTCGCCGGTTTTCGGATCTGCAATCGCGACGTTGGAAACGTGGATTGCGGCTTCTTTTTCCTTGATGCCACCCGGATCCTGTTGCGTCGGGCGCTGGTGGCGCTTGACGACATTGATCCCGGAAACGACGACCTTGTCGTCTTCCGGCAGCACATTGAGAACCTCACCGGTCTTGCCTTTATCGCGGCCGGCGAGAACGACGACTTTGTCGCCCTTCTTGATCTTGGCAGCCATTACAGCACCTCCGGAGCCAGGGAGACGATCTTCATGTGGTTCTTGCCGCGAAGCTCGCGCGGAACCGGCCCGAAGATACGTGTACCAACTGGTTCATTGTTGTTGTTGATGATGACCGCCGCGTTGGAGTCAAAGCGGATGACGGAACCGTCAGCACGCTTGATGTCCTTGGCCACGCGAACGACAACGGCCTTGCGGACGTCACCCTTCTTCACGCGACCGCGCGGAATGGCTTCCTTGACGGAGACGACAATAATGTCACCCACGTGGGCGTAACGACGTTTCGCGCCGCCCAGCACCTTGATGCACTGCACACGGCGGGCGCCGGAATTGTCGGCTACGTCCAGATTGGTTTGCATCTGGATCATGGCTGATCCTCCTTAAGAGCAGATCGGGCCGGGCTTATGCCTGGGACACGATCTCCCACCGCTTGAGTTTCGACTTCGGTGCACATTCCTGGATCTGGACTTTATCGCCCACCTTGTGTGCCTGATTTTCATCATGCGCGTGATAGCGCTTGGAGCGACGAACCGTCTTGCGAAGCAGCGGGTGCAGGAACGTACGTTCCACACGAACTACAACGGTTTTGGCGCCTTTATCGCTGACCACAGTGCCTTGCAGAATACGTCTTGGCATCGGTTAGCTTCCTTGCGATTGCTGCGCTTTGCGAGAGACCTGCTCGGTGCGGATACGCGCGATATCGCGGCGGATCTTGCCGAAGCGGGCCGTATCTTCCATCAGGCCACGGGCCTGCTGGAAGCGCAGATTAAACTGTTCTTTCTTGAGCTCGAGGACCTTGTCCTGGAGCTCGTCATCAGAGAGGGCCCGAACGTCGGAACCTTTGAGTTCTTCGGCCTTTTTAGCCATTGTCGACGCTCCTTATTCGCCCAGTCGGGTGACGATCTTGCACTTGATCGGCAGCTTGGCAGCACCGAGGGAGAGCGCTTCACGCGCGACATCCTCAGGCACACCGTCGATCTCGAACATGATCCGGCCCGGCTTGACCTTGCAGGCCCAGTATTCAACTGAACCCTTACCTTTACCCATCCGGACTTCGGTCGGCTTGTTGGTGACCGGCACGTCCGGGAAGATACGGATCCACACACGACCGGCACGTTTCATGTGACGGGTGATCGCACGACGAGTCGCCTCGATCTGGCGTGCGGTTACGCGTTCCGGCTGAAGCGCCTTGAGGCCATAGGAGCCAAAGTTCAGGGAGTAACCACCCTTCGCTGCTCCTTTGATACGGCCCTTGTGCGCCTTACGGAATTTTGTGCGTTTCGGTTGCAGCATTGCTCCAATTCCTTACGCGGCTTGGCGACCCGAACGGGCGCGCTGCTCACCCGACTCCTGGAGACGACGCTCCTGAGCCATTGGGTCATGTTCCATGATCTCGCCTTTGTAGATCCAGACCTTGATACCGATGATACCCATCGCGGTCTTGGCTTCGGCGGTTCCATAATCGATATCCGCGCGCAGCGTGTGCAGCGGCACGGAGCCTTCCTGGTACTGCTCGGAGCGTGCAATCTCTGCGCCACCGAGGCGGCCACCACAGAGGATCTTGCAGCCCTTGGCGCCCATGCGCATGGCAGACTGGAGCGAACGCTTCATCGCACGGCGGAAAGCCACACGGCGTTCCAGCTGCTGAGCGATTGATTCCGCAACCAGATTGGCGTCGACTTCCGGCTTGCGAACCTCAACGAGGTTCAGGAAGACTTCGCCGTCGACCATGCGGGAGAGTTCACGGCGAAGGACTTCGATGTCGGAGCCCTTCTTGCCGATCACGACGCCCGGACGAGCAGTGTGGATCGTAACGCGACACTTCTTGTGCGGACGCTCGATCACGATCTTTGATACGCTGGCGTTCTTGAGACGCTTCTTCAGCATTTCACGGATCTTGAGATCTTCGTGCAGCAGTTTCGCGTACTCACCCGCGCCGGCATACCAGCGGGATTCCCAAGTGCGGTTGACGCCGAGGCGCAGACCGATCGGATTTACCTTCTGTCCCATCAGGCAGCCTCCTCAACTTCACGAACCACAATTGTGAGCTCGGAAAACGGCTTCAGGATTTTCGCTCCACGGCCGCGGGCACGGGCACGGAAACGCTTCATAACCAGGTTTTTGCCGACATAGGCTTCAGCAACGACAAGGCTGTCGATGTCGAGGCCGTGATTATTCTCGGCATTGGCGATAGCGGACTCGAGCACTTTCTTGACGTCCTTGGAGATACGCTTGCGCGAGAATTCCAGGTCGTTGAGCGCCTTCTCGACCTTCTTGCCACGGATCAGGGCGGCAACCAGGTTGAGTTTCTGCGGGCTGATACGGATCATCCGCAGCTTGGCACGTGCTTCATTGTCAGCGACGCGACGAGGGTTAGCAGTCTGTCCCATCGCTTATCTCCGCTTCGCTTTTTTGTCCGCCGCGTGACCGTAATAGGTCCGGGTCGGAGCAAATTCGCCGAGCTTGTGACCGACCATGTCTTCAGTAACCAGAACCGGAACGAACTTGTTCCCGTTGTGGACCTGGAAGGTCAGACCGACAAATTGCGGCAGAATGGTTGAACGGCGCGACCAGGTCTTGATCGCTTGCTTACGTCCGCCTTCGTGCGACTTTTCCGCTTTTTTCAGCAGATAACCGTCGACGAACGGACCTTTCCATACAGAACGAGGCATCGTCGTCTCCTTATCGCTTCTTGCGCTCGTGGCGCGAGCGGATGATGAACTTGTCCGTAGACTTGTTCTTGCGCGTCTTGGCACCCTTGGTCGGCTTGCCCCACGGGGTCACCGGGTGACGACCACCAGAGGTACGGCCTTCACCACCACCATGCGGGTGATCAACCGGGTTCATAACCACACCACGAACAGACGGGCGACGACCGAGATGACGGTTGCGGCCTGCCTTGCCGAGGTTGACGTTGAGGTGGTCCGGGTTGGACACGGCACCAACGGTCGCCATGCACTTGTCGGACACCATGCGCAGTTCACCAGAAGCGAGACGGATCTGAGCGTAGCCACCATCACGACCGACCAGCTGGACATAGGCACCAGCGGAACGGGCGATCTGACCACCCTTCTCCGGCTTCAGCTCGACATTGTGAATGATCGTGCCGACCGGAATGGCCTTCAGCGGCATGGCGTTGCCCGGCTTCACGTCAGCTTTTGCGGACGCGATGACCGTGTCACCTTCAGCCAAACGCTGTGGTGCCAGGATGTAGGCGAGCTCGCCGTCTTCATACTTGATCAGCGCGATGAATGCGGTCCGGTTCGGATCGTATTCCAGACGCTCGACCGTAGCCGGAACGTCCCACTTGCGACGCTTGAAATCGACCAGGCGGTACAGGTTCTTCGCACCACCACCGCGACGGCGGGAGGTGATACGACCGGTGTTGTTACGACCACCAGACTTGGACTTGCCTTCAACGAGGGTCTTTTCCGGACGACCCTTATGCAGCGCGGAGCGGTCAACAAGGACCAGCGCGCGACGACCCGGAGACGTCGGTTTGAAAGTCTTCAAAGCCATCTTAGAAGTCTCCCGTCAGATCAAGCGACTTGCCGTCAGCAAAGGTGACGATCGCTTTTTTCTGGTCGTTGCGCTTGCCGAGCATGCCACGGAAACGCTTGACCTTGCCGTGGATCTTGATCGTGTTAACCGCAACAACGGTTTTCTTTTCCTTGGCGTAGATCGCCTCTACCGCTTCCTTGATCTGCGTCTTGGTCGCAGTCACAGGAACGTAGAACGCGTTCTTGCCCTCTTCCAGCAGCGTGGACTTCTCGGTGAAGACCGGCGCCAGGATTACATCGTAATGACGTGCAGCAACTGACATCTTACGCCTCCTTAGCGCTCAGGCGTGCATGGATCTTCTCCACGGCAGCCTTGGTCAGCACCAGCGTGTCACGGCGCAGAACGTCATAGACGTTCAGGCCCTGGGCCGGCAGGACGTCGACGCACGGAATATTGCGTGCAGCCAGAGCGAAATTCTCATCCACCGTCTCGCCGGAGATGACCAGAGCGTTCTGGACACCCAGGTTCTCGAAGGAAGAACGCAGGTCCTTTGTCTTCGGAGCCTTCAGAGCGGCGTCATCGATGATGATCAGGTTGGAAGAGCCAGCCTTGGAAGAGAGCGCGTGGCGCAGGGCCAGAGCGCGAACCTTTTTCGGCAGGTCGTGGGCATGGGAGCGAACACGCGGACCGTGAGCGCGACCACCACCGACGAAGATCGGCGCGGAACGAGCGCCGTGACGTGCGCCGCCGCCGCCCTTCTGGCGACCAAACTTCTTCTTCGTCCGAGCAATCTCGGAACGACCCTTGGTTTTGTGCGTGCCCTGCTGGCGAGCAGCAAGCTGCCACTTCACACAGCGCTGGAGCAGGTCTGCGCGGATCTCCTCGATGCCGAAGACAGCATCATCGAGATCGATCGCACCGGCATCCTTGGCCGCGAGGGTTTTTACCTCGAGCTTCATGCTTCAGTTCCTTCTTCGCCGTCAGCCTTGGCTTCAGCAGCCGGAGCTTCCGGAGCTGCATCGGCTTCAGCCGGAGCTTCTTCCTGGACCAGAGCATTGAGCTCGTCGAGCGTACGGAACGCGCCCGGCAGCGGCAGATCGTCTGCTTTCACGCCTTTGACAGCGTCACGCAGCTCAACCCAGCCACCGGCAGAACCCGGTACTGCACCCTTGACCCATACGAGACCGCGATCTGCGTCAACGCGAACAACTTCGATGTTCTGCGTTGTAACGCGCGCGGCACCCATGTGGCCGGCCATTTTCTTGCCTTTGAAGACCTTGCCCGGATCCTGGCACTGACCCGTGGAACCATGCGAACGGTGAGAGATCGACACACCGTGCGAGGCCCGCAGACCCCCAAAATTGTGGCGCTTCATGGCGCCGGCAAAACCTTTACCGATAGAGATGCCAGCGACATCTACTTTCTGGCCGGGAACGAAGTGATCAGCCGTCAGCTCAGCGCCAACCTCGATCATCGCGTCATCATTGACGCGGAATTCCACCAACTTGCGCTTCGGCGCGACATTCGCTTTCGCGAAGTGACCGCGCTGTGCCTTGTTGGTCCGCTTAGCTTTCGCCTCACCAGCACCGAGCTGGAGGGCGGTATAACCGTCGCGATCGGCCGTCTTGTGAGAGACGACTTGGCAGTTGTCCAGATGCAGAACGGTGACCGGTACGTGCGCTCCTTCATCGGAGAACACGCGAGTCATGCCCAGCTTCTTGGCAATTACACCCGTGCGCATGGTTTACGCTCCTAGTTTAATCTCGACGTCGACACCTGCAGACAGGTCGAGCTTCATAAGAGCATCAACCGTTTGCGGGGTCGGGTCGACAATGTCGAGAAGACGCTTGTGAGTCCGGATTTCGAACTGCTCACGCGACTTCTTGTCGATGTGCGGGGACCGCAGCACCGTGAATTTCTCAATACGCGTCGGCAGCGGGATCGGGCCGCGAACATTCGCCCCCGTACGCTTGGCTGTCGAAACGATCTCGCGCGTGGAATTATCCAGCACACGGTGATCAAACGCCTTGAGACGAATTCGGATGTTTTGACGTTCCATCAAACCAATCCCGTTGTCTAAAGTTTCAAAAAGAGCAAGGCCGGAGCTGCCCGAAGGCTACCCCGACCTGGATTACTAAAATTACTCGACGATCTTGGAGACGACGCCAGCGCCGACCGTGCGGCCACCTTCGCGGATCGCGAAGCGCAGGCCCTGGTCCATGGCGATCGGCGTGATCAGCTCGACGTTCATTTCAACGTTGTCGCCCGGCATAACCATCTCGGTGCCAGCG
>Ga0189285_100090_pt1 | contig 40091 bp, 32 predicted proteins | sample GEYOminimetaG_FD_130315 | JGI IMG/M metagenome (GOLD analysis project Ga0189285, IMG submission 130315) | Marine microbial communities from the Costa Rica Dome - GEYO mini metaG | ecosystem: Environmental > Aquatic > Marine > Oceanic > Photic zone | place: Costa Rica: the Eastern Pacific... | reverse complement strand
GCCTGGTGAAGGCGATGGCATTCGAGGCCGTCAGCGAACACTTCCAGCCCCTGGCCCGCCAGTCCGCTCTTCGTTACGGCGCCGTGTTCGAGGCGACTGGCGGATCCTATACCGGTGTGAATGCCGCCAGCATGATGGCGCTCAGCGGGGACGGGAACCAGGCCCGCGAGTATGCGCGGCGAGTGCTGTCCTCCGGCGAGGTCCAGGCTGGCAATCCGCAGGCCCGGTACTACCAGCTCGCCTCTACCGCTGAAGCTCACCTCCTGCTCGGGGATCTGCGTGCGGCGCAGGTCGCCCTCAACGCAGCGCTGGCCGAGGATCCGGAAAACTACGGCGCCCATGCCGTGACCCGTCGCCAGCTGGCCCTCGTCGGTTCCGCCATGGGGCTCAGCGCGCAATCGCTACCCCTGCCGGTCCTGCCGCGCCCCTTCCACTATGCCGGCCATATCTTCTCTGAAGTGGCCGAATTGCTTCCAGCGGGTGGCGAGAGCAACAGCCTGGCCGGCCGCATCGAGCAGGCGCTGGAACAACACAACACCGGAGCCGCTTTCGGTGCACTGGCCGCCGGGGCCGACATCCTGTTTGCCGAGGCAGTGCTTCGACGCGGGGCGTCGTTGACCGTGGTGCTGCCCGTGCCGGTTGATGTCTTCCTGCAGAGCTCGGTGCAGCCTTTTGGTCGCGAATGGGTACGCCGCTGCGAACATTGTCTGGGTGAGGCAGATGATATTCTCGAGACCAGTTCGGACCGAGTGCTGATCTCCGGTGCGTCGATCAATCTGGCCAGTTCCATCGCCATGGGTCTGGCCCGCTTGCGCGCCGAAATGCTGGCGACAGAGCCGGTCCAGCTGCTGGTGCTCGACCCGTCCGACCCGGCCCGGGAGTTCGGCACGGCGCGCGATGGCGATATCTGGCTGGGCGCGGACTTGCAGCAGAGCCTGATCGAGGTCCGTCGCGAGCGTTCGAGCGCGCGGCCAAAGCGGCCGCTGGAAGCCGAGGCCAGTGACTACCGCCCCGCCATGCGGGCGATGCTGTTTGCCGATGTGGTCGGTTCTTCCCGCATCGCCGAGGACACCGTGCCGAGTTTCGTGGAGGCCGTGCTCAAGCCGATGGCCATGGCCGCTCGGGCGACATCACCGGCCTATCTCGACAGCTGGGGTGATGGGCTTTTTCTTGCCTATTCAGGCAGTTGCGAGGCCGCGGAAGCCGCTTCGCAATTGATGCAGGCTTTCAAGGCGATTGACCTGACCGAGTTGGATCTTCCGGACCAGCTCGACCTGCGCATCGGCCTGCATTTCGGTCCGGCGCACCAGGGGCGAGACCCCTTGATGGACCGGGACAGCCTGTTCGGAGCCCAGGTGTCTCTCGCGGCGCGTATCGAAAGCACGGCGATGCCTGGAACGATTTTCGCCAGTGAAGCCTTTGCCGCGGTGCTGGCGATGGAACAGGATGGCGGGTTTCGCTGTGAACCGGTGGGGCTCAAACGCGTCGATCCGCAATTGCCGCCCGTGCGGCTGTACACGCTGCGCAAGGTCGCCCCGGACTCCCTGGTCGCGCGGGCGTTTCGCAGTTCACATGGTATCCTCGAGACGGCTTAGCTGTTCCGGATCGATCAGCTCGATATGGTCGTCCCCGCGCTGTATCAGACCGCGTTCGGCCAGGCGGCTGACCGTGCGGGACACGGTTTCACGCGCCGCGGCCACCCGGTCCCCGATCTCCTTGAAGGACGGGATGGGCGAGATAATCCGCGTGCCCCCCTCGTCACTGCTGCGCGACATGCGCAGCAATTCCGCATAGATGCGGCCCGTCGTCGACAGGGCGCTCAACTCGAACATGCGACGGGTGGTGGCGTGCATGCGGGCGGCCAGCATGCGTGACAGGGCGAGACCGATCTGGCCGTGCGCCTCGATCAGCGCCAGGAAATCCTCGCCGGTAATGCGGGCGACAACGCTGTCCTTGCTGGCCGTGATCTCCGTCGTGCGCGGATCGCCCGTCAGTGCGGCCATTTCGCCGAACATCGCGCCCGGCTCGAGATAGCTGACCCAGACATCCTGCCCAGACCGTGCCAGTACTCCGACCCGCATCTCGCCATCCAGCAGAAGATAGACGCTGTCGTCGGTCGCATCCTGGGAGATCACAGGCTCGCCATCTGGCACCTGTGCGAGCTCGCTTGCGCGCTGCAAGGCGGCGCGCGCAACCGCATCGGTCAGGCCGATCCGGTTCCAGACTGATTCCCAAGCGCTTTCGAAAGACATTCGATCCCCGGCATGATTGGATATTCTCTTTAGGCTAGGGAGGTTTGCGCGGGAAGCAAGTGCGCTTAGTCTGACTGCAAAACACGGGGGAGAAGTCCGTTGTACAACAAAACCGGTTGGTCGCATGCGCTGCCCATGATCGTGCTGACAGCAAGCCTGGGCGCGTGCGGCGCGCCCACACGTGAAAACGTGGCGGAGTATGACGCGGAGGCCGCGGTCGATGCGTCCGGTTTCCGAGCCGCCACGCCCGCCACGCAGGCCTATAATGGCGAGGTGCTCGCCTCGCCCCTGATGCAGGATGACGCTGATTTCGAACTCGCCATGCGCGGGCTGGTGTCGCGCGAGGACAGTCTGGATATACGCGGGGCGGAAGGTGAAATTGTCTGGCGGGCCGCCGACTATGCCTTTCTCGACAGCGAACCGCCGGCGACGGTCAATCCCAGCCTCTGGCGCCAGTCACAGCTCAACGCCATTCACGGCCTGTTCGAGGTCACCGAGGGTGTCTACCAGGTGCGTGGCTATGATCTTTCCAACATGTCCGTCATTGATGGGCCGGATGGCCGGATCATCATTGACCCTCTGACTTCTGTGGAAACCGCACGGGCGGCGATGCAGCTGGTCAATGAGGCACTGGGCGAACGCCCCATCGCTGCGATCATTCTCACGCACAGTCATATCGACCATTTTGGCGGCCTGGCTGGCGTGGTGGAGCTGGAGCAAATCGCTTCAGGCGAGGTGAGCCTGATCGCGCCAGCCCATTTCCTGACCGAGGCTGTCAGCGAGAATGTTATCGCCGGCGTGGTGATGGGACGTCGCTCCGGCTACATGTACGGCATGCCCCTGCCGCGAACGCCGCGCGGTCATGTCGGCTCCGGCCTGGGTCAGCATCCGGCCATCGGCACGTATACAATCGCTGCGCCCACGCACATTATTCACCAAAGCGGCCAAGCGCTGGAGTTCGGCGGTGTGCGCATGGAGTTCCAGTACGCCCCGCACACCGAGGCTCCGGCCGAGCTGACAGTGTTCTTCCCGGACTACCAGGCCTGGTGCGGCGCCGAGATCGTCTCGCGCACCATGCACAATCTCTACACGCTGCGGGGAGCCCAGGTGCGTGATGCGCTGGCCTGGTCAGCGGCGATCGATGATGCGCTGATGCGGTTCGGTGACCGCACCGAGGTGATCTTCAACAGCCATCACTGGCCGGTCTGGGGCAATGCCGAGGCACGCGACTATCTCGCCGGGCAGCGGGACATCTACAAATACATCCACGATCAGACCCTGCGTCTGGCGGCGTCGGGCCTGCGCCCTGACGAGATTGCCGAAGCGATTACCTTGCCGACAGCGCTGGAAAACAATTTCGCAATCCGGGGTTATTACGGCACGCTTCGACATAATTCGCGGGCGGTCTATCAGCGCTATTTCGGCTGGTATGACGGTGTTCCTGCGCATCTCAACGCCCTGCCGCGCGTCGAGGCGGCCGAGCGATATATCGCGGCGATGGGCGGTCTGGACGCCGTGCTCGAAACGGCAGGAAATGCGTTTGAGGCGGGTGAGTACCGATGGGCTGCCGAGCTCGCGCAGCATGCTGTCTTTGCCGAACCCGCCAGCGCCACTGCGCGTGAGCTCCTGGCGCGCAGCTATGAGCAGCTGGGCTACCAGGCCGAGTCCGGCCCCTGGCGTGATGTCTATCTGACCGGTGCCTACGAGCTGCGTCACGGTGTGGAGGCACGTGATGTGACGCGGGCGGCTGGCAACATCCTGGAGACCATTCCTCTGGACATGTTCTTCACGGCCATGGCCACGCGTCTGGACGCCGGGGAGGCAGGTGAGTTTGAGGCGGTGCTGAACTTCATCTTTGAGGATACGGGTCAGACTTTTGTGATTGAGATCTCCAACGGGGTGATGCGCCATTATGAGCGCGCCGCTGCGGATGATGCCGATGCGACCGTCAATCTGACCCGGGCCTTCTGGCTGCGCCTGATCCAGCAGGAGGCCGGCCTCATGGACATGATCACGTCGAGCGATTTTGCCGTAACGGGCGATCGTGGACGGTTGCTGCGCTTCTTCTCGCTGCTGGAACAGCCGGTGCCGTCTTTCGATATTGTCACGCCGTAAGTCGTGATTTGAGTTTAGGACAATTCCGTCTAAGTCATTGGGACGCAACATTCTGGGGAGGAATATGATCAGGTCTCTTGCCGCTTTCAGCGCGGCGCTGTTTTTCACGACGGCGCCAGCCATGGGCCAGTCTGCGCCATTTAACGTGCGTTATGACGATAACATCCCCACGCTCGAGGAGTTTGCCGGGCATGACTTCCGCGATGAAGTCACACGACCGGAAACCGCGATCGCCTATATCCGCGCACTGGAAGAGGCGGCGCCGGATCGCGTCGATGTCTTCTCTTATGCGACGACCTGGGAAGGACGAGAGCTGGTCTATGCCGTGATCGGGTCGCCGGAACGCATGGCGGATCTGGACCGGGTCCGTGCGGGCATGAATGCCCTGGCTAATCCGGACGGGATGTCGGCTGCCGAGCGCGATCGTCTGATCGAGGAAATGCCGATTGTTGTCTGGCTGTCCTATGGCGTTCATGGCGATGAGATCTCTCCGACGGGGGCCGGTCTGCGAACGGCCTACCACCTGCTGGCTGCCGAGGATGACGAGACGGTCGAAACGATTTTTGACAATGCCCTGATCATCATTGATCCGACCCAAAACCCGGATGGCCGCTCGCGTTTTGTGAATTCATTCGAATCTGCTCGTGGCCTTGAGCCGAGCGCTGATCGTTATGCGGTGGAACATGACCAGCCCTGGCCGCGCGGTCGTTACAATCACTACCTGTTCGATCTGAACCGTGACTGGTTCTCCCTGACCCAGCCGGAAACACGTGGCCGGGTGCGCGAGATGCAGGTCTGGTGGCCGCAGGTTGTCGTCGACTCGCACGAGATGAGCGGTGACTCGACCTATTTTTTCGCGCCGTCTGCCGAGCCCTTCAATCCGAATATCGAGGCGCACCAGCGTCGCACCCAGGAACTGATCGGCCGCAATCATGTCGGCTATTTCGACGAGCTGGGCTATCACTACTTCACGCGCGAGGTCTATGACGCCTTCTATCCGGGCTATGGCGATATGTGGCCGACCCTGCATGGTGCGGTCTCGATGACCTATGAACAGGGGTCTGCCCGTGGCCTGTCCTGGCGCCGTCCGGATGGATCCATCCTGACCTATGGCGATGGCGTTGACCGTAATTTTGTCACCAGCCTCTCCACTGTCGAGGCGGCCGCGCGCAACCGCGTGCAGCTGCTTGGCGAGTACGCCGATTTCCGCGCCAGCGGTGGTCGCCAGCCCAATGGCAATGAAGCGGCGGTCTTTGATGCCAGCGTAAATTCCTGGAATGCCGATCGTCTGGCTCGCCAGCTTGCCTATCAGGGCATCACGGTTGAGCGTCTGGAAGGGCGCCAGTCCCTGTGCGGCGCGACATTTGATGATGGCGCCTATGTGGTGCGGTACGACCAGCCCGCCGGCCGGCTGGCGCGTACGTTGCTGGAGCCGACAACGGATCTTCCGACCGATTTTGTCGACGAACAGGAACGCCGCCGCGAGGCCGGCCTCAATGCCCAGCTGTATGATGTCACCGCCTGGGCCCTGCCGCTTATGAGCAATGTCGAGGCGACGCAATGTCGACGCGCGCCGGGAAGTGCTGGCGTGATCGTCAGTGCGGATGGTTTGCCCGATGCGCAGCTTGTCGACATGGACGCGGCGTGGGGTTTCGCCATCCCGTGGGATGATGCCGGCCAGGCTCACCTGGTCGCGGCGTTGGCCCGCGAGGGTGTGCAGATGCGCACGACGACGGTACCGTTCCGTATTGGCAATACGACCTATCCCAGCGGATCGGTTGTGGTCCCGCGCAGCGATAATGGTGCCGAGCTTGAATTCCTGATCACACGTCACGCCCGTGAAAGCGGCGCAGAAGTGCATGGCATGGAGAGCAGCTGGGTCGACGAGGGCCCCAATCCGGGTTCCGGGAACTTCTCGCCGGTGTTTGCGCCGCGTATTGCCCTCCTGTGGGGGCAGGGTGTTGGCGCCACGGAAACCGGTGCGACCCGCTATATTCTCGAGCGCCGCTACAACCTGCCTGTGACCATCATCCGCCCGGCCTCGATCGGTCGTGCGGACCTGGACCGGTTCGATGTCATCATCATGCCGGACCAGGGTTTCCCGGGCTATAATTCGATGCTGGGTAGCGCGCGTTCTGCCTTGCAGGGATATGTCCGTGACGGGGGTGTGCTTGTGGGTCTTGGCACCGCCACGCGCTGGCTGGCCGATGCGGACAATGGCTTTCTGCCGCTGCAGCGGGAGCGCGCTGCGCAATCGCCACGCGATGCGGAGGGACAGTCCGCCGGTGTGACCGATGGCAGTGTTCTCACCAGCGAGGCCGAGCGCATGATCGCGGAAGCGGTGCATGGCGCCATGCCGGATTCCTCGCCGGGCGCGCTGGTATCTGTCACCGCCAATACCGATAGCTGGATGTCAGCTGGCTACGAAAACGGTGCCTATGCGCTGGTGACCGGATCGGACATCTACGCGCCGGTTGCGCTGGATGATGCGACGACCGCATTGCGTTTCGCCGGGCCGGAGGAATTGCTTCAGGGTGGATATCTGTGGGCGGAATATGCAGAACAGCTCGCGCACAAACCCTTTGTGGTGACACGCCGGATGGGTCGTGGCCATGTCGTGGCCTTTACCCAGTCTCCGACCACGCGTGCCTATCTGGAAGGGCTGGACCTGTTGCTGCTCAATGCGGTTATCCTCGGCCCCGCTAATTCCAGCCGCTTGCGCTAGTTGATGGAGGGCTAGCTGCCCTCCAGCTCCTCGCGCAGGGTTTCCAGCTCCAGCCAGCGATCCTCCTTGTCGGAGCGTTCCTGCATCGCACGGCCCAGTTCTTCCGAAACCTGGGTCATGCGCGCCGCATCGCTGGCCAGTGCCGGGTCCGCCAGGGACTTCTCAAGCTCGGCTATCCGCGATTCCAGTGCCTCGATCTGCTCGGGCAGGTGTTTGAGCTCGTAACGATCCTTGTTGGCCATGCGTTTGCGTTCCGGCGTCGACTGTTGCGGCTTGGCGCTTGGCTTGTCAGCAGGGCTGGCCTGTTTTCGCGGGGCGTCCTTCTTGGCGACGCCGGCACCGCGCTGGGCCAGCATGTCGGTGTAGCCGCCGGCATACTCCACCCATTTTCCGCGCCCTTCCGACATCAGCACGCTGGTGCAGGTCCGGTCGATGAAGTCGCGATCATGCGACACCAGGAAGACGGTGCCCGCATAATTGGCGATCAGGTCCTGCAGGAGGTCGAGCGTCTCGAGGTCAAGGTCGTTGGTTGGCTCGTCGAGGATGAGCACGTTGGAAGGCAGGGCCAGGGCGCGGGCGAGCAGCAGGCGGGCGCGTTCGCCACCGGAGAGGACTTCGATCGGCGTGTTGGCTTGTTCGGGCGCGAACAGGAAGTCCTTCATATAGGCCATCACGTGTTTGCGCTGGCCGTTGACTTCGACCATGTCGCCGCTGCCCTCGGTCAGCGTTTCCGCCACCGTCCAGTCCGCCCGAAGCGCGGAGCGACGCTGGTCGAGGCTGGCATATTCCAGGTTCTGGGCGAGTTTGACGCTACCCGTGTCCGGTTCCAGCTCGCCGGTTAGCATTTTCAGGAGAGTCGTCTTGCCGGCCCCATTGGGTCCGATCAGGCCGATGCGGGCGCCCCGCGTGACTCGCATGGAGAAGTCGTTCACCAGCCCCTGTTCGCCATAGGCCTTGGACAAGCCGCGCGCATCAACGATCAGCTTGCTGGCCTCCTGGGCCGTCGAGGCCTCCATCTTGGCGGTGCCGGTCGGGCCTCGGTGTTCGGCGCGCTGTCTGCGCAGGTCGTGCAGTTCCGAAAGGCGCCGCACATTGCGCTTGCGCCGCGCGGTGACCCCATAGCGTAACCAGTGTTCCTCGCGCACGATCTTGCGATCCAGCTTGTGCAGTTCGAGCTGTTCGGCTTCCAGTGTCTCGTCGCGCCAGGCTTCGAAACTTTCGAACCCCTTGTTCAGCAGACGTGTCTGCCCACGGTCGAGCCAGACTGTGGAGCGGGAGAGATTGCTGAGGAAACGCCGGTCGTGGCTGATCAGGACCAGGGCAGCGCGGATGGATTTGAGTTCGTCCTCGAGCCACTCGATCGCGGGCAGGTCGAGATGGTTGGTCGGCTCGTCCAGCATCAGGATGTCCGGTTCCGGGGCCAGGGCGCGTGCGAGAGCCGCGCGGCGCGCCTCCCCGCCCGAGATCGAAGCCGGGTCTTCATCACCTGTCAGGCCGAGATGTTCGAGCAGGTAGAGCGCGCGATATTCGCTGTCTGCCGGTGCCAGGCCGTCGAGCACATAGCCCTTCACTGACTTGAACGCGCTGAGATCAGGTTCCTGTTCCAGATAGCGGATGGTCACACCCGGCTGGACAAATCGCACCCCGTCATCAGCCTCGACGAGTCCTGCGGCGACTTTCATCAGCGTGGATTTGCCTGACCCGTTTCGGCCGACGAGGCACAGGCGGGCATTTTCCCCAATGCTCATCTCCGCCCCGTCGAGCAGGGGCGTGACGCCGAAGGTCAGGTGAATGTTCTGGAGGGTGAGAAGCGGTGGGGCCATGCCCCTGAATACGGTCCGAGGCGCTGGCCGTCACCCCGTCATTTCAGGTCAGGCGATGCGGGCATGATCTTCGTCCGGGCCATGGTTCCGGGTCAGGCTGCGCAGGAAGCCCGGGAAGATGTCCATGGCATCGCGGGCCGGCATGGTCTCCTCCTCGCGATTGCCACACCAATAGTCCCAATAGCTGGTGACGTGCGAGACGGCTGAGAGGTCATGGCCGAGCTGGGCGAAGAATTCCGGCGCCTTGAGCAGGATGTGGCGGATAGCCCGGGGATCGCCGCCAGTGGCAAAACGGGCGTATTCGCCTTCGTATTCCGCCATCACGGTTTGCAGCGAACGCCAGCGATTGCGGGTTTCGCCGATAATGTCGCGCCGGATCTCGTCGATCATGAAGCGCTCATTCTGGGTCATGCCGGTGACGATGAGATCGTTGATGGCGATCAGGAAACGCCTCAGTGCATCCTTCTCATCGGCAATGCGCCAGCGATAATAGAGGATGCCCTTCCAGCCGAAGATGGCCGCGCGATACTTGTTTTCGTCCAGGTCCAGCGCGTGTTGCAATTGGTCAAAACGCTCATCTTCCTCGCCGGCAAGGATATAGCGTGCGAACCGAATGGCGCGCTGGCGGGAGCCGTCCTCGTCGGCGGTTACGTCCATAGTATCGAAGGCCAGATTGACCATGTCGGACACCTGGTCCGCGACATAGCCCTCCATTTTTTCCAGATCCTTGTCAGAGATGTCAAAATAGAGGTCGGCGACAGGGCTGTCGTGATCGCGGAAGCGGTTGCTGAGCAGGAACGGGTCGAAGGAGGGCATGGCGGCCAAATCGCGCAAGCGCTCCAGATCGTGGGAATAGGCCAGTTCATTGGCGTCCTGGCCGATGAATTCGCGCAATTTGGGTTCGAAGCCGCGCTCCTCGACAAAGAAGGAATGCCCACCCATGGCCAGATCGGTCGTGGTGACCGGCACGATCACTTTGGTGACGACCGGATTGTCAGTGACCAGATAGGGACGCTCGTGTTTGCGTACAGTGTGTTTGATCAGGAAGGCGGTGTTCAGGCGGCGGTTATAGAAAAACGGCAGGTTGGAATGATCGCTCTTGTGACGATAACGACGATGGATCGAGTATAGGTCCAGGATGCGGAATGTTGTCCCGCCCTGCACGATCCGTTTCAGATTTGCTGCTGCCGTAGACTTGCCCAAGTCCCGCATCCCAACATTGCCCGATTGTAATTAAAACCACACAATCCTCACCAGAGCTCTAACGTGAAGTCTGGAGGGGCGATAAGTTTTACTGGCTTGTGTATGAATGCTCAGGCTATGTGAGGGTGTATCTGTTCCCGATTTCAGGCTTCACAAAGATCTGCGCTGATCCTTATGCGGTTACTTCAACTGATTTTCCTCATGACCCTGATCTGTGTTTCGGGGACCGCCTCGGCACAGGCGCTGTGGCGAGCAGGAGATGATCCCGCATGGGCCGAGGCCGGGGTGGAGCTGGCGGACTGGCGCTCGATCGAGACGCTGGGGACGGGGTTTCGCGGCCGCTACTGGCTGCGCGTGGTCACGGTGAGCCCAAGCGGCAGCGCGGACACGCTGCCCAGCGCTGTCAGCCTGCGCGCCAATCACCCGGTTGATGTCTACTGGAATGGCCAGCTGCTCGGTCGCAATCATGTTTCCGGTGAGCAGGTCTATGAACGCGTGGATCTGAACCTGCCACCCGACTGGAGCGATGGCGGCGAAGCGCTGCTGGCGTTTCGGGCGGACGCATCCGGGCTTGCCGATACAGAAGCGCTTTACGTCACTTTCGGGGTGGTGGAGCTGCCCACCGCATCACGGCGCGAAATGACGTTGATGGCCGTAGATGGCGCTGTTGGTTTTCTCGCTCTTTTCCTTGTGGCGTGATTCATCGGGCTGTGGGTGTCTGGCCGGCGCAGTCCCGAGATCATGCTGGCGGTGGGCGTATGCGTGATGGCGGCGCTGATCCTGTGGCTGGACGACAGTGATCGCACCTTCAGGGCACCCGACCAGCTGCTCGACGAGATCGTGCTGTTCGGTTCCGCGCTGGGACTGTTGATCCTGGTACCGGCGATTTTCTTCTTCCGTCTGAAACTGCAATCGGGCTGGGCCTGGCTGGCGGGGCTTGTCGTTGCGATCACGGCCTCGATGGTGCCGATCGGCGGGCTGGAACAGGATGCGCGGGCTCTGCTGGCGATGAGCCTCTTCCTGGCGGTTATGGCGGTTATGGCGCGAACCGCAACGAGCTGGGTGCGCTGGAGCCATCTGGCTGCAGCGCTCATGCTGACCGGTGCTGTCGTCATTCGACCGGACCTGCTTCGCTTCTTCCTGGCGGCGCTCGTTGTTCTGATGGGAGCCAGTCTGCTGGCCGAGGTGCTGGCGCGCGAGATTATTGCCAACCGCAATCTGGCGCGTATGGCGCGATTGCAGCTGGCCCTCGTGAAGCGGAATATCCAGCCGCATTTCATCATGAACAGCCTGACCGTAGCCAATGAGCTTCAGCAAACCGACAGCCAGGCGGCCTCGCGTTTTGTCGACGCCATGGCAGGAGAATTCCGGGCCTTGGCCAATATGGTGGACCAGGACACAACGACGGTTCTTGAGGAGATCGAACTGTGTCGCAATCACCTGACCATGATGGGGCTGCGGCTGGGACGCGAGTTTTCGCTTGAGTTCACATCCGACCAGAGCGACGCGCCTTTTCCGCCCGGTGTGCTTCACACGCTGGTCGAGAATGCGATCAGTCATAACCGCTACCGGCAGGAGGCGGTGACCTTTTCGCTGACCGAGCAGTCCGTAGGCGGTGCGAGGGTGTTCGAACTGCGGGTGCCGCGCGCTGACAGGGCGGGTGAGACGTCAATGGGTACCGGGTCTGGAACAGCCTATATCGAGGCTCGGCTGGAAGAGTTCGCGCCGGGGGACTGGCATTTCAGTTCCCAGGCGGACGCTCGGGACTGGGTCAGTTGCATCACTCTGCCAGAGGTCAGCACATGACCAGCGAAACGCCCATTCGTCTCCTCTCCATCGAGGACGAACCCCTGATTGCCCAACGTCTGAAACGCTTCGCGACAAGCATTCTTGGCGAGCAGCTGGTCAGTTTCAGTCTTTGCGAGAGTATTGAGGAAGGGTTGGAATTCCTGGAAGCCCGGCCGGCCGATCTTTTGCTGCTGGACCCCAATCTGCAGGGCGAGGACGGCTTCAAGGTGCTCGAGCGGGTCACCTCCTACGCAGCGCAGACCGTGATTGTCTCGGCCCATTCCGAACGTGCGGCCACGGCGTTTGACTATGGTGTGATCGATTTTGTCTCCAAGCCGTTCGACGAACCGCGCCTGGCGCTGGCTTTCGAGCGTTTCCAGACCCGTCGGCCGAAACAGGCTACGGCTGCGAAATATCTGAGTTTCCGGACGGGGCGTCGGGTAGAGGTCGTGCCGCTGGAAGACGTCGCGCTGCTGCGTGGTGCGGACAAGTATTCCGAAGTCTTGCTGGCCTCCGGTGATATCAAGCTGCACGACAAGGCGCTGGGGAAGCTGGAGCCGCACCTGCCCGAGACCTTCCTGCGCATCCACAAATCCTACATCGTGCGCCTAGACCAGGTCGATCGCTATGAAAGCTTCCCTGGTAACAAGATGGAGCTGGTGCTCCACAATGGTGAACGCGCGCCCGTGAGCCGTTCGAAAATGGCTGACGTGCGCGCGCTCTTCCAGTGATTGGCAATCGCGTCAGAACGCCACGCGCAGTCCGGCTCCCAGCGTGTATCCGTCGTATTGGAAGGACACACTTGACGAGCCAAGTGGAGCCGACAGCGTGTAGTCCGTCTCGCCGGCCCGGAAATAGCGCAGGTCCGTGAACAACTGCGTGTTTTCCGAGAGGGAGTAGGACACTCCGCCAATCAGCTGGAGGGCGGCGACGGAGGCATCGCCCTCGATCGAGCCTCAAGTGCCAGCGAAGTCGGCGCTTATGCGCGCCATGCCCAGGCCAGCACCGACATAACCGGACCAGCGGGCTTCGGGGGAAAAGTCGTAAATCGCATTGGCCATGATGGAGGTGGCGCTGAGGCCGTCCCCACTGCTGCCCGTATCCGTGCCATTGAGGGTCAGAGCATTGAACTTGCCGCCGCGATGCGCGAATTCGGCTTCGAAACGCCAATTGTCCATGCGGCAGCCGATAGCGCCGCTGAAGAAGGATGCGTTGGCCAGCTCAAGCTGCATGTCCGCACCCGCGAGTGAAACGTCGGTATCCTCAACGGCACGGATGCCGAACTGACCGGAGACATACATGTCCTGCGCCTGTGCCGGCAGGGAGAGCATCGCAGTGGCCGCGATGGCCAGGAAGATCTGGGTTTTCATTGTGTTACCTCAAACTCGTTGTCTAATCGCCTGCCAGCGGAGGGCTGGTCTGGCTCGTCACGAGTTCGGGTATAGGGGAGCGCCGCGGTGTCGGGGAGGTGGCGTTTCGTAAATGGCTCCTTGTGTGGCGCCAGCGGCTCTTCTGTCGCTCCTGCCGGGATTTCAGGCGGCCTTGTCGGGTTGCGGTGGCACAAAAACCTCGGGGCGGGGTATGTTGGAGGAAGAGCGGTGAACGATTTCGCCTGGCTCTCCCAGCTCGATATCGCGGGTCACACTGGCCATGAAACTGGCGAAAAGCGGCATGGCTTCACGGGCGTGCAGGAAACCCTTCTGGTTCTGACTGGCCCAGAAGCGCCAATAGCCCGGGATATGGCTGACGACCGAGAGATCGCTGCCGATATCATAAAAAAGGCTCGGCGCGCGCAGGAGGAAGGAACGGAAGCCACCGGCGTCCTGCCCGTTACAGAAACGCGCAAAAACGTCTTCATACTCCTGCATCACGCTGGCCAGACTGCACCAGCGGGCCCGGGTTTCGGTCATGATCTTGCGACGCAGATGATCCAGTTCGGTCTGTTCATGCGGCGTGGCGCCGACGATTGCCACCTCCTTCAGCTCGTAGAGGAAGGATTTGAGCGCGTGCAAGGTCTGCGACATGCACCAGCGATAATACAGGATGCCCTTCCAGCCGAAGACACCGGTCTTGAACTCCATTGCGGTCATGCCCAGCGAGCTGCGCAGTGCGTCCAGGCGGCCATCATCGCGATTGGCCAGCAGCTGGCGGGCGAAGTTGGCGGCGCGGGCATCATCGCGATCGGATTTCTCCGAGCCAAAGGCGAGCGAGATCACCGAAACCACCTCACTCGCGACGGCCTCCTCCATGCGCTGGCTCTCGGCTTCGGAGATGTTGAAATAAAGATCGGATACCGGCCGCGTGTGGTTGCGATAACGCTCGCTGAGCAGGAACGGGTCAAAGGAGGGCAGGGCGGCCAGTTCACGCAGGCGCAGAATGTCCAGGTCAATCAGGTGTGGGTCATCGGGACAGTCGAACTCGGCGCGGATCTTGTTGGCAAAGCCGACCTCCTCGACAAACACAGCATGCCCACCCAGCGACAGGTCTTCCTGGGCTAGCGGAATGAGCAGCTTGGTCACCACCGGCTGATTGGACATAACATAGGGGCGTTCATGCGCCCGGACGGTGTGCTTGACGACAAAACAGCGGTTCAGCCGGGAGTGGTTGAAAAACGGGCGCTCGGAATAGTCCAGTCGGTCGCCAAAAGCCTGGGCGATAGAATGCAGGTCCAGGATGCGGCTGGTCGCGCCGCCCTTGACGATCTGTCTCAGATCAGACCGGACTGTCTGACGTAGTTTCATGTTCGCCCTCCACTTGCGTGACCACCAAGGCTAGCAGTCCCGGCTTAAGGGAGATTGCGTCTGCGCGGAGGGATTTGAGACAGTTTTTACGCGGGTTTTAGCCTTGCCGCTAACCGTGCTGGAGATGTCGGGCCGGTTTCAGGAGGGCAAACAGCAGGCCTGCTGCAGCACCACCAATGGAAAGTACAAGCAATCCCGTAACATCGCGGCCAGAGGCCACCGGCGTGATCGTCGAGCCCAGCACGGTGGTATAGTAAACCGTGATGGCATTGATCAGCGTGAACACCGCCGTGGCGCCCGCCAGTGCATAACCAATGCGCCGCCAGCTTTCGCCCAGCCAGCGCGCAATCAGGCCGGCGACCGGGAAAGCGATGGCAAAACCGATGGCCAGGAGAGCCATCAGGGTCGGTCCGAAACCGACCAGGTCCCGGCTGATCGCATCGATACGGACATGGGTGGGGATGTTCGCGCCGACACCCACCAGGCCTTCCAGCACAATGTGTGTATTGGCGATGCTGACAATGACGGCACCAGCAATCAGTGCGGCCAGATAGGACAGGATCAAACGTGTCATCTTTCCCCCTTCACGACGGCAACGAAGCCAAAGCCTGGCCGGATCGTCAAGCCGAAACCGGAAAATCGTCGCCCATACGCGTAATTTTAACTGATTGAATGCTAGGTGAAGACTGAGAAAGGGTTTCTCGGGGAAGACATTTGGCGTCACAGCGCACAACAGATAGCGCAAGGGCGAGTCGTGCCCGAGCGCAGGCCGGACATCGCTCCCGGGCTGCGGCGGGGCCGCTTGTGGCGCTGCTTGGAGCCTGTGTCACCGCATATATGAGTTTGTCCGGCTATCTTGGGCAAATCGAGTTGGCGCTCAATTTTTTCCTTCTGTCCGGCCTCGCCGTCAGCCCGCTCATGCGCCGGTGGAAGCACCTCAGAAACTGGCACGCCCTGTACGTGATCAGTCTGGCGCTTGGGCTGTTTATCTATTCCTCGCTAGCGTCGAACGGCGTTCAGAATTCAGGGCTTCCAGTCCTCATCATAGTCCAGGTCGCGGCTGGTATCTATCTGGGTGCCAGAGGCGTATTGGCAGCAACGGCGGTGCTGGTGCTGTATGCAGCGGCTCTGGTCTTCAAGCTGCTCTATTTCCCTTCGGCTGCTGAGCTCGCCGTTCCGGCGTCCCAGCTGTATGGCAAGGTGTTCCTGTTCACCTTTGCGATTTTCGCGGCGCATTGGGTGACCACGCGTTATCTACGTGAGCATTCGCGATTGCTCGAGGAATTGCAGAAATCTAGCGAGCAGAAGTCCAATTTCCTCGCCAATATGAGCCATGAGATCCGGACGCCGCTGAATGGCATTCTGGGCATGGCCCAGGCGGTTCAGGATCGTCCGCTGGATAATGAGTCCCGGGAAATGGTCGCGACCATGCTGGACAGTGGACGCATGCTGAACACCATCCTCAATGATGTTCTGGACCTGACCAAGATCGAGGCTGGCAAGCTGGATATCGCGCCGGTCGAGGCCGATCTGCCTGCGGCCCTGCACAGTGTTGCGCGCCTGTGGAAGCCGAGCCTGCGCGAAAAGAAACTCGATTTCGTTCTAGATATTGATCCGGTCATTCCAAACGAGCTGGAATTTGATCCTGTGCGTGTGCGCCAGTGTCTCAACAATCTGATGTCCAACGCGCTCAAATTCACCAGCGAAGGCTCCGTCAGCTTGCAGGCACGGATGCCGGTCCGTAAGGGTCATGATCGTTGCACGATCGAGATCAGTGTCTGCGATACCGGGATCGGCATGTCCGAGGAGATAGAGGCACGCCTGTTCACACCGTTTGAACAGGGCGAGGCCGATACCACACGGCGGTTTGGCGGCACTGGGTTGGGCCTGACCATCTCGCGCACTCTGGCCAATATGATGGGCGGTGATATCCGCGTTGAGAGCCGGGAGGGCGAAGGCTCAAAGTTCTACCTCACCTTCGAGGTGGGATTGGAGGCGAGTGCCGTTGAAGAGGCTCCCACATCCGGCCGGCCGGATGTAGTGGATCAGCACGCGGAAGATTTGCGTATCCTTCTGGTCGATGATGTCGCTACCAATCGCATTGTTGCGCGCCATCTGCTGGCGACGGTCGGCATGGAGATTGTCGAGGCGGAAAATGGTGCCGAGGCGGTCGAGATCCTGGAATCCGGTGCTCGTTTCGACCTGGTACTGATGGACATGCACATGCCGGTTCTGGATGGCGAACAGGCGACGGCGCGCATTCGCGCGAGCTCGGGCCGGCATGTCGATATCCCGATCCTGGCCATGACGGCAGATGTGATGTCGCTCAATGATCTTCGCCTGGCCCAGATCCAGATGGACGGGCTGATTGCCAAGCCGGTGGAGCGCGAACAAATGATCGCGACCATCTTTGAAGTTCTGGAATTGCGAGAGACCACTTCCCAGCTCCGCAAATCCGGCTAGTCTCTTGCCTGAGATTTGGTGTGAGGGACGATGATCTTCACAAGTGTTTTTCTGGCCGCGACCCTGCAGGCCACCAGCCCGGCCGAGCCGGATTTCCAGACCGAAGTGCTGGCCGAGGGGCTGGACTATCCCTGGGCGGTCGCTGAGTTGCCTGATGGCGATATCCTGATCACCGAGAAGACTGGTCAGTTGCGCTGGTATCGAGACGGCAGCCTGCAGGCCGAGCCAGTCGGTGGTGTGCCGGATGTGCTTTATGGTGGACAAGGTGGATTGCTGGACATCGTGGCACATCCCGGATTTGCCGAGAACCGGCTGGTCTATCTGACCTGGTCCGACGGACAGCCGCGCCAGAATGTGCTGGCGCTCGGGCGGGCGCGGTTCGAGGGCGGGCAATTGCTTGACCTGGAAACCCTCTTCACATCCACGCCCCGGACCACTGATGTGCATTATGGCGCGCGCCTCGTCTTCCTCAATGACGGTTCGATCCTGCTTGGCTTGGGGGATGGGTTCGACCTGCGCGAACAGGCGCAGGTGGTCGGAAATCACTACGGATCATTTGTACACCTTGACGCGGATGGTCAGGCCTTGGCCTCACCGTTTGATGAAGCAGCTCCCGGCATATTCACCATCGGCCATCGTAACCCCCAGGCCGTTGTCGTCGATCCGGTTAGCGGTGCGGTCTATGCACATGAACACGGACCGCAAGGCGGCGACGAGATCAATCTCCTGGTCGAGGGCAGCAATTACGGCTGGCCGATTACCTCCTATGGCATCGACTATACGGGTGCGCTGGTCACGCCGTTCGAGACCTATCCCGGCATGACCGAGCCGCTGGTGCACTGGACGCCGTCCATCGCTCCGGCAGGCATGGCGTTCTATAGCGGAGACATGTTCCCGGAATGGCAGGGGGATCTGTTTGTTGCCGCGCTTATCCCGGGCGAGGCACCGATCGCGAGCGGCCATATCCGCTGGGTTGACCTCGAAGACGGGCAGGTGGTCGACCAGGCGGTCCTGCTCAGCGAGTTCGAGGCGCGTTTCCGTGATGTGCGTCTGGCCGCTGACGGCAGCCTTTTGGCCATCACCGACAGCGATAACGGCCAGTTGATCCGCGTTTATCGCGACTAGCCGAAAACGTTGGAGCCATCCAGCACGTGGTGACGAACAAGGCGGCTGTCGAGGACTGCGGCCTGGCGGTGAGGCACGGCGTTGCTCTGATAGACCGGGTCGGTGACCATCTCCAGGAAGGCACCTGCCGTTGGATAGGCCGCGATGAAGGAAATATCCCAGGCCTCGTCGGCCGGGCCAATCAGCGTCACCTGAGGCTCGCCGCGCCACAGGATCGTGCCGCCGACACGCTGGAAGATCGGCCCCGAGAACTTTCCGTAGTTTGCATAGGCCTCTTTGCCCGTCGCCTCGCGGCCGTCGGGGTAGATAGCCCTGTCGCGCAGGCGGATCAGATTGAGCATCTGGATCGGAGAGGACCGGTCCAGATCCTTGAAGATCTGGAAGGCCTCGCGGGTGGGGTCGACATGGCTCATCAGATTTTCCTATTCGGCAGATTGCTGTTTGGGCTGGATCAAGCCGGGAAAATGGCGGCGAAGCCTGGCCATCAAAGTGCTGATGAGCTTGCGTCGGAAGTTACCCAGGCGAGAGGGAACACCCAGCATCACCGGCGTCAGCACCAGGGTCAGCAGGGTCGAGAAACCCAGGCCCCAGACAACGGCCGAGGACAGCTGGACCCACCATTCACTGGCCGGCCCACCCACGAGCAGGCGGGCGTGGGCGAAGTCGGCATTGATCTGGAACACCATTGGCAGCAGGCCGAAAATCGTCGTGATCGTCGTCAGCATGACCGGGCGCAAACGCTGGGCTGCCGTGCGGACGATGGCTTCGTCGACACTCATGCCCAGACCGCGCAGGCGCTGGAACGTGTCGATCAGGACGATATTATTGTTCACTACAATTCCGGCCAGCGTCACGATGCCCGTGCCCAGGAAAAGGACGGAGATGTAGGGGAAGGTCAGGAAGACCCCCAGGAAGACGCCGACCACGGAGAGCACGACTGCCTGGAGTGTCAGTACGACATGCCAGAAATTGTTGAACTGCCAGAGCAGGATCACAGCCATCATGAACAGTGAGGCCATCATGGCGCCGGCAAAGAAGGCACCGGCTTCGGCGTTTTCCTCATCCGCACCGAGATAGCTGACTTCGACCTGGGACGGGATGGTGCCGTCGGCGACACGGGCATTCACCCAGTCCTGGACATCGGCGAGCAGCAGGTTGCCTGCATAGCCCTCGGCGGCGTTGGCGCGCACGACGAAATAACGCTGGCCATCGCGGCGGCTGATGCTGTCGACCCGCGGCCTCGCTTCGCGAGTGACGAAGTTTGATATTGGAACCGCGCCGGCGACCGTATTCACACGCAGATCGTCCAGACGGCTGATATCTCGGTCATCAGCCGGGAAACGCACGCGGATATCGACTTCCTCGTCCGCATCATCAGGACGATAACGACCAACCAGCGTGCCCGAGGTGACCAGCTGGACGGCCGCACCGACCTGGGCCACGTCCGCACCGAAGCGACCGGCTTCCTCGCGGTCCACATCCAGGCGCCATTCAACACCCGGCAAGGGCAAGGTGTCCTCGATATCAGTGAGACCTTCGAACTGGTCGATATAGCCGCGTACCAGACGGGTCGCGGCGACCAGGGCTGCAGCATCGTCTGAGCGCAATTGAACCTGGACGTCCTTGCCCACGGGAGGGCCTTGCTGGAAGCGTCGGACCTCGACGATCACGCCGGGCAGGCCGACAAGGGCCTCGCGGATATTGGCTTCGATCAGGCGGCCATTCGGACGTTGGCCGAAGGGATGGAATTCGACAAATATGCGCGCGATCGTATCGGCGGGCGCGCCTCCCGTGCCATCGAAGGGCGAAGCGCCCGGAGGGGCGCCGGCGACGGTGTAATAACCCTTGATGCCTTCAATGCCATCAATGCGTCGCTCTGCCTGTAGCGCCAGCTGGTATTGCTCTTCCGGTGAGAGATTGCCGCGGGCGCGAACAAAGACATAGACCTGTTCCGGCTCGGCATCGATAAAGAATTCGGTGCGCTTGGGGCCGCCAAAGGCCCCGCCGGATTGTGCGATGAACGCGAACATTACACTGAAGACCACCACCACTGTGCCAAGGGCAACCATGCCCGGGCGCCGTGCCAGCGCAGAGATCATGCGGGCATAGAGGCCGGTGAAGCCGGGCAGTTCGGTTGGCTGTCCACCCTCCTGGGCATTGAGGTGCGCCAGCGCGCTGTCCTTGTCAGCTTCGCCACCCTTCTTGCCCAGCACAGAGCCGAGCGTAGGCAGGAATATCAGTGCCATCACCAGTGCGGCAGACAGGACGAATATCAGGGTCAGAGGCAGGAATGCCATGAACTGGCCCGGGATGGAATCCCAGAACAGGAAGGGCAGGAAAGCCGCCAGTGTGGTCGCTGTGGAGGAGATGATCGGCCAGAACATGCGCTTGCCGGCCTGGCGATAGGCTTCGATCCGGGTCTCGCCCTCGGCCAGTTTCCGGTCGGCATACTCCACCACGACAATGGCGCCATCGACCAGCAGGCCCACGGCCAGGACCATGGCGAACATCACCATCATGTTGATGGTCAGCCCGTAGATATCCAGCAGCAGGAAAGAGAAAAGGAAGCTGGAGGGGATGGCGAGACCGACCAGCAGGGCGGAGCGCAGGCCCAGCGCGGCGACGACCACGATGAGAACCAGGAGAATGGCCAGCATGATCGAGCTGGTCAGAGAGTTCAGGCTGTCACGAACATAGGTCGACAGGTCCAGGCTGAAATCATACCGCACGGTCGACGGCCAGATCTCGGCGATCTGGGCGGTCAGTTCGCGTACACGCGTGGACGTATCCATGATGTTTTCGCCGGAACGGCGCACGACCTGGAGTGTGAAGGCGGTCTGGCCGTTGTAACGGGAGAAACTGTCGGCATCCTTGAAGGTCCGCCGCACGGTGGCGACGTCCTGCAGTGTGACCACTGCATCGCCAGAGCTGGTCAGCGGCAGGTTGAGCGCATCCTCGGCCGTCTCGAACAGGCCGGGAACCTTGACCTGGAAACGCGCATCACCACTGTCCAGGGACCCCGCAGCAATGAGCTGGTTGTTGGACTGAACGGCATTGAATAACTGCCCATAGGTGACGCCATAGGTTTCCAGCAGGGCCGGATCCACCACGATCTCCAGCAATTCATCGCGAATGCCTTGGATGTCGACCTGCAGGATTTCCGGCAGGGTTTCCAGCTCTTCCTCGAGATCGCGGGCGATACGATAGATCGTGCGTTCCGGCGCTTCGCCATAGACCTGAACCGCGATGGTCGGGGCAAGGGCGGAGTTGAACTCCTGGATGACCGGTTCACGCGCTTCTTCCGGATATTCCCGGCGCGCCATGTCGACGGCTTCGCGCACATCGAGCACGGCCTGGTCGGAATCAAATGGTACAGAGAATTCGGCGACCAGCACGCCGGCGCCGAGGGTGCCGACACTGTCGAGTTCTTCCATGTCATCGAGGGCGCGCAGTTCCGTCTCGGTCGGGCGCACGATGAGGCGTTCGGCGTCCTCCGGAGAGATTCCGGCCAGCGGCACGGTGATGATCACAAACGGAAAGGGAATGTCCGGGTCCGCTTCGCGGGGCAGGGTCAGGAAAGACAGGAGGCCGGCGAGCAGGGCGCACACGAAAATGGCCAGGATCATCCTGGACCGGTTGATGGCAAAATCGACTATGCCTGTCATGGTCAACTTCCCCTAGTTTTCGCGACGCGAGCGCACGCGGGTGCCTTCGGCGACAAATTCCTGTCCGAGAACAATGACATTGGCTGGCTCGGGCAATCCGGCAACCCAGACTTCCTCGCCGTCATCGCTGAGCAGGGCGACGGGGACGAAACGCACCACATCATCACCCTCGACGATACGGACACCCAGCTCGCCCTCGGAATTGAGCGCGAGGATGGTGGTTGGAACACGATGCGCGGGCTGGGCCTGCAGCGGTATGTTGATGTCGGCGGTCACGCCCGAGCGCAGCAGGCCGTCCGGGTTCGGTGCCTCGACCTCGACACGGAAGGTGCGGGTGGCGGGGTCGGCGCGGCGCTCGACAAACCGGACCTGCGCCTCGATCGTCTCGCCGGTAACCAGTTCAGCCCGGGCCGGCATGCCGATGCTCAGACCGGCGACGTCACGTTCGGCGACTTCGGCGACGACAAGGATCGGGTCCAGCTGGACCACGGCGCCGCAGGCATCGCCCGGGCGCAGATAGTCACCGATCTCTGCGGTGCGACCATCGAAAAAGCCGTCAAACGGTGCGCGCAGCAGGATGTTGTCCATCTCCTGGCGGGCGGCTTCCAGCTGGGCGAGGGCGGCATCCCGGGCGGCGGCCATGGCTGCGACCTGGTTGGCCGAGCGGTGACCGCGATTGGAGAGTTCGACCGCGGCATCATATTCCAGCTGGCGTGACCGCAGATCTGCCCGGGCCTGGTCCAGCGCGGCTTCACGCGCATCGACGTCCAGGCGACACATGATATCGCCCTCGGCGATCAGCTCGCCCTCGATCGCCGGCGTCTCGACAACGCGGCCACCGGTTTCGGCGCGGACAAGTACCTCGCGGAAAGCCTCGGTGCGTCCCCGAAGGCCAAGCACAGCCGGGCGCGGCTGGGCGGTGACGCGGCGGACGACGACTTCGAACAGCTCGGGCTCGGAACTGGAGCTGGCTTCAGGTGCTGTCTCGTCACTCGAGGCGAGCGTGCCGATCGTGAAGACGAGAACGACGAAGACAAGGATGCTGATTGCGGTCAGGTGAGAGCGATTCATGGGTGTGCGGCCTGTACTGAAACACGGCCCCTGAGGGGGGATTTGTCTGGAGTTAACAGTGTTCATACTCTCGCCAGACAGGCTTGGCGACGATTATTTGTGCATTCCGGTATCAGAATATGCGAAGTGCGCGGATCAGACGCACTGGCCGGCCACCCAGCCGGATGACCAGGCCCACTGGAAGTTATATCCGCCCAGCCAGCCGGTGACGTCCACTGCCTCACCGATGAAATAGAGATTGCCGTGCGATCGCGCTTGCATCGTCTTGCTGTCGAGGTCGTGGGTGTCGACGCCGCCGAGGGTGACTTCCGCGGTACGATAGCCCTCCGAGCCCGTTGGAGTAAGCGTCCAGGCCGAAAGCGTGTCAGCGATTTCGTGCAGGCGTTTGCTGGAAGTTTCTGCCATCTTGCCGGGCGCGTTGATCTCTTCGCTCATGGCCTGGGCGAGGCGGTCTGGCAAATGCTGGGCAAGGGCCTTGCCAAGTCCCTGGGCACCGTGCGCGGCCTTGAACGTGTCCAGCTCGGTGAACCAGTCGAGCTCCGGTCGCAGGTGGACACGGATGTCCTCGCCTTCGCGCCAATATGACGAGATCTGCAGGATGGCCGGACCGCTTAGACCACGATGGGTAAACAGCATGGCCTCGTCGAAACCCTTGCGCGCGTTGACGATGCGTGTGTCGCAGGCGACGCCGGCAAGGGATTTGAACTGATCGAGACGGTCACCAGAGAAGGTCAGGGGCACAAGTGCCGGGCGGGTCTCGGTGACATTCAGGCTATACTGCCGGGCGATATCATAGGCAAAGCCGGTCGCACCCATCTTCGGGATGGACTTGCCGCCGCTGGCGATTACCAGGGATTGGCAACTCAGACCTGTTCCGTCGTTCAGGGTCAGGCGAAACCCGTCGCCCTCGCGCTCCACCGTGCTCACTGCCGTGTTCAGGTGCAGCTGGCCGCCGGCCGCGTTGAGCTCGCCCACCAGGGCTTCGATGATCAGCTTGGCAGAGACATCACAGAACAACTGGCCCAGGGTTTTTTCATGCCAGGCGATGCCATGGCCATCGACCCAGTCGATGAAGTCGTACTGGGTGTAGCGCTTGAGCGCAGACTTCACGAAGTGCGGGTTGTCCGACAGGTAGTTGCCGGGCTCGGCGTGCAGGTTGGTGAAATTGCACCGCCCGCCGCCGGAGATGCGGATTTTCTCGGCAGGCGCCTTGCTGTGCTCGATGACAGCGACGGAGCGACCGCGCTTGCCCGCCTCGATCGCGCAGAAAAGTCCGGCAGCGCCGGCTCCGATGATGGCAACGTCGACGGGTTGCATGGATTAGCCGGTGACCTTGTCCAGCCAGTCGGCAAAGGCTTCCATCTGATGCTCGCGCCCGATCTCGTTCAGCGTCTCGTGGCGGAAGCCCTTGAGGATCTGGAACTCGACATCCTTGAAACCGGCCTTTTTCAGGCGCTTGTAGAGATGCCGGACGGTCTTGCCGTTATTGGTCGCCGGGTCCTTGGATCCGCCGATCAGGTGGAAGGGCTTGTCCTTGGCGATGTTCGCGAAATTGGCATTGTCCTCGGCGAAGGCCACGCCAGACAGGAAGTCACGCCAGAGCGAGACCGAGGACGGCCAGCCACAGATCGGATTCTCGTCATACAGGCGTACCTGTTCGAGATCGCGTGACAGCCAGACCGACGTCGAGTCTGGCATCTGTTTGTGGTCCGGGAAGCGTTTGCTCCAGCCGTTGAACGTCATCTTGTCGATGGTCAGGCTGGGCGTGTTGGGCCCGCCCACCAGGGCTTCGAAGAAGAGGATCAGGCGCATCACAGACTTCATGCCGCCAATGGCCATATTACCATTCCAGATCGCGGCAGCGGCGACCGAGTCCGGTTCCCGCATGACATGATTGGTGGTGATGACTGCGCCCATCGAATGGCCGAAAACAACCAGGGGCAGATCCGGCCACATTGACTTGGCATGGTCCTCGACGGCCTTTACGTCGGCCATCAGCTTGTCCCAGCCATCCTTGTCAGCGAACCGGCGCGCGCCGCCATCTTCCGCCGTCGTGTGCCCGTGGCCGCGATGATCCTGTGCGATGGTGTGATATCCGCGACTGGCGAGATAGTCGGCAAAGGGCGCATAGCGGCTCGCACACTCGGCGAGACCGTGATTGACATGCACGATGCCGCGCGCCGGAATGTCGGCGCTGCGGGTATAGATCGCCAGCTTCGCCCCGCTCGGGCTGTCCAGGACTGCTTGGGTGAAACCGGTCTCGGCCATGATCGCTCCTTGATTGGTGAAATGAACTTAGCGCGTTTTTTCTTTGCCCGTCATGGCTATAGTCGCAGTTGAGTGAATTTCGGGGGAGAGAGCATGTTCAATCGCAAACGCAAGGCGATCCTGGCCATTGACCAGGGCACGACGAGTTCCCGCGCCATCGTGTTCTCACCCGATGGTGAAGTCATCGCCCTGGCTCAGGCCGAGTTCGCCCAGATCTACCCGCATCCCGGTTGGGTCGAGCACGATCCTGAAGTGATCTGGGCGACGGTTCTCTCTACGTCCCGTGATGCCATGCGCGCAGCCGAGAAGAAGGGCTGGAAGGTCGAGACAGTTGGCATCACCAACCAGCGTGAGACAACTGTTGTCTGGGACCGGGCCAGCGGAGCGCCCATCCACAATGCCATCGTCTGGCAGGATCGCCGGACCGCTGAGACTTGTGCAGCCCTGCGCGCTGGGGGCGAGGAAGACCGGGTGCGCGAACGCACGGGCCTCGTCCTCGACCCGTATTTCTCGGCCAGCAAGATCGCCTGGATCCTGGACCATGTTGACGGTGCCCGGGCCCGGGCCGAGGCGGGCGAGCTGGCCTTTGGTACCATTGATACCTGGCTGATCTGGAAGCTGACCGGCGGTGTGGCGCACAAGACCGATGCGACCAATGCCAGCCGCACCTCGCTGTACAATATCGTGTTCGGTGCGTGGGATGCCGACCTGCTTGAGCTGTTCAAGGTCCCTGCGGCCCTGTTGCCGGACGTCTGTGATTGTGCCGCCGAGTTCGGTGAGGTCGATGAGAGCCATTTCGGCCGGTCCCTGCCGATCCAGGGCGTGGCGGGCGACCAGCAATCGGCCACGGTCGGCCAGGCCTGTTTCCGTCAAGGCGAGATGAAATCAACCTATGGCACCGGCGCCTTCATGTTGGTCAATACCGGCGACAAGCCGGTCTATTCTTCCAACATGCTGTTGACGACCATCGCCTATTCGCTCGGCGGCAAGCCCGTCTATGCGCTTGAGGGTTCGGTCCTGTCCGCGGGGTCGACAATCCAGTGGCTGCGCGACGGGCTGGGCATTATTTCGCGCGCGTCCGAGGTCGAGGCGCTGGCGCGCGAGGCCGATTCGCAAAGCGGTGTTTACCTGGTCCCGGCGTTCACCGGGCTTGGCGCGCCCTATTGGGACCCCGATGCGCGCGCCGCCATCACCGGCCTGACGCGGGGTGCCGGCCGTGCCGAGATAGCGGCCGCGGCGCTCGATTCAACCGTGCACCAGACCTGTGATCTGCTGGACGCGATGCGCGCAGACGGGGTCGAGGTGACCGAGCTGCGGGTGGATGGCGGCATGGTCCGCAATGACGGCCTGTTGCAGCGCATGTCGGATTTGACCGGCGTTGATGTCGTGCGGCCCAGCAATACCGAAACCACCGCCTGGGGCGCGGCCTTCCTCGCCGGACTGCAGTCCGGCCTGATCGCCAGCCTGGAGGCCGGACGTGATGGCTGGTCCGTGGATGCGGCTTTCAAACCTGGCGCGGACGCTGGCCTGCGGGATACCGCACGCGCGGGCTGGACGGATGCGGTTGGACGTGTCCGGACGAGGTAAGGCCGCGTTCGGGACACTTCGCCTCAAGTGGAAGAGAGGTTCTAGCGATACGGATCATCCGTCGCCAGGAAATCCTGGACATAGCGGCGGACGCCTTCTTCCAGCGGGGTGGCGTTGACCGGGCAGCCGGCCGCCACGAGACGGCTCATGCGGGCTTCGGTGAAATACTGGTACTGGCCCTTCAGCTTGTCCGGCATGTCGAAATAGTCGAGCACAGGTTCGCGGCCCATGGCGTTGAAGACGGCGATCGCCAGGTCCTTGAAACTGCGGGCTTTGCCGGAGCCGACATTGTAGATGCCGCTCTCTTCCATCTCGGTGGCACACCAGATGGCCGTACGGGCGCAATCCTCGACCCAGACAAAATCGCGAAGCTGACCGCCGTCCTCGTAATCAGGGTGGTCGGAGGCAAACAGGCGCATCTTGCCGGTCTCCATCACCTGTTCGAAGACCTGGATGGCGACCGAGCGCATGGAGCCCTTGTGCATCTCGTTGGGGCCATAGACGTTGAAGAACTTCAAGCCGGCCCAGCGCGGCGGGGCGGCCCGGCCCTTGTCGACCTGGTTGCGCGCCCAGCAATCAAACTGCCACTTGCTCCAGCCATAGGCGTTGAGCGGGCGCAGCTTTGCCATCGACGCCGCGTCGTCATCATCATTGAAGCCCTCATCGCCATCGCCATAGGTCGCAGCGGACGAGGCATAGACGAAGGGCACGCCATTCTCGCAGCACCAGTCCCACAGGTCGCGGGACAGGGTGAAATTGGTGCGGGCGATCAGATCGGCATCGCGTTCGGTCGTCGCCGAGATGGCGCCCATGTGGATGATCGCCTCGACGCGGTCACGATGCCGTTCCAGCGCCTCGAAGGTCTGGTCGGGATGGATGACGTCTTCCAGCACGTGTTTGGCAATATTCTTCCACTTCGCCTCATCACCCAGCTCGTCGATGATAGCGACGTCCTTGCCCTGTTCACACAGGTGAGCAACGATATTGGAGCCGATAAATCCGGCGCCGCCGGTGACGATGAACATGGCTAGCTTGCCCTTGCTTGAAGAATATAGTCCGCAGCCTCGCTGAGCGATGGTGCAGTGAAGACCTGTCCGGCCTGTATATCGGTTTCACCGGAAATGAGAATGCCGCGACCGCCGGTATTGTTCGCCAGTCCGACATCGCTGGCCTTGTCACCGATGACCCAGCTGTCCGCCAGTGCCAGGCCTGTCGCCTGTGCGCACTCCAGCGCCATGCCGGGCGCGGGTTTGCGGCATTCGCACACTTCATCCGGCGCATGCGGGCAAAGTGCGATATGCGCGAAGGTAATCCCATGCGGCTTGAGCATCTCTACCAGGGCATCATTGATGCTGTCCGCCGTCGCGCGATCAAAATAACCGCGGCCGATGCCCGATTGATTGGTGACGATGCACAGGACGGCGCCCGCATCACGCAGCTTGACCAGGCCGTCCACGGCACCGGGCAGGAGTTCCAGCCCTGCCGGATCTGCCAGGTAATGCTTGTCCACATTGATCGTGCCGTCACGATCTAGCATCACCAGGAATGGCTCAGACATTCTCGGGTCCATTGGCGCGGGCGATGGCGGCCGTCGTGCTGTGGCCGTCAACCAGCGGGGCAAGCGCGATACGTCCGCCACGGCCGGTCACAACGTCACCGCCGACCACTTCGCCGGGCTTGTAGTCAGCGCCCTTGACCAGCACGTCCGGCTGGATGGCGGTGATCGCTTCCAGCGGCGTGTCCTCGTCGAAGATCACCACCAGGTCGACAAAGCGCAGGGCTTCCATGACCAGGGCGCGACTGTCTTCGTCCTGGACGGGGCGAGAGGAGCCCTTGAGGCGTTTGACCGAAGCGTCTGAATTGATGGCAACGATCAGCTTGTCACCCTGTTCCCGCGCGAAGCCGAGCAGGCTGACATGGCCGGGGTGCAGCAGGTCGAAACAGCCATTGGTGAACACCACCGACTGGCCCTGGGCCTGCCAGGCGCGGGTCGCGGCCACAGCGCCGTCCAGTGACACCGTGAGACGACCGTCGGGGCCTGTACCATGCATGGCGATATGCAGCTCGGCGGCGGAAACAGTCGCTGTGCCAACCTTGGCGACAACTACTCCGGCGGCGCGATTGGCCAGTTCCGCGGCGTCCTCGACCGCGAGCCCGGACCCCAGTCCCAGCGCCAGCGCCGCAACCACCGTGTCGCCCGCACCGGAGACATCGAACACTTCCTGCGCCGCAGTGGGCAGGTGGGTGATGCCGTCATCGGCATTGCGGACGGTCATGCCTTGCGGTCCGCGGGTCACGACGATCATTGGACAGCCCACCTGTTGGGCGATGGCGCGGGCTGCGGCCTCGGCGCCGGTATCGCTGACACAGGACTGGCCGGTGGCTTCCTCGGTTTCCTTGGCGTTTGGCGTCACCACGGTGGCGCCGCGATAGCGCGACAGGTCACGCGCCTTGGGGTCGACAACGACCGGAAGGTTGCGGTCGTTCGCGATCGCACAGGCCCGGGCAATCGCATCCTCGGTCAGCACGCCCTTGGCATAGTCGGAGATGACCAGGGCGCTGGCACCGTCCAGGGCGGTGGCCAGGCTGGACATCATGTCTGCGACGACACTGTCCGGCTGGTCGCCGACATCTTCCTCGTCGACGCGCAGCATTTGCTGGTTCTTGGCGACATAGCGATTTTTCACCGCCGTGCGCATGTCGGGATTGATGGCCAGGGCTGCGCTCAGCCCGTCCTCGGCCTCGATTGCCGCCTGCAATTCCCGGCCGGCCGCGTCCGCACCGATGGCACCGATCAGCACGGCCTTCCCGCCGAGCGAGACGATATTGCGCGCGACATTGCCCGCGCCGCCAATCATGGCGTCGACACGTTCGGCCTTGAAGACAGGCGCCGGGGCTTCCGGCGAGATGCGCGTTGAGTCGCCAAAGGTATAGCGATCCAGCATGACATCGCCGAAGACGACGAGCTTGCGTCCCCGAAACGCTTCAATCCATTCGCTGCTGCGCGACATGACGCCCCCTGATGGCTGTATGGCCAAGGTATAAGCGTCTGGGCGATTAAGCGAAAGTGTCCTGTGAAGTGCTCAGCCGAGCGCCTGGTCGAGGTCAGCGATCAGATCTTCCGCGTCTTCCAGTCCAATGGACAGGCGGATCAGGTGATCCGGTACATCGGCCTCAAGACGCGCCTCGGGGGACATGGAGGCATGGGTCATCTTTGCGGGGATATTCACCAGGCTTTCCACGCCCCCGAGACTCTGCGCCAGGGAGAACAGGGCGAGACGGTTGACGGTCTCGTCTGCAACGCCCCCGGCGAGTTCGATTGAGATCAGCTGGCCGAAGCCGGATTGCTGGGTTGTCGCCAGCGTGTGGCCGGGATGGCTGTCCAGGCCGGGATAGTCGACGCGGGCGACGCGTTCGTCCTGTTGCAGCCATTGGGCGATGCGTGCGGCACTCTTGCCCTGTTCACGCGCGCGGACCGGCAGGGTGCGCAGGCCGCGCAGGGCCAGATAGGCGTCAAAGGCGCCACCGCCCACGCCGACACAATTGGCCCACCAGGCCAACTGCTCGGCGCGTGTCGCAGAGCGGCAGGACACAGCACCGCCGACCATGTCGGAATGGCCATTGATGATCTTGGTGATCGATTGCACGGAATAGTCCGCGCCCAGCTCGATCGGTCGTTGCAGGATGGGCGAGAGAACCGTGTTGTCGACAGCGGTCTCGGCCCCGGCCTCGCGGGCGAGGGCGCTGATTGCCCGGATATCGGAAATGCGCAGGCGCGGATTGGACGGGGTTTCAACCAGGACCAGCGCTACCGGTTCCGCCAGGGCCGTTTCGACGGCGTCCAGATCTGCGGTGTCGACATAGACGGGCAACAGCCGCCCACCATTGGCGCGGGCATCGAGCAGGCGCCGGGTGCCGCCATAGGCGTCATGGCTGCAGATGACGCGGGCGCCAAAGGGCAGGTCATGCAAGAGGAGATCGATCGCGGCCATGCCGGATGCGGTGACGACCGTGCCCTGCGCGCCTTCCAGTTCGCCGATGGCCTGGGCCAGCGTATCGCGGCCCGGATTGCCGGTGCGGGCATAGTCATAGGCCGGTTTGACCCCGGCCTCCTCGCGGCGATAGGCGGTCGACAGGGAGACCGGCGGGATGACCGCATTCCAGGTCTTGTCGCTGTTCAGACCGGCGCGGATGGCACGCGTACGTTCCCCGCTCATCGACCCGCTCCGGTGAAGCCGGCGAGAATGCTGGAAATGGCGTCGACCTCTTTCAGGAAGGCATCATGTCCGTAATAGCTGGTCAGTTCGAGGAAGCGCGATTTCGGCGTCTGGTCCGCCGCGGACCTGATCTGCTCGATCGGGACCAGGCGATCCTCGCGCACGGCGACATAGGTCACCTCGCATTCGATGGTCGAGAGATCGACTTCATGCCCATCCATGGAATGCGAAAGTGCCAGAAAGCGTTCCGGGCTCATGCGTGTGGTGAAATCCGCACCGCGACATTCCAGATAGGCCTCGATACCGTTGGCATCGCGGCTGTCCGGATCCGGCTCGAAGAAGCGGTCCTCGATTTCGTCCGGCGTGCGATAGGTCGTCATGGCCAGGCGCCGCGCCAGGTCCAGACCGGCCTTGCCATCACCATGCCGGATCGCCAGCTCGACGGTCTCGCGCTGGATCGACCGCCAGGCGCGGGCCATGGCCGAGGCTTTGTGGGCGGCCGAGATGACCAGCGCCTTTTCAATGCGCTCGGGGGCGATGGACGCGAGAGCCAGGGCGACCATGCCTCCATAGGACGATCCGATCACGCTGAGCCGATCCACGCCCGCCGCATCGGCGAGGGCGAGGATGGCTGCAGCCTGGTCACGGGTGCTCGGGAAATGAGCCGAGGCGTCCGCAACAAAATCGATCGACAGGATACGGCATCCGTTCGGATCCAGCGGGCCGTTGCCGCCGGTGAAATCTCTCCACCAACCAGCCCCGCACGCACTGTCGGCGACATGGCGATCAGCGGAAATTCCGCCCAGCACCACGACAACCGGCGTATCTGCCGCGCCCATGATGCGGCCACCTACACAGAGTTCCTCTCCGGTGTCGGCCATAAAGCCGGCTTCCAGATCGATACAGTCGATTTCCAGTTCGGTCTCGAGATTTGGATCGAGTGTGGCGGTGGCAGTCATCTTACTTCCCCGCGAACGGGAAGAAGTGTGCGCCGACCGATACGGAGAGCGGCGCGCTTCCGGGGGGATGGAGAGCACCACTTCCGTTCCGCTTTAGCCGTACTTCTTCCGCGCCCGCAAGCTGAACATCAAATCGGCGCGTGATCATGTATAAAGATATGTTTATGTGTGTCAATCGTTGAATCTGGCGGTGTGGGGTGGCGCCTTCGCATTTATCCTTTCCCTTGATGGGAAAGGTGGCCGCGAAGCGGGCGGATAGGGTGCGGCCCGAAGGGCCGACTTACGAGGCGCCTAACGGCGCGCACCCACTCCACCATTGCTGCGCAATGGTCCCCCTCGCCCATCAAGGGCGAGGATAGGCGGTGACATAGCCTTCAATAATTCTCCGTCATCACCCGGCTTGTCCGGGTGACCTCAGCTCGCCTATCAACAGGATAGTCGAGCCCCCCGGATGCCCGCTGCACGGCCAACCTCGGATGACGGACGAGAGGGTGTTGTGGAATGGTGCGTTTTTCCCATTTTTGCGTGGTAAGTCTTTGTGGGAAAATAGCTTAGATTCGCTATTCTGATATCCCATCTCGGAAAGCGTTTTCGACAAAATGGAGGGGCGTTTTGCGTGCTCATCTGCTAATTTTCCCGAGCATTGTTGCCATTGGCATCTCTACTGCCACGCAGGCCCAGACCGTAACCTTTACGAACATGATCGAGTGCGCAGGTTATGCTGCCATGGCGGAAGATAGGGAGCTATCCAACCAACTTCTGGCTTCATCTCTTGAAACTGGGCTCGAGATCTATGAGGCGCGGCACGCAGCCACCGCCTATGATGCCCCTGGGGTGGTCGATGATTTTGGCCCAACCGCTGAGGCGGCTTTCGCTGTCGGTGTCGGTTATGTTGCATCCCAACAGTCTGTTCTCGATGTGGCCAATGAAGACCCGGACTACAACACGGCCAGCGAACGACGACAGATCAGAGTCGATATAGCTCAACGCTTATTCTCGGAGGCCCGATGTGACCGGTTTTCCGACGGCTGATCGCGGGGAGGTTCCACGGAAGAGTAGACAGTTGCTCCCTTCCGGGGTCTTGGAATATCGCGTCACACACCATCGTCCAGCGAAGTCCGTCAGACAACTCCACTTGCTCCGAGACCGCCTCAGCGTTTTGACAGACTCCACCCTGAACTCAACAATCCCTTTACCCCCAAAATCCCGCTAGTCTGCCCCCATGTGTGGTCGTTATGCGCTTGGCAAGCTGGAATGGTGGATCCTGCAGGAGATGTTCAAGCTCCAGCAGGCGGCTTTGAACATGCAGCCGCGCTGGAATGTCGCGCCGACCCAGTCTGCGCCGATCATCCGTTATGCCGAAGATCATACCGAGGCGGTCATGGCGCGCTGGGGGCTGGTGCCGTTTTTCTGGCAGAAACCCCTGGGCGAGATGAAGTTCTCGACCTTCAATGCCAAGTCGGAAACCGCGGCGACAACGGCGAGTTTCCGGGAGCCTTTCAAAAAGCGTCGATGCATTGTGCCGGCCATCGGCTTTTACGAATGGACAGGCAAGAAGGGCGCGAAACAGCCCTGGTGGATCACGGTGAAGGACCAGGACTGGTTCGGTTTCGCGGGCCTGTGGGACGAAGCAGAGATCGAGGGTGAAACGCTGCAGAGCTTCACCATCCTGACCACGGCACCCAACAAGGAAATGGCGAATATCCATACCCGCATGCCGGTCATCCTGCGTCCGGACCAGTATGATCTGTGGATGAATCCGGACGCGGCCAATGACGAGATCGAACCCATTCTCAAGGGCCTGCCCGATGACAGCATGCAGATGCGCGAGGCCAACAAGTCGGTCGGCAATGTGCGTACGGAAGGCGAGTGGCTCATCGAGCCCGGCGACGGGCCGCAGGCGCGGCTGGTCTAGTCGAGCTCTCCCTGCAGCGCAGCCAGGACCGCCTCGGTCGTTGTCTGGCGTCCCCGATGCCAGGCGAGGTTCACCTGACTGACATTCTGCATCATCTGGGCGCTGGTGATCAGTTCCGGTGAGCGCCGTGTGGCCTCGATCGCCTCGGCATAGATGCCCGGCTCCGATCCGACGGCTCGCAACAGCGACTGATAGTCCAGCAGCACGCCGGTATTGTCGATCACCAGAGTGGCCAGGGTTTCATAGGCCATCTCGTGGCGGCGCACCTGTTCGTCGAATTCGATCAGGGCGCGGCGAAGCTCCTCGGACCGGATCAGGCGCATGTCACCGCTCTCGAGAAGATCGACATAGGTGGCCGAGCGGCCTGCGGGCACCGGCGTGCCGATTGTATTGGCCAGGCCGAGCTGGAATGCTTCGCTGTTCGCGTCTACCGCGTCATCGCGGATGAGGGTCAGAAAACCGCCCGCCGCCTCGGACCGGCGGTTCAGGTCAGCGATCACGGTCGCGACATCGCTCTCGATCGCAATGAAATCGGCATGAAGCCGGGCAATGATCAGGGCTTCCCGGTCGGCGTCCTGGCGCGTTTCATTCCAGGCCGTGATCTGAAAACCGATCACCACACCGGAGAGTACGATCACGAACTCGATGATGACCGCAGTCCAGTTCTGTTCGCGGACGGCAGTCGTCAGACGTTTGAGGATCATGGGGTCTCTCCACCAGCTACGGGATTGAGTTCTGCATCAATCAGATCCTGAACTTCGCGCACATTCGACTGCAAGACCGCAATGTAAAGCCTGGCCGCATTGCTCACATAGACCGAATAGGACAGCGTGTTTGCCAGCGCTTCACTGACCGTCATCGCGCGATCAAGAAGAATGACATCAGAGAGACTGTATCCGTCAGTTTCGACACGGACATAGGGGCGCAGCTCGGATACCAGATCGACCTGCTGGGCCTTGAGTTGATCAAAGACGCCATGAGCATCAGCCTCCAGCAGCGGAATTCGAGCGAGAGCCGCGCGCAGTTCTTCATTGCGAACCAGGCCCAGCCGGCCGCTGGAAATCAGTTCAACAAGGGCGGCAGACTGGATCTGGACTTCAGAGACCCGGGTAATCACGATCAAGGCAGAGGCATTGGCCTGCATTGTCTCCGTGTCCTGTCGGTCGACGGCGTCAATGAAGCGCAAGGAGTGTTCGCGGGCATCATCGAGATCGCCATGCTGATCGCTCAACTCGACCTGGATGGCTTCGAATTCACTGGCAAGCCGCTCGAGATAGGCCTGCTCCAAAGCCCGGTCCTGGCGCGCGGCGTTCCAGGCGGTGACCTGGAAACCGACCACGACACCCAGGATGACGATGACAAACTCGATGCCGACCGCGAGCCAGTTCTGTTCGCGCAGGGCCTTGGTGATGTTGGTGAGGATCATGTGCGCCCCCGAATATCCCCTGTTGGCTGAGTGGCATGATAGGCAATTTCAACGACAAGGCGACAGGGAAAGGGGGCGCAGGGGTCTCGAGGCCTGACGGTTCAATCGCCAAAGAAAAACGCCCCGGGTGTGGACCGGGGCGTTTCATGGTGGGGAGGACACCAACAGGAGAGGGGGATCAATCCTGTTCGTGCAGCCAGGCGGCGTGCCGTGGGGCGCGCTTAGTCTGGCTCCATTCTTCAATCATCAGCGGCGCAACCTCGTTGAGCTGCTTCATCTGGTCCGGCGTGCCGGTATTGGCGGCCAGTTCCAGGCGGTGACCGTTCGGGTCGAAGAAGTAGATCGACTTGAAGACGCCGTGATTGACCGGACCGAGCACGTCCAGGCCTTCCGCCTCTACATGCGTCTTGGCTTCGTTGAGCTTGTCCAGGTTCTCGACCTCGAAGGCGATGTGCTGGACCCACTGCGGCGTTTGTTCGTCGCGGCCCATCTCCGGCGAGTTGGGCAGTTCGAAAAAGGCCAGGACATTGCCCATGCCGGCATCCAGGAAGATGTGCATGTAGGGATCCGGAGCCTTCGTGGACGGCACCTCGTCCTCGGCAATCGCCAGGACCAGATCCATGTTCATCACCCGCTTGTAGAACTCGACGGTTTCCTTCGCGTCCTTGCAGCGATAGGCGACGTGGTGAATGCGCTTCAGCTCGACGGTCATCGACCTCTCCCTTAAGCGTTTTCGGTGTTCAGTATGCCGCGATTGATCTGGTCGCGCTCGATGCTTTCGAACAGGGCCTTGAAATTGCCTTCGCCGAAACCTTCGTCTTCCTTGCGCTGGATGAACTCGAAGAAGATCGGGCCGATGGCCTTCTCAGAGAAGATCTGCAGCAGGAGGCGCGGGCTGCCGCCTTCGGTGGTGCCATCGAGCAGGATGCCGCGCTTGCGGAATTCCTCGGTCGGCTCGCCATGGCCCGGCAGGCGCTCTTCCAGCATGTCGTAATAGGTTTCCGGCGGCGCAGTCATGAATTTGGTGCCGGCCTTTTCCAGGCGGTCCCAGCATTCAATCAGGTTGTCACAGGAGAAGGCGATGTGCTGGATGCCTTCACCCTTGTACTCGCGAAGATACTCCTCGATCTGGCCGACTTTTTCCGACTTTTCCTCGTTCAGCGGAATACGGATCAGCCCGTCCGGAGCGGTCATCGCGCGGGACAGGAGGGCGGTGTACTCACCCTTGATGTCAAAATAGCGGATCTCACGGAAGTTGAAGAGGTTCTCGTAATACTCCGCCCAATAGTCCATGCGACCCTTGTAGACGTTGTGCGTCAGATGATCGATGACATTGAAACCACAGCCCTTGGGATTGCGGTCGACACCTTCGAGGTATTCGAAATCGATGTCGTAGATGGAGTTTTCCGGACCGAAACGGTCGACCAGGTAGATGGACGCACCACCGATACCCTTGATGGCCGGGATGACCAATTCGGAAATGCCTGCTTCGGTCAGGACCGGCTCGGCACCACGATCAAGGCATTCTCCATAGGCTTCAGCTGCGTTCTTCACGCGGAACGCCATGCCACAGGCCGACGGTCCGTGTTCCTTGGCGAAGAAGGCGGCCTGGGTTTCCGGCTCGTAATTGATGATGAAGTTGATATCGCCCTGGCGCCACAGCTCAACATCCTTGGAGCGGTGATTGGCGATGTGGGTGAAGCCCATGGCTTCGAAGATCGGCTCGATGATGCCACGCTCTTCAGCAGCGAATTCAACGAATTCAAAACCACAAAGCCCAATCGGGTTTTCGAACAGATCGGCCATGCCAAACCTCATTTATCTTGTATGGATCCCGGGCGCTCTAGCCCTCATTGGAACCTAACATATATTTTTTGTTGTTATTGCGTCAAGTTGTAAAAACAACTAAATTGATTTCATGACTGACACGCAAATCACTCCGCCCGCCATTCTTTCGCTGGAAGACTACTGGCCCTATCAGATGGTCGTGCTTGCTGATCGCATCTCGCGCTCGACCGCCGCTGTCGTGAAGGAGCATGCCGATCTCAACCTGTCACAATGGCGGGTGCTGGCAGCGATTGCAGAGAAGCCGGGGCGTACCGCAGTGGAAGTCGTGCAGATGACGCCGATGGACAAGGGCATCGTCTCCCGCGCTACCAAGGCCCTGCTCGATCTTGGCCTGGTCAAGCGACAGGCCTCGCAGGCCGATGGCCGGGTCAGCCATCTCTACATGACCCGCAAGGGTGAGCGCCTGTACCAGGACGTGTTGCCGCGCGTGGAAAGCGTGCCCGCTGAGGCCCAGGCCGAGCTGAGTCCGGAGGACCGCGCAAACCTGCTGGCCATGTTGCGCAAACTCAAGGCCGTGCTGCCGGATCCGCAATAAATCATGCACGACGGAATAAGTACTGGCCAGCGCACCAGTGGCGGCGTAAGAGGGCGCGCCTTCTAACGCAGGAACACGTCCATGAGCGCTTCTCTCGATAAGCTCCGTAACATCGCCATCGTAGCCCACGTCGACCACGGCAAGACCACGCTGGTTGACCAGCTGCTCAAACAATCGGGCACGCTCGACGAGCGCGCGGCGACGCCGGATCGTGTCATGGACTCCAATGATCTGGAAAAAGAGCGCGGCATCACCATCCTGGCCAAGAACACGGCGGTGACCTGGGGTGACTGGTCGATCAATATCGTGGACACGCCCGGACACGCCGATTTCGGCGGCGAGGTCGAGCGCGTCTTGTCGATGGTCGATGGCGTTCTGTTGCTGGTCGATGCGGTCGATGGCCCGATGCCGCAGACCTCCTTCGTCACCAAGAAGGCCCTGGCTCGTGGTCTCAAGCCGATCGTCGTCATCAACAAGGCTGACCGCCCGTCCGCACGCCCGGACTGGGTCGTGGACCAGACCTTTGATCTGTTTGATCGTCTCGGCGCCAATGAAGAACAGCTCGACTTTCCGGTCGTCTATGCCTCTGCCCTGCAGGGCTGGGCCGCGAACGAGGCCGGCGAGATCGGCACCGACATGGAGCCGCTGTTCGAGATGATCACCAAACACACGCCCAAGCCGGATCTGGATCTGGACGGCCCGCTGCAGCTGCAGGTCTCCGCTCTGGACTATTCTTCCTTCACCGGCGTGATCGGTATTGGCCGCGTGCACCGTGGCAAGGTCACCAAGAACCAGCCGGTTGTTGTCGCCAAGCCGGATGGCCGCGAAGTGAAGGGCCGTGTCCTGCAGGTTTTCGGTTTCCACGGACTGGAGCGGGTCGAGCGTGACAGCGCCCAGGCTGGCGATATCATCACCTTTACCGGCATCGAGGATCTCAAGATCTCGGACACGGTGTGTGATCCGGAGCATGTCGAGGCCCTGCCGCCGCTCTCCGTCGACGAGCCGACCCTGTCCATGACCTTCCAGGTCAATGACAGCCCGTTTGCCGGTCGCGAGGGCAAATACGTCACCAGCCGCAATATCAAGGACCGACTCGAGCGCGAGCTGATCCACAATGTGGCGCTGAAGGTCGAGCAGCAGGACGATCCGGACAAGTTCACGGTTTCCGGTCGCGGCGAGTTGCACCTGTCCATCCTCATCGAGACCATGCGTCGCGAGGGATACGAGCTGGCGGTCGGTCGCCCGCGCGTGGTCCTGAAAGAGATCGATGGCGAGATCTGCGAGCCCTATGAAAGCCTCACCATCGACATGGAAGAGGAACACCAGGGCGGCGTCATGGAAAAACTCGGCACCCGCAAGGCCGAGCTGAAGAACATGGTTCCGGACGGGCACGGACGTGTGCGCATCGACTATGTCATCCCGACGCGCGGCTTGATCGGTTTCCGCTCCGAATTCCTGACCCTGACCTCGGGCACGGGCCTGATGTTCCACACTTTCGACCACTACGCGCCGAAAACCGACGGCGTCATCGGACAGCGCCATAACGGTGCCATGGTCTCCATGGTCGACGGCAAGGTTCTGGGTTTTGCCCTCTTCAACCTGCAAGAACGCGGCAAGCTCTTCCTGGGCCATGGCGTGGATATCTATGAAGGCATGCTGATCGGCGTGAATGCGCGCGAGGAAGACATGATCGTCAACCCGACCAAGGGCAAGAAGCTGACCAATATGCGTGCGTCCGGCACTGACGAGAACATCGTCCTGACCCCGCCGATCAAGGTCACGTTGGAATACGCGCTGGAATTCATCGACGATGATGAACTGGTCGAGGTGACACCCGAGAGCATCCGTATCCGCAAGATCTTCCTCAAGGAACACGAGCGCAAAAAGGAAAAGCGCCAGGCGGGGTAAGTCTTTTGTCTCACGTCAACTCGCTGCGCTCGCGGCTCCGATGGGGCGGGCTGACCGCCCGACGCGCGGTCGCGCTTGCGACGTGGTTATTTGATCTCACGGCAATTCGCTTCGCTCACGCCTCCGAAGGGGCGGCGCATGGGCGCCGACGCGCAGTCGCGCTTGCGACGCCTTTGGCGTCGGGGGAGCCTCACTCTTTTTCCTCCCCCTCCAGGGGGAGGTGCCCCGAAGGGGCGGAGGGGGAAGCACCAAAATCTCCACGATCTCGCGATCTGGAGTGAGAGGCATGCGGAAGGCCGGTTAAACCGGAATGTAGTCTAGAGCAGGGGTTAGAGGCCTCCCGCACACGGGTCTGCTGTCTGCCATGCCCTTATGACCCCGAAGGGTCGGCAGCCGCGTCCCGCACATCCACGCCCGAAAAGACTGAGCTCTCGCCTCCCACGACATGGATCACGGG